>Ga0105096_10000371_pt1 | contig 15030 bp, 14 predicted proteins | sample PPLLak3cmMay2015_FD_87036 | JGI IMG/M metagenome (GOLD analysis project Ga0105096, IMG submission 87036) | Freshwater sediment microbial communities from Prairie Pothole Lake near Jamestown, North Dakota, USA - PPLs Lake P7 Core (1) Depth... | ecosystem: Environmental > Aquatic > Freshwater >... | reverse complement strand
CGCGCTCTCGCAACCGTCGTGCATCACGCCGAGTTGGCACGATGCCCGAGGAGTCCGAATCGTGATCGCAGGATGGCGTGTCTTCGGACTCGGCTTGGGATTGATGCTGAGCGCAAGCTGTCATGCAGACGGCGCGGCGATCGCCAAGACGGGCGCCGGTGCTGCCCTGGCCTGCCAGACCTGTCATGGCCCTGCCGGCGAGGGCATGGCGCAGGCCGGCTTCCCACGCCTGGCGGGTCTGGGCGCGCGCTACCTGAGTCGGCAGCTCGATGCGTTCGCTGACGGCACGCGCGTCAACGACGTGATGATGCCGATCGCCAAGGCCTTGTCGGCTGCTGACCGCGCGGCGGTGTCAGCGTATTACGCAGCGTTGCCTGTACCAACCGCAGTCCTGCCAACAGCACCTGCATCGGCCCCTCCGGCAGCGCCGGTGTCTGCCTCGGTCGGCGCTACCCTGGCCACCCGAGGCCGCTGGGCGGACAAGCTGCCGGCATGCGAGCAATGTCACGGCCCGGGTGGGCGCGGCGTGGGCCCGGACTTCCCGGCCCTGGCCGGGCAGAGCGCGACCTATCTCTCCAACCAGTTGACGGCATGGAAAACCGGCGCGCGACCGCCCGGCCCGATGGGCCTGATGGCCGTCGTTTCAAAGCAGCTGTCCGAGGCCGAGGTGCGCGCCGTTGCCGATCACTATGCCTCGCTGCCTGCGAAGGCCGCTCGATGATCACTGCACGTCAATGGCTCTATGTCGGCGGCGCACTGGCTGTGCTTGCGATCGGCGTTGGCCTCTATGCGGGAGGTGTGTTCGACTACTTTGGCAGGCAGGCCTACAGCGAACGAAAGATGGCCGCGCTGAAGAGTGCGCCGCCGGACGCGGCAGCATCGACGCCGCGACCACCGAATGACCTGGCAGGCGATCCACCACGCGCCGAACTCACTGCGCCGGCTGCCAAGGCAGGCGCGAGCGTAGCGTTCCGGCCGCCCCCGGAAACGGAGATGCCGGCGGGCGAGTTCGGCGACGTGATCCGTCGTGGCCGCGAGATCTTCATCGATACGCCCCGCGCCGCGCCTGCATATGTCGGCAACAGCCTGCGCTGCGTCAGTTGCCACCTCGACGCCGGGCGGCTGGCGGACTCGTCACCGCTGTGGGCAGCGTTCGTGAGCTACCCCGCATACCGCAGCAAGACCAAGAGCGTCACCACGTTCCAGCAGCGGCTGCAAGGTTGTTTCGAGTACAGCATGAACGGACGGGCACCGCCGCTCGGCGCGCCGGAGCTGGTGGCGCTGGAGAGCTACGCGTACTGGCTCGCGTCCGGCGCACCGCTCGACCCGAAGATCGCGGGCCGCGGCTACCCGGCGCTCGCCCCACCGGCGCAAACGGCCGACTTCGCCCGCGGCGAGAAGGTCTACGCGCAACACTGCGCGCTCTGCCACGGCGCCGATGGCGCAGGGCAGCACACGCAGAACCGATACGCGGTGTTTCCGGCGCTCTGGGGGTCGGACTCGTTCAACTGGGGTGCCGGCATGGGACGAATCAGCAACGCCGCCGCCTTCGTCAAGGCCAACATGCCGCTCGGTCTGCCCGGCACGCTGACCGACCAACAGGCGTGGGACGTGGCGCTGTACATGAACAGCCACGAGCGGCCGCAAGACCCGCGTTACACCGGCAACGTGCAGGGCACACGGCATGATTTCCACGCCACCGAGGATTCGATGTACGGCCGCGAGGTCGCGGGCAAAGTGCTCGGCGCCAGCGGCGCGCCGAAGCCTTTCAAGCCGTTGAAGGAAAGCCGACCATGATCTTCAGGCAACTCTTCGAACCGGTGTCGAGCACCTACACCTACCTGCTGGCCTGCGAGACCACCGGGCAGGCGATGCTGATCGACCCGGTCGTCAACGCCATCGACCGCGATTTGCAGGTGTTGCAGTCGCTGCGGCTCACGCTGGCGCTGACGCTCGACACCCACATCCACGCCGATCACATCACCGCGGCGCTGCATCTGAAGCAGCGCGTCGGCAGTCGGATCGCCGCGCCCGCGATCGATCAACTGCCCTGCGTCGACGTGGGCATCGAGGAAGGCACGCCGCTGCAACTCGGTGGCATCACTGTGGACCCGCTGCACACACCTGGCCACACCGACGGCCACTTCGCTTACCGATGCGACGACCGGCTGTTCAGCGGCGACGCCTTGCTGATCGACGGCTGCGGCCGCACCGACTTCCAGAACGGCGACGCCACAGCCCTCTACAGGAGCGTGACCGAGAAGCTGTTCGCCTTGCCCGATGACGTGCTGGTCTATCCTGCGCATGACTACCAGCACCGTCGAGTCTCTTCGATCGGCCAGGAGAAGAGCCGCAATCCGCGCCTGGGTCACGGCCGAACCCTGGAAGAGTTCAAGACCATCATGTCCGGGCTCGACCTGCCCTATCCCAAGTTCATCGACTTTGCGGTGCCCGGCAACCGCCGCTGCGGCTTGTGCCCGGACGATCTGCCTGAGCAGATGCGCAAATACTGCGAGCGCATGACCCAGAGCCAACAAGGATGATGGCCTCCATACCCCAGTCCCACAGCCGACAAGCCTCCGATGCCTGCTGGCACGAATAAGTCATTGGACGATGGGTTTGGAGGACCTGGGCTCGAACCAGGGACCTGCGGATTAACAGAACGGCGCTCGCATCAACACATATTTCATTTGTTTCCTTTGGTTAGCAGCATTCGACTTGGTCAATTTTTCGTCACTTCTCGGATTTGGCTCCCTCCTGCAACCTTCGCGGCCCCGGCAAATAGACGATGTGTGCCGCCTCGCAACTCCGCTCACAACCGAAGTCGCGGACATTTTGCGATTGAGCAGGATGACTGTCGCGAACGTCGCATTCGCGATATCGCCGTAGGGGAAAGACTTCAGGGATCGCCGGGCAATGATGCCCCCAATGCCTTTGCGCAGCCGGACGGCGGGTTGCGACCCGGAGCCGCCGGCTGCGGTCCTCCAAACCAATCACAGAAATCGATTGAAGGCACCGTTGGAGTTGTGGCAACGAGCGGCCGTAGCTTCTCAGATTGGATGCCCAAAATGAATGGGGCGGCGCGTGCCGGCGCTCGCCAAGCGCGCGTTCCCCGCCCGCTGACGCTCGCCAAACACTCGCCGGCATCCGTGGTCCCACGGCGACCCTGACCATTCCCCCCTCCCGTCGGTCCGGGCAAGTCAAGACGTGCTAGGTGCTCCGGTCGGCGCGTCGTGGCGTTGGACTTGGCATCCGTCACTCCGGCAATCCGGCGACGCGCAGATCCGCGACGACGCGGTCGAAGCCGAGGCCGTTTGCAAAGAGGTAGCGCTCTTGCAGATTCGCGACGCGGGTGTCGGGCGCAATCTCGATGATTCGATGGACAGCCGCTCGCGCCTCGTCGATCCGACCGAGCCTGATCAGGCAAAGTGCGAGAGTCGTGAGGCCGGGCGTGAAAACCGGATTGGCTTCCAAACCTCTACGGACGTGGATCAGAGCAGCGTCGTTCTGACCTGCCGCCAGACTCGCAACGGCCAGGGTGGATTCGGGTATATGGCGCAAGGGGTCGAATGGGCTGAGCCGCAGTGAGCGTCCGGCGTGATATTCGGCCTCTTCGGGTCGGCCGAGCAGCATATTGATGAGTGCGCTGGCATTGTGTGCGGTGGCCGAGCTCGGGTTCTGCTCCAATGCCCGTTGCACCATCACGAGTGCCACGTCGTGGCGGCCGCCGAGGGCGCTCAATGCCAGGGCAGCCAAGGCAAGGGTGGTGGCGTCGTCGCTCCGCAACGCCGCGACCGCTTCGGCGTGACGCAACGCCGCCTCCCGGTCGGCCGGTGCCCGACCGCCCCAAAGGTAGCGCTGTTGCAGACAGAAAGCGGCGACGCCGTGCGCCTCGGCGTAGTCTGGATCGAGGGCGATAGCCGCGTCCAGCAATGACAACCCGGCCGACCTTCCCGCCGGGGTAAAGGTGTAGGACTGCTCCAGCGCGCGCAGATAGAGATCGTAGGCATCGAGATTGTCGGGACGCTTGCGCTTCGCGCGCTCGATCTCGGCCTTGCGAACCGACGGCTCGATAGCTGCGACCACGCCGGCCGTAATCTGGTCCTGGAGGTCGAATACGTCGCCGAGCGGGCCGGTGAACCGTTCGGCCCAGAGTTGTCCACCGGTTTCCGCCTCGATGAGCTGAGCGGTGATGCGCACATTGCCACCGGCCTTGCGCACGCTGCCCTCCACGACGTAGCGGACGCCAAGCTCCCGACCGACGTTCCGCACATCGAGCGACTTACCCTTGTAGGCGAAAGTCGAGTTGCGGGCGATCACCGTCAGCCAGCGAATGCGCGCCAGGCCGGTGATGATCTCCTCGACCATGCCGTCGGCGAAGTAGTCCTGGTCTGGATCGTCGCTCATGTTGGCGAAAGGCAGAACGGCGATCGACGGCTTTTCCCGACCCGACGGCGGCAGGTTGGGCGCTTGGGCGGTCGGCGAGGTTTCGCGCGCCCAACGCCATGCATGCACGGGGCGGTCGATATTTTTGACCATCCGTTCGCCCAAATCCTCGAACACCAGGTCGACGCGATCGCGGACCTGCTCGTAGGCCGATGCGGACAGGCAAAGGCCCCCCGGCTCGGCCAACCCCTCGAGCCGAGACGCTACGTTGATACCGTCGCCCTGAAGATCGTCGCCGTCCACGACCACGTCGCCGAGATTCACCCCGATGCGAAAGTCGATGCGTTGGGGGGCGGGCCCGGCGGCATTGCGCTCGGCCAGCGCCCTCTGAATTTCCACGGCAGTGCGGACGGCTTCGACGACGCTCGGGAACTCGGCCAGAATGCCGTCGCCCATGAGCTTGAAGACGCGTCCATCGTGCGCGGCGATCCTCGGGTGGATGATCTCGGCGAGCAGAATGCTCAGTGCCGCGAGCGTGGCCTCCTCGTCGGCGCGGATGAGCCGCGAATAGCCGACGACATCGGCCGCCAGGATAGCCGCCAGCCGCCTCGGAACGCGCTCCGTGCCCATTCAGACCGCCTTCGCTCCCGATTTGCGAGGAGCGTGCAGTCTAGGCGCGGCCCGGGACGCCGTCCATCGAGACCGCATGCCGGTTGTGGGTCAGGTTCGCCGGTCGCCGGCGCGCTTCGCTTACGCTAACTCGATCCCGAGCGCCTGCTCTACCCGGGCAGCAAGCCCGGTCGGGGCGGGGGCGGTCGGCCGCGTCAGACGCCGCTAACTGCTCGACCGGCTCGCCGCCCAGGTGCCGCCGCGAGTTCACCGCTACCGTCATTTCGGCGCGCCCGCTGTCGACCCCTCAGATCTCTGTCTGCTCGGAGATCTCGAGAGCGGTCATCGACCTCGATGCCGAGGTACCTCACCGTCGACTCCAGCTTGGAGTGCCCGAGGAGCAGTTGCACGGCGCGGAGGTTCTTGGTGTGCCGATAGATCAGCGTCGCCTTGGTCCTTCGCATCGAGTGCGTCCCGTGGTCGGCGCGGTCCAGCCCCAGTTCGTCAACCCAATGCCCAAGGATCCTGGCGTACTGCCGGGTCCCGAGATGGGGCGAGTCGTGGAGGCGGCTCGGGAACAGGAAGTCCTACGGCTTCAGCGCCGCTTTCCTGATCCATGCCTGCACGGCCTCGCGAGTGGTCTGCGTGATCTCGAACTGCACCGGGCGCTGGGTCTTGTGCTGCATGACGATGGCGCGTGGTGCCACCTGGTCGCCATGGCACACGTCCCGGACCTTGAGGGCAACGAGGTCGCATCCCCGCAGCTTGCTATCGATGCCCAGGTTGAAGAGCGCGAGTTCACGAACGCGGCCCTCCATCTGAAGGTGGACGCGCAGCGCCCAGATGTCCTTCAGCTTGAAGGGCGCCTTCTGCCCGACGATCTTGCCCTTGTTCCACGGCTCGCAATGAGTGGCATTGCCTGCGGTGCTACAAGGTGGTCAAGTCTCCCAACGCTGTTCCTCTGGCGCCGTAATCCGCCGCACGCGGCGACAGTGAAATGCCTTAGCCGAAGCCTCTTCGTGGCGAGATCGCTCCATAGCAATAGCGGGAGCAAGTGCGAGTAGCCGCGGTAATTGCGTTTCATTTTCATCCTTGGCTGAGACGGCGCGCGGCAAGGAAGCCGTCAGGGTTGCCGTAAGTACGCGAAGAGGCTCTGTGCGATGAGCCGCATGCTTCGTGGTATTTCGGCACCACGTCGCGTGCGACCCTTTGCCGCCATCTGCGCCCGAGGGCGCCCGCATTCAACCGTAGCGCTGCATCGTGTACGCCACCGTACAGACGGACAGACGTTGGTCGCGCACACTGTTCCCATCGCGTTGGATTATGGCGGTGGGAATGGTTGCCATCAGTCCGGATGCGCTTTGAACGAGTGCATACATGCTTTGGGTGAATGCGACAGACAAGTATGGCTCGTCCCACCGATTGTCGTTGCGCATCCATACGCGAGCTTCACGGTCTGCGATGACGTGATCAACCGAAGCATCAATTGGAGAAGACCATGACGAACACCACTCTGGATCTCGACCGGAACAAGACTGCGAAACCGGATCCGGCCTCGGGTCCGCTCGGAGCGCATCCCGTTGGAACGAGCCTCGGCGCAGCGGCCGGGGGCGCCGCAGCGGGCGCACTGGCGGGAACGGTGGCGGGCCCGGTGGGTACGGTAGTAGGGGCGGTGGCAGGCGCCGTGGCCGGCGGCTTGGCCGGCAAGGCGATCGCCAAGTCGATCGACCCTACCGCCGAGGAAGCTTACTGGCGCGAGAACTATTCGAGCCGGCCCTATGTCACCAAGGGGGCAACCTATGACGAGTACGGTCCCGCCTATCGCTATGGCGTCGATACCTACGGACGGTACGAAGGCCGCTCGTTCGAACACGCGGAACCCGAGCTGATGCGCGAATGGGACCGCGCGAAAGGCACCTCCAAGTTGACGTGGGAGAACGCCAAGCACGCGACCCGTGACGCCTGGCAGCGCCTCAGCGACTTCGTTGAACGCGCGACGCCCGGGGATTCCGATCACGATGGGAAGTAGAGCGACATCTGACCATCCCCATGGGGCAATGAACTGACAACTGCAAAGGGACCACCGAGTGGAGGCGCCAGTGCACAGGCGCGCCGGGGATCAAGCGTCCGCTCGGTGTTGCCCTGCGGGTGTTGCCCTGCGGAACGGTTGGGTCCGTCGGGTACAGGAAACTCAAGGTTGTCCCATCGCGGAAGTCGTTTCGCGCATACACATACATTTTGAGGAGCAAGTCATGAGCATGAACAAAGGGCAGGTCAAAGGTCGAGTCAAGGAAGTGAAGGGAATGGTGAAGGAAGTCGCGGGCAAGCTCGTGGGCAACAAGAAGCTGGAAGAAAAGGGCAAGGTCGAAAAGATTCGCGGCGAGGCGCAAGCCGAGGTTGGCGACGCGAAGCAAGCCGCGAAAGACGCAAAGAAGCGCGTCTGACTTCCGCGCATCAATCGCCGCGAGAAGAACAAGTCTGCGATAACGTAGCTGAATCGTAAGGATATGACATGTCCAAGCTGATGATTGCATTGTTTGTCACGGCCGGGCTGGGTTTTGCCGGCGCCAGCGCGGCGCAGATGAACGCGCCCATGACCGCTCCGATCTCGAAGGCGAGCTACACCCAGGCGGTGAAGGACGCCGACGCGCAGTACAAGATCGACAAGGACGCGTGCTCGTCGCTCTCCGGGAACGCCAAGGACATCTGTGTTGCGGAAGCCAAGGGCAAGGAGAACGTCGCCAAGGCCGACGCCGAGGCCGCGTACAAGCACACCCCGAAGGCGCGCGAGAACGCGCGTATCGCGCACGCGCAAGCGAGCTACAACGTTGCCATCGAAAAATGCGACGACCTGGCCGGCAACCGGAAGGATGTGTGCGTCAAGGAAGCAAAGTCCGAGTTGGTCAAGGGCAAGGCGAACGCCAAGGTCGACCGTGTCGCGGCCGATACCAACAAGGAGGCTGCGACGAAGCAGGCTGAAGCCCGCAAGGACGCGAGCGCAGACAAGCGTGAGGCGGACTACAAGGTCGCAATCGAGAAGTGCGATGCCCTCGCGGGTGCCGCGAAGGATGCGTGCATCAGCAGCGCGAAGTCACGCTACGGACAGCCCTGAGATTGAAGAGTGTGTCCGTCGCCGTTCTCTGTTGCGGGTGGTATGAGGGGTCCGGCACTGCGGCCGAGGATGAGGCGCGCGACGCCGAGATGCGTGCCGCGCAACGCTACAACTCGGGCCGGCCGAGCGCGAAGAAAGAGCGGGAGGTCGACCGAAAGTCCAATGTGGTTCTCGCGAGAACGGGTGAGCAGGAAGTTCGGTGAGGCGATGCAGAGGACACCACCGCGCTGCAAGCAGAAGCCAGCCCCTCAGGAGAAGATGTCCAGGGCCGAAGAGTCGACGGCGATGCCGTTGCCCGGCCAAAGGCGATTCGATTAGCGGCCTCGACAAGAACAAGGGCGGCTAGGAGGTCGACTGGCGACTCGTCGCTCTCGACGCGTCCGCAATGACCGCAGGCGTCCAAGGCCGCAGTCGACTCGAACTTTGGAATGGCTAAGCGCTTACGCGGCAATCATGTTGCAGGAATTTATATCTCGATGTTCAAGCCAATTGTCACCACGCTTCTGGGAAGTCTTCTGCTGCTGACCCTCACAGGCTGCGGCGACGTAGCGACACTGCCGGACAGCGCTGGGGTTGGTCCTCAGCCGGCCTTGCCGCCGCCGCACCAAACTCTCATTCCGACGGTCCACATAGCTCCAGCCAAAGGTTGGCCACCCGGGACGACGCCGGTGGCTGCAGCCGGGCTTGGCGTGAATGCCTACATGGCCGGCCTCGATCACCCGCGTTGGCTCTATGTGCTTCCCAACGGCGATGTACTCGTTGCCGAAAGCAATGGACCGCCTCGGCCGGACGACGGGGGTGGCATCAAAGGCTGGGTGACGAAGCTGATCATGAGCCGTGCCGGCGCGGCCGTGCCCAGCGCCAACCGAATCACACTGTTGCGCGACACCGATGGCGATGGCGTCGCGGACACGCGAACCGTGTTTCTGAGCGGACTCAATTCGCCCTTCGGCATGGCGTTCGTCGGCAACGACCTCTATGTCGCCAACACTGATTCGATCATGCGCTTCCCCTACAAGGCAGGCGATAGTGTGATCACCGCACCCGGCGCAAAGGTCATAGACCTCCCGGCAGGCACGATCAACCATCACTGGACCAAGAACATCATCGCCAGCCACGATGGCTCCCGCCTCTATGTGACGGTGGGCTCGAACAGCAATGTCGGCGAGAACGGCATGGAAAACGAGGTCAATCGTGCCGCCATCCTCGAGGTCGACCCCGCGACCGGCCACTTTCGGGTGTTCGCCTCGGGGCTGCGCAATCCGAACGGGATGGATTGGGAGCCGCGCAGTGGCGCGCTGTGGACCGTCGTCAACGAACGCGACGAGCTTGGCAGCGACCTGGTTCCCGACTTCATGACGGCGGTGCAGGACGGCGCGTTCTACGGCTGGCCGTACAGCTATTTCGGCCATCACGTCGACGCGCGGGTGAAGCCCGAGCGCCCCGATCTGGTCGCGCGCGCTGTGGCGCCGGACTATGCGCTCGGTACGCACACCGCGTCGCTCGGGCTGGTGTTCTATCGCGGGGATCTATTGCCCCAGCACTATGTTGGCGGAGTGTTTATCGGCCAGCACGGCTCGTGGAATCGGAAGCCGCGGAGCGGCTACAAGGTCATCTTCGTATCGTTTGCCAATGGTTACCCGGTCGGCACTCCCGAGGACGTGCTTACTGGGTTCGTCGATGAAGAGGGCAATGCTCTGGGTCGCCCCGTCGGCGTGGCGGTGGACCGGGCAGGCGCACTGCTCGTCGCGGACGACGTTGGCAATGCCATTTGGCGCGTGGCGCCGGCCAAGCCAAGACAGTGACTACCTCCGCCTCGTGTAGCTCGCCGCGCCTTTTTGAAAATCCGCCGACCAAGAAAATGGCGATGAAGCAGGCCGTTGCCATCGCATTGACCAAAGCCGGCAAGAGCAGCAAGCCGTAGTCACACGAAGGGGTCCGCGACGCGGACCTTCGTGCTGGGTGCCCAGTTCACTTGAACGTCCTCGCGCGCGTAGGGGTCGACAGCGCCTACAACCTTGCTATTCGGGAAACGAGTAACGCAAAAACAGGTGGCTGCTGCCGCGCCGCGCGTCGATCATGGCCCCCCATAGAGGATCGCCCGGCGCGAACACCTTGCCCATGACCAGGCTGAGGCGTCCGTCACCCGCGTCGCGGCCGGCGATTTGCGGCGCGAGCGTCAGGAACTGCTCGTCGACGAGTCGTTCCGCGTAGAAATCGCCCAGCAATCGCGGTCCTCCCTCGACGAGGATCCGCTTACCGGGGCGCGCCATGCACGCTTCTGCAAGGATGGCGCTCGCCCGAATTGCGGTCGCGCTCCCTCGAATTGCGCGGATCTCGACCGAAGTGGCCCCGCTTTGCTCGTGCAAGCGCTTTGCACCCGCGGCCGTCGTGATAATCAGGGCCGGCACTTTGCCGGAGGTGAACACCGGCAGCCGCAGGTCGACCCTGCCGCTGCCGCTCACGATGACATTCAGCGGCGGACCCCGTTGGCCAAGCGCTTCGCTTAGCTGTCGATATTCATCCGCAAGCTCCGGAAAGATGGCTGCGGCTGTCCAGACGTGCCGACGGTCGGCGGAGAGCGTACCAGTGCCGATGATCACCACGTCGGAAATGGCGCGGCACAGCCCCATCACCATGCGATCCTGGGCACTGAATCCGCTGATGTCGCCACCGCTGGCATGTCCCTTCGTACCGAGCGAAACGACGCCGTCCAGCGTAGTCACAAAATTGCTGAAGACATAGGGGCGCGTGCCCGATAGCGGCATGCGCAGGCGTCCGTACAGACGCGCCAATTTGGGAGGGAGCGGCAGCGCCCTGCCGCGCCTGGTCTCGAAAAGCGTCCTGAGCGGCGCGAGACCGGCAGAATCTGATGCGGCGCCGTGTCGTTTGTCCCGCATTTCAGGCGGGCCTCGATGACACTGCAACGATCTCCGCCAGATCGCTGTTGGCCGGTCCCTGAATCACTTTTCCCGCCGCGTCGAAGCGCGATCCGTGGCAGGGGCTGCTCCAGATCCTCAGCGGTCGCATGCGCTCGTTCTCGGCCTCTTCCCTCCGCGTGCGGATCCAGCCGTCGTCGTCAACCATGCAGCGCAGGCAACGCAGGTGAGTGGCCATCGCGCCCACCATGCCCGGCACGGCCGCAATTGTCTCGAGGACGATCCCCCGGTGGCCGTAGCGCTTGGCGAAGAAGGTGTCGGCGAAGAAGCGCAGCAGCCGGGTCAGGCCCAGCGCAAGGCGGTCGGCCATATCGCTGGGCGCCCGATGCGGAAGGGGTGGAATGGGCGGAAGTGGCTCGATCGGCATCGCTGCTCGTCCTATGTCCACGCCGTCGCTCAGCGCCCGAGAAAGTCGATCAGGTCCTTGGTGAGCCGACGCTTGTGGGTCGCAAACAGGCCATGCGGCGCGCCGTCGTACTCGACCAAGGTGCTTTGCTTGATGCCCTTCGCCGCGGCCCGGCTAGAGGCGTCGATCGGCACGGTCTTGTCCTCGGTGCCATGGATGATGAGCGTCGGCACCGTGAACGCGGCCAGGTCACTGCGGAAATCGGTGCCTGAAAACGACTTCAGGCACTCCAATGTGGACTTGAGGCTGGCCTGCATCGAGACGCTGCGTGCCCACGTCAGCAGTTCGTCGCTGACCGGGTCCCGTGCCGTGTCGACGCCGAAGAAGGTTCGGAAGAAGCCGGCCAGGAACCTGGGCCGGTCCTCGTTGAGGGCAAGGGCCGTCTTGTCGAACGCGGCTTGTTCCGTGCCGGCCGGGTTGTCGGGCGTCTTCAATCGGAACGGCAACACCGAAGACACGAGAATGGCCTGCACGATCGACTTGCCGCCATGACGTGACATATAGCGAGCCACCTCGCCACCGCCCATCGAGAAGCCTGCGAGCACGGCATCCCGCGCCCCGGTCTGCTCGACAACCGCCGCCAGGTCGTCGGCGAGCGTGTCGTAGTCGTAGCCACGCCAGGGCTGCGACGAGCGACCGAAGCCGCGGCGGTCGTAGGCAATCGCGCGATAGCCGGCGTCGGTAATCGCCATGGCCTGGTCGTCCCAGCTGTCGGCCGACAGCGGCCAGCCATGAATCAGGATCACGGGTCGGCCCGAGCCCCAATCCTTGACGTAGAGCTTCGTGTTGTCTGTCGCGGTGACGTGGTTCATGGTGTCCTTCCCGGTTCGATGAGGGGCGACCGCATGGCGGCGGGATGGCCGGAGCCGTGAGCACCGCATCTTGGGTGACCCGGCACTGGCCGTCGGTGCGCCAGCGCACTCTGCGACTGCAGTCGCCGCCCGCTTGTTTTGCGACCGGCTCGGACGGAGCTTGCAAAACTTGGTCGCCTTCCTAGCCGGCCACCAGTCGAAGAAGATCGACCTTTACCGTCACCAGCATGATGGACGTCTTTGCCGAGTTCGAGCGGTCGATGTTCCAGGAGCGAGTGCGGGCGGGGCTCGTTCGCGCTCGGGTGAAGGGCAAGCGTCTCGGCCGTCCTCGGATCAATGCCGACATCGAGGCCAAGGTTCGCGAGCTTGCAGATGGAGGGATGGGGAAGGGTCGGATCGCGAGGACGCTGAGGTTCGGCGTGAGCGTCACGCAGCGGGTACTCGCAGAGAAGCGGCGCGCATACGGTGCGGAGCGGCCTACGAGGTTCAGAAACGTCCGGGTTTCGCCGACAGCGGCAACAGTGGAACTCAAAGTTGCGGCGACAGCAGACCCGCCGCCCACTCGACTAGTTTTTCGCCCCACGGCCGAGCTTCCCATTCCGCAAGTGTCACGCGCCGGGACTTCGCCATGTCTCGCTCGAACACCTCAATCTGGCTGGCGGCGAACGCGGCGTCGTAAACATTGAGGTTCGCTTCGTCGTTAAGCCTGAACGAGCGTGGGTCGAAGTTCGTCGAGCCCACGGACACCAGGAATCGATCGACGATCAGCACCTTGCAATGGAACATCGTCGGTTGATATTCGTAGATCTCCGCGCCGGCCGCGAGCAACGGACCCCAAGCCGAGCGCGATGCGCGGCGCACGACGTCGGCGTCGACGATTGGCCCGGGAACGATCAGCCGAAAGCGGACCCCTCGACGCATCGCGTCGACCAGCGCGTTACTCGTCAGCTCGTCAGGGACGAAGTACGCACTGGCTAGGTCGATCGTCCGCGTCGCGGCGGTCGCGACGAGCAGGTACATGAGCTGCATGCTGTCGGCTCCCCCATCGGGTGAGCTCGAGAACATTTGCGCCCGAGCGTTCGCGGCTGGTTCGATCGATGGCAGGTAATCGGCGCCGTGCTGCACTTCGCCGCTCACCTTGGTCCAGTTGTCGAGAAATGTCGCCTGCATCTGTGCCACAACCGGACCTTCGACGCGGTAGTGCGAGTCACGCCAATGCTCGGCGTCCTCGGCGTTGCCGCTCCATTTGTCGGCGATGCCGACGCCTCCGGTGAATCCGATCCTGCCATCTACCACCAGAAGCTTGCGGTGCGTACGATTGTTCATGCGTGAGATGTGGTACCACGAAAGCGGGCGATACAGATGGATCTGCACGCCGGCATCGCGCATCGCGTCGAGCAGCTGGGCCTCGATTTTCTGCGATCCGACCCAGTCGAGCAGGATGTGCACGCGAACCCCCGCACGGGCACGCTCGGACAGGGCGTCCGCAAAGGCTTGGCCAACGTCTCCCGACCAGTAGATGTAGGTTTCAAACGTGATTGTGCGCTGCGCTCCGCGGATTGCCGCGAGCATCGCCGGAAAGATCTCGCGTCCGTTCTGCAGCGCCTCGACGCGGTTGCCGGCCAGCACCGGCGGTCCGAGCAGCACGCCCATTGACCGGAAATATTCGGGTGAGCCCGTCTCGTAGCGACGCTCGATCTTGCGCTCTATCCGTTGCTCGGCTGGCATCAGGTTCAAAACGGCCAGCGTGACCGCGACCGTCGCGATCACGCTTCCGACGACCCAGGCGATTCGCTTGCGCGGCCAAGCCATCAACGCAGCCCTGCGCGGCGTTGCCGTGCGCCAACCATCATCATCCGCTGTTGTACGCGGAACATCATGTCCATCTCCTGCTGGCATGCTCCGCGACGCTATCTCGCCGATGATACGGGCCTACCCAGCGCATGCCATCGAAACATATCGCGTGATTCGCGCTATTGATCGACGCCATATCTCAACGGAACTTGCGCCGCAAGAGGGGACCCGGACGGTAGACTTCGCGCGATTCCAGCCAGGGTGCCGGTTCACGGGACCTGACCGTCTGCTTCGGCGCCGCACCTTTGACCGCTTCGGGTCGAGGCTGCGTGGAAACACCGCCGCTAGGTGGAGGTGCAACTTCGCGCGGCACTCGGTTGCGACGCCGAGGAACACAGGCTTTGCAGGGTGAAGGGAGTAGCCGTTTGCCACGCGAGCCTAGCTTCACTTGCGCGCCCCCGCCATGACCAGCCTTTCGCCATTTGGCTGCACCTGATTCACGGACCGCGGTTCGACAAGCATGCGGATCTGTTCTTGAGCGTTCTTCAACGTGGCGACAACGTGCGTTCTTGCGTCTGATCCGATCCGCTCTTTCGCCTCATTCAGGTCACCGGGCGCATTCCACAATCCCACGACCAGATTCAAGTTCGGAAACCGGCGACGAAGACGCATGCGCAGGCGACGAGCGTGCGCCACGGCGGCGGGCGGCGCGGCGGATATGCAAACCACATCGGCGTTGCGCTGTTCGACATAATCAACCAGTTCGCTGGCCACGGCCGTTGCCGTCGCCGGGACGGTCTCCACGACACATCCGCGGATGTCCACAACTTGCGCGAGCATCATTCCGGCCAATTCATCGCCCTCGCCGTGTGCAGGCAAGCAGAGGACGCAAAGCGGTGGCAGACCCGTCCGATCAGCAAGCCTGGAATCTGCTTCCGCCTCGTTCACGTCCTCGTTGCTCTCGTTCTTGTG
>Ga0105096_10000370_pt1 | contig 15063 bp, 6 predicted proteins | sample PPLLak3cmMay2015_FD_87036 | JGI IMG/M metagenome (GOLD analysis project Ga0105096, IMG submission 87036) | Freshwater sediment microbial communities from Prairie Pothole Lake near Jamestown, North Dakota, USA - PPLs Lake P7 Core (1) Depth... | ecosystem: Environmental > Aquatic > Freshwater >... | reverse complement strand
GTTGCCGGATCCGTGCGTTCTCCTGTCAACATCAACGAGTCCGGTTCTGTCAGGGGGCGGGCACTGGCGCCAAAACCAATAAGCTCAGCATCCGGATACGTGGAGCGGATCTTCTCGATGATGGACAGCATCTCTGTTCGGCGCTCGTCTGATGTGCTGCCGATCACGACGGATCGTGATTCATCAACAGCAATCGCCACGGTTGGTACTCGTTCCGTACTCCGGATCATGCGCAACACGGGCTCGAACAATGCGATCAGCAGTAAGGCGATGCCCAGGGTCCGGAGTATGATCAGCGCGGCTTTGGTGGTCGGTGAAAGCTCCGGCATCGTGCGCTGATAGGCAACAACGGCAATGCCTGCCGACGCTGCTACAAGCAACAGATAGGCCCACCACGGACCGGCTGTGAATGAAAAAACGATATGTTCCATGAACTAATTCTTCCGTATCATTGTGCTTCACATCGGGGCGTGGCTCAGCCCGGTAGAGCACCTCGTTCGGGACGAGGGGGTCGGAGGTTCAAATCCTCTCGCCCCGACCAGTGATCGACAGCCGCATGAACATTGTTCGTGCGGCTGTTCGTCTATTTACCCTTCATCAACATGCAGCGGCAGCTCCACATGGAACGTTGCCCCTTGTCCAAGATCACTCTCACACCAGATCCGTCCACCAAGCATGGCCACGGTGCGCTGGACAAGGTGAAGGCCGAGACCCGTTGAGTCCTCACGTTGTGTCGGCCGGGCCGTCAGGGTCTCGAATGGACGAAACAGTTTGGCTTTGTCATCTGACGACAGCCCTGGTCCATGATCCGTCACACTCAGATGTACGAACCAGGATCGTGCTGGCGAACCCTTCAATCGTGTCTCTACCGTGACCGTACTACCCTCACCGGAATACTTCAGTGCATTGGATAGCAAGTTCTCCATGATCGTCACCAACGGTTGTTCGGCGGAAACGACCAGGTATTGGGCAGAGTCGCACAGGCAAACGACATCGATCTTCTTCGCGATCGCTATGGCCTTCATCGTTGCGATCACATGGTCCCAGACTGTACGGGCATTGGTCAGTGAGCCGGCGCGATACAGTCGGTGTTTTGAGACCTCAAGGGTCTGATTGATCAGATCGAACATACGAGACGAGATCCGGTTGATCTCTCGAGCGAAATCCATGCGTTCGTTATCGCGTACTTCAGCATCGGTACCCAACATCGCACTGATGGCTCGAATCGTATTGAGTGGACTCTTCAGCTCGTGGGCTAGAAACGCCACATATTGATCGTTCTCACGATGCAGTTCCTCAAGGCGTCCGACCGCTGATGCCAATTCGACATTTCGAATCCGCTCGATCTCGGCTTCGGACTGTGCTTGCTTGAGATCTAGCCGAGCCTTGAACCACGACAACCGAGCCTCCGCCCGTTCTCTGGCGATCGTCGATCTCTTATTCAAGATCGAACGCAGGAGTCGGTATGACTCCTCATACTCTCCACGACCTGCCAATTCTTCTGCCAGGATCTCTTCGATATCGACCAAGGTGTTTTCAACCCCACGCGCAAGCAACCATTCCTGCACTTCGCTCCACAGCGGCAATGCTTCGTCAACATTCCCTTCGGCGAGGAGCATTCGCACCGTACTTGCCTTGATCCAACCACTCAAGGATGGGTCGTTGAGATGGGTCGAAAATCGATCCAGGATCTCTCGATGCCGCCTACGCGCATCGTCTACTCTTCCAAGTTTGATCAGTGCGGAAATGATGCCGTCATAATTCAACAACAGTTCATTGGGCTCTGCACCGTGCGCCCGCATGCTCAATCCTTCTTCAAGCAGTGCGAGTGACCGCTCGTAGTCTCCGTCCGCTAGATAGTGAATGCCGAGCGATACCAGCGACTTGGCGATGCCAACCTTGTCGCCGAGCTCCCGGTAGAGTTCCTCAGCGGCCGTCATACATTCGAACGACGTATCGGGATCGTAGACCACTGTGCGATACATGCCGGCAAGATTCACCAGCACTTTTGCTTGCGTGAGTTTGTCATCGACCTTGCGTGCAAGATCCAAGGCGCGCTCATACATTGTGATCGAATCATGCGCTTCCTGCATGATCTGATAAACGTTGGCAACATTCACATAGACGCGGGCGACCTCAGCCGTATCGCCAAGATCCAGGAGCAGACGTTCCGCGGCTTCATAGTGCTGAAGGGCATCGGTGAATTCATGGTGGACGAAATGATAGATACCCAGTTCATTGTGGGATCGGGCTTCGAGCGTCAGGTCACCGGTGCCTCTACTCAGAACCAAGGCCTGCTCCGCCATGGGGCGTCCGAGATCATACTGTCCCAGGTGAATGTGAGCACGCGAATTCACGAGCAGAAGTTCAATACGCTCCTGAACACTTGGCAGATCCGAGCTGATCAATTGCTGCGAGAGCAGAACGGCAGACTGTGGATCGCTGCGGACAACGCGGCGGGCTTCTTCTACTTGATGAGAGATGTTGGAATCGATCACACGTTTCCCTAAAAGATCAAACCAACACTGATACGATGCATTAACGCCGACGAACCCAGGGAACTCAGGGCATAGTCGACGTCAACATCTTCGAGATTCACACCGATTCCACCCGAAAGTCCAGTTGCCTGTGTGGCAACATTTACGCCACTCAGATTACGTTGGGCATTGTCATATCCCAAGCGAGCCATGATCACCTTGCCGATATACAACTCTCCGCCAACGGAGAAATTGAGAAACCGTTCGCCGAAACTTTCAACATCATCCGTAAGATGATTGAGCGAGGCATTGACGAGTAGCGGCAACCCTTTAAGACGATGATTAACGCCAATGCGAAGGTCGATCGGGAGGTTGTCGGACGTTCCATCATACGTCGACAGCTGAGCACCAAGGTTGAGCAAGGCGATGCCGACATTCGTGCGAGACTGCGGGATCTGGAAATGCAGGCCGGCATCAAGAGCAATTGCCGTTGAGGCCTGATCGTCGATCCCACTATAGAGGAACTTGACGGTGAAGCCGTACGAGATCAGGGTGTCCAATTCACGAGCGATCGTGGCTGCCAATACCACATCCTGCGCACCGAACGAACCGGTCTGTGCGCCGGAGGCATCCGTGCGTTCAAAGGACCCGTAGCTGGTGTAGGAAGCGGTAACAGCCATCATGCCAACGTCACCGATCTTGTCACCATACGTGGCGTAGCCAGAGTTGATATCGAGCACGTGTTTGATGAACGTCCCCGTCATCTGTGGACCTTCCACCGTGTATAGAGATGCTGGGTTGAGCACCACCGTGGAAAGATCACCTGTGAGGGCTACGGTTGCGCCACCAAGTCCGGCGGCACGGGCGCTGATCGTCCCACGTAGGAACGGGAAGATCGTCGCTTCCTGTGCACAGAGCATAGGTGCTGCCATGGTGAGGACGGCGAGCATCAGGAGGAGGCGGTATCCGGTTGATCGACTCATGTTCGGGGATCCTTGATGGCTTGCTCAACAGCTGTACGGAAGATCTGAGGCGGCCGCACCGGCCGGAAGGTCGATGCATCGACGAACGTGTGACGCGTGTAGCCGCGGACCAGTGTATCGTCTGCTCGCCGGATCACATAGTCCATCGTGATCAGTGCTGTCGGGTGAGCAACATAGGTAGCTTCGATATTCAGGAGGTCATCATACCGTGCCGGTAGTAGATACTCGGCATGGGCTTCGAGAACCGGTAACTGTACACCTGACCGTTCAAGTTCCACATAGGGCAGTCCGATGGATCTGAGGAGTTCCGTTCTGCCGATCTCGAAGTACTTGAGGTAGTTACCGTAATAGACCACACCCATCTTGTCAGTATCCGCATAACGAACACGAACAACGGATGTATGCTGGATGGCCGGAACGCTCACGACTCCCCTGCCTTCTCCATGGTGGCCATCATGTCGAGCAAACGTTCAAGTTCTTCGAGTGAGTAGAATTCGATCTCGATCGCCCCTTGCTCGTCACTGCGCATCTTCACGCGGACCTGGGTGCCGAACACATGCCGAAGCGAATTCTCGATGTCGACCAATGTCGACGAGATCTTCGATGACGTTGATGATCCCGTCGAGACGCCCGTCGTGGAACCGGAGCTCGCTGTAGCAACGGGTACAATGTCGCCGTTGCGAGCTACTTCCTTACGACCAAGTTCGATGTCCTTGACCAGCGCCTCCGTCTTGCGGACCGACATGTCGCGAGTGATGATCTCGCGCAACACGGCAAGCTGTGAATGTTCTGTAGAAAGGGCCAGTAATGCGCGTGCGTGTCCCATCGAGATCGTACGCTTGCGCAATGAGGCCTGGATGTCGGCCGGCAGCTTCAGCAGACGCATGAAGTTGGCAACGGTCGAACGATCCTTGCTGACACGAACGGCAACCTCTTCTTGCGTGAGACCGCATTCTTCGATCAATCGTAAATAACCCTGAGCTGTCTCGAGTGGATTAAGATCTTCCCGCTGTACGTTCTCGATCAGGGCGATCTCCAACATGTTCGCGTTCGACGTTACTTCCATCACGTAGGCCGGGATCCGATCCAGACCGGCCATCTTGGACGCGCGCAAGCGACGCTCGCCGCTGATCAGCTCGTAACCGTCGAAATGCTTACGGACGGTGATCGGCGTGATCACACCATGGATCGCGATGGAACGTGCCAGTTCTTGCAGTTTTTGTTCGTCGAACTCACGGCGCGGCTGTACCGGATTGGCGCTGATGATGCGATCGATATCGATGAAGGCAACGCCGCCACTGTCTTGCGATGCATCGGCATTCGACAACGTCTGCTGTGTGTTGCGCTCCTGTTTGATCAGGTCTTTTGGGATGAGAGCCCCAAGCCCCTTACCAAGTCCGAGTCCTTGTTTCATGGTTCGTGGGCTCCTTAGTGCGTGACCAGTGCTTCTGCGGCGGCACGATTGCGGGTGAGGATCTCGCTGGCAAGCTCGAGGTAGTTCTGCGAGCCCATGCTGGATGCTTCATAGAGCAAGACCGGCTTGCCATGGCTTGGCGCCTCGGAAAGGCGCACGTTGCGGGAGATCACCGTCCGCAGTGCCTTGTCTTCGAAGTGACGACGGACCTCTTCGACGACCTGGTTGGAAAGTCGGAGTCGTGAATCGTACATCGTGAGCAGTACACCTTCGATGTCCAGTCGCGGATTCGTGCTGCGCCGAACAATGGCGATGGTGTTCAAGAGTTGGCCCAGACCTTCCAGCGCATAGAATTCGCACTGGACCGGGATCAGCACAGAATCAGCCGCAGTCAGGGAGTTGAGGGTCAACAAACCCAGCGACGGCGGACAGTCGATCACGATATAATCATAGCGATCGCGTAAGGTGTCGATCTGTTTCTTGAGGAGGAACTCACGCTGATGGACATCCACCAGTTCGATCTCGGCACCGACGAGGTTGATGTGGGACGGAACAAGTTCGAGGAACGGCATCATCGTTGGTACGACGGCGTCGGCCAACGGGAGTTGGTCTACAAGAACTTCGTAGATCGTTTTTTCGAGCCCTGCTGTTTCGATCCCGTATCCGTGTGAGGCATTGGCCTGCGGATCGATGTCGATCAGGAGCGTACGCTGTTCAGCCGCTGCGAGTGAAGCTGCAAGGTTGACGGACGTGGTGGTTTTGCCGACGCCGCCCTTTTGATTCGCTACGGCAATGACCTTAGCCATGGGAGGACTTTCTCTGAATGTGCGGTACAAAGGTACGAAGACGGACAACGTCCGGAAGTGCTTGTTTCATGCACGTTCCACGCTACCGTCCGCCGGAGATCGAGAGGCGGATATCCACACCCACCTGTGTAGAACTAAAGCCCGGAGTAGTGGCACCCTCCGAGAAATTGCCCTCGTAGCGGGCGAATGCCGAGGCCGTGACACGGTTGCTGATCGTGTACCGTGCTCGGGGCTCGATCACGATCTGCGTGGTACCGTTGACCACCCTACCCAGGGCTCCGGGAAACTCGTCGACCTCAAACCGGGCCTGCTGCGATGACTTGATCTGGGTCAGGAAAATGAACTCCATGTCGTTTTGCAGGTCAATACCCAGAAACTTCAGCGACATTCCTCGACGCAAGTACGAGGCCTGGATCTGGAATTCATGCGACTCTTCTTGTTGGATACTGGACCTGGCAGAGCTGGCAAGTGAAAAGGCAGAGGTGACGTTGTACCGGAGGGTGGCGGTGAGGAGGCCCTTCAAGCGTTTTTCATCAAAGGTCATATTGATGCCGATCAACGGCTGGAAGCCACGGCGGACCTCCTGGATCTCAACGATGCGACCAACATCATTGATGCGGGCGTTCTCGGCGTACGTCGACTGATAACCATGTTCCAGGAAAATGCGCTGGGCTAGCCCCCTCAACATTCCGATCTTCTCGATCCCATCCCACCGGATGGTCCAGTTCAATGCCGGCATGACGGAGGCGATCTCGGAACCCCAGAAATTCATCGACTCGAAGCCCTCGCGGAAGGCCGTGGTAAGGGTTTCCAAGAGACGCCTGTTGCGTGAAGATGTGTCCGGATCGGCTTCAACGGCGGGCCGTCGTTCGTTATAGATGGCCACGACGTTCTCGACGTTGTCATTGAACACGCCAAATCCGAAGAAGTCCGGGAAGCTGATGAACGTGCGTTCGAGCGTCTGGCGCTTGTTGATATTCGTGAATGATGGTACACCCGCTGCGTCAGTGAGAACTCGTTGATTCAACGAGTAGCCAATGTCTGTCTTCATGTTCAGGTCAAGTGTGGCGCCGGGCCACAACGGACGATTTGTCTGGAACGTGAACGACGACCGTTGTGAGTAGTCGTCGGTCATGACGCCGTTCGGTGGACGCAGGCCGGTCCGTGTGGAGATCCGAATGAACGGGAATGACGATGCCGTCGATAGGATCACACTCCCGTGCGGGTCACCGATCAGGCCGAGCTGATACGGCGTGCTTGGACCCCACATCGGATCGTTCTCACGGAACGTCATCGTGCGAGCCCACAGGTTCGTAAAGCCCGACCCACCCATGACACCGGTATTCGTTGACGTGTTCGTCTGATTGAACAGGAAGGTCAGATTGTCGAAGCCAAAGAATAGGTCCTTGAGAACAAAGCCCATCATCGGAAGGAAGTCCGTCGATGTGACCTTGATCGGCCCGAACAACTCGGTGCCCAGCTGCTTCCAGCGAACGATCGGACTGAGTCGGAACTGAGAGTTCCACTTGCCGCTTCTAACGATATCACGTTGCACCGGATCGGCCTGCAAAGGATCAAAAAGTGCATAGGTGACATTGTACGATCCGGATGTTTCGATGAGTCGATCCAGTCCGGCGATGCGAGGCAGTCTTGGTCTGATCGTGAACGTAAAGGTCTGTGCAACGTTGTTGGTGTTGCCAAGGTTGAGGAATTGACCTCCGTTCATGAACATCTGATCAAAGACCTGTCCACCCGTTCTCTGTCGACCATTCTCGTCGATCTCCAGCGGAACCATCGTCGAGAAGTTGGTCAGCTTGTAGTCGATCACAGGACTCAAGAAACCGTTCTCCACCAGACGCCAATTGAAACCTACCGACTGTTCCGACACAAATTCGCGAATGATCGGACTTGGAAAATTGAGAAAACGAGACTGCTCGGTGATGCGGGATCTCACAAAACCGAGATTCGCTGTCAAGCTTTGCGGGAGGAAGTTGATCTTGGCATCCTTGTAGGCTTCGAGACCAAACACACCATCGAGAAATTTCACGGGACTGACATCATACTTTGCCGGCAGTGTCACGGCATAGTCTACCCGAAGTCTCCATCGCCAGTCGAACTTCTGTTCAACGACCTGAGAACGTTCAAACTCCTGTGCATAGGCGAAGTTGAAGGTGAGTTTGTTGAACGTATCGTCGATCAACCAATGCTGTGTCGGGATCCCAAGCCGCAATCCGGTTATGGCCCACTGGTCCTGGACGCGGACACGCTCGGAACGCCGGATCACATCGTTGGCAGCGGCTTGGGCCTCTGCTTCACTTGCCCCTTTATCAAGTAATGCTCGCCGGGTGGCATCGGCGGCGGCCTGGAGCTCAACGTCGTTCTGGGCCTGAAACAACGGTCGTTCGGCATACTCCGTATGTGCATACATCACCGGGATCTTGGTGTTCTTCATCACGGGAGGAAGGAATTTCTCCACAGCACCCGTGACGGTCACATTCCAGGCCGTGACCTGATTTCGGTTGCCGAAGCGCTCCTCCAGACGATGGAAGTTTGGCGTGGTGTGGTTGATGTTTGCTGTGATCTCCGCTACATCAGCCAATTTGAGTGATGATGTTGCGATCGCCGCCCAATCATTGTCAGCCACGGGGTCGACGACACGAAGCTCATTGACCCACATCGTGGTGTTGAGTTCATTTGGGATGCGTTCCTTGGGATTGGCCATACCAAATCCAAAGAACGAAACCCGGGTGAGGATCGGATTACCTTTGATCGCATAAATGGCGTCGGGATCGGTCGGCACGGGAAATTCCTGACGGTCATCGACGCGAGTATTGTCGCGCAATTCTTTGATCGCGGTCAGATCACTCACAATGATGCGCAGATCTTGCCAACCGCGGAGCAAGGGGCGGCGCAACTCGTAGTAGTTGGCGCTGTCTACCCCAAAGCGAATGAAGGCATAAGCAGGTGGAACGGCTCCTTGATCGACCTGGTTCGGCATGGTGTTGTCGCCGTGAATGAAAAAGGCGAGCTCCTTATAATAGAACAAGTCCCACGGGCGATAGGTCCGTGCAGCCATCCGTTCTTCGCCCGCCCTCAAATTCCGAACCTTGACCACAAGTGACTGTTCGTTGAGCAAAAGCTGCTGGTATGGGTCTGGATTCTGCAACTGTTGAGGACGCTGAACGCCAGGAGGCATCGTGTAGAAGTCGGGTGCATCCTGGTTCTCTTCAAGGTTCACGTAGGCCACCGAAAGCACTGAGTCGGTCTCGGTAATGCCCGGCTGGAAGTTGTGGCTTCGCAGCCAGTAAGAGCCAACCACACCCCAATCGGCGATCGATACCTTGACCGTTCCGCCCCGGAACCCGACACGAACGTATTGGATATTCGTAAACAGCGGATTGCCAACAATAGAGTCCGGACGTCTGATGGGGATCCGGAACTGGTACCAACCTTTATCGGGATTGCCGCCAACGATCTGAGGGTTGGTGGTTGGGTTTGGGTCAAGGTTCACCTCGTATCGGAAATACGAGTTGTCAAGCATAATGGTCTGTCCGTTGTTACGGTTCAGGATCTCCGTGTCCGGGAACTGACCTAACTCCGACTGCGATGCGTTGTTTTCATAGTTGTTGTACTGAATGAAGTCCGACTCTTGCTGATTCTGCCGGTCTCCGGCAAAATTGAAGAAGTAGTCGTCACGCGCAGGATCATCTTCACGATCGAAAGGAGCAGGATAGGCCAACTTTTCTGCGGCATTGTCCAGCGTATCGATACCGCGGTCCTCACCGATGTCAATGAGGTTGTTCGCTGGCGGTCGATCCTCTGTGTTGAGTCTCGCATCGGGGATGATATCCTCGCTGATCTGACCGAGATCGATGTACATCTTCGAGCCCGGCTCGTACGCATCGATACGCATCATGATCTCGATGAAATCAATGTTGTCGTTATCGAAGTTCGTGTTGAATGGACTCAACAACCTCATCATACCGCCCCAGATGCGGTTCTGATTGTCGGCAAGGAATGCCTGTGCCTGTGCACGAACCTCGAGTGAGTCCGGGTCATTCCATCGTGGCGTTTCCGCATCGATGAAGTCCGGTTTCATGTTGTACACACCCCGTACCGGAGGTTCAAAGGCCAAACGGATCGGATTGATGTTGTTTCGGCCTTGAACCCGCGCACGATTGGGGTAGACATCTGCCTGAGGTACATCGGGAACGAACTTCTGATACCAGAACGTTCGGGCACGGAACTTCTGTGCCACGGAATCATGATCCCAGAGCGTTTTATCGGGATACGGACTGGAATGCTGCCACACGGTTGGTGTAAGTCCGAAGTTCAAATACCGGCGTGCATTCTCGAAGTCGTCAACATACGCTACGGCCTTGCCATTATCCGACGCGACGGTGGAGAATCGTTTGTTGGGTTCGGGCGACGTCATGGCGTATTCGCCGTTGATCAGGAATGACGATTTGGCCTTCGTATCAAGGAATGGAAGGTCATCGAGAGCTCGTGTCAACCATGGCAGATCGGCAGTGATCCTAGCGTCAAATCCAAGCATGACATTCGAGTTCGGCTCCTGTCCCGGTTGAACCCGGTCCACAATGGCAGCTTGGTCATAGCTCATCAGCGTCATGCCGATGTTGCCGGTGATGTTCCGTTTCCTGAACAGCGTATAATCTGCGCGCAATCCCACCAAGGTTCGCGTCGTGAGATTGAAGATATCGTTCTGTTCGTACTCGATGCTCAGGTTCGCGTTCGGAAGCGTTGCTCGCGGATTTAACAACGTCATCGTTCCCGAATAGTAGTCTACGGTGTAATCCGTTCCTTCACGCATTTCGAGGCCATCAAGTTTGACGCGTACGGAGCCCGGTGCTAGGTTATAGGCAAGGGGCACGCGGTTGCCAGCGGCAGCTCCGCTTGCCTGACCCACGATCAAGAATCGATCCTTGGCAGAATTCAATCTTGCAGCCTGGTCGGTAGTGTCGTAGACCTCATTGAACACATACTGCTCTGCAAGCTGGGGATTTCCTTTCAAGGTGAAATAGTCCCGGAGTCCTTCGCGGAAAGGTTCAAGACTTGGGAAGGTGATCTCACCGCGCAGTGGATTGAAGATCGGCGGGCGCGGGTCAAAGGCACCGTCAGGCGGGGCGGCACCGGTCCCGTTATTCACCTGGTCGACGCGGAAGATGGTCACGACCTTGTCCGGGGCGCCTTCGAGAACGTCGGTCGAGTCGTTCGTACTGCGGTAGTACCACATACCGATCTTCGCATCGGCCGCATTCACATTCGTGAGGCCGATGTTGTATCGGTTCTTCATCAATCGTTTCCATATTGACGGGAAGCCGGGTTGCATGGCTGGTCGTGCGACGAGCTTGAGGATCATCGTGTCAGTTGGGTTCGAATTTCCCGAAAGAGTACCAACGTATTGGTCGTCCTCCGGCGCCGACGTGGCTCCTTCGGTTCTATAGGCAATACCGTAATAGCGATCGGTACGCAGGTTCAGGATCGTGACCGTCCCGAGGTTCAAGTCAACCTCGACACGTTTCGGGTCCAGGCGAACGAATCTGCCTCGCTCGATATCCCCCGACAAGATCTGAACATCTGCGCCCTTTAGTGCCGGAGGATAGCGTTCATTGTAGGGAGCGGAGTATCGCACGGACGGCAATTCGGCGTAGGCAATGGCCTCGTTGGCCTGGACTTCCCTTAGGTCGATCGTGGACTCCCAAACTTCTATCTCCTTCACCACCAACTGCTCCGATCCAATGGGCAGTGCCGGCGTGGCCGACTTGAAGTACTCACGCCATACGGCGAAATAGGCCGTATCAATGAAGAAGTGGTTGCGCGCATAGTCATAGGCGCGGACCGTGAAGAACTGCATGTTGGAACCGCCGCGCGCGTTGATGAACCTCCGCTCACCACGGCGCTGTGAGGCAATGGTCTTGAGCATTAGGGGGCCGAACTGGAAATCGGCACGCACGCCAAACAGGGTCTGCCCGCCCCCTATCAAGGAACTTGGCGTTTCGAGGTTGACGTTGCCGAATTCGACACGCTTGATGATATCGTCGTCATACCCTTCGTAGCCAACTTTGAAACGGTTGTTGAACTCGAACTGGTTGAGGGTGTTCCAGTCGACGTTGAAGCGGAACTTGTCGCCGATACGGGCGTTGACGTTCACCTGGATGTTTTGGCTGAAGATCGGCGACGACTGGGTCTGGCCAAGTACCGATGCCGTACCGAGGCGTTGTGTATCCCAGCGCCAGCCGGCACGAACGTTCACTTCTCCGTTCACGTTGATCGAGATCTCTGGCTTCCCGAAGATGCCGAACAAGGGATTTTGTGGGAGCGGAATGGTAAGATTCGTTGCCTGGTCCAGCAATTTGAGCAGTTCGTTCTCACTCATGGGCTTCTTCAGCTCATAGGCGCTGATCGCCGAGTCTTGAAGCGTGTTTTGCACCTGACCACGGCGGAGCTTCAGATAGTCGTCGAGACTGACGGAATAATCCGTCCCCACTTCCATGTCTTGATAGGACTCGCTCAGACGGATGCTCTCGAGCAGGGAGTCAACGCTGCCACTGACACGGTAGCCCTTGGGGCTGGGGATGGTCCGGCTTGAGCGCTGGGCCGGTGAGAGTCCCCGGCGGTTCACTTTGGAGGGAGGGTAATACTTGGGGATGTCGGTATTGGTCGGGTCGCCAAAGTCCAACCGGGTCGAATCCACCTCCACATCGCTGCTATCGGGCACAACACGGCCGATCGCCTCCGGACCCCATGACAGGAGTACCAGGACGATCACGACATAACGCACTAAAAATGGGGACTTGCGTGCGCTCACGATCCGCTATTCGTTTGACGACATATGTAAGGTTCCAAAGGCAAATGCCGTACCGAACAGATGAATAGCGTTTCTCCGTGAACTAGAATGATGCGCAAAGATAGGTGGTGCCGTAGTTTTGTGGATACGTATCACCTCACCTGCATAGTGTACCGCGCATGACGCGTCAGCATCGTTTTGCCTTGACCCTCCTGACCATGATGGTTTCATCCCTCTCGGTCTGGTCCGCCGACTTCCACGACTACGCCAAACTCGGGAGGGCACAGATCAATTCGATCATCCCCACTGAGACCCGGACGGTCATCGACCTCTCCGGGCCATGGCAAGTGATCGAAGATGGCGAAGCCGTCGGCACCATCGACCTTCCGGCATCACGGAAGCACAACGGAGTCCTCACGATCCGTCGTTCGATCAAGATCGACAAGAGCACACTCAATGCCCGGTCGTGGAGCATCCAGTTCCTGGGGGTCTCCCATGAAGTGGATCTTACGGTGAATGGTAGACCCGTCATGCGGTATCCCGGTGGTTCGTCGCCCTTCGTTGCCCGCATCCCGGATCGCATTCTTACTCCGGGGTCCAATGAGATCGAGTTGAGGATCTCTACGGGTGGTGAACTCGGTGACATCGTCAATCGATTCGCACCTCGTACGCAACAGAATCCACTCGGTGTGTTCAGAGAGTTGTTCCTTGTTGGCACACCTCAGGTGTGGACGTCAGATGTGACCACGTCGACGGCCTTCACCAACGGACAATCCGTAGCATCCGTTGTTGCAACAGCGGTGATCAACGGTGCCAACGTGGACCGCCTTGCCGGTACGGTAACGTCCGATGAAGCCATGCGCCAGGGTAGCATCAATGTGATGGTCGAAGCATCCATTCGCCGCATCGCCACCAACGAAGTGGTTGCCCGTTCCGGGCCGACGTCGACATCGATCGAACGCGCCCGCTCCACCAAGATGCGCTTTGATCTCAGCGTCATGAACCCCGCTCTCTGGACCCCAAACAGTCCATCACTGTATGAGATCGAGATCCGCATCACCTACAACGGCCAGCTTGTTGACGCTTACACATCAACCATGGGCTTCCGCTCTCTGCGTGTGGGCACAACCGAGGGAGGCCGCCGCCTCTTCCTGAATGATTCGTTGATCTTCATCTCCGGCACCACCTATATCGAAGAGTATCCTCGTCAGGGGGCTACCCTTTCGTATCGCCAGATGGAATATGACGTAGCCATGCTGAAGACGCTCGGCGTGAACGTGGTCCGCTTCAATCACCATGCACCGCACCCATACTTGCTGCATCTGTGTGACCGTTATGGCCTGATGACGCTCGTGGAACTGGATGCTGTTGGCATCCCCTCCGGACTTCTCAAGGAAGAAGAGATCGCCGCGCAGTTGCGAAACCGTGCCGACATGCTTGCCGGTTATGTCGGCAACCACCCTTCCGTGATCGGTTGTGGCCTGAGCGATATGCTCGAAGAAGGCGCCGAAGCAACGGCATCGTTCCATGCTGAACTTGCTAAGATCTTCCGTACCCGTTCGACGGGATTACTCTACAAACTCGTTGCCGGCGGACAGGTCAGCAAGACGTCGGAGGGCGGCTTTGATCTGATCGTGCTGCGCGTGGATTCGTATCGTGACCGTCATCGTCTCGACGCCATCCTCGAAGAAGCAGAACGCGTGATCCGTACCGCAGCGGTAATGACCTCGATCGGCACCATGGTCACCCCTGCCAATATGAACGGCTTCAGCGACCCGCTGTCGAATGAGGCCCAGGCCATTGTGATCCGCGATGGCTATCAGGCATCGAAGTTCCACGGACTGGCCGGCTGCCTTGTTGAAACGTTCAATGACCACTCGCTTGAACTCCCGACCATGCTGGTGGATCATTATGACCCCTTCGTCCGTACGGCCGGCATGGTGGATGTCTGGCGTCAGCCACGTGTATCGTATGCGATGTACAAGTCGCTGATCAACGAAGAAAAAGAACCATTGCTGCAGGCACGTGAATACGATAACTCAACGCCCCTTACCTTCATTGCGACGGGACTCGTTCTTGCTTTGATCCTTGCCTTCCTGGTGAATCGCTCGCGCAGGTTCCGTGAGTACTTCGCCCGATCGATCATTCGCCCGTATAATTTCTATGCCGACATCCGCGATCAACGGATCCTGTCCGTTGTCCAGACCATGTTGCTCGGATTGGTGGTGGCCTCCAGCATCGGCCTGGTGCTTGCTGCGCTGCTCTACTTCTTGCGCACCGATCCGGCCGTGGAATACCTTCTGCACCTGCTCATGCCGTCGTCCACGCTCTACGAACTTGTGCGCTTCATTGCCTGGCGTCCGGCCATGGCCGTAGCGACCATGTCGATCCTCGTCTTTGCGCTTCTGATGGCTGCTGCGACCCTGCTCCGCATCGGCGGGTTCTTCATCCGTGGACGGATCCTCTATCGTGATACGTTAACGATCGTGGTCTGGTCTGCCGTTCCGCTTCTCGCTCTACTTCCGATCGGCGTTGGATTGTATCAGGTGCTCACGACGGATGCAATGTCGAGCTG
>Ga0105096_10000369_pt1 | contig 15085 bp, 16 predicted proteins | sample PPLLak3cmMay2015_FD_87036 | JGI IMG/M metagenome (GOLD analysis project Ga0105096, IMG submission 87036) | Freshwater sediment microbial communities from Prairie Pothole Lake near Jamestown, North Dakota, USA - PPLs Lake P7 Core (1) Depth... | ecosystem: Environmental > Aquatic > Freshwater >... | reverse complement strand
TGCCGCAGACGCTGAACGACCCGGACGTGTGGTACGCGGTCAACGCCCACTTTGGCCGGCGGCTGCTGGTGACAGGCATGGCGACCACCCTGGCAGCGCTGCTGCTCTATCGCCTGCCGGGCCTGGATGTGGACAGCTACGCCTGGGCGCTGTTGGCGGTCTTTGTCCTGTTCTTCGGCGTTGGAGTGGTGCAGAGCTGGCGCTACATGAATGCTTTGACGAAGTCTTTGCAGTGAAGCCTTGCAGCATGAAACTCACTCTTGATGGCACCACCCTCGAACTACACCAGGGCGACATCACCCGCCTTGCTATGGACGCCATCGTCAACGCGGCCAACAGCGGCCTGCGGGGCGGCGGCGGGGTCGATGGCGCGATCCACCGCGCAGGCGGGCCGGCCATCATGGCCGAATGCCGGCGCATCGGCGGCTGCCCCACCGGCCAGGCCGTGGTCACCACCGGCGGCAACCTGCCGGCGCGCTACGTCATCCACGCGGTCGGACCCATCTGGCAGGGCGGCGAGCACGGCGAGCCGGCGCTGCTGCGCTCGTCTTACGCCAACAGCCTGTTGCGCGCCGAAGAGCTGGGCGTGGCCAACATCGCCTTCCCCTCCATCAGCACCGGCGTCTACGGCTACCCCATCGCCCTGGCCTGCCCCATCGCCGTCGGCGCGGCCCTCAACCACGTGCAGCGCGGCACGGCCCTCCAGCGCATCGTCTTCTGCCTCTTCTCGGCCGAAGACTACGCCGTCTACGAAAAATACCTCCGAGACGTTCATACGACCTCGGGCGCAACACTTGACACATGACATGTGACACATGGCAATTCGCCTGAAGGAGCCCCCTTTGACACGCACCGGAGTTGAGAACATCCAGGCCGCCTTTGCCAGGGCCCAGGCCGAAGGCCGCGCGGCCTTTATGCCCTACCAGATGCTCGGCCATCCCACGCTGGAACAATCGCCGCAGATCATCCAGGCGCTGGCCGCGGCCGGCGCGGACCTGTTTGAGCTGGGCCTGCCCTTCTCCGATCCGTTGGCCGACGGGCCGGTGATCCAGGCTGCGGCCCAGCGGGCGCTGGACAACGGCGTCACGGTCGAGCGCTGCCTGGCCATGGTGGCTGAGCTGCGCGCGGCTATCCCTGAAACGCCCTTCTGCCTGATGGGCTACGTCAACCCCATGCTGGCCTACGGGCTGGAGCGCTTCGTGGCCGAGGCGGCCGCGGCCGGCGCCGACGGCCTGATCGTGCCCGACTTGCCCCCCGACGAGCCGGAGGCCGAGGAGCTGATCGCGCTCTGCCGGCGGCACGGCCTGGCCACGGTCTTCCTGCTGGCGCCCACCAGCACCCCTGACCGCATCGAGCTGGGCGCGGCCCGCAGCCAGGGCTTCGTCTACCTGGTCAGCGTGGCCGGCATCACCGGCGCGCGCGACCGGCTGCCCGACGACCTGAGCGCCTTCGTGCAGCGAGTGCGGACCGAGGCACAGCGCCAGTCGCCGGGCGCGCCGCTCTACCTGGCCGTCGGCTTCGGCATCAGCACGCCCGCGCTGGCGGCCCAGGTGGCCCAGATCGCCGACGGCGTCATCGTCGGCAGCGCGCTGGTCAGGCTGGCCGAGCAGGGCGGTGGCGATCCAGCGCCGGTCGTGGCCGGCTTCGCCGCGGAGTTGGCGCAAGCCGCGCGCCGGCAAGCGTGACAACCAAAACCACAGCATCAAACGGTGATTGCCTACGGACCTTCGACAGATGACACGAATTTCTCTCTGACCTTAAAATAGCCGCTCGGGCCGGTCTCCTGACCGAGCCCGCCGTTTTTATCGATGACTGCCGCAGAGCCCAGCGCATGTTGGTCTGATCCGTGAGACCCGTGCAATCCGTGAGCACTTACCCATTCCCTTCGACCAAAGATCGAGCCTATGTCGGCGACAAGTTACTCACGTCTTCACGAAACTGAAGCACAGGCCATCTATCGGGCCTTGTTCGGCCGTGCAATCCCGCCCATCCTCGTGCAGCGCTTCCTGCCGGTGGTCGAGCGGCTCAACGCGGCCGCCAGCCCGGCCGAGCTGGTCGAGTACTATCGCGCCGTCGAGGCCGGGGCCGATCTGGAAGCGCTGGAGATGGCCGGCCGACTGACAGGCCGGCTGCCGCTGCTGACCCGCAAGATGCAAGCCATGGTCGCGCTGGCCGAGACACTGCCGGAGAACCAGTCCTTTTACGTCAACCAGCGCACCAGCTTTGTTGCCGGCGCGGCGGCCATGGTCTGGGCAGCGGTACACACGGCGCGCCAGGCGGCCAAAGGGCTGTGGCTGCTGCGGGGAGGCCAACGTGGCTGAGATGATCATCGTCGGTTCCGGCGCCGCGGCCACGGCTGCCGCCCTGGAGCTGGCCCAGCGCGGTCACCGGCCGGTCATGCTGGACGTAGGCCACGCAGACGATGGCGCAGCGCCGCGCGTCGAGGACAACCTGTACCGCTACCGTGCGCAGCACGACAGCTTCGATCTGCACATCGGCGCGGATTACCGCGGGCTGGCCGGGGTGCTGACCGGCGAGCCGACCGTTGCCAAGCTCAACGCGCCGCGCATGGCCTTCGTCACCCGCGACGCGGCCGCGCTCGGCCCGCTCAGCCAGGCCGAGTTCCAGGCCATCCAGAGCTTCGCGCTGGGCGGGCTGGGCAACGCCTGGGGCGCAGGGCTGTACCGCTGGATCACTGCCGACTTGCAGGACTTCCCCATCAGCCTGGCCGAGCTGGAGCCGTACTTCGACGTCCTAACCCGCGAGATCGGCATCAGCGGGGCCGGCGACGACCTCGCCGAGTTCTTCGGCGACGCCGCAGGCTTGCAGCCGCCGCTGGAGCTGTCCCACAACGCCCGCCGCGTCGCGCTGGCCTATCGCCGCCGTCGCAAGGCATTGCGGGCGCAACGCATCTATCTGGGCCGGCCGCGCGCGGGCGTGCTGAGCGCGCCCAAGGACGACCGCCCTGCCTGCGACTACAGCAACCTGGAGTTCTGGCAGTCCCAGCCCTATATCTACACCCCGGCCGTCACACTGCGCCGCCTCATCGCCGCAGGACAGATCGACTATCGGCCGGGGCTGTTGGTGCAGCGCTGGCAGGAGACGGCCGACGGGGTCACGGTCTACGCCAGGGACGTGAGCAGCGGGGAGCAGGTCGCGGTCACGTGCCAACGCCTACTGCTGGCGGCCGGCGCGATCAACACGGCCCGCATCGCCCTGCAAAGCGCCGGCGACACCACGACCCGCCTGCCGCTGCTGGAAAACCCCGTCGTGCAGATCCCTGTCATCTTGCCGGCCTCGCTGGGCCGCCGGCTGGATACGCACGCCTTTGGGCTGGTGCAGCTCAACCTGGTCTGGGAGTCGGCGGCCTACCAGACCATCCTGCAAGGGAGTTTGCTCGAGCTGACTGCGCCGCTGCGCGCCGAGTTCTTTGGCCGCTTCCCGCTGGCCGCGCGGGCCAACCTGGCCCTGATCCGCCACCTGCTGCCGGCGATGTTGATGCTGCAGCTCTACTTCCCCGCCTGGGTGCAGCTGCCGTCGCGCCTGTCGCTGCTGGCTGATGGCCGGCTGCGCATCGAGGGCCAGCCCTTCCCGGCCGAGCCGGCGCGACTGGCGCCGCTGCTGGCCGCGCTGCGCAGCCTGGGCCTGTGGACGCACCCAGCGTTGATCCAACAGCCCGTCACCGGCCACGCTATCCACTACGCCGGGACGCTGCCCATGCGCGCCGCGCCGGGGCCGTACCAGTGCCACCCCAGCGGCCGGCTGCACGGCACAGCGCGGGTCTACGCAGCCGACTCGGCCAGCTTCTCCAACCTATCGGCCAAGAACATGTCGCTGGGCATGATGGCCAACGCCATGCGCATCGCCGCGGAGGCTGCCGCATGACCAGTGTACTGATCACCGGCGCCGGCGGCTTCATCGCCCGCCACCTGGCGCAGACGCTACACGCCGCGGGCCTGCGTGCGCTGGGCGCATCGCACAGTGCGGCCGCGTTGCCCGGCTACGAGCGCGTCTACCCGGCCAGCCTGGGCGAGACGCTGCTACCTGCGCTGGCTACCGAGCCGGTAGACGCCATCGTACATACGGCGCTGGCCAGCGGCCCCGACGCCTACCGCCTGAACGTGGAAGGCACGACTCGTTGGCTGGACGAGGGCCGCGCGGCCGGGGCGGGCTTGCAGATCCTGCTTAGCACGCTGTCAGCCGAGGAGGGTGCGCTGTCGGACTACGGACGGGCCAAGTGGGCGCTGGAACGACGCTTTATAGCAACAGACGAAGTTGCTTTCCGGCTGGGCGTGGTCGTCGGCGATGGCGGCATGTACGCCCGCATCCGCAATTCGGCCACGCGGCTACCGGTGACGCCGCTGCTGGACGGCGGACGGCAGTTGCTGTATGTCGTGGGCATCGACGCGTTGTGCGCTGTGCTGCATGGTGTCGTGATTAGCAACGGCGCGGGCTTGCGCAGCCAGACATGGAACCTGGTACAGCCGCAGCCGGTGACGTTGCGGGCCATGGTCGAGGCGATCCAGCAGCAGGCAGGCAAGCGCTCGCTGCTGGTATCCGTGCCCACCAAGCCGGTGCTGATTGGGCTGCGCCTGGCGGAGAGTGTGCCGCTGCTCCGCCTGCCGGTCAGCAGCAGCAACGTGGCCGGACTGAGGCAGCAAGGCCAGCGGCGGGTTCAGTCGGATTGGGAGCGTTTCGGCCAATCAGCGCAGCCGCTGGAGGCGCTGATCGCGGCCGCCGCCTGCGTTTGAAACCGCAGGCTGATACCTGCCAAGCAAGCTGAAGCAAGCTCGCCGCACCCACTCAGCGTGCTTTAGCATGCTTGGCTGTGTCAGACGCCGAACACCTGCCCGGTCTACGGGTTCATTCCGCGACGACGCTCAGACGATCGCCGTAGAATCTTGATTGTACGGTTGTCTTGACGCCGATTCTGTGTATACTATCACTGGCGCTTGCGCCAACCATCATTCTCCACAGGCGGGCTCGGTCAGGAGACCGGCCCGAGCAACAGCAGATGGGCTCGGTGCCTACGCACAGACCGGCCTGAGCTCCCACCAAGGCAAAACCAACCATGCACCACCGTCAAACCTACACCGTCGAGGTTGCCGGCCTGACCCGGCATTTTCCCTTGTTCGAGGTCGCGCCCGGCGTGCGCATCGCCATCTTCAACATGCTGGGCGACACCATCGTGGTCAAGGCCGCGGCCGCGTCGCTGGCCGAGCGGCTCAAGGAGACGCCGGCCAACGTGCTGGTGACAGCCGAGGCCAAGAGCATCCCGCTGATCTACGAGATGAGCGCGCTGATGGGCCTGCCCTACATCGTATTGCGCAAGAGTTACAAGACCTACATGGGCGACGCGCTGAGCGCCGAGACGGTGTCGATCACCACCGGCGTGCCCCAGACCCTCTACCTGGACGAGAAGGACCACCGACTGATTAACGGCAAGCAGGTGATCCTGATCGACGATGTGGTTAGCACCGGCAGCACGCTGGAGGGCATGCAGCAGGTCATGACCAAGGCCGGCGCGCACGTCAGCCGGGTGGCCGCGGTCTTCACCGAGGGCGACGGCGACTGGTCGCACGTGGTGGCGCTGGGCAATCTGCCGGTGTTCATCGACGGCCAGACGGCATAATGACCCGATTCGCGGCTTGAACTGCCGCTTGACGGATGCCAAAATCTGTGATATAGTCTTTCTCGTGGGTGAGCAAGCAAATCCGGTTCGTATACGCCGTCCGGTTTTACAGCCAGGAACGGCGTTTTTGTTTGCCCCCCGCCCCGACGTGTCCCTGCGGTCGTTCACCTCGGCAATCAACATTCTATGACCGCATCATAGGAGATACATGAGTTTTACACAGTTTCCGCTCGACGCCCGCCTGCAACAAGGCGTGCGCGAGATGGATTTCACCCAACCAACCCCCATTCAGGTCGCGGCCATCCCGCCGGCTTTGAAGGGTCACGACATTCTGGGCTCGGCTGAGACCGGCACCGGCAAGACGGCGGCGTACCTGCTGCCGACGATGCAGAAGCTGCTCACCGCGTCCAGCAACAAAAGCAACCAACAACGGACGGCGCCGCGGGTCTTGATCCTGGTGCCGACGCGTGAGCTAGCCCTGCAAGTGGCCGACCACGCTGAGCGCCTGGGCGCACACACCAAGCTGCGCTCGGCTGCGATCTTCGGCGGCGTCTCGCTGGTCAATCAGGAGAAGGTCCTGCAGCGCGGCGTGGATATCGTCATCGCCACGCCCGGCCGCCTTCTGGACCACGTCCAGCGCAGGAACATCAACTTCAACAGCATAGAAGTCTTCATCCTGGACGAGGCCGACCGTATGTTGGACGTGGGCTTCTTGCCCGACATCCGCAAAGTGGCCCGCCTGCTGCCGCGTGAACGTCAGACTATGCTCTTCTCGGCTACATTGGAGCCGATTATGGGGCTGGCCAGCGAGGTGACGCACAATCCTGTGCGTGTCGGCGTGGAAAAGTCCGCGGCCCCGGCCGTCATCGACCAGACGCTGTTCCCTGTGCCGGAGGATCGCAAGATCCAGGCGCTGCAAGCTCTCTTGCGTAAAGACGGCGTTAGCAGCGTGCTGGTCTTCACTCGCACCAAGCACCGCGCCGACAAGGTCGCCAAGAACCTGCAGCGGATTGGCGTGGTGACGGCTGTGATCCACAGCAACCGCTCGCAGAACCAACGCATCGCTGCGCTGGAGGCCTTCCGCAGCGGCCAGGCCCGCGTGCTGGTGGCCACCGACATCGCTGCGCGCGGCATCGACGTAGAGGGCGTGTCGCACGTCGTCAACTTCGACATGCCCGGCCAGGCCGAGGACTACGTGCATCGCATCGGTCGTACGGGCCGGGCCCAGATGGCTGGCGCAGCCTTTACGCTGGTGACGCCCACCGACGAGGTGATGGTGCGTAAGATCGAGACGATCCTGAAGCAGCGCATCCAACGCCAGCGGCTAGATGGCATCAGCGACGCCGTGCAGGGAACCGGCCTGCCCGACAAAGAGACATTCCGTCGTTATCTGGAAACCAAGAGCGGTAGTGCGGGCCGGCCTGCGCCGCGCTACAGCTAGAACAAGCAAAAATGACATTTCTTCAGAAGAAATGCCATTTCTCGTAAACGGATTATAAAACTCCCCGGCCGCATAGGCCGGGGAGTTTTGTTGTCACGACTGTTCGTCAGAGCCTGCGTTTTCCTGCTGCTCCTTGGCCTTGCGCCGCTTGCGCTGCCAGGAATAGAAGGGCAGCATCACCGACATGCTGGCCTCCTGCGCCTTGGTGCGAGCCGTCACCTGGGCCGACCAGACGGCGGTGCGCATCTTGTTAGCCTGCAGCTGCAATGCGTCGCGGATCGGCCAATTCTCCACCAGAATCGCCTGCTCATCAGCAGGCCGTTGCGGCTCCCAGTGCATCACTGCCGAACCCCAGGTCATACCCGCGCCGAAGCCCGACAAAACCACATGGTCGCCGTCCTTGATCTTGCCTTGATCCGCCGCCTCAGCCAGCGCGATGGGCAACGCCGCAGCCGAGGTGTTGCCGTAGCGGTCCAGGTTGACCATGACCTTGGCAGGATCGAACTTCAGCCGGTGGGTGGTCATCTCGATGATCCGCATGTTGGACTGGTGCGGAATCAGGTAGTCAATCTCGCTGAACGGCAGACCGCTGCTCTCGACCACGTTCTGGATGCTGCGAGTCATGGACTTGACAGCGAACTTAAAGACCCGCTTGCCGTCCATCCTCAGGTAGTTTTCGCGGTTGTCCAACACTTTCTGGCTGAAGGGGTTGACGCCGCCGCCGCCCGGGCAATAGAGCGCATCCCACAGCGCGCCGTCGGAGCCTAGCTCGTAGGAGAGCAAGCCAGTGGGGGAGTTGCTGGCCTCTAGCACGGTCGCGCCTGCGCCATCGCCGAACATGATCGCGGTGTTACGATCAGTGTAGTCGATGCCGGCAGATACCTTCTCTGCGCCCACCACCAGCACCCGCTCGTACATGCCGGTTTTGATAAACTGGGTAGCGGTCACCATGCCATAGAGCCAGCCCGTGCAGCCGGCCGTCAGGTCGAAGGCTGGCACGCCGCGCGCGCCCAGGCGATCTTGCAGCAGGCTGGCGCCGGCAGGAACGAAGTAGTCCGGCGTCGACGTAGCCAGGATGATCAGACCTAAGTCCTCTGGCCGCACCTGGGCGCGCTCCAAGGCGATGCGGCTCGCCTCCAAGGCCATATCGACGGTGGTCTCCGTCGGCTCAGCGATGCGGCGCTCGCGGATGCCGGTGTTGTGGGTGATCCACTCGTCGTTGGTGTCCACCATCTGTTCCAGGTCGTAGTTGGTCAACCGGCGGGCGGGCATATACCTGCCCCAACCGGTGATTCGTGCATAGCGTTGGGTCATGAAGAGTCCTCCGACAACGGCTCTATCGAGCCAAGATAGCAAAGCAACAGGCGGCCAACGCCAAGCGGCTGTGTCTTGTGTCCACAGCGTCGGGCATCGTCGCCGCCTGCCAGGAAAGTCGAATGGAGAGCTATGAGCGCCCGCGGTACCAGACGGCCACACCGACAGCGCCGACGGCCACCGACACACCGGACGCAGTAGCCGCTACGGCTGTGAGCTTCCAATGCTCACGCAGATTGATCAGAAACACGCCACGCCAGCCCTGGCGCTGCATGGCCGCTGACAGCAGACTTTGGCGCAGGTCCTCACGAAACGCCAGCCGCAGCGGCACGGGCGTCAACGTTTGCTTGAGCAGCAGGCTAACCTGCGCCAGCGATTCCAACTCGGCGCGCGCCTCCGGGGCCAGAGCGTCCAGCGCTGCGCCGTTGGCGTCGTCGGGAAGGCCGTAGAGGTTAAGGAGTTCCTCCAGACTGCGCTTTTCCATGAATACACTCGCTTGATTAGTCCTAATCCCGCATGTGAAGCGGTCAGGAATCGACCGGATAGACGACAACTCCCAGCGTGCCGATGCCCAGATTGGTCACCAGAGAGGTTGCCAGCCGGCAGATGAACGTGCGGCGACAGTCCATGGCCTGCTGCGCCTGGCTCAGGAGCGCCTGGCCGGCGGCCAGGTCCTCGGCATGCACGACGGCCAGGTTGACTGGTCTGCCTGCGGCCCGTTCAACGGCCAGATCCACCAGCCTGCTCAACGCCGCTTTGCGGCTGCGCACCCGCTCAGCCACGGTCAACAGGCCATCGTCAAGGGCGATCAACGGCTTGATCTGCAACATAGAGGCCAAGCTGCTCTGCAACGCGCCTACGCGGCCGCTCATGCGGGCGTACCTGAGCGTATCCAGATAGAAAAAGATGCCCAGATGATCCCGAATCGCCGCCCAGCGAGCCAGAACCTGATCAGCGTCTGCGCCCTGGGCCAGCAACTCCACGGCCTCCTGCACCATAAAACCGATAGCAGCAGAGCCAGACAACGAGTCGAAGACTCGCACATCCACCAGGTCCTTGACCATCTCAGCAGCCATCTCAGCCGAACGCACGGTGCCGCTCAACTTGCCGGTGACGTGTAGGGAGAGGATCGTAGTTGCCCCTTCGCCGGCCAACTTGCGATAGACTTCGGCGAATTCTCCCGGCGCGGGCTGCGATGTCTTGGGCACGATGCCTAGCGCATCCACCTTGCGGAAGAACTCAGCGTAGCTAAGGGTCACGCCCTCCTGGTGCTCTTCGGAGCCGAAGAAGAGATGGATCGGCACAACGTGAATAGCGAGCTGTGCGAGCTCGCCGTCGGGCAGATCACAGGTCGAATCGGTTACAATGCGTATCATAAGAATGCGCTATCTAAGCGAAGCCGCGTTTTTGCAGATCCTCGCGTAACGCCAGCAGCGTGCGGTGATAAAGCGACTTGATGGCGCCTTCACTGCGGCCCATGATCGCGCCGATCTGGGCATTAGGCAGTGCGTCGCTAAACTTGAGAAGGATCAACTGCTGGCGGTCGTCGGGCAGCCGGCGGATCGCTCCCATCAGCGCCTCTCGAGCCTCTGAAGCCTCAGCCAGCCGCTCTGGATTGCCGGGACCGTGGGGTAGATGAATCTGGTCTTCCAGAGCCAGCTCTGGCCGGCGGCTGCGATCGCGATGCCAGTTGGCTACCAGGTTGTGCGCAATGCGATATAACCAGGCCGAAAAGGGCACGCCGCGATCGTTGAAGCGACTGATGTGATCCAGCGCCTTGAAAAATGTCCGGGCAGTCAGGTCTTCAGCATCTTGTTGGTTGCCGGTTCGATAGTAGATATAGCTGTAGATGCGATCGACATAGCGTTCATACAGGACGCCAAACGCGATGGGGTCCTCTTTGGCCTGCTCGATCAGCTCAGCTTCGGCATCGTGCTCCAGCGCTACCTCGCCAGGCCGGCCTGCCAACGCACTCCCATCTGCGCTCAAGGTGAGGTCGGTCATCGAGGCACCGCCTCGCATAAGCGTGCGCGCAACAACACGAAGCACGATTGGGTGAGTTCAACAGAATTTCTCGACATCTTGTACAACACTGAACAGGCAATGTGGTTTCGCACAACAACCAGGATAGTAGACGCTTGGGCGATTCCTGCTATAATATGCTCCAGGGACGATTTGGGCAAATTGCTGAAAGACATGCGTCCATATCTTTGGCGCGGGTCTTACGGAATCGAAAACGCCCCAGAGCGGTTGCTCTGAGGCGTTGGATGGAATATAGGCTCATTAGCGCCGGGCGTCGCGGCCGATGTGATCCAGGAACTCGCCGCGCGTCTGGGGATTGTGCTTGAAGCTGCCCAGCATGGCGCTGGTGGTCATGCGAGCGTTGGCCTTCTTGACCCCGCGCATGGCGGCGCACATGTGCTGCCCCTCGACTACCACGGCCACGCCCTGAGCTTCCAGCGTGTTGTTCAGGAAGTCGGCGATCTCTTGCGTCATACGTTCCTGCACCTGCAAACGGCGGGCGAACATCTCGACGATGCGCGGGATCTTGCTCAATCCGATTACCTTGCCGTTTGGAATGTAGGCCACGTGGGCCTTACCGTAGAAGGGCAGCATGTGGTGCTCGCACATGCTGTAGAAGTCGATGTCCTTGACCAGCACCATCTCGTCGTAGTCCACGTCAAAAATGGCGTCGTTGACTAGCGCTTCGGCGTCGACGTGGTAGCCCGAGGTTAGCTCAGCGTAGGCCTTGGCGACGCGCAACGGTGTGCGCTGCAGTCCCTGGCGCTCCGGATCCTCGCCGATCGATTCGAGAATCTGACGCACGGCGCCTTCCATCACGGACTGAGTGTCTTGCGGCATAGTGAAGTCGATGTCCAGCCACTGCGCTTCGTGGTCATGGTCGTCCTCATGGTGATGGTAGCCATTGCCATTGCCGTTCCCATTGCTGCGGAACTCCTGTTTCAGTAGATCGTATGACTGACTATTAATTTTCAGGTTTGTCATGAGTTGTTTTTCCTTTCAGCGTGCCGCTCGCGTAACTCTATTGTGAGCTAGACATGCTCTCCCTGCTGCTTGCGTGTCCAATTCTAATAGAGACTGGGTGTTATGTCACAGTTTTGTCTAATTTAATTGTTTACAATATATACAATTATAGCTAGTTGTTCAGATTAGTTAAGTCAGCTTGGTCACAATCGCTCCCTTCTGACGCAATCGGAACACTATACCTTACCGCAGCCAGCCGGACGCTTGCTGGCGGCCAACCCAAAGAAGAGGAAAACACCATGACCACAGACCGTATCGAAATTCGCGACCTGTCAGTACGATGCATCGTCGGCATCAACCCCGAAGAGCGTGTCAAGAAACAAGATGTGATCATAAATCTGACCCTGTTCGGCGACCTGCGCCAAGCCGGTCTGAGCGACGACATCGAGGACGCCATCAACTACAAGACGCTAACCAAGCGCGTGCTCGACCACGTGGAGGAGTCCGAGTACTTCCTGGTGGAGAAGATGGCCCACAAGATCGCCGAGATTGCCGTCATGGAGTTCGCCATCCAGCGCGCCCTTGTCAGCGTCGAAAAGCCGGGCGCGCTGCGCTTCGCCCGCTCCGTCGGCGTCGTCGTCGAGCGAACCCCCGCCGACTTCGCCTGACGCGCCTCCCTCATTAACCATTCACCAATTCACCATTCACCAATTTCCCATTTCACCATTTACCATGCCCACCGCCTACCTCTCCCTCGGCTCCAATGTCGACAAAGAATACAACCTGCCGGCCGCCGTGCGACTGCTGGCAGAACACGGCCGCGTGCTGGCCGTCTCAGCCGTCTACGAGACCGCGCCGGTCGGCAATCCCGACGATCCCTCCTTCTTCAACGGGGCCGTAGCACTAGAGACTTCGCTACAGCCGGCCGCGTTGAAACAGCAGGTGCTGGCCGTCATCGAGCAGCAGCTTGGCCGGCAGCGCAGCGCCGACCCCAACGCGCCCCGCACCATCGACGTGGACATCTCGCTCTTCGACGACGCGATCCTCGACCTGGGCAAGCGCCATATCCCCGACCCGGAGATCGTGCGTTTCCCCCACATCGCCGTGCCGTTGGCCGACCTGGCGCCCGACTATCGCCACCCAGAGACGGGCGAGACCCTGGCGCAGATCGCCGCGCGCGTGACAGCCGCCGCCGGCCAGCCGCTGCTGCGCCGCGCTGATATTTTCCTGCCAACGCCATGACACCTGATCATCGGGAACTGCTCCCCATCAGCGCAGCGCGTGCGGCCAACGGCGCCCTTACCCTGGGCGGCTGCTCTCTGGCCGAGCTGGCCGAGCGCTACGGCACACCGCTCTACATCTACGACGCGGCCACGCTGGACCGCGCAGCAGCGTCCTACCAGGCGGCGTTAGCCAATGCCTATCCGGCCGCGTGGGAGGTTGCCTATGCGGCCAAGGCATGGCTCAACACGGCCACCGCCCGCTGGGCTGCGTCGCACGGGCTGGGCCTGGACGTGGTGTCGGCCGGCGAGTTGGCAATCGCCCTGCATGGCGGCTTCCCGGCTGAACGCATTCACTTCCACGGCAACAACAAACAGCCGGCCGAGCTGGCAGCAGCGCTGGCGGCGGGCGTAGGCCGCATCGTGGTCGACCATGCCGGCGAGCTGGCCGTGCTGAACGAGCTGGCGCTGGCACGAGGCGCCCGCCAGCCCATCTGGCTGCGCGTCAACCCCGACGTGGACGCGGACACCCACGGCCACACCCGCACCGGCCACGCCGCCTCCAAGTTCGGTCTGGGGCTGGCCGACGGCACGGCCGAGGCGGTGGCCAGGCAGGCGCTGGCGATGCCGGGTGTGGCGCTGCTGGGCCTGCACTGCCACGTCGGCAGCCAGTTGCGCGCGGCCGCGCCCCTGGCGCTGGCCGCGCAGCGGCTGCTGGAGCTGGCTGCGCAGCTGCACGCGGCGACTGGCTGGCGGCTGGCCGAGCTGAGTCCCGGCGGCGGCTGGGCCGTCCCGTACGAGCCGCAACAGGCGCTGGGTCTGCCCGCCATCGACGACTATGTGAGCCAGGTTGCCGCAGCGGTCGTCGCGGGCTGCCAACGACATGACCTTGCGCTGCCGCGGCTGGTGCTGGAGCCGGGACGCAGCCTTGTGGCGCGCGCGGGCGTGGCGCTCTACAGCGTCGGCGCCGTCAAGCAGGCCGGCGACGTCATCTACGCCTTCATCGACGGCGGGCTGGCCGACAACCCGCGGCCGGCCCTGTACGACGCCCGCTACAGCGCGTTGCTGGCCAATCGCCTCAGCGACGAACCCCCGCAGCGCGTCCATGTGGCCGGCCCCTACTGCGAGACCGGGGACGTGTTGATCCACGCCATCGACCTGCCTCCGCTGCGGATGAGCGACCTGTTGGCCGTGCCGGCCAGCGGCGCCTACCAGCTCAGCATGGCCAGCAACTACAACGCAGCCCTGCGGCCAGCCGTGGTCTGGGTCGAGCACGGCCAGGCCCGGCTGATCCAGCGGCGCGAGACGGCGGCCGATCTGCTGAGGCGTGATGAGTGAAGCGATGGCATCCAAGCCCCTGCGTCTTTTCATTGCGATTGAGCTCAGCCCTGAGGTCAAACAGGCCCTGGGTCGTTTGCAGGCTGACCTGAAGCGGCGCCTGCCGCCCAAAGTCGTGCGCTGGACCGACCCGGACGGCATCCACCTGACGCTGAAGTTTCTGGGTGACACGCCAGAGGACAGGGTACAGGCTGTGACGCAGGGCGTGCTGGCAGCGGCCGCAGGCTTCGAGCCGCTTGTTCTGCGCATCGCTGGCTTCGGCTGCTTTCCTAACCCGCGCCGGGCGCGCGTGCTGTGGGTGGGCGTGCCCGACATGCCCAAGCCGCTGGCGGGCGTGCAGCGAGCCATCGACCTGCAGATGGCCCGGCTGGACTTTGCCCGCGAGACGCGCCCTTTCAGCCCCCACCTGACCCTGGGCCGCGTCAATGACCGCATTTCGCCCGCTGAGCGCCAGACGTTGGCTGACCTGCTGGAGCGAACAGAGGCCGGCGAGCTGGGCGTCGTGCCGGTTGAGGAGATAGTGCTGTTCCAGAGCGAGTTGCGGCCGGACGGCGCAATCCATACAGCGCTGGCGCGGGGCCGCCTGGCAGCCGCCAGCCACCCATCGGTGCCGGGCACTTGATTCTATTTGCCGTGTGAAAGTGCCCGGCGCCTGAGTACTACCCATCAATCAACTCAGAGCACGCTATGACAAACGACAGCGACAGACCCACATCCAAGGATCAACTGCGCCGCCAGTACCAAGAAGAGCAGGACGCCGAGCCGCGCCCGGCCAAGCCGCGCGACTGGCAGAGTCTGATCGAGGAGCAGATTGCCAAGATCGACTGGAGCACGCTGGCGGGCAAGGGCAAACCGCTCAACCTGGAACGCAACCCCTACCTGGACGAGAGCGACGAGCTGACCCACGGCCTGCTCAGGAACGCCGGCTACACCCTGCCCTGGATCGAGGACGGCAAAAAGATCGACGCAGATGTTGCCGCGGCGCGCGCTAAGCTAGCGCAGGCCCACGCCAGCTACCTGGAGGCGCGCGATGCCGAGATCTGCGCCGGCCACCAGTGGATCGAGGGCGCCTGGCTGGCGGCCGTGCGCGATTTTCGCCAACAGGCCGCGGCCATCAACCGGGAAATTCGCGACTTCAACCTCAAGGCTCCCAAC
>Ga0105096_10000364_pt1 | contig 15135 bp, 15 predicted proteins | sample PPLLak3cmMay2015_FD_87036 | JGI IMG/M metagenome (GOLD analysis project Ga0105096, IMG submission 87036) | Freshwater sediment microbial communities from Prairie Pothole Lake near Jamestown, North Dakota, USA - PPLs Lake P7 Core (1) Depth... | ecosystem: Environmental > Aquatic > Freshwater >... | reverse complement strand
TGGTGCTCACCGAGCACCAGGTGCCCGGCATGATGGTGGAGATGATGAAGGGCGTGACCGAAAGCCCGCTGGTCTTCATGCTCATCGTCAACATCCTGCTGCTGATCGTCGGCTGCCTGATGACCAGCGGCGAGGCCATCCTGATCCTCGGCCCGCTGCTGGCGCCGCTGGCGGTGGCCTATGGCTACGACAAGGTGATGTTCGGCATCATCATGATCGTCAACCTGGAAATCGGCTTCCTCACCCCACCGGTGGGGCTGAACCTGCTGGTGGCGATGTCGGTCTTCAAGCGCAAGTTCGGCGAGCTGGTGATGGCTGCCGTGCCCTTCATCGCGCTGATGCTCGTCTGCCTGGCGGTGATCGTCTGGCAGCCGTGGATCTCGCTGTCGCTGCTCGGGCGCTGAGCCTTGCAAGGCAGGCCGCCCGCGCAACGGCCATGCATGCGGACGCGTTTCTCGACCCGCTGATCGGCGGCCCCGGCACCAAGGGCTGGCCTCACGATGCGCCGCCGCTGCGCCGCTCAGCCATCGCGGCCCAGCGCTGGAACCTGCTGCGCGGCGACCTGCCGTTGCCTCTGGCCGTGGTGCGGCGCGACGCGCTGGCCGGCAACCTGCATTGGATGCAGCAGTTCGCGCGCGAGCAGGGCGTGGAGCTGGCGCCGCATGGCAAGACGCCGATGTCGCCGCAGATCTTTGCCGCGCAGCTTGCGGCCGGCGCCTGGGGCATCACCTTCGCCAACGTGGTGCAGGCGCGCCTGGGCGTTCTGGCTGGCGTGCGCCGCTGCCTGATCGCCAACCAGGTGCTGGCCGAAGGCGACCTGGCCGCCATCGTCGCGCTGCGGCGCGAGCATGCGGACCTGCGCGTGCTCTTCCTCGTCGACTCGGCCGAACAGGCGGCGTTGATCGAGGCCTGGCACGGGGCACAGGCGCCGGCGCCGCCGCCTTTCGAAGTGCTGCTCGAGCTCGGGCTGGAGGGCGGCCGCACCGGCGTGCGCAGCCCGGGCCATGCGCTGGCACTGGCGCGCCGGCTGCACGCCGGCCCGGCCTTCGCGCTGGCCGGCATCGAGTGCTACGAGGGCCTTTGGGCCAAGGGCCGCGGCGACGAGGACCGCGCCCTGGTCGACGGCCTGATGCAGCGCGTGCACCAGCTGGCCCGGCAGTGCGACGCAGAAGCGCTGTTCGACACCGGCGAAGTGCTGCTCAGCGCGGGCGGCTCGTCGATCTTCGACCTGGTGGCGCCGGGGCTGCGGCTGCAGCTCTCACGGCCGGTGCGCGGGGTGCTGCGCTCGGGCTGCTACGTCACGCACGACCACGGCAGCTACCAGCGCTACATGGCGGCGATGGATCGGCGGCTGGCCTGCGCACACGGGCTGCAGGCGGCACTGGAGGTCTGGGCGCGCGTGCAGTCCTGCCCCGAGCCGGGCCTGGCACTGCTGAGCGCCGGCAAGCGCGACTGCTCCTACGACATCGAGATGCCGATCCCCGTCTGGTGGTGCGCCCGCGGGCAGGGCGTGCCGCGAGCGGCGCCGCCGGGCTGGACGGTGAGCGCGATGAACGACCAGCATGCCTACCTGCGCTTCCCGGCCGAGGCTGCAGCGCCGCAGGTGGGCGACCTGGTCGGGCTGGGCATCTCGCACCCCTGCACCACCTTCGACAAGTGGCGCTGGATGGCGGTGGTGGACGACCGCCACGATGTGGTCGATGCCCTCGCCACCTTCTTCTGATCAGATCTCGATGACGATCTTGCCGGCGGCGCGCCGCCCGGCCAGCGCGCGGTAGGCGTCCTTCGCCTGTTCGAACGCGAAGCGCGCGCCGATCAGCGGCGTGAACACGCCGCGCGCGGCCAGGGCCTCGACGGCGCGGCGGTTCTGCTCGCCGCGCTCCGGGTCGCGCCGGCCGTACTCGCCGGCGCGCACGCCGATCACCGAAAAGCCCTTGATCAGCGCCAGGTTCGTCGGCAGCGTGGCGATGCGCCCGCCGGCGAAGCCCACCACCAGCAGCCGGCCGCCCCAGGCGATGCAGTGCGTCGACGCGTCGAACAGGTCGCCACCCACCGGGTCGAAGACCACGTCGGCGCCGGCGCCGTCGCTCAGGTCCTTGACATCGGCCGCCAACCCCTTTGCGCCGGGCTGCACCACCAGCAGGTGCTGCGCGCCGGCGGCGCGGGCCGCCTCCAGCCTGGCCGCCGAACTGCCGGTGGCGATGACCCGCGCACCCAGGAAGCGGCCCAGCTGCACCGCAGCCAGCCCGGTGCCGCCGCTGGCACCGTGCACCAGCAGCGTCTCGTCCCGCTGCAATGCGGCACGCCGCACCAGCGCCACCCAGGCGGTCAGTGCCGTCACGCCATAGGCCGCGCCATGCGCGAAATCCATGCCCGCCGGCACGGGCCGCAGCATCGCCGCCGGCGCCACCAGCCGTTCGGCGAAGGCCCCGCCGTGGCCGCCGAAGCAAACCCGGTCGCCAACGGCCACGCCACTGACGCCGTCGCCGAGCGCCTCGACCTCGCCGGCGCACTCCATGCCGGCGACGAAGGGCAACGGCGGCTTGTGCTGGTACAGGCCCTGCGTCATCAGCAGGTCGGGGAAGTTCAGTGCGGCCGCGCGCACGCGCACCGCCACCTGTCCCGGCCCGGGCGGCGGCAGGCTGCGTTCCAGCAGTTGCAGGCCCGACAGGTCGGGGCTCAGCGCAGTGCAGGTCCAGGCGCGGCTTTGCATGCCGCAATTGGAACATCGAAGGCCGCGCGCCCGCTCGCGTCGGTCGGTGCCCGTGGCAGTTCTGCTAGCCTCGCCGGAAACGCCGGAGTGAGCGCATGAGTCCAGCACTGCCCGAACATGGCCGACCTGCCGCCGAGGTGCTGCAGCAGTTGCGCGACTACGGCAAGGACGATCCGGAATACCGCAGCGGCCGGCTGTGGAGCCTGGTCTACTACCTGGATCCGGCGCACGACGAATTCCTTCAGCAGGCCTACGCCGCCTACTCGTCGGCCAACGGCCTGAACCCGAGCGCCTTCAAGAGCCTGAAGCGCTTCGAGAGCGACATCGTGGCCACGGCCGCGAAGCTGCAGCACGGTGGGCCCGAAACCTGCGGCGTGGTCACTTCCGGCGGCACCGAGAGCTGCCTGCTGGCAGTGAAGACCTACCGCGACCTGGCACGCGCCACGCGCGGCGTGCGCAAGCCGGAGATGATCGTGCCGACCACGGCGCACGTCGCCTGGTTCAAGGCCAGCGAGTACTTCGGCGTGAAGCTGCGTCTGCTGCCGCTGGACGAGCGGCAGCGCGCCGACGTGTCGAAGCTCGAGTCGATGGTCAACCGCCGCACGGTGATGATCCTGGGCTCGGCGCCGGAGTACCCGCACGGTAGCATCGACCCGATCGAGGCCATGGGCGCCATCGCGCAGAAGCACGGCGTGCCGATGCACGTGGATGCCTGCGTCGGCGGCTTCATCCTGCCCTTCATGGAGATGAACGGCGTCGCACTGCCGCACTGGGACTACCGCGTGCCGGGCGTGACCTCGATCTCGGCCGACCTGCACAAGTATGGTTTCGCCGCCAAGGGCGCGTCGACCATCACCTACCGCAGCCTGGAGCTGATGAAGCACCAGATGTTCGTCAGCGTCGACTGGCCGGGCGGCGTGTTCGCCTCGCCCGCGCTGCTCGGCACGCGCCCCGGCGGCGCCTACTCCGCGGCCTGGGCGGCGCTGCAGCACTTCGGCGTCGACGGCTACCGCGAACTGGCCGCGCGCACCAGCGAGGCCTTCGACCGCATGCGCAGCGGCATCGAGGCCGTGCCCGGCCTGCGCGTGCTCGGCGAGCCGCGCGGGCCGCTGCTGGCCTATGGCTCGAGCGACGCGGCGCTGAACATCTTCGCCGTCGGCGACCAGATGGACGCCAGGGGCTGGCTGGTCAACCGGCTGCAGTCGCCCGACGGTCTGCACGCGATGATCACCGCGCAGCATCTGCCGGTGGTCGACGACTATCTGCGCGACCTGCGCGAGGCGGTGGCCGCGGTGCGCGCCGACCCGACGCTGGCGCAGAAGGGGCGCGCCGCGACCTACGGCATGATGTCCCACCTGCCGCTGCGCGGCGTGGTCAGGAACAAGGTGCTGGAGCTGTTTGCCAACAGCTACCGCGCCGGCGGGCCGCCGCTGAGCCTGGACGAGGAGGCCGACGCGCCGAAGCCTCTCGTCGAGCGGGCCGCGGCGCGCTATGTGGCCTGGCGGCAGCGGCGTTGAACTTCGCAGTCCAGCGGCGCGGTCGAGGCTTTTCGATCCTGGGTCTGCCGATGGCGCTCTGTGTTCAGCAGGTCGGCCCACTTGGTGGGCGGCAATGCGGCGGTTTCGGTCGTTAGCGTCCGATCGCCCGACTCGCGTTGACGGCCATGAACAGACGTTCGGTGGAATCGCGGGTCAGCGGCCGTTCAACAGCGGGCACCCCACTCAGAGGCGTTCCGCAGACGACTGTTGGCGGCAAACCGAGTGTCGGTGGCCGCGGGCGGTGGATGGTATTCGTCTATACCCTGGTGGAGCTGGCTCAAGGCCAGCAGAACAACGCCCCAAGATCACGAAGTGATCTCTATCCTGCACCAGATCTCCTGATTGCCTCGGCCGTCCTCTTGCTCTGGGTGCCTGCGGCCCGCAGCCAGTGAACCCGCTGGCTTGCAGCGGACCCGAGCTCACCCGCCGCATTTGCGCATTTGAAGGCGCGCCTATCGCCAGTCAGACGGCCACCTCACGCTGTGGCCGAGTTCCGAACAGGCATCTCAACCCTACGATCATCACGGTCGGGAAGTACCTCGTTACTCCCCTGAGCACCCCACCAACTACGGACGCTTTGCAGCCGTTGTCTCCATTCGCAGCGGCACCGGCAACATGACGCACGACCGTGTCATTCGCTTCGTGCCAATCTTTCAAACCCCGATCAGGCGACCCGATTCGCTACCGAACAGGTACCGGTCTGGATCGGCGGTCGGCTGGCGCCCGCCGCGCATGCGGCCACTCCACTGCAGATAGGAAAGCCCATGGCCAAGGAAGAACTCATCGATATGCAGGGCACCGTCAGCGAGGTGCTGCCGGATTCCCGGTTCCGCGTGACGCTGACCAACGGTCATCAGCTCGTCGCCTACGCCGGCGGGAAGATGCGCAAGAACCACATCCGGGTCCTGGCAAGCGACAGCGTCTCCCTGGAGCTTTCTCCCGACGATCTCAGCAAGGGCCGCATCACCTGCCGGCACCTCGAACGACGCGGCCCATCCACACCGTTCCCGGGTACGCGCCGATGACCGCAACTCTTGGGCCACTCCAAGGAAGTTCAGGGCACGGGCTGCAAGACGCTGGCCGAAAACCGGCGCGTTGAGTAGGAGGCGACGCAAGGACGGAGGAGCCTGCAGGCAGCGCGCATTCGACCAGCATGGCATTCTGCGGCGCGTCGGTGGCAGCCCCGCAGGCCGCGGGGCCCGCTTGGGCGCTCCTGACAAGAACCCGGTAGTATCGAAAATTCGATGGGGCGCGCTGGACGTGACACCGCCCCGCATTCGTCTGCTTGAAGCGCCATCGGCGGAAGCGTCGCCCGTTGACGGGACAAGTCCCTGAGCGGAGTTGCCGGTGCCCCTTATCCCATCCGATCCCCCGGTCGTCGACGAGACGACCGAGCGTGCGATCGACCCGTCGCCTCCCGCATCTGCGGCCGACGATGTCGAGCACGCCGAGTTGAAGCGCCAGGGCGCCAAGGCGGCCGCCCGCGGCGACTCCCTGCAATCGAACCCGATGTTCGACTCGATCAACCAGCCCGATGCCACCGGCGAGAGCGAACGGGTGTGGTCCGGCCGGCGTGACGCGTGGAAGCAGGGCCACGCTGCACAACACTCCACAAAGGCCTCGCCGGCCCGCCCATCGGCTGGCCACGGGGCCAACGAGCGCCCGCAGGACGAGGCGCTGTTCGGTGTCACGCGTGTACTCACCTTTGCGGGTGCGCAGGGCCTGACCGCGGCCAGCGGTTTCTTCTTCGAGCGCGACCGCGGGCTCTTTCTCGTCACCAGCCGGCACGTGCTCTTCGACGCGCCGAGCGGGCACGCGCCGGACCGCATCGAGATCGAGATGCACATCGACCCGCGCGACCTGACGCAGGTGGCCACGCTGTCGATCCTGCTGTACCGCGACAGCCGGGCCGTCTGGCGCCAGGCGTGCGACAGCGGCGGCGAGGTGGACGTGGCGGCGCTCGAGATCGACCGCAGCGCGATGCCGGCGGGCTGCGTCGTGCAGGCCTTCGGGCCGCAGCACCTCGCGGCCGGGTTCGACCTGTTCGAGGTCGGTGACCGACTGACCATCCCGGGCTTTCCGCTCGGCTTCTACGACACCGTGCACCACCTGCCGGTGGTGCGGCAGGCCAGCATCGCCTCCGCTTACGGCACCCGCTTCCAGGGCCTGGGCTTCTTCCTCACGGACGCACGCATGCACCGGGGCAGCAGCGGCTCGCCGGTGCTGGCGCGGGTGGATGCGGGAGGCGTGGGTCGTCCGCGCTGGTGCCTGCTGGGCGTGCATTCGAGCCGCATGGACATGGCCACCCGCGACGCGGCGCAGGACGAGTCGCTGGGCCTGAACTGCGCCTGGTATGCCGACGTGCTCATGACACTGACCGCAGGCGCGCCATGAGCCAGCGAACGGGCATGGCGCCGGCGGTGCGCGACGCCGAGTCCGGGCTGCCGGCCTTGCCCGCCGGGCGGGTGCACTGGGGCAGCCTGCACGAAGCGTGGCGGAGCGCTACGGCCGCACGCGCCTGCGCCGCCCGTTCGGGCAAGGAACCGCTGCCTGTCGGCGTGCTGATCGCCATCGCCGAGCACCGCATGCGCGCCATGCTCGTGATGCGCGATGCGCTGGGGCAGGCGCCGGGTCTTCGCAGGCGCATCGACGCGCTGCAGGCGCAGGCGCGCGACGCGCAGGGCCGCAACTGGAATATCCCGGCTGGGGCGGGCGGATCGTTGGCGCGGGCCAGCGACGAGGCCGACTTCCGCTGCGTCGTGGACGCGCTCCGCGACCAGTTCGACCTGGCCTGAATCGCTGGGCCGAGGTCTCCTGGCGGCCGGGTGGAAGCCCGCGCGGGTCAGCGCGTCACGGCTCGCGACTGTCTCGTGGCGCGCTTCGAAAGGGTTTGCGTCGAAGGCATGCGGCGCGGCTTCGGCCGGCAGGCGAGGGGACGGAATCGCCACCCCGGCCCCGTCGATCGCGCCGCGGGCCCCGGGTTCGCGTCGCCGCCGGCGGCGATCGCGGCCGCCCCGTCGGCCTTCGCGCCACGGTCGTAGGTCATGGCACGCTGCAGCAAGGCCCGGTTGCGGGCGACGTCGCGCTCGAATGTCGCCAGGACCATGTCGGAGATGTCGGCGTGCAGCATCATCGTGCGTGCCGCCTCGGCGTGGGCGTCGAAAACCTCGATCAGCCTCGAGAGGGTCGTGGCGGAGAGGGCCTCGACTACTGCGGGCACAAGCGCATCAAGCGCGACCATGCTGCCCTTGAGCTCGCAAATGCGCTCGGTGGCTTCTTGCAGGTTCTTCAAGGGCAACTCCTACAGCACGCAAAAAAAAAGCGCGGGCGAGCCGCGCTTTCGTCGAGGAAGGTGCCGGGCGCCCGACACCTTCGGCCCGCCAGGGGTCAGCCCGCAGTGCGGATGTTCGATGCCTGCGGGCCCTTCTGGCCCTGGGTCACCTCGAACTGCACGCGCTGGTTCTCGCTCAGCGTCTTGAAGCCACCGCCCTGGATTTCCTTGAAGTGGGCGAACAGGTCCTTGCCGCCGTCGTCCGGGGCGATGAAGCCGAAGCCCTTGCCCTCGTTGAACCATTTCACGGTACCGGTTTGAGTCGTCATGTCGATTTCCTTTCGAAGTTGCAAAGCGCAATAGCGCGCTCGGCGAAGAGACGCCAAGAAGATCTTCAAGAGGGGATTCGACTCGATCGCCGGCAGAATGCCGGAGCGGGTGGAAAGACCTAAGAGCGGATGGTCTTGTGCATATCAGCCTGCGTAATGTACACGAAGCAAGGCACTCGCGCTCGTGTTACTTCGGCCCGTACCCTTGGCCGGCGCCGCTCTCGGACGCTGCGATCGCTCATGCCGAGTGGCCTGTGCCACACTGGCCCATGACGCAACCACTCCTGCAAGCCGCCGATCTGCGCGGCGCTGCTCGCCTGACCACCGATGCGGTGGCCGGCCTGGCCAGCCTGGTCGAGGCGATGCATGCACGAATCGCCAGTCCGCCCCGGCTGTCGATCTTCGACGAAGGCGCGGCGGAGGATGAACGCACCCGTGGGGTCACCGGCCTCGTCTACAAGACCGTGCGTGGCGTGACGCATCTGGTGGGCGGCAGCACCGAGGCCTTGCTGGGCAGGCTGGCGCCGGCGCTGGCCGCTCCGGCCCTGCGCCGGCCACCTTGTCCAGAGCGCGAAGCCGTCGTGGCGGCGCTCAACGGGGTGCTGGGCGACCACCTGGCGGCGACCGACAACCCGCTGGCAGTGACGATGGCGTTGCGTCGATCCGGCCGGCCCCTGCCGCTCGAGCGGCAGGCCCTGCGCGCGACCCTGTCCGACGCGACGCCGAATGTGCTCGTGCTGCTGCACGGCCTGTGCATGAACGACCTGCAGTGGCAGCGCGCGGGCCATGATCACGGCGACGCGCTGGCACGGGACCTGGGCTACACGCCGGTCTATCTGCACTACAACAGCGGCCTGAGCATCTCGACCAACGGTCGCATCCTGGCCCAGTTGATGGAGCGCCTCTACGACGCCTGGCCAATGCCGATCCAGCGCCTGGCGATGCTCGGGCACAGCATGGGCGGGCTGGTCGCGCGCAGCGCCATCCACCACGGCGCGCCGATGCATCGCGGCGCAATGCGCTGGCCCGGGCGCGTGAACGACCTGGTCTGCCTGGGCACGCCCCACCAGGGCGCACCGCTCGAACGCGCAGGCCACGGGGTCGACCTGCTTCTCGGCACCGCCCCGTATGCGGCGCCGCTGGCCCGTCTGGGCAAGGTCCGCAGTGCCGGCATCAACGACCTGCGGTTGGGCAACATCCTGAGTGCCCCCTCCGGCGACGACGGCACGCACCGCTGTATCCAGGTCGGCCTGCCTAACGGCACCCGCTGCTTCGCCATGGCGGCGAGCCTGGGATCGCCGGCCGGCAGCCTGAAGTCCAAGTTGCTGGGCGATGGCCTAGTGCCGGTGGACAGCGCGCTGGGGCAGCACCGCGACCTCGACCGCCGCCTCGACTTTGCACCCGACCGTCAGGCGGTGGTGCACGACACGAACCACCTGGATCTGCTGTCTAGCACCGAGGTGTACAGCCTGCTGCGGCAATGGCTGAGTTGAAAACACCCGCGAGTCGACCCCACACACTGCGACAAGGAGAAGGCCACATCAGTCAAAAGGGGCACTGAGATCCAACGCGACGAAGTCCGTTGTCGGCCGGCCTGTCGACTAGCGACTGACCGCTCTCGCCCTGGGCCGACCGGCCGCAGAGGGTCGTAAGCCGGTACCGGCGCGGCCACGCCGAACGTCGCTGTTCAGTCTGGTGGAGCCGTTAGCGTCACCTCAAGGTGCCCTTGGATTGCCCCGTAGGCAAAGCGTTCGACCCGGATTTCTCCGACACACCTTGGCGTCAGCCGCCACCCATCGGCAGGCGGCAAGCGTTCTACCAGGCACGCACCGATGCACGGCGGCGCCCTCCTGGCCGAGCGCACTGCCTGCAACGCCAGCGCTGGCAGCCAGACGACAGCAGGCAGCGCCGTCCTGCCCGGAGTCACCAGCAGCATTGCCAGCACCCGGCGCAGCGACAGCGTGCCGAGGACGATGTCGCCCCATCGCCGGGCCGCGCCCGCGCGTTGGCGACCGGCGGCCTCCACGCGGCGTCAGCGCGACTTCATGTAGGCGGCGTACAGCGCCGGCTGCAGTTCGCGCAGCCGCCTGCGCTGCGCCGGCAGGTCGTGCTGGCGGCCCTGGCGCTCCAAGTGCAGCAGGTCGAGCAGCAGGCGCATCGCTTGCTCGGGCGCGCGCTGCAGCCCCGATTGCGCCTGGCCCAGGCGCGGGGCCAGCGCCGGCTTCTCGCACAGCAACCAGGCTGGGAACCAGGCGCTGTCGGGCTCTTGTCCATCGCCTTCGAACTCGGCGTCGAACTGGCGGCGCAGGCGCGTCAGCAGCGGGTCGCGCAGGCGCGGCAGCAGCATATCGAAGCGCTGCGGCGCCAGCCAGGCCAGCTCGGCGAGCAGCGCCCAGCTGGCGTCCAGGCCGTCGAGGCGGTGGCGCGCTTCGGTCATCCACGCCAGCGGCACCGGGATGCGGCGCCACGAGGCGATGCCGGTCACCGCATGCGCCGCCGCGCCGAAGTCGCCGGCATTCAGCCACAGCGCGGCGGCGTGCAGATCGGGCGCGGCGGCGTCGTAGGGCAGCGCCGCGGCGCGCCGTGCCAGCCCGGCCCACAGCGGGGCCAGCCAGGCGTCGGCGGTCGTGGCGTCCCACAGGCGCCGTGCGGCGGGCACGGTGCCGTCGCGCAACGCGTGCAGCGCCGTGGACGCCTCGGCGGCATCGGCGAACGGGCCCGCGTCGGGATGGTGCAGCGCGCCGATCAGCCGCTGCAGCAGCGGCAGCGCTTCGTCCTGCGCGTACGCGGCCTGCAACTGCTGCCAGGCGAGCTGCGCCGCCGCCGCATCGCGCCGCTCCAGCGCATGCAGCACGTCGTTGCGCAGCATCAGATCGCGGCTGTCGTCGAAGATGTCGAGCTGCATCGGGCCCTGCCTCCAGCCGGGACATTGTGCTTGGTGCCTTGGGCCGCGGCAGCAGCCGGGTAGACTTAGACCAAGCAAGCGCTTTTCAAAAATCAGCCGGAGTTCCCGTCCATGCTCGAACGCAACCTGTTCAACGCCGACCACGAAGCCTTCCGCGACAGCTTCCGCCGCTTCGTCGACAAGGAGATCGCGCCCTTCCACGCCGAATGGGAAGAGCAGGGCTACGTGGACCGCGAGGTCTGGCGCAAGGCCGGCGCCAACGGCTTCCTCTGCATGACGCTGCCCGAGCAGTACGGTGGCGCCGAAGCCGACAAGCTGTACTCGGTGACGCAGATGGAGGAGCTGTCCGCCGGCTTCTACAGCGGCATCGGCTTCAGCCTGCACACCGAGATCGTCGCGCCCTACATCCTGCGCTACGGCACTGAGGCGCAGAAGCAGCGCTGGCTGCCCCGGCTGGCCAGCGGCGAGATGGTCGGCGCCATCGCCATGAGCGAGCCGGCCGCGGGCTCCGACCTGCAGGGCGTGAAGACCACCGCGGTGCGCAAGGGCGACCATTACCTGCTGAACGGTTCCAAGACCTTCATCACCAACGGCTGGCATGCCGACCTGGTGATCGTCGTCGCCAAGACCGACCCCGAGGCCGGCGCCAAGGGCACCAGCCTGCTGATGGTGGAGCGCGGCATGCCCGGCTTCGAACGCGGCAAGCGGCTGAAGAAGGTGGGGCTGAAGGCGCAGGACACCTCCGAGCTGTTCTTCCAGGACGTGAAGGTGCCGGCGGACTGCCTGCTCGGCGGCGAAGGCCGCGGCTTCATCTGCCTGATGGAGCAGCTGCCCTGGGAGCGGCTGCAGATCGCCATCGGCGCGGTGGCGGCGATGCAGTCGGCCATCGACCTGACCATTGCCTACGTCAAGGAGCGCAAGGTCTTCGGCCAGCCGGTGGGCGCGTACCAGAACACGCGCTACAAGCTGGCCGAGATGCAGAGCGAGGCGCAGGTGGCGCGCGTGTTCGTCGACAAGTGCACAGAGCTGGAGCTGCAGGGCAAGCTGGACAGCGCCACCGCGTCGATGGCCAAGTACTGGTGCAGCGACCTGCAGAACAAGGTCATCGACGAGTGCGTGCAGCTGCACGGCGGCTACGGCTACATGTGGGAGTACCCGGTGGCCCGCGCCTGGGCCGATGCGCGCGTGCAGCGCATCTACGGCGGCACCAACGAGATCATGAAGGAGCTGATCAGCCGCTCCATCGGCCTGGGCGGGCGCTGATGTCGGCGACGCTGGCCGACGCCGGGGCGCCGCCGCGCCGGCCGCGCGGCCGGCCGCGCAAGCCGCCCGAGGCGCTGGACGAGGGCAATCGGCGCCAGGCGCTCTTACGCGCGGCGGCGCAGCAGTTCCGCAGCAAGGGCTTCGCCGCCACCACCACGCGCGACATCGCCGCCGCGGCGGGCATGCGCTCGGGCTCGCCCTTCTATCACTTCGAGAGCAAGGTGGCGCTGCTGTTCGCGGTGATGGAGCAGGGCATGCGCGCCGCGCTGCAGCGTCAGGCGCAGGCGCTGCAGCAGGCGCCCGTGGACAGCGAGCCGCAGGCACAGCTGCGCACGCTGGTGCGCGCGCATTTCGACGTGCTGCTCGGACCGGGCAGCGACTTCATTCCGGTCATGCTCTACGAATGGCGCTCGCTCAGCGCCGCGCAGCGCGCCGACATCGCCAGGCTGCAGCGCGCCTACGAAGCCGCGTGGAGCGCCGCGCTGGAGCGGCTGTGCGCGGCCGGGCGCATCGGCGCCGACGCGCGGCTGGCGCGGCTGATGTGCCTGGGCGCGCTGAACTGGTCGGTGCAGTGGTACAAGCCCGGCAAGGGCGCCACGCTCGATGAACTCACCGAGCAGGCGATGCTGCTCTTCCTGCCCGACACCCCGAGGAGACCCGCATGAACGACCGCGCCACTTTCGCCCGCATGGACCAGAGCACCGCTGCCGACTGGCAGCTTATCGCCGGCGAGTTCAAGTCCTTCAGCCAGGCGCTGCCCGAGCGCATCCTGGCGCACCTGAAGCTGCTCGACGGCGACTACGGCGGCTTCCCGGTCGACCGCTACACGCACTGCCTGCAGACCGCAACGCTGGCCCTGCGCGACGGCCGCGACGAGGAGTACGTGGTCTGCGCGCTGCTGCACGACATCGGCGACACGCTGGGCTGCTACAACCACCCGGACATCGCCGCGGCGATCCTCAAGCCCTTCGTCAGCGAGGCCAACCTGTGGATGGTGCAACACCACGGCATCTTCCAGGGCTACAACTTCTTCCACCACATCGGGCTGAACCGCCACATGCGCGACGATTTCTCCGGCCACGCCCACTACGCGCGCACCGAGGAGTTCATCGCGCTGTACGACAACCCGGCCTTCGATCCGAAGGCCGAGACGCTGCCGATCGGCGAGTTCGAGCCGATGCTGCTCCGCGTGTTCGCGCAGCCGCGCAACAGCATCTACAAGGCGGCGCTGCAGGAGTAGGGGCCGGGTGCCGGCGGGTCGGATGCGCATGCCCCTTGCTGGAAGCCGCGGCATGACCTTCTTCGCGTTCGGCCGGCTGCTCCATCGGGCACCTGGTTCGATTCGTGGCCGGGCGCTGCCGGGGCGGCGGGAGCGCCGTTGAAGCTGCTGGTCGTCTATTGCCACCCGGACCCGCAGAGTTTTGGCGCCGCACTGCGCCAGGCCGCGGTCGAGTCGCTGCGCGCCGCCGGCCACGAGCTGCGCGAGATCGACCTGTATGGCGAATGCTTCGATCCGGTGTTCAGCCACGCCGAGAAGGCAAGCTACCTGGGCGACACGCAGCGCAACATCGAGGGCGTGGCCGCGCACGTCGAGGCGCTGCGCTGGGCCGAGGGCTGGGTGGTGGTGTATCCGACCTGGTTCTACGGCGCACCGGCGATGCTCAAGGGCTGGCTGGAGCGCGTCTGGCTGCCGGGCGTGAGCTTCCGCATCGCCTCGGCCAAGCAGCGCACCATCGGCGGCGAGCTTCGCAACATCCGCCTCTTCGTCGGCATCACCACCTCCGGCTCGCCCTGGTGGTGGTTGAAGGTGATCGGCGACCCGGGCCGCAGCCTGTTCATGAAGGGCCTGAGGCCGTTGTATGCCAAGGGCGTGCGCATGCGCTGGCTGCAGCTGTACAACATGAACCACGTGACGCAGGCCGAGCGCGAAGCCTTCCTCAAGCGCGTGCGGCGCGAGCTCGGCGGTCTCTGAGTGCCGGCGCGGCCGGCCCGGCCGACGGCAGCGTCACCGCGGCCGACAGGCAGGCGCCACAATCGCAGGCATGCTGTTCCTGCTGTCACCCGCCAAGACCCTGGATTTCGAGACCCCCGTGCGCGCGCCGGTGCTGAAGAAGGCCACCGAGCCGGCCTTCGGCCCTCAGGCCGCCGAGCTGATCCAGGTGCTTCGCCGCAAGACACCGTGGCAGGTGGCGGCGCTGATGGAGCTGTCCGAGCCGCTGGCCGCACTGAACGTGGCGCGCTATGCGGCGTGGCAGCCCGAAGCCACGGCCGCCAACAGCAAGCCCGCGGTGCTGGCCTTCAATGGCGACGTCTACGAGGGCCTGGACGCCAGGACGCTGAAGACGGCCGACCTGGGCTGGGCGCAGCAGCATCTGGTGATCCTGTCGGGCCTGTACGGCGCGCTGCGTCCCCTGGACCGGCTGCAGCCCTACCGGCTGGAGATGGGCACCGCGCTGGCGACTTCGCGCGGCAAGGACCTCTATGCCTACTGGGGTGACACCGTGGCCGCTTACCTGAACCAGCGGCTGGCCGAGGCCAAGGCTTCGGTGGTCGTCAACCTGGCCTCGGTGGAATACGCCCGCGCGGCGCTGCGCAGGAGCCTGGCCGCGCGCGTGATCGACTGCCAGTTCGAGGACTGGAAGGGCGGCGGCTACAAGGTCATCAGCTTCTTCGCGAAGCGGGCACGCGGCCTGATGGCCCGCCACGCGATCGAGCAGCGTGTGCGGCGGCCCGAGCAGCTGCACGACTTCAACGCCGAGGGCTATGCGCTGGCAGAGGACGCGTCCACGCCCGACCGGCTGGTGTTCCGCCGGCGCGGCTGATGCCGATTCGCGTTCGAAAGCACAGAACCGAGTGGCGCTGACGGCGCAGAGCTGAACTCCAAGGTCCGCTGTGCGTCCGTGGCCGGGTGGCGGCGAAGCCGGCGCAGGACAGGCCGCGAAGCTTCGGTTCGGCGGTCGGCTGCGCCGACCGCCCTGCGTTGCTCGCGTCCCTGGCCTGGCGCGTAACTCGCTGCGCGCCAAACCCTTCGGGTCCGGCGCTGCGCTCGGACAGACGCGCCAAGTCAGAGGGGGAGGCGCGCTGCGCGCGCGGCCAGGGACGCTGCGCTCCTCGGC
>Ga0105096_10000362_pt1 | contig 15143 bp, 20 predicted proteins | sample PPLLak3cmMay2015_FD_87036 | JGI IMG/M metagenome (GOLD analysis project Ga0105096, IMG submission 87036) | Freshwater sediment microbial communities from Prairie Pothole Lake near Jamestown, North Dakota, USA - PPLs Lake P7 Core (1) Depth... | ecosystem: Environmental > Aquatic > Freshwater >... | reverse complement strand
TGCCATCGATCCGGTACTGTTGATTGGCATGGTCCTGACGAAAGTGCGTCTGGTTCAGCGAGCCGTACACCACGCTCGGGAGAGTGAGGAGCACATCCGCCACGCCATTATTGTTGCCTCGCGGGAGAATCTCCACATCCTTCCGGCTCAACTGATAGGTGGAACTGGACGCTTTATACTGAATGGCCGGTAACGGCGAGACGATCTCCAACGCAATTTCCTGGGTCACCGCCAGCGTGAGAGTGATCGACACCGGCGGTTCCCCACCGATCTTCACGACCACATATTCGCTTTTGTAGGTGTCCTGAACGGCGCTGACAGAATAGGTGCCCTCGTTTGACACTGTCACGGTAAACTCACCCGCCTGATTCGTGACTCCCTGCGTCACGACGTTTCCTTCCTGGTCCCGGACCTGCACGATGGCCTGATCCGCCCGGCGAAGATCCTGGCTTTGAACCGTGCCGGTAATTCTACCGTTCGAACCGGTTTCCTCCCCCTGAGCGGCAGGAAGCGCTCCCGTCAGCACTAACGTATAACCCAGCAGCACGCAGATCCACTGATAGACGGAAAACTTGCGTCGCATCTAAACCTCCTGAATCGTCAGCTAGGACGACAAGATGACAGCACGTATCGGCAGGCCTGAACAGGTCCGCCAATGGACATTGTGAAGACTGGTCGTGCTTAGCTCTGAGGAGGTGCGCGCGAGGGACCGACAAACGAAAGGTTGACGGAAAGCTGAACTGATTCTGGCTGAAGTTCCTGGTGGCTGACCTGATCGCAGGCGGCAGGTTTCGGGACATCGAGATCGATGGACCCCGCCGTATGGTGTTGGACCCACTGGCAGAGGTCGGTATCGGAGTGCTCATGGCCGTCGTCATCGGCGGCCGCCAGCTCGTGGTGCACATCCTGCGCGACGGCAAACGGAGCCAACCCAAGCAGGATAACGAGCATCGCCAGTGAGAGACACCGGCGGAGCAGAGAGTGCGAATGGGGCGAACGGAACATCAACTTTAAACCTAGCTACCCGAGTTGCTCATCACGAAGGGCACAGAAAATCCGTGCCAAAATATCGAGAGGCCCCCGCTCTTGTCAACCCATCTAGACTTTTCCTTGTATTTTCGAATATGTTAACGAATCCCAAATCGATCCCGTGCAACTAACCTGAGTGGAAAAGGCCGCGATCCACTCGCGGACAGGTACTATGAATAGACCCATCGACAACCAACATGTCTTAGAAATCAACGCGCTCCCCTCGCCGCGCGCCATCAAAACGAAGCTTCCCATCACGGATGAGGCCGCGGCTCTTGTCGTCGAAACGCGTGATGCCATCCGTCGGATTCTCCATGGCCAGGATCGCGACAGACTGCTCGTCATCGTCGGCCCCTGTTCCATTCATGACCCAGAAGCCGCCTACGAATATGCCGCCAAGCTCAAGCCGGTGGCCGAAGCCCTGCGCGACCGCCTGCTGATCGTCATGCGCACCTACTTTGAAAAGCCGCGCACGACCGTCGGCTGGAAGGGTCTCATCAACGATCCCCATCTGGACGGCACTTGCGATATCGCCACCGGCATGGAATTGGCCCGTACCATCCTCTTGAAGATCAATCAGTCCGGCATGCCCTGCGCGACCGAGCTGCTCGATCCGATCAGCCCGCAATATATCGCCGACCTGATCAGCTGGAGCGCCATCGGCGCCCGCACGACCGAAAGCCAGACTCATCGCGAACTGGCCAGCGGCGTGTCGATGCCGGTCGGGTTCAAGAACGGCACCGAAGGCAGTCTGCAAGTCGCAGTGAACGCCATGACCTCGGCACGGACGCCTCACCATTTTGTCGGCATCAACGCCGAGGGACAGACATCGATCATCCGGACAGCCGGCAACCCTGACCGGCACATCGTCCTCCGCGGCGGCGGCGGCAAAACCAATTACGAAGCGGAGCACGTGGCCAAAGCCGAAGCGGCTGTCGCCGGCGAAGGGATCGCCCGCTCGATCATGATCGACTGCTCGCACGACAACTCCAACAAAGACCATAAACGCCAGGGCCTCGTCGCCCGCGACGTGCTCCGCCAGTTCCGCGAAGGCCGCCAGTCCATCATGGGATTGATGCTGGAGAGCAACCTCAACCCGGGCAAGCAATCCTGGAAAGAGGGCGTGACGCTCGCGCACGGCGTCTCCATCACCGACGCCTGCCTCGGCTGGGATGAAACCGCCGCGCTGCTGAACGAGCTGGCGGAATCGATTACGGCTAAAACGGCGTAGCACTCCTCCTCGGCTCGTCCACATGTACCTACGCAAAGACGAATCCCCTGCGCTCCGCCTCGGGCGCAGTCGAACATCCCTATCAGATACGCGGCCAGCGCTTGATTGACCGGACACAGCAGCGCATCCACATTCACACACTACTCGCCGCCGGAAACCTCTCGTAACCGCGCCTGCTTCCTCATCCGCCCTCCTCCGTCCCGCCGCCGCGCGCAGCCGCCCGAATCCGGAGTGCCGTCGGAGATGATGGTCGCAGCCCAGTCCGCCGCCGAAGAGTACGTCGCCGCATATCCATAGACTGACAATGGAGCCTTCTTACCGCTTTTCCTTATGCGCCGCATGCTTGCGGCAATAGGAGCAATACTTCTTCAGCTCGATCCGGTCCGGATCGTTCTTCTTGTTCTTCATCGTCCAATAGACCGACTTGCCCGGCGTATCACAGCCGGTGCAGGCCACCGCCACTACTTCACGCATGATGAGACTCCTTGATCCCGATTAGATCTTGTGCCCGTCTGCCCGCATGTCCGCGACGACGCGCGCGAGCCCCTTCTTGTCGATGACCTTCATGCCATGCGCCGAGACCGACAACGTAATCCAGCGGTTTTCATCCGGAAGAAAATACCGCTTCCGCTGAATGTTCGGCAGAAACCGCCGCTTGGTCTTGTTGTTGGCATGACTGACATTGTTCCCCGACACCGGCTTCTTTCCCGTCACCTGACACTGCTGCCCCATCGTCCCCTCCTTGTTCGCATCACCTCTGTCGTCACACGCCTCTTTACACGGTCAACAGATCGTCATCAGCCTCCGCCCCCTCTGCAGGACTCTCCGCCATCACGGGAAACGGATCGACGGCGGCACGCCAAGTCTCAAGCCCCAGCTTCAACTCTTCGTCCGTCAGCAGACAGGATTCCAGACGGGCCACGAGGGCGTCCTGATCCATCTTCCGGCCGATCAGCACCAACTCCTGGCTGCGATCGCCGTACTCCGGATCCCACACGCCTTGAAGGCGCTGATATTCTTCTTCGTCCTCCGGCCATTGCACTTTGGGAATCGCGGCATACCACCGCCCCACCCACCGGACTGCGCCGGTCCCGCCCGCCTGCGACCAAAGGGCAATCAGATCCGGACGCGACGCGATCCAGAACAGGCCCTTCGACCGGAGCACGCCCGGCCAGGGCTCTTGAAAGAATTGCCACAGCCGCGCAGGGTGAAAGGGGCGCCGGGCCCGAAATACAAAACTTGCGATGCCGTATTCATCGGCCTCGGAGCGCGCCTCCCCGCGCAGGGTCTGCATCCATCCCGCCGCCTGGCTGGCCCGCTCGAAATCGAACCGCCCCGTATCCAGAATGGCGCGCAGTTCAACCCGGCCCTGGCGCACGGGAAGACAGACCGCCTCGGGATTGAGCCTCGCCAGAATGGCCGATAGCTCGGCCAGCTCGCGTTCCGACACTAGATCCGCCTTGTTGATCACCAGCACGTTGGCAAATTCGATCTGATCGATGAGGAGATCCGTGATCGTCCGCTCATCCTCCTCGCCGAGGGCCAGGCCCCGGGCGCGCAGATCTTCGGCTTCGCGGTAGTCCTTCAGAAAGTTGGCGGCATCGACGACGGTCACCATCGTATCCAGCCGTGCGACGTCAGACAGACTGCGTCCCTGCGCGTTCTCAAACTGGAAGGTTTCAGCGACCGGCATCGGTTCCGAGATCCCCGTCGACTCGATCAGCAGATAGTCGAACCGCCGCTCATCGGCCAGCCGCGCCACTTCCTTCAGCAAATCCTCCCGCAACGTGCAGCAGATACAGCCGTTGCTCATCTCCACCAGCTGCTCGTCGGTCCGGCTGAGCGCGGCGCCGCCCTGCTCGACCAGCTGCGCATCGATATTGACCTCGCTCATGTCGTTGACGATCACCGCGACGCGCAGGCCCTCGCGATTGTGCAAAACATGATTCAAGACTGTCGTCTTGCCCGCCCCGAGAAATCCCGACAGCACCGTCACCGGCAGGCGGTCGCCTGGACCGCGGCGCGGGCTCTTGACTGTATGTTCCGAGACTGTGGTCATGGCCGCTTCTCCTTTCTTAATTCGCATCGGACTCCTCGTCGCGTGACGCGGCTTCCTGAGTCGCCCGCGCAAAGGGATCGTCGAAGCGCCGCCACGCCGCTTCCCCCGACAGCACTTCCGCCGTGGTCAGCAAGCAGGCGTGCAGGCGTCCGAACAGGCGCTGTTGGTCCAGTTCGTATCCGATGCAGGCAAGTTCCTGGCGCCGGTCCCCGAACTCGATCGTCCACGACTTCTGGAGCCGCTGTTGAAACACTTCTCCGGTCGGCCATTCTTCCTGCGGAGTCGCCACCCACCAGTCGCCGATACATTCGAAATGCCGGACCCCGGCCGTCTGCTCCCAGGAAAAACACCGGTCCGGTTGGGAGGCCAGCCAGAAAAATCCTTTGCACCGCGCCACCCCGGGCCAGTCTTCTTCGATCAGCGCCCAGAGCCGTTCAGGATGGAACGGCCTGGTGGCGCGAAACACTCCGGCCGTCCAATTCGGCGAGTGAATCGCAGGCATCGGCGCCCCTTCGATCAGCTTGGCCCATCCGGGTTGAAAACCGACCGGATCGCCGGCGTCCGGCCGGCAACCCAGCAGACGCGCGGCCAGAGCAGGTCCGTCGGAAGCCAGCAGCAGCTCGGCCTCCGGGTTCAGATGCTGCAGCAAAACCCGCTGACGGTCCCGCGCCTCAAGTCCGCTACGTTCGCTCTTGTTCACGACCACCATGGTGCTGTACTCCACCTGCTCGACCAGCAGCTCGGACAAGGTGCGGCCGTCGTCCGCCCCGCAGCTCAGGCCGCGATCCTGCAGATCGTCCGGACTCCGCACATCGTCCCAGAACCGCTCGGCATCGACGACCGTCACGATCTGATCGAGCCGCGCCAGAGCGGCCAGCGGCGCCTCGTCGGTCCACGCCTCGTTAAACACTTCCGCCACCATCATCGGCTCCACCAGCCCCGAGCACTCGATGAGCAGGCGGGAGAATCGGCGCATGCGCGCGATGGCCGCGATCGCATCCATGAGGCTGTCGCGCAACGAACAGCTCACGCACTCCTGCATCAGTTCGGCCAGCACTTCGCCGAGGCGAAAGACCTCGATCCCGTCACCCCATCCGGCACCGGGCTGACCGGGCGCGGCGCCCCGGTCGTGGATCAGCACCGCCAGCGGACCGGCGGGTCGCTGCGCCAGCACATCGCGTAACACCCGGCTCTTTCCCGCGCCGACGAACCCGCACAAGACCGTCACCCGCAACGGCTCCGCTGCCGGCTTCTCCGGCGAAGATGCGCTATCTGACTGAACCGACATAACTGCCTCCCATCGCGCCGCTGGCGCAATCTCCCCCATTGATCAGGTCCGCCCGGCCCCCGGAATGCTCCGCCTCAGTACCCATCGGGGCCGGCAAACGGCAGCAGCGCAATCTGGCGGGCGCGCTTGATCGCCCTGGTCAATTCGCGCTGCCGTTGCATACTGTTTCCTGAAATCCGCCGCGGCACGATCCGGCCGGTTTCCGTGAGAAACCGCCGCAGAAATTCCACATTCTTGAAATCGATCGGCGTGGTGTCGTCGATGACGCGTCGTCGCTCTCCAAACATACGGCCTCCTCTTTCTTACCAACTGGACTTGCGCACGCCGGGAATATCCCCTTTCAGAGCCAGCAACCGGAAATCGATGCGCGACATCGCAAACCGCCGCAGATACCCCCGGACGCGCCCCGAGATCTCGCACCGGTTCCGCACGCGCACCGGACTGGAGTTTTTCGGCAACTCATTCAAGGCGCTCTGCGCTTTCTGCTTGTCCTCATCACTGCTGGCCTTGCTCTTGATCACCGCCTTGAACGCCGCGCGTTGATCGGCGTACTGCGCCACCAATTGTTTTCGCTTCTCATTCCGCAATCGACTGCTGATCTTTGCCATGCCCTTCTCCTTTCCTGAGCCGTTTATTCGCGCCCTACGCGGCCCGTTCGCACTTCAATGATCGTTCATCAACCGGGCGCTCCCCGAAACTCACCCACTGCCCCTGCTGTACCAAATAGCAGCTCACACAGGTGTTGTCCGAAAACGGCGACAGCCCCATCAGCCATTCATACGAAAACTCGCCCCGATACTCCGGAGGGCGAAAGGACGCAAATCCGGATAACGGCGTTGTCTCCTCGTTCATAGAATCCCCCTATCTAGCCTCGATGCGTCGGAGGCGAACGCGACACGCCCTCCGACCAGCGTCCGCACCACCCGGCCTTTCAGTCGCCACCCGGCAAACGGGGTGTTCCGCCCCTTTGAGTGAAATTCATCTGGATCGACCGTCCACTCGGCTTCCGGATCGATCAGTGTCACATCGGCATCCGCCCCGGGCTGCAGGGTGCCCTTCCCTAAGCGCAGCAGTTCAGCCGGAACGCTCGTCAGACAGGCTACTGCCCGGTCTATCGATATCCCGCCTTCCTGCACCAGACGCAGGGTCAACGCCAATGCCGTTTCCAACCCCACGATGCCGAACGGGGCCCGATCCATACCCCACTGCTTTTCATATTCCGCATGCGGAGCATGGTCCGTGGCAATGGCGTCGATCGTGCCGTCGGCCAATCCCTCGATCACCGCAACGCGATCCCGCTCGCCCCGCAACGGCGGATTCATCTTGGCGTTAGGTCCCGATCGGCGGACCGCTTCGTCGGTCAGCAGGAAGTGATGCGGGCAGGCTTCCGCCGTCACCGGCCATCCCTGCGCCTTCGCACGGCGAATCGCATCGACCGTGTCCGCCGAACTCACATGGGCCACGTGCAACCGGGCTCCGGTCTCCCGAGCCAATCGAATATCCCGCTCGACCATCCGGCTTTCAGAGCGGGAAGGAATAGCGGACCATCCCAGCGCGCGCGCGACCGGGCCTTCATTCATGCACCCGCAGCCGGACAGCGTGAGATCCTCGCAATGATCGATCACCGGCAGATCGACTTCCACAGCTCGCTCCATCGCCCGCCGCATAACCTCGTCATCCATCACCGGCTTGCCGTCATCCGACACCGCCACGCAGCCGGCCCGCTTCATGGCGCTAAAATCATTCAACTCCCGCCCCAGGGAGGCCTTTGTGATCGCACCGATGGGATAGACCCTCGCCTGGCCTGTGGTGATTGCGCGTGCTGCGATCCAGCCGGTCACCTCAGCCGAATCATTCACGGGGTTGGTATTCGGCATGCAACAGACCGTCGTAAACCCGCCCGCCACCGCTGCGTCCGTACCCGTCGCGATCGTTTCCTTGTATTCGAAGCCGGGCTCGCGCAGGTGCGCATGTAAGTCGACCAGCCCCGGAAGAATCCACAGACCACGCGCATCAAATGACTCCTGAGCCCGGCCTCGCCCCAATGCTGTGAGCCCCGGTCCCACTGCCACAATCAGCCCCTGATCAATCAACAGATCCGCCTTGCCGACCCAATGCCCCGGATCGATCACCTGTCCGCCGTGAATCAAAATCACGGCGTCCACTCGTCCGCAACCGGCCTACCGCGCCGGACGAGCGCCGCCACCCGGTGTAGAAAGTCCCGGACTTCTGCCGGCTTCATTTGATCCGCCGGAATTTCCGCAGCCAGGAATACGCCGTCCAGTAAGGCGAACAATCCGTGGGCGATCCGATGGTGTCCCTCGACGCCGACCCCGAAGGCCTCGACAAAAGCCTCCCGGCTAGCCGAGTCGGCACAGCAGAGCGAGTAGCCGGCGGCCTGGATATTCGGATGGAACCGATCCACTTCCCGCCAATGAGCTTCGTGATCCGCCGACACATGGACGATACGCAGGTGAGGGATCGTCTCGTGGCTCCGTTCCTCCAATTCAACGATCTGCGCCAAACAGGCATGTTTTTCGATGTTCGGCAGGGTCGACACCACGACCAGTCCATCCTGCAGATCGGAGGGAACAAGCGGCCGGCTGGCCGATCGTGCGACAGGAATCGTGAAGTCGGCCTCCAACCGCTCACCCGGCAAGGGTAACTCCCCCTGCAATTCAATATGGCTGGTCCCGAGTTGCGCCGTTCTCATGCTGTCCTCTGAAGCTCTCATCAATGGGGAATCATCGTCAGCGCAGCGATCGTCATCATGCCGGCAATCATCATGGCGAACTGCCAAGCCCCTTTAGCCGCCCCCATTCGCCCGTGCAGCCCCGGCACGAGATCTGCCAGGCCGATATAGAGAAAACTGGCGGCGGCCACACTCAGCGCGTAGGGCACGATCGCTTCGGCATACCCAAGCCCTCCATAGGCGACGACAACGCCTACCAGGGTCCCAAGCCCGGACAGCGTATTCCAGAAGAACGCCCTCCAGCGGGAAAACCCGCTCGAAAGCAGAATCGTGAAATCGCTGAGCTCCTGCGGCACCTCATGCCCCAGGACCGCCAGTGTTGTCACCAACCCAAGTCCCGGCGAAGCCACACACGCGGCACCGATGGCAATGCCGTCCGCCATGTTGTGAACGGCATCACCGATCAGGACCAGCATCCCGGTTTTTTCCTGCATGTCTTTTATAGGGACCTCTCCATGGTGGTGCTCATGGCCAGGTTGCTCCTCGACGGGCTCCTCCCCGTGTGCATGCCTCCAGATGACCGTCCATTCCAGTACAAAGAACAACACGAGCCCGGCCAACAGCGAGATCCCCACTTCATAAATTGAAATATGCTCCAAGGCCTCAGGAATGAGGCCGATCAACGCCGTCGCCAGCATCGTGCCGGTCGCGTAACTCAATAAATACGGCATGGCGCGATGCCGCCATCCGTCCGGAATGAAGAGCACCAGACAGGCGGGCACCAAGGCGCCGAGGCTGCCGAGCAGCCCCATCCAGATGGCAAACCACCAGGTTGACTCGCCGGGCAGACTCACTGTTCGTCACGCCGGCCATACCGCCCCTCGTCTATCGGACCTATCATCATCACGCTCCTAGTCCGGATGCGGCGGAAGCTCCTGCTCCACACGTGGCAATAATTCAGCCAGGTTGCAGGGTCTGTGATTAAAATCGAGCTGCGGGAGGATGATCTTTTCCATCCCCAACCGGCAGGCGCCGGTGCTGCCGGGGAGCAGAAACACGATGGTGTCGCCGCACACCCCGGCATCGGCCCGCGACTGAATCGTCGAGGTGCCAATCTCCGCATAACTGAGCCAGCGGAACAGTTCGCCGAATCCCGGAATCGGCTTCGTGAACAGGGACCGCACGGCATCAGGCGTCACATCCCGTTGCGTCACGCCGGTTCCGCCCGTCACAATGACGAACTCCACTGTGGGATCGGCGACCCAGGCAGCAATCGTCTCGCGGATCGTCTGAAAATCGTCTTTGCAGATCTTGCGGTCGACGATTCGATGCCCCGCTTGCGTCAACCGGTCTACAATCGTCTTGCCGCTCGTATCGGTCTCCGGCGTCCGTGAATCGGACACCGTCAACACGGCGACGGCCACCGAAGCTCCTGCGGATACAACCGTTGTCATGATTCCTTCTCCTCTTGCGCTGACAGCGCATCGTGAACCACGGCACACCAATGCCTGACCTCTGAAAGCCGCACGGCCCAACGCGCTTGGCCTTCCTCGTCTCCCGCTTCCGCCAGCAAATGCAGCATGGCCTCCGCCAGCGCGCCGGCTTCTGCGGCATGCTCCAGGCGGGCCAACGACATCTCTGTGCTGTGCGCCAGCTCCCAGGCCCGCTGAAACAGAACGATCAGCGGGACGATCGACGTGGACCGGGCGTCCATACGGGGAGCGATCTCCGCCGCCCCTTCCCCCGCCCCCCGATCATGACCGGCTTGGACGAACTTCCGGGAATCGCCGGGGTCATCGCTCACGGCAGCACCTGCGCCCGATCGGCCATTGATGTCATGATCGCCCCTCCCTCATCTCGAGACCTTCTTCCCAGCCCGGCGCCGACGTGTGGTTCGACGCTTCGGCCGCACCAGACAATGCTCACGTCCCTCCAGAAACCGTTGCCAGGCTACCCGCCGGCCGATCACCACGATCTTGGCGTGGGACTGTCTGCGGCCGATATAGGGCGTGACCGAGAACGAACCCAGGATCCACTGCACTTCATGAAACCCCGTCTTCCCCGCCAGTCGAATAAATCCCTTGAGCCGCACGACCGATCGCGCGTACCGCTTCAACCAGGCTTCCATGCGGGCAGGATCGACCGGCAAGGTGAGCCGGAAACTGCCGCTCTGATAGCCGACCGCTGAATCCTTGATGACGCCGTCGGTCACGACAGGAGCCCGGCGCGCTGGCGCCGCATTGAGCAACTGCGGCACTTTCACATCGGCGTGGACGGCCCGCAGCACCCGGGCCGTGGGATTCGCGGCCCGGATCCGTTGCTCAACGACCGGCGCCTGGTCGGGCGCAATCTGGTCCAGCTTGTTCAGAATGATCGTGTCGGCCTGACAAAGATGACGATCTGCGGCGGGCCAGTAGGCGCCGAGCTTCAGAAATCTGGGCGCATCGACCAGCACGATGACGGAGGCCAAGTGCGCGGCCTCGCCGATCTGCGCGTCAGAGGACAACGCCCGTTCGACGCCGGTGACCACCTGACCGGTGTCGGCCAGTCCGGTCGTCTCGATAAACACCGGCGCTCCGCCGGAATGCCGCACGAGATGCCCGACTTTGTCGCTGAATTCACCGGAGAGATCGCAGCAAATACACCCGCTCAGCAGCGACTGCAGTTCAATGTCTTTGGACCGGGGATGTTCATGCAGGACGGCTCCATCCACATCGACTTCGCCGAATTCATTCATGAGCACGGCCGGCTTCACGCCGCGATCCAATTCATGAGCCAGCGCCCGTTTCAGCAGCGTCGTTTTCCCGCTACCCAGAAAGCCGGCGATCACATAGATCGGGGAGCCGGTCGCTCTGACTCGCGCGGCCTTAATGGACATGATGCGGATCCCCTCCTGATGCCAGTGCCTCGACATCCGATTGAGTCACCTCAGCGGCCGTTTTGTGGAGCTTGTGCTGGGTGGTCTTCCCCGGGCCTTCGAGCAACGCGACGACGGTTTCGATCGGCGGGCAACCAGGTTCACGGCACTCCAATTCCGTCACCATCACAGTCGTGTCGTCGGACAACCCCCAGGTCGTACGCACCCAGCTTTTAATGCGCTCCGCTTGTTCCGAATCGATCATGCGGCGTCCTCCGAACAGGTTCATCTTCAGCCTCCGATCCCTTCCACCGAGTACAACGACACGACCCCGTCGTTGGTGCCGATCGCCAGCCACGTACCTTTCGGGCTCCAGGCGACCGAGGAAAGGCCACCCGACTTGTTCACTTCCTGGCTGAGAATCGGCTTCGTCGTCTGCGGTTCCCACAAACACAAGAGGCCGTCTTCACCGGCCGTCGCCACAATCGAACGAGAGGGATGACAGGCGATCTCCTGAATCCATCCCAGATGCCCCTTGAACAACCGGCCGCCGGTCCCCTCGAATTTTTTCATGCTCCACGCGACGAGGGCGGGGCCGGAGACCGTAAACAGATTTCGCCCATCATGGTCGAACCGCACCGAGGTCACCTTCATCGGATACCCGGACATATGCCAATTCTGTTCGCTCTCCGTGCGAAAGAGATGAACCGATCCGTCAAGGTTTCCCGAAGCGAGATACTCGCCGTTTGGGTTCACCGCGATCGACAACAGCGCCCCATCATAGGGAAAGGGGCGCACCGGCTTGTCGCTGCCCAGCTTCCACAACCAGGCCCCGCCGTAGCAGGCCGACAGGATTCCGCCGCCGCGCGGCATCCAGGCCAGGGCGGAGATGGTCGTCTTGTGCGCCGGGACTTCTCCCGCAAGTTGCAGCCCCTCCATAGCGGCCCAATCCCAGAGTCGCAACCGCTTCCCTGCGGACACCGCGAGACGCTCGCCATCCGGCGACCAGGCGAGATGCTCGACCCAACTTCCCTGCCCGCCGACCTCCACGGTGGCCAGAGCGCCGCCGGTACTCGGATCCCAGATTGCAACGACTCCATCCTGCCCGCCGGTCGCCAGCTCCAACCGCATGGGATGCCAGGCGAGCGCCTGCACCGACTGCCGATGCCCCGCGATCTGACACGCCGGCGTAAACGACGCCACGTCCCATATCGCCACCTGCCCGGAAGCGGCGCAAGCGGCGAGCCTGGTCCCATCGGCGGAAAACGCCACGCGATGGATATAGTCATCCAGGCGGGCATAGCCGACCGGCCTCAACGTGACCGTAGGTTTAGGCTTCGCTAGACGAGGCATGACCGGAACCCTTTCGTGAGCGCATCCCGATCAAGATCCTTCCCGATGAAGACCAGTTGATTGTTGCGTAGCTCGCCGGCTTTCCATGCCCGATCGGCTTTGCCATCGAAGAGCATATGGACGCCTTGAAAGACGAAACGATGATCGCGGCCCTCGACATTCAGGATGCCCTTCATCCGGTAGATCTTCGTCCCCATCGTCGAAAGCACTTCGCGGAACCAGTCGTTTACCCTGCCTTCGTCGACTACGCCATCCTCGACCAGCGCCACAGAGAAGACGCTGGGATCGTGTTGATGCGCGTCTTCGCCCAAAAAGTTGGGATCGATGTCCAGCTTGCGGCTCAAATCGAACGCCCCGATGTTCAACAGCCGGTTGATCTCGATCTGCACATCCTTCGTCCGATGGATCTTCGCCATGACGTTGATGGCCCGGATCCTGACCTCCAACCGGTCAACTTCGCCGGCAGGAATCAGATCGATCTTGTTCAGGAGGATCACGTCGGCGAATGCGATCTGCTCCTTGGCCTCCGGACTCGTATCGAGATGCTCCCAGATATGTTTCGAATCGACGACGGTGACGATCCCGTCGAGCAACAACCGCCGCTTCATCTCGTCGTCGACAAAAAAGGTCTGCGCGACCGGCGCCGGATCGGCCAAGCCGGTCGTCTCGATGACCATATAGTCGAAACGGTCTTTCCGCTTGAGCAAATTGCCGATAATGCGGATCAAATCGCCGCGCACGGTGCAACAGATGCACCCGTTGTTCATCTCGAAGATCTCTTCATCCGCGCCGATCACCAGTTGGTTGTCGATCCCGACCTCGCCGAATTCGTTGACGATCACGGCGGCACGCTTGCCGTGCTCGGTGGTCAAGATCCGGTTCAACAGCGTCGTTTTTCCTGCCCCGAGAAACCCGGTCAGAACGGTCACAGGCACCAGATCCGGTTCAGACGTCGGCATATATTCCTCCTCCACTCGTAATGGCACTGATTCCGCCTTCCATGCATCTTCTGCAGGAAAGGATCGAACACCGTCCGCCATACAGATGGAGAACAGCCCAACCCCTTGAGCGCCCGGTCGACAGGAGGACGAACGGGCAGACGCCCGATCCTCTCCTGCACAGGATGCAGAGAAACGGAAAACGATGATTCTAAAAGGACTAGATCAGAACAGGGGGACCGCGAGAGGGATCGACGAAGAGGGACACCGATCGGAGCGGGGATTCAAACAGAAGATCGACGGTGGCACGCAACACCGCAACCGTGACCGTGAGGTGGGCGGACTGCAACGAAGTCCCGGCCACATGGTCGAGCCAAGCACAGAGATCCGATTCACTATGGTGCGAATCAGTCGGGAGGGCGAGGTCGTGCTCGATCAGAAGCGGATTCAGCGCCAGCGCGAGCACAAGGTACACTGCTGCCAATCCTAGACGAATCAGGACTGATGATGAGGCGCTTACTGACATTGCGGGCACCATCCAAAAAACTCCAACGCGTGACCTTCGATCGCAAACTTGGTTTGCTGCTCGACCAATTCCGTCAGCTTTTTGAGCGGACAAAGCATCAGATCAACGATCTGGCCGCACCCGCGACATTGGATATGGTGGTGATGCTCGCGGCCATGACGGACCTCGTACCGCATCTGCCCTTCATGGAGCCCGACCGGATTCACCAGCCCGAGCTCCTGCAACATAGCGACATTTCTATAGACCGTGACCAAATCCACCGCCGCCTTCGCCCTTTTCAGCCGATCAGCGATCTCTGCCACCGTAATGGGCAGCGTGCTCTGCTCCAGAATGGCCAGAATGGCCTTCCTGGGCTTCGTCAGCTTTTTCCCGCCGGCGCGCAAACTATCGAGAATGGATTCGGCCATCGGCAATTCCTAATTGCAAGTGAGTTGCATTTACCATCCTACCTCCATTGCTGTCAAGTGCCCTTTATCGAAATCAGCCGATCTCGTCATCACCCCGACCAGCATGCTAGGATGCCACCACGATGCTTATCGACACACACACACACCTCGACGATGCCCGGTACAACGATGACCGAGAGACGATGATCGCGCGGGCGCGCGAAGCCGGCGTGGACAATTTCATCACCATCGGCTGCGATCTTGCCACGAGCCAATCTGCGGTTGCTCTTGCCGATCAGCACGATTTCGTCTATGCCTCGATCGGCGTGCATCCGCATGAGGTGAAGCACATTCAAGACACCTGGTACGACGAGTTCCGCCGGCTGGCCAAGAATAGAAAAGTCGTGGCCTATGGCGAGATCGGGTTGGACTACCACTACAACCACTCGTCGCCGAAAGAACAGCGCGACCGGTTTCGCGAACAGCTTCAGCTCGCGCACGAACTCCGGCTACCCGTGATCATTCACACGCGAGAGGCCGACGCGGATACGGTGACGATCTTACAGGAAGAGAAAGCGGCAGAGGTCGGCGGGGTGTTTCACTGCTTTTCCGGAGATGCGGCCCTGGCAAAGGATGCGTTGGATCTGGGGTTCTACCTGTCGTTCTCCGGCATTCTGACGTTCCCAAGCGCTACGGCGCTAAGGGATATCGCGAAGACCGTTCCGTTGAATCGACTCTTGATCGAAACTGACTGTCCCTATCTGACGCCGGTCCCGCATCGCGG
>Ga0105096_10000361_pt1 | contig 15150 bp, 11 predicted proteins | sample PPLLak3cmMay2015_FD_87036 | JGI IMG/M metagenome (GOLD analysis project Ga0105096, IMG submission 87036) | Freshwater sediment microbial communities from Prairie Pothole Lake near Jamestown, North Dakota, USA - PPLs Lake P7 Core (1) Depth... | ecosystem: Environmental > Aquatic > Freshwater >... | reverse complement strand
GTTCGGCTCGTAGCGCATCACCCGACCGTTGTTGACGCGGATGTCGAGCGCCTGATCGTCCGTGGTGCCCAGCACCGCCGGCGCGCCGAACGCGTTGCCGCCCTGCACGAAAGCGTTTGCCGGTCCCGCGTTGTCGGTCTGGCAGGTCACCGTCCCGTCGGCCGCGATCACACGGATGCTGCTTCCCGCCGCACACGTGCCGCTCACCCGGCGCTGCAGGTACGCGACGTCTGCGGCGATGGTGCCGGTGGTGGTGATGGTGCCGCCGGTGAGGCCGGTGCCGGCGGTGATGCTGGTGACGCCGCCCCCGCCGCCGGTGGCGTCGGCGGCGCAGGCCCAATTGGTGCCGTTGTACTTGAGGATCTGGCCGCTGGTGCAGCCGTTGGAGGCCATCATCGCGGCGGTGACGCCGCCGCTGGCGATGGACAAGGTGACGTCGCCTGCGGTGCCGCCGCCGGCGAGGCCGGCGCCGGCGGTGATGGCGGTGATGTCGCCGATCGTGCCGCCGGGGGCGCGGAAGTAGCCGACGACGTCGGCGATGAAATCGACCTGGGCCGGCGACTTGGCGGAGAAGCGGTTGCTGTTGCTGGCGTCGACGGGGACCAGGGCGCCGGTGGCGATGGCGGTGATGCCGACCTGGTAGTTGACCGTCGAGACTGCGGGCTCGGTGGCGTTGGCGGGCCACACCTTGATGAAGCCCAGGTTGGTGGGATTGACCGCGTAGACGTTCATCGCCAGCGCGGCCACGCCATTGGGGATGGCGCAGTTGGAGGCGGTGCCGCCCTGGGTGGAGAAGTTGGCGGCAAAGCCGTTGAAGGTGCGGGTGACGTTGGCGGCGAGTGCGCCGCCGCCGCCGGCAGCGCGGGTGTCGAGGATGCGGCAGGGGTTGAGCGGCGTGTAGGTCAAGTCGGCGGCGGGATCGCCGAGGGCTTTCACCTGCACGTCACGCGCGGGCAGTGCGTCCGCCGCCGACTCGACCAGCACGCGCTCGACGGCGTCGAGGTCGTTGGCGAGCGAGGCGGCGAAGAGGCGGTCGGCGCGCAGGGTCCACAGCGTGTTGGCGAGGTCTTCGTGGGAGCGCTGGCGGGAGCTGGGGAGGGCGGCGAAGGCGGGTCCCCACTGCTCGGCGAGGCGGGCGACCATCGAGGCGCGCTGCTGCTCAACCGCCAGCAACGGCGAACGCGCGAGCGAGGCCTCCACGCCCGCCGTGTTCCCGGAAGCGGAAGCCAGGCCTGCCAAGCCCGCCGCGAACAGTGCGGCGACGATCGTGCGCACGACGTCCATGATGCCCTCCCCTTGGTGCGGGCCGACGAACGCCGGGCCCGGACCCGCAGACTAGCGAGGGGCGCGGTGATCCCGCAAGCGGCAGCGCAGCAGGCGGCCGGCGCGGTACCCCTACCTGCGCGGCACGATCGACAGGCCGGTGAGCTTCTCCTGCGCCTCGATCAGCGACGGCACGAACTTGTCGCCGAAGCCCAGGGCGTTCGCGATCACCAGCGTCTGGTGCGTGGCCTCGCCCATGATCGACGGCAGCATCATCGACTCGGTGAAGTGCGTGTAGTAGCGCAGGTCCTTCGCCGCGTTGACCAGCGTGAACTTGAGGGCGGTGAGATCGCCTTCCATCGCCTTGCCAACGACCATCTGGAACATCGGCGAGTTGATCGGGCCCGCCGACATCAGCTGGTGCAACTTGTTGATCGACAGCCCGGACTTCGCGGCGGCGGCAAGCGCCTCGGCGAACGCAGCGCACATCGCCTGCGCGACGAAGTTATTGATGAGCTTCAACACCAGGCCGTGGCCGGCCGGGCCCGCGTGAACCACGTTCTCGCAGTACGCGGCGAAGACGGGCGCAAGCTTCGCGAACGTCGCGTCGTCGGCGCCGACCATCGTGTTCAAACGCCCCAGTTCGGCGTCGACGGGCGTGCGCGACAGCGGCGCGTCGACGAACGCGACGCCCTTCGCCGCCAGTGCTTCGCGGGTCTTGGTGGTCGTCGCAGGCTCGGAGGTCGAAGTGTCGATGACGATCATGCCGGCGCGCGCGACGCTGGCGATGCCGTTCTCGCCGAACACGATCTCCTCGACCTGCGGCGCGCCGGTGACACAGAGGATCACCACGTCGGAAGCCTTGGCGACATCAGCGTTGGTCGCGACCTCCTTCGCACCAGCCGCGAGCAAGTCCTCGAGCGGCTTGCGGTTGCGGTGCGCGCGGACCGTGAGCGGGAAGCCCTTGGTGACCAGGTTCTTCGCGATGCCGTGGCCCATCAGGCCGAGGCCGATGAAACCGATGCGGGGGTTTGCCATTTGATGCACTCCTTGGAAGGAATCAGTCGACGGTGGTGGGGGCGGCGGCGCCTGCCGACGTGCGCGCCCGCCGCTGCTCGTAGAGGGTGATGAAGAGGCCGCTCGCCATGATCACGAGCATGCCGATCAGCGTCCAGAAGGGCGGGAAGGCGCCGAAGGCGATCCAGCCGACCAGCGTGGCCCACACCAACTGTGCGTAGGTAAAGGGGGTTACCGCCGAGGCATCGGCGCGCTGGAAGGCGAGCTGGAACAGGTAATGGCCGAACGAGCCCAGCAACCCGCCGGCGCCGATCAGCGCCACGTCCTGCCAGGGGAACGACGCCGGCCAGTCGACGAACGGGAGCATCGCCGAGAGGGCCACCGCGCCGACCAGCGCGGGATAGAACAGCAGCGCCTGCCATTCCTCGTCCGCGAGCTTGCGCGTGGTGATCTGGAACATCGCGTAGAACCACGCCGAGCCCAGCGCGAGCAGCGCCACGCCCTGGAACAACTCGGTGCCGGGGCGCACGATCATCAGCATGCCGACGAATCCCGCGATCACGAACGCGACGCGCGCCGGCGTCATGCGCTCGTCCAGGAACACGACGGCGAGGATCGTCACGAGCACGGGGGTCGAGTAGTTGAGCGCCGTCGCCTCGGCGAGCGGCAGGTGCTTCAACGCGCTGATGAAGCACAGCGACGAGCCGATAAGGATCGCGCCGCGAAACAGCTGCGCGGTGAGCTTGCGCGTGCGCAGCAGCGCGAATCCCGACTTCGGCGCGAGCCAGGCCAGGATCACCAGCGCCTGCACGGTCCAGCGCGCCCAGACCAGCATCGGCACGGGGTAGTACTGGGACAGGTACTTGAACAGCGAGTCGAGCACCGAGAAGCAGAACGTCGCGCCCAGCACCAGCATCACCGCCGACAGCGGCACGTGGCCGTGCCCCCGGGGCGGGGCGTTCACGAGACGTGCCTCCGGAGGGAATGGACGGCGGGTGACGCACGGCGAACCGCCGGCGTCGGCGGCGCGGTCGTGCTGCGATGAGGCGGTCGTCGTGGCAAGGCGCGCGCGCAGGTTACGGTCTCGTGGCGTCGCGGGCCTTCCCGTCGGGAATGGCAGGGTTGCGCGCGACCAGCATCAGCGAACCCAGCACGATGAGGAGCGCCGGGATCAGGTACTTCCAGTCGACGCGCTGGAACTCGTGCAGCGCCCACGCCGCGCCGGTGGCGATCAGGAACGGGCCGATCACGACCGACGACTTGGTGATGCCGTCGAAGGCCATCACCGCGATGCCGCCGGCGACGAGCCCGGCGGCGATGATCCAGTCGATGTCCGGGAACAGGCGGAACTGCCACGCCAGCCACACGAGGCCGACGACGATCAGGGTCACGGGCAGGCCAGCGTCGCGCATCGACGGTCTCCTTGCGGGTCAGTGGGTCGTGAAATGCACGGCACGCGCACCGCGAGATCGCATGAATCCCGCCCGCGTGCGCCGCAGCGAAATGGGGTGGAGCGGGTGAAGGGAATCGAACCCTCGTATGCAGCTTGGGAAGCTGCCGTTCTACCATTGAACTACACCCGCAGGCAGCGGTGATTCTACACCGGCGCCTTGCGCGCCACGGGCAGCGCGTCGGCCGTCGCCACGGCGTAGACGGTGAGCGGCGCGCGGCGGCCGCGCACCTCGATCTCGTTGGCCGACAGCGTATCGACGGGCAATCCGGCAGCGGCCGCCACCGCGTCGGCGAGCACGAGGCGCACGCCGTAAGCCTTGGTGAGCTCCTGCAGCCGCGCCGCCGTGTTCACCGTGTCGCCGACCGCCGAGATCGTGCGCGTGTCGCGCCAGCCGACGTCGCCGATCACCGCCGGCCCGGCGTTGAGTCCGACGCCGAAGTCGAGCGAGTGCGCGAACTGCCGCTGCATGCGCTGGTTGACCTCGCGCATGCGCGCCTCGATGCCGCACACCGCGTCGAGCGACTGGCGGCACGCCTCGCCGAAGTCGCACTCCAGGCCGAAGATCGCCATCACGCTGTCGCCGACGAACTGGTTGGGCAGCCCGCCGGCCGCGGCCACGGCGTCGCCGACCGCCGCGTAGAACTGGTTCTGCACGTAGACCAGGTCGAACGGCAACGCGCGCTCCGCGAGGCCGGTCCAGCGGCGCAGGTCGGTGAACAGCACCACCACCTCGCGCTCGACGCTCGCGCGCCCCGGCGGGGCGTGCGAGCCGTCGCTCGCGAACACCGGAGCGACGTTGAGATCGGTCACGGGCCGCAGCTGGCAGGCGAGCCGCACGTCACGCGGCGCATGGATGCGCGCGAGCGTCGCCGCCTCGTCCGGACCCGGCGGCGGCAGGCCCGTCGCCGGCGCGACGCGTACGCGGCAGGTCGAGCAGCGCGCGCGGCCACCGCAGAGCGAAAGGTGCACGATCCCCGCCGAACGGCTCGCCTCCAGCACCGTGAAGCCGCGCGGCACCCGCACTTCCGCGTCGGGGTAGCGCAACGTGATGAGCTGGCGGCGGCGCGCGTTCACGACGCGCCTCGCGCCCCGCGCCGCGACCACACCCCCGACCAGCAGCAGGAACGCGACGAGCCAACCGTCGCGGTCGGCCTCGAGCTTCCTGCGCTGCGCCGCGTCGAGGTCCGTGCGATGGGCCGCCTGTGCCTGCGCGAACGCCGGGTCGTCGGCCTGCGCGTCGAGCTCCCGCCCCATCGCGACGAAGCCCGCGAGCGCCAGCGCGGGCAACAGCACCGCCAACGCCAGCAGCGTGTGAGAAGCGCTCGCGAACCAGGCGCGATGGCGCAGCCAGAGCGTGATGCCGATCGCGCCGTGCGTCCACACCAGCGCCACGAGGACGAACTGCCGCCACGCGCGGTTCCCGTCGAAGATCTGCCAGACGATCCGCTCGTAGCTCGGGCTGCCGCCCATCTCGGTGACGACTCGCGTGCCGAACACGTGGCCGATCAGCAGCAGCGGGATGGCGAAGCCGAGCACGTAGCGCAACGCCTCGACGGGTGGCATCCGCAACGTGCGGCGCTCGTACAGCGCGAGGAGGGCGAGGCCGACGTGCACCGCGGCGGCGCCATAGAGCACCGCCGTCCCGGGCACGCTGGACCACACGCGCACTGCGACCGCGAGCATCGCCTCGGCCGCGGCGAGCGAATGGAGGCCGAGCGCGTGGTTGACGAGGTGCAGCCCCGCGTACGAAAAGAGCGTGAGCCCCGAGGCCAGCCGCAGGTTGCGGCGCGTGACCAGCGAACTGCCGGCAGCGTCGGCCATGCGGCCCCGAATCCTAGAGAAGCAGCGCGGCGACGAAGATGCCGACCATGGTGAACACGAGCGCGACCTTGACGGCCGTGCCGAGCAACAGGCCGATCCACGTGGCGACGCCGACCTTGCCCGCGCGCATCAGGTTGCGATCAGCGATGTACTCGCCGATCGCCGCGCCGACCAATGGCATGAACAGCAGCCCGACGAAGCCGGTGAACACGCCGGCGACCGTGCCGATCGCCGCCCCGGCAATCGCGAGCGGGCTCGCGCCCGCCTTCTTCGCACCCAGCATTGCCGCGACGTAGTCCGCGGCGAAGGCGAGCACGGTGAGCACGGCTACCACGCCCACCGTCCAACCCGAGATCTCGGCGAAGCCGTCGATCCACGCGGCGAGCGCGATGCCCCCGAGCACGAACACCGCACCGGGAAGCGCCGGTAGCACCGTGCCCACGACGCCGACAACGATCATCGCAACGGCCAGGATCCACAACACTATCGTCATGCACGCCTCTCGGCCGCACCCGGCGGTACCGGCGCCGATGATACAGCCCGACGGTCAGAGTTGATCGGCGACGAAGTCCGCGACGTACGTCGTCCAGCCGGCCTCCGGAATGACCGTGACCTCCGTCGCGCGCGCGAGGTCGCGCTCGAACAGGTCGCGTCGCAGCGCCCCGGCGAAGCCGGGATCCGAGGTCGCGACGCAGGTCTCGCCGTTGACGCGCAGCGACAGCTTGTCGAAGTTCGCCGAGCCGACGATGGCCCAGCCGTCGTAGAGGGCCGCCTTGACGTGCGTCATGCCCGGATAGGCGTAGACGCGCACGCCGTTCTTCAGGAACGCACGTGTCGCGATGAGGTTGGCGCTGTTCATGAAACCGGAATCGCCGCGGGTGGGCAGGATGACGCGCACGTCGACGCCGCGCCGCCGGGCCGCGACCAGCGCGGCGACGATCGCGTCGTCCGACACGTAGGCCTGCTCGATCAGGATCTCGCGGCGCGCGGCACGGATCGCCGCCAGCTGCGCGCGCAGAATCTGCGGATCGCCGGGCCGCGTGTACAGCGGCCGTACCTCGACCATCCCCGGCGCGGCGGGTGCCGCCGCCGGCGCCCGGCGGACCTGCGCCGCCTCCGGGAGTCCCGCCAGCACGACACGGTGGAACGCCTCGTCGAAGTCCTGCGCGAGCCGCGCGGCGATCGGCCCCTCGACCTCGACCATCAGGTCGTGCCAGACGTACCGATACTGGTGGCCGATGTTCATCCCGCCGACGAACGCGCGCTCACCGTCGATCAGCAGGACCTTGGTGTGATCCGACGTCAGGAAGGGATTGGGCAGCGTCCGCACCTCGACGTTCGCCCCCTCGCGCAGGTAGCCGGCGGCGGAGAGGGGTTTCGCACCTGCCTCGACCGAGTATGGATAGGGGGTCCGCGACGCGTCGGCTCCGGCACCGATGGAACCGAGCTCGTCGAGGAGCACGCGCACGCGAATCTCGCGGGAACGCGCCTTCAGCAAGTCTGCGATCCGCACCGCGTAGGCATCACGGTCGAAGATGTACATGCGGATGTCCACGCTCTCGCGGGCATCCTGCACGGCCTGCACGAAGCGCGGGAAGAACGCATCCCCGTCGATCAGCAGCCGGATCCGCCCGCCGTAGCGAGGCGAATCGACGAGGCGGTCGAGGTCGCGTTCCCACGCCGCGAGGTCCATCGGGGAACCGGTTGCGAGTGGCGGCACGGGCTCGGCGCTGCCCACCGGACGCGGCACCGCCGCGATTGCGCTCTGCGCGGCCTGCGTCAGGAAGCGCTCGGTCGACGCGAACGGGCGGGTAAGCGGGGCGAGCACGTGACTCTGCAGCAGTAGCGACTGCGTGAAGTCAAGCGAAACCCCCATCGCGCCGATGCTCGCCGCAGGATCGGGGGCCGCCGCCGGCGCGATCAGCACCGACTGGCCCGCCGCGGGATCGAACAGCACGTAGCCCGCGCCTGTGTCGGGATGGCCGGTGGCGAACAGCAGCGGCAGGGACGCGCCCCAGCGCGCCGCCAGATGGGCCGTGACCGCCCGCGCGAACTCCTGTTCGCCTACCGTGCGTACCACCGCGAGCTCCGCCGGCTTGCGCTCGTGCACCCAGGTACGCAGCACCCCGCCGCCGTCGCGGTGAAACACGATGTCGACGCCCTGCACGGCCACCAGCGTGGCCTGTCCGGGATCGGCAGGCGCCAGACCCGCGAAGACCTCGCGCAGCAGTGTGTCCCAATCGGCGCGTCCGTGCAGCCGCACCGGCCGCAAACCCGGCTCCGCTTCGATGTTCGGCACCTCGGCAGCGACATCGAGTTGCGCGACCGCATGGGGGGGAGCCCCGGCGGAGCCCGCCGCGATCGGCCAGCTCGCTTCGAGGAAAACATCTCCTCCCGCTCGCGGGTAAGCGAGCAGCACACGCCCGGGAGCGAGCCAGGCGGCACGTGGAGCGCCCGTGCTGGGCAGGGCGGTCACCGGGGTCGCGGCCGGCCCCTGCACGACCGGCGTCGGCGCGCATCCGGACAACGGGATCAGCGTGCCGACCGCCGCAGCCAGCCACAGCGCCCCACGAAATCGGACGATCATCGCCTTGGATCAGCTATGGCAACATGGTAGCGGAACCGTCGCATCCGCGGCGCCCCGCCCATCGCATGAACGCCGACCGCCCCATTCCCAACGTCCTCTCCATCGCCGGTGTCGACCCTTCGGGTGGCGCCGGTATCCTCGCCGACGTGAAGGCCATTTCCGCGAACGGCGCGTACGCCTGCGCCGTGGTCGCGGCGCTGACCGCGCAGAACACCGTGGGCGTCGACGGCATCTTCCCGGTGCCGCCGGATTTCGTGCGCATGCAGATCGACACGCTGTTCAACGACGTTCGCGTCGACGCGGTGAAGATCGGCATGGTCGGGCAGGCGCCGGTGATCGTCGCGGTCGCCGAGCGCCTCGCGCACTGGAAGCCCCCGCACGTCGTGCTCGATCCGGTGATGATCGCGAAGAGCGGTCACGGGCTGCTCGAGCGCGCTGCCGTCGGCGCGCTTGCCGAGTCGCTGCTGCCGCTCGCCACGATGATCACGCCCAACCTGCCCGAGGCCGGCGTGCTGCTGCAGATGCGGGCCCCGGACAACGCTAAAGAGATGATCCGCTGCGCCGAGCGCCTGCGCGAGAAGATGGCCCACGCGGGCGAGCGCTGGGTGTACCTGAAGGGCGGACACCTGCCCGGCGGCGCGGCGATCGACCTGCTGCACGACGGCGACCGGATGATCGAGCTCACGGCACCGCGCGTCGACACCAAGAACACGCACGGCACCGGCTGTACGCTCTCTGCGGCGCTGGCCGCGCTGATTCCGCAAGCGCCCGACGTCCCGACCGCCGCGCGACGCGCGAAGGACTATCTCACCAAGGCCATCGCCAACGCCGACCGGCTCGACGTCGGCAAGGGCCACGGGCCGGTGCACCACTTCCACGCCTGGTGGGGAAAGTAGGGAAAGTAGGGTCAGACTCGACTTTTCCCTCCTCCCGGTCGACCACCGCGACCCGAAGCCCTGCCTCGCCACGGGACTCCGGCATCGCGCGAGCCCTGCGGGTTGTGACGTCGCGCCGATTGGCGTATCTTGCGCCGACGCTAGGGGTCCTGCCGACGCGGCCTGAACGGCTGTGGGGCGGGTGAGAGAAACCCTAAGAACCTGATCCGGGTAATGCCGGCGAAGGGAAGCGGCGCCCTCCACGGAGGGCCGAACGCTCCTCCGCCGCCAACCGGCGAGCCACCGAGGAGCCCCATGAACGCCAAGGACGAATTCTTCGCGCGCGACGCAGCGGTCGATGCCGCCGCCGTCGCGCCGCTGCCGCGCTCGCGCAAGGTCCACGTCGAGGGTTCGCGCCCGGACCTGCGCGTGCCGATGCGAGAGATCGAGCAGAGCGACACGCCTGCGTCGTTCGGGGCCGAGAGGAATCCCGCGATCGTCGTCTACGACACCTCCGGCCCGTACGGCGACCCTGCGGCGACGATCGACATCCGCAAGGGCCTGCCGCCGCTGCGCGAGCGCTGGATCGGGGAGCGCGACGACACCGTCGAGCTCGACGGCCCGACGTCTGCCTACGGCCGCGCGCGCCTCGACGACCCCACGCTCGCAGGGTTGCGGTTCGACCTCCATCGCAGGCCGCGCCGTGCGCAGCCGGGACGCACCGTCACGCAGATGCACTACGCGCGCCGCGGCATCGTCACGCCGGAAATGGAGTTCGTCGCGATTCGCGAAACCCTGCAGCGCGAGTCGATGCGGGCATCGCTCCCCGCAGCCGTCACGCGACAGCATCCCGGCCAGTCGTACGGCGCCGCGATCCCGCAGGAGATCACGCCGGAGTTCGTCCGCGACGAGATCGCGCGTGGCCGCGCGATCATTCCGGCGAACATCAATCACCCGGAGACCGAGCCGATGATCATCGGCCGCAACTTCCTGGTGAAGATCAACGCCAACATCGGCAACTCGGCCGTCACCTCGTCGATCGGCGATGAGGTCGAGAAGATGACGTGGGCGACGCGCTGGGGTGCCGACACGGTGATGGACCTCTCGACGGGCAGGAACATCCACGAGACCCGCGAGTGGATCGTGCGCAACTCGCCGGTGCCGATCGGCACGGTGCCGATCTACCAGGCGCTGGAGAAGGTCGACGGCCGCGCCGAGGAACTCACCTGGGAGATCTTTCGCGACACGCTGATCGAGCAGGCCGAGCAGGGCGTGGACTACTTCACGATCCACGCCGGCGTGCTGCTCCGCTATGTCCCGATGACCGCGCAGCGCCTGACCGGCATCGTCTCGCGCGGCGGCTCGATCATGGCCAAGTGGTGTCTCGCGCACCACCGCGAGAGCTTCCTCTACACGCGGTTCGAGGACATCTGCGAGATCATGAAGGCGTACGACGTCGCTTTCTCGCTCGGCGACGGGCTGCGGCCCGGCTCGATCCACGACGCCAACGACGAGCCGCAGATGGCGGAGCTCGCCACGCTCGGCGAGCTCACCGAGGTCGCGTGGAGGCACGACGTGCAGGTGATGATCGAGGGTCCCGGCCACGTGCCGATGCACATGATCAAGCACAACATGGACGAGCAGCTGCGGCTGTGCGGCGAGGCGCCGTTCTACACGCTGGGGCCGCTCACCACCGACATCGCGCCGGGCTACGACCACATCACCAGCGCGATCGGCGCGGCGATGATCGGCTGGTACGGCACCGCGATGCTCTGCTACGTGACGCCCAAGGAGCACCTGGGCTTGCCCAATAAGTCCGACGTCAAGGACGGCATCATCACCTACAAGCTCGCCGCGCATGCGGCGGACCTCGCCAAGGGCCACCCCGGCGCGCAACTCCGTGACAACGCGCTCTCGAAGGCGCGCTTCGAGTTCCGCTGGGAGGACCAGTTCAACCTCGGCCTCGACCCCGACAAGGCACGCGAGTTCCACGACGAGACGCTCCCGCAGTCGGGCGCGAAGCTCGCGCACTTCTGCTCGATGTGCGGCCCGCATTTCTGCTCGATGAAGATCACGCAGGACGTGCGCGACTACGCGGCGAAGCAGGGCGTGGCCGAGAGCGAGGCGCTGGCGAAGGGGATGGAGGCGAAGGCGGTCGAGTTCGTGACGAAAGGCGGCGAGCTCTACTCGAAAGCGTAGGGAGCCACTGCGCAACCCCCGCGGGCTGCGCTGCGGTTCCCTGGGGCCTGGCCGTCACTTGCCCTGCATCTGGGTGAGGTACTCCATCAGCGCGTTGATGCGCGTGCGCACGTAGGCCGTCTGGTTGTAGGGCAGGTCGGGGAAGAGCTCGGACGCCTTCTCGGTGTAGTCGTGGCCCCACACCGGCATGTCGCGCGGGCCGTGGCCCTTGCCCGCGCCCTCGATGATCTCGAAGGTCTTCTTGACCGGAAAGATCCCGCCGTTGCGCTGCGCCATCGTCGTGAGGTCGGGCATCGGGCTCTTCAACTCCTGGGCGTAGGGCCCGGTGCCCTTGCCGTCCTTGCCGTGGCAAACCGCGCACTTGGTGTCGAACTCCCGCTTGCCGAGGTCCGCCGGCTTGCCCTGCGCGAGCGCCATCCCGGCCAGCGAGCACATCGTCACGGCGACAGCCGTTGCCAGTGTTCCGCGGTACCGCATCGTCGACTCCCTGGAGATTGAATTCGGGCTTGCGACCCGCTGATCCGCTACAAGTAGCGATTCCGGCGCGCCGGCGCCTTGACACTCATCAACGGCGGCAGGGATCGACTCCGTCCACGCCGGAATCGTATGTGCCCTTCCCGCGGCAACTGCGGCCGGGACTTGCGGCGCCGGCGGTGCCACCGCCGGCGCCCACGCCGGAAGAGCCGGACCGGGCGCCTGCCGAACGGCAAGTTGCCGGATCGCAATGACGTCCGCCGGTGCGGCGCGGACCACGACGCGCGCATCCGGGACCGGGAACGCGAGGGGGTTGACCTGCGTCAGCGTGACGAATTCCGTGGAGGTTCAGGCTTCGACTCATGATCGGTGCCCCATCTCCCCCGGCGCTGGACGCCGGTGCGCTGGACCGCGCGCTCGCGAGCCACGGCGGGGAGCCGACCCTGCTGGTGCAGATCCTGCGCGCGGCACAGGAGGTCGACGGCTGGCTCCCGCCGGCGACGATCACCTACATCGCCGCCCGGCTCGGGCTGCCGCGCGCGCAGGTCGAAGGCGTCGCGGGCTACTACGCGTTCCTGCACCTCGCGCCCGTCGGGCGCTATCACGTGCTGTTCTCGGACAACGTGACTGACCGCATGGCCGGCAGCGAAGCGTTGCTCGACCGGCTCTGCCGCAACCTGTGGATCGAGCGCGGCAAGGTGTCCGAGGACGGGCTCGTCTCCGTGGCCACGACCTCCTGCACCGGCATGTGCGACCAGGGTCCCGGGCTCCTCGTCAACGGCATCGCCATCCCGCGCCTCGACGACGCGCGCGTGGACGCCATCGCCGACCTGATCCGCGACCGCGTGGCGCTCGCGGACTGGCCCGCCGAGCTGTTCGCGATCGCCGACAACGTCCACCGCAGCGATGTCCTGCTCGGCGCCAACGTGCGGCCCGGCGACGCGCTGCGCGCCGCGATCGCACGCGGGGAGCGCGATCCGGAGCTCGCCTCGAACGAGCGGTCGTGGCGGGAGCGGGTGCCGATGATCCCGCAGGGCCCCACCGAGACGCTCGAGGAGATCAAGCGCTCGAACCTGCGCGGACGAGGGGGCGCCGGCTTCACCACCGGCCTCAAGTGGGAGGCCTGCCGCACGTCGCTCGGCGCGCGTCGCTACGTCGTGTGCAACGCCGACGAGGGCGAGCCCGGCACGTTCAAGGACCGGGTGCTGCTTTCGAGCCACGCCGACCTCGTGGTCGAGGGCATGACCGTGTGCGCCTACGTGATCGGCGCCCGCCAGGGCTTCCTCTACCTGCGCGGCGAGTACGCGTACATGCTCCCGCACCTCCGCGCGGTGCTCGCGCGACGGCGTGCCGAGGGCCTGCTCGGCAAGACGATCGCCGGGCAGCCGGGCTTCGACTTCGACATCGCGATCCACGTCGGCGCGGGCGCCTACGTCTGCGGCGAGGAATCCGCGCTGATCGAGTCCCTCGAGGGCAAGCGCGGCATCCCGCGCAACCGCCCGCCGTATCCGGTGACGCACGGCTACCGCCAGCAGCCGACCGTCGTCAACAACGTCGAGACGTTCTGCGCGGCAGCGCTGATCGCCATCCACGGCGGCGTCTGGTACCGGGAGATCGGCACGACGCGCTCGGCCGGCACCAAGGTGCTGTCCGTGTCCGGCGACTGTGCCCGGCCCGGCATCTACGAGTACCCGTTCGGCGTCACGGTGCGCCAGGTGCTCGCGGACTGCGGCGCCGAGCGCACGCAGGCGGTCCAGGTGTCGGGGCCATCGGGCATCTGCGTCGGCGCCGCGGAATTCGACCGCCAGCTCGCCTTCGAGGACCTGCCCACGGCCGGGGCCTTCATAGTCTTCGACGAGTCGCGCGACATGTTCGAGGTGGCGCGCAACTTCGCCCATTTCTTCGCGCACGAGAGCTGCGGCTTCTGCACGCCCTGCCGCGTCGGCACGACGCTGCTCTGCAACGTGATGGACAAGCTCGCCGAGCAGAAGGGCTCGCTGCACGACCTCGCGCGGATCGAGCGGCTCGCCCGTCTGCTGCAGGCGTCGTCGCACTGCGGGCTCGGCCACACCGCCTGCAATCCGCTCGTCGACACGCTGAAGCGCTTCCGGCCCGCGTACGAGCGCAGGCTCCAGTCCACCGAGTTCGAGCCGGCGTTCGACCTGGACGGCGCGCTCGCGCGCGCCCGTGCGATGACCGGCCGCGACGACGCGGGCGCGCACATCGGCGCGGTCGACTGACCGGGGCCTGGTCACACGGCAGGAACACCCCGATGCACTCCACACCCGACCGCGACACGTTCATGCTCGACGGCACCGCCGTGCCGTTCACGCCCGGCGAGACCGTGATGCAGGCCGCGCTCACCGCCGGCCACTACATCCCGCACCTCTGCTACCACCGCGAGTTCAAGCCGCACGGCAGCTGCAAGGTGTGCACGGTGCGCGCGAACGGACAGACCGTCGCCTCGTGCACGCTGCCCGCGCAGGCGGGCCTCGTCATCGAGTGCGCGGCCCCCGATCTCGAGGAGAACCGACGCACGCTGGTGCAGATGCTGTTCGTCGAGGGCAACCACTTCTGCCCGTCGTGCGAGAAGAGCGGCAATTGCCTGCTGCAGGCCGTGGCGTACGACCTCGAGGTGCTTTCGACCGACCTCGACCACTTCTTCCCGAACCGGCCGATCGACGCCTCGCACCCTGGACTCCTGCTCGACCTCAACCGCTGCATCCTCTGCGAGCTTTGCGTGCGGGCCTCCGCCGAGGTCGACGGCAAGAGCGTGTTCGCGCTCTCCGGCCGCGGCATGAGCAAGCACCTGATCGTCAACGCCGAGTCGGGTCGGCTCGCCGACACCGACATCGCGGTCACCGACAAGGCGGTCGAGGTCTGCCCGGTGGGCGTGATCCTGAAGAAGCGCGTGGGCTTCGCAGTGCCGATCGGCAAGCGGCGCTACGACCTCGAGCCGGTGAGCGCGCAGGCGAAGGGCGACGCACCGCGCGCGGCGCCGGAAGGCGAAACGCGATGACGGTCGCCGCGCCCCGCAAGCTCAAGGTGGCGACGACCTCGCTCGCCGGCTGCTTCGGCTGCCACATGTCGTTCCTGGACATCGACGAGCGGCTGTTCGACCTGCTGCAGCACGTCGAATTCGATCGTACCCCCCTGACCGACATCAAGCACGTCGGGCCCTGCGACATCGGCCTCATCGAAGGCGGCATCTGCAACGCGGAGAACGTGCACGTGCTGCGTGAGTTCCGCCGCCACTGCAAGGTGCTCGTGGCGATGGGCGCCTGCGCGATCAACGGCGGATTGCCGGCGCAACGCAACCACCTCGACCTCGGCACGTGCATGCAGGAGGTCTACCTGACGGAACCCGGCCTCGCCAGAGGCTGCATGCCCAACGACCCCGAGCTGCCGCTGCCGCTCGACAAGGTGCACCCGCTGCACGAGGTGGTGAAGGTCGACTACTT
>Ga0105096_10000360_pt1 | contig 15152 bp, 16 predicted proteins | sample PPLLak3cmMay2015_FD_87036 | JGI IMG/M metagenome (GOLD analysis project Ga0105096, IMG submission 87036) | Freshwater sediment microbial communities from Prairie Pothole Lake near Jamestown, North Dakota, USA - PPLs Lake P7 Core (1) Depth... | ecosystem: Environmental > Aquatic > Freshwater >... | reverse complement strand
AGTCCTCTCGCGTTTCCAAGAGATCCTCCGTTCTCGCACATCGGACATCAAAGACAATCGAAGCTACCAGCCTTTCAAAACCGATCTCACCACTTCCGAAAAACTAAAACCTACGAAACCATCCATATACACAAAAGCCTTTCGCGACTTGTACGGTCACGATGCCACATCTTTGGCTCAGAAATCACACGTATCAGGTGTCCCGCTTACCATTCTGAGCAAAGTATTCAACAAAGGAAAAGCGGCATGGCGGACAGGACATCGTGTAGGGGCGACAGAGACACAGTGGGGATACGCCCGTGTCCACAGTTTCATCACACTTGGTTGCACGGTCTTCAGTTCAGACTTTTCGTTATTCGAACAGGCTCTTGAGAAAATGAAGCCAAAAGACAGAAAAACATGGCTACAAATGCCCGTCTTGTGTCCAAAACCAACATTGTCATCCCCATTCTACAAGAAAAGGAGGACATTTGAACGTTTCACGGCTTTGAAGAAGAAATACTGCAAGTAAGTAGAAAAGTGCACGTGCATCGATCGAAGAAGAAACGACTCTGAAGTATATGGATCGATCAATCACTTTACAATATTTACTCATGTTAAAATGAATGTTGTTCTATAAGGAAAAAGAAAAGCACATGGATGATTTCTTTATCGAACGGATCACAGATGTCACGAACGATTTGTGTAATCTTGTCGACTCCCTTGAAAACGTTTCATCCTCACCACCACTACAACAACAACTTACGAGTCTTTACGACTACCATCGAGCAAATGGACACATCCATCCACTCACCAACTGGCATGCCCATCGAATTCGATGCATGAGCGCGATTGCGTCCAAACTACAGGATCGACTCAAGATATGGCAATGTCACGGTATGATACTTGAGTATTTCCTAAAGAGCTGCTCCTGTTCGTGTCATTGTGAAGATGTGGTCATGAAAAACCGCGGAAGGAACCATGACTACATGCACCGAAATAGTCTCAACTATGTTGTGTACGGATCACAAGCCTTGGTGAACGCGTGTCTGTACTTAAAACCGTTCACGGAATACGATTACGTGTTCTTGTTTGACCCTGTGCGATGCTTTCTCCAACCCTACCTTGACGGAAAAAAGAAGCACATGGAGTTCGTCCATAGTGAGTTGAGTAAAGACAAACAAAAAAAAGAATACAAAAAGCAATGGGAACCAACGTATGCAAAAACATTCTTGCGACTTATGGACGAATTATCGTCTTGATTCTTTAAGTTATTACCTTGGATCATACTTGAACAATTCGTATAGATGATTCAACTTTACCATGTCGACTTCTTTACGTCGACGAAACACCGTGAGAGTGTCCACTTGTTCAATGAGTTCCAAGAAGTGATGGACGTGGTGATAATGAGGACGATCCGTGTAATCGTGGATACAAATGATCGTGTCGTCTGTGCATGCCAAGACCACTTGCACGACACATACAACCCGAAACCGACCGTCTACGAGCACCAGATCGGGTACACGTGGGAGCACCTCTCGGATAGCTTGAGAATACACTGGCCAGTTTTCCTTCTTATGATCATTCAATGGGTATCCCCAGTGATGAGGATTGCCGTGAATGTCGATAATGATGCATTGAATCGACGAAGTCGCAAGACGATCCACAACGTCCGGCTGTTTCTTAACTTCCTCTATCCATTTCTCATTCGATTCAATTGTACATATATGTTCAATGGATCTTACTTTGGACGCCATACATGTGGACCCCCAGATCCGTACTCCAAGTATACTCGGGCGTCATGTAGATACTTTTGTAGTGTTTCAATTTCTTTGGGAGACATGACCGGTTTCATTTTTTCAGAACCTAATATCTATATTTCTAACGTGGTCCGTTAGAAATCATATGCTTGATATTCTTGAAACGTCTTGCGAAATAACCATGGGTTGGTTTCGTAGAGATGTCGATTTTCCATGTAGTGATCATATGTCCCTGAAATAACTTGTTGATGGCGATCATACCAAAACCGATGACGAAAGATAAAGAGCATGAAATGATTGTCAATAATCTCCGAATCCGTCTGTGTTTCAAAATCGGAATCGTGATCAATATCTTCCAATAACTTGTCGTGGTTCATATGTTCATGAAAACGTCGATACCCTATTCCATTTTCACATGTCTCATCGTACACTCGATTCTGATCCATCTTGCGATAAATACGACGGTACTCTATTTGCGTTCGTGTTGGAAACGGGAAACGAGGAACATTTGATTTCAATCCAAGGAACGGAAACGGTTCATCATGAACCCTCGATTCCTTGATGATCTTCGAGGTAGGACTGGAAATGAAGAGAAAAATCTTGTTGATAATCTCAAGAGGAAGGACAATATTGCTCGTCATGATGGTCTCGTTGAACATATATGTTGGAATTGCAAAAATATGTGTGTTCGACAACTGTAATTACAGGAAAAGAGAGATGACTTTCCTCAAATCAATTTTTCAAGGGTGTGGATCTGTAAATTCTGGAAAGAGATTGATTCGACACTCCCACATACCCATTTCATTCTTAAACCTCGTCATGTCCAAGAAGTACAACTTATCCACCCCATAAAAATAGACAGGTACGTTATTGGGTTGATACACGTGATACATCCGATACCGCCACGTCTTGAAGTTCGGCTGCAGCTTCCGATGCTTCAAAATATCGCGATGAATTTGATGGTAGTCTTCACGAACTCTTTCCATGCATTTTTCCCTTGTCGAATTTGCCGTGTGGAGGAATGGAAAAGGCTTCCCGTGGAATTTCGATTGTTTGAACATATCCGCAATTGGACTACTACAGAATATCGTAATCTTATGGATGATTTCCATAGGTAGAATCAGTGACAGATCTTCCATGGTATGTTTGTTTTTGAATAACAATTCCGAGAACGTTTCGAATTGTTATTGTATTGTAAATTAGAATAGGTGCGTCCATTCAGCGCTCGAAAATGTCAATTTTTTTAGTTTGGTAGAAACATGTGGATATATCTCGTCTCTATGACAGGACGGATCGAGTTGTACGCATACGCATCACATATGGACTGTCATTGGCTAGGAGATGGTGTCGAACCGCCATGAAGATGTCGTTCGAAAGTAATTGTCGTAACTGAAACTCATCAACCCACGTTGCGTGCAAGATTTCGTTGGATACAGAGAGAGGACGAATACGATTCTCAAAGTATGCATACGAGACATCGAGTTTCTCGGGAATATCGAGAAAGAAGAGTTGGTTCACCGAGATGAATCGGTAGAATGGTCGGTAATGTTCGTACGTGACGCTTTGTTCTGGATCGATCTTGGCGACATACTTTGAAATGTCGAGCTTCGTTTCTTCCCAAAATTCACGCGTGGCGCACTCCACCGGTGACTCATCTTTCTCGATACGACCCTTTGGAAAAAGAAAAGAGATGTCGGAAGTGGGGGTGGACAACAACAATTCTGTCATCCATTTTTGGGATTTGAAGTATTCGAAATTTCGTTTGGCCATTTCATACTGCCGATGGTGCGTTGTTTCGTTGAAATGGATGTACAAATCTGTGTAGATATTGTGAAATGGATAGTAGAGCAATCGCTGTTTTTCATCGTACGAAAATTTGCGAAAGACTTTACAGCAATGGTTTCGAGTCCACTTGGATATATTGGCATAAAAGAAATAAATAAACGCTTCCGTGTCTCGATTCTGAATAATGAGGTACTCATTCTTACAGCGCACAATTAAACCATAGGAATGGACTCTTTTTGTTGTCTCGTTGTCAAGGGACCTCTTCATATTTGAACTACTCATAAAAGAAGCACACATTATCTTAAATATGTATAGCTAGAACGAAAGAGTTTTGATTTCTCTTCTGTCCAGTCAATATTTTTGTAAAAGTTATCCAAATCGAATGTTGAAAATTTCGTGTGAAAGTGTGCGGCGGATCGAATGGAAATACAACTCTTGAACGTGTCGTACAACGGGAAATCGACGGTGGACATGAAAATGGGTACACACTCATTCAGGATACATTCATAGAAAAAGTGGGTGTCCAGACCGTTTCCTGCCAAGCACAAGGCAAAACGGGATCGATGGAGGTACGAATGCAATTCGTTCGCGTCTTTGGTTGGGAAAGTGAGGTGCACCGTATTTGCAAACAGACGTGTTTCCGTCAACAAGCACTTGAGTTGCTTCTGGTAATCCATTCTTGATATATTTGTGTTTGAGAAATGACGCGCAAACAGATCAATGTCCTTGTATTGTTTGCTGCTCTTGTCACTGACCTCCCACCAATGACGAAGCAAGGATGGCGAGCCATTCAAACGCATGGGTTCAGCAAAGCCGATGGGGATGGCGGTGATTTTTGCGTGAGATATCGTCGTATTGGTCGCATAGATATGACAACAAAGTGGATTCTCGAGCAACAACTGAAGATGGAAGGATTGTGGACTACAATCCGAGACGGCAAGAATGATTTCAAAAGGACAACTGATTCTTGGAAGTACGGTTGCGATGAAAGTCGGTAGCAAATCCGTCTTTACGAAAATCTTGTCGTGTGGCTTCATCGACGCAATGGAGGATTCTGTATCGATAGGGTTGTATTTGTAGAAAGGAGTGGCAAGAGGCACGTCGTGGTAGTCAACGTCCATATGAAATCGAGCAAGACACGGCCAGAAATTATAGTGGATGAATTGAAAAAAGTCAATGTGGAAAACGTCCTTCCACTTTCGGTAGACGACGTCTCGATTCGTATTCCGTCGGTGAAGCATACGTTCATGGAAAACCGTCGCAACCGTGTGAAAATTGGCGTCTGAAAGAATGCCTTGCAATTCCTGGAAGGAATCAAAGGTCATGCACACATCCAATACCTCTGGGTCATAGTAGTCGGCATTGTCAATCCATGGACCCAGATCCCCTGTCATGTTATACGCCTGTAAAGTGCCGAGGGAATGTCCGTGATGATTCAGAAGCTCCCATAGAAACCTTTTTGTGGGAAGGAGAATTGGGATACAGGCCTGCATGTACTCAAAAAAGGTCATGTAACTGACTTCACGAGGAATGACAATCACGGCACGATGGCGATAGAGTTGCTTGTATGAATACGGTGACTTTTTCCGCACAAGTGTCGCCGATAATGGGACATCCCGAAGCACGTTTTTCGGATCGTCGACGAGGATGGTGTCCAGTTCTGGTGCGTGCGTTGTGTTGATGTATTGACAAAGACTCGGAATATAGTATTGACACGTCGTGGGGATCTCAGGGACGGATTCTTGGAAGAATCGTTTGTCGGCGCGATTGTTGTGGACGATCGTCAACAGATTTCTGGAAGCCAGTCGTCGCAAGGATTCGTGAAACAATTGCAGCATCGTCTCGTCATTGGACCAACAAAGGGGTTGATGGTACCGACATGAATTGACGACGATAATAGGTTTGTTGTATTTTTCAAAGAGCATCGCAAAGATGGGTGAATGTGTGACAATGAAGCCGTCGAATTGACAGAGAAACATGTCGAAATGAGCGTGGAAATTCTGGATAAGCGTCTTGTCAAAATGCCGCCACGTTCGGCCATTCAATATGGGGTTGTCATCGGTCATGGCATGACTGAATAAATGAGCGTGACCAGAGATTGACCAATCGACGATTTCAATATTGGAAAAAAGGTGCATCCAAATGGTTTTCACGTCCTCAATCACAGACACGTGCAAATCAATGTTAAAGAAACACAATACCATGTTTGTGGGGATGAATTGTTGTTCGATACGTATTAGAATTCAAATTCTATAAATCGGTTATGCTGCCACAAAAAAACATGTGTCTCTCGCCAAAAAAAAATGTCATTAAAAAAAATTTTTTTTTTATATATATAAAAAAAGAAAAAAATGAATGCTATTACATCCACATACAAAAAGCATACGATGGGTGCTTCCAAGAAAAAGGCCATCGTCAAACGTAAGACCGTTTCGACCAAACCCAAGAAGATTGTCAAGAAGACTGTCACGAAACAGACCACTCTTGCCAAGAAGACCACCAAGCCCGAGCAGAAGATAGTGAAGAAGACCACCAAGCCCAAGATGGTGAAGAAGGTGTCTTTGAAGAAGACCACCAAGCCCAAGATGGTGAAGAAGACCACTAAGCCCAAGCCCAAGATGGTGAAGAAGGTGTCTTTGAAGAAGACCCTGCTCAAGAAGAAGGTGGTGAAGAAGGTGTCTTTGAAGAAGACCACTAAGCCCAAGCCCAAGATGGTGAAGAAGGTGTCTTTGAAGAAGAAGACTACCAAGCCTTCCAAGAAGTAAAGTGTGTTTTCATTTTTTGAAATGTTTCTAATGAACGAAAAATTTCAAAAAGCTGTATGGAATGTGGAGGTGTACTTACTCCTACAATCGAACAGAGCATGCGCTTCCTCCGTTTTCACCACAACTTTCCTCGATCACCATAAAAGTCTTCTCTTGGAATTGTTTGCGAATCTCTCGAAGTTTTTGGGAGATCTCCGCGCATTTAGAAGGATTCTGCATCCACATCATTTCCAACTCCCGAATCTTTCGCGGCAGTCCTTTGACATCATCCTGCAACAGTTGATCTTTGTCCAATGTCAAGGCTTCCTCCGCCAACGCTTCAATGGTCAAGAAATGTTTCGTGCAACAGTCCGTACATCGTTTGTCGGCGTGTGTAAGATGGTCTTCCAACAACACACACTGTTTACATATTTCTCGAAGATTAAAACGAGGATCCATGACGGGAAGGAGCGTCGACGAAGATAAGGACGGGGTGAGATGTGTCTTTGTGGACGACAAATCAAAAGAGACTCTCGGTATTTTGTCGATGGATACCCTAGAAAGCTTTGGTTTCGGTAGGAGGACGGGTGTTTTCTCCTTGACGTGGTATGTCGGCAAGGCCATATTTGGACAAGGGTAACGCTTATTCACAGCTGAAGTAGACTGGCCATATAGATTCAATGACGAATACATTTTATTATATATTGATTTAATTAAAAAAATAAACAGAAAAAATGACCAAAACTCGATTTTCTGTGGTGGTCGATTCGGCATTCCGTGTTCTAGATCAATATCCGAACGCCACAAGATTCGTCGTACCTGTGAACGACTCGGTCACCAATGACTATGTAAGCACTCCCCTCATGATTTTCCGATGGGCCAATCCAACCAATACCATCAGCGGCACGATCGTCGCAGGGTCCCAATCCGTTCTTATTTTATCCGACGATCTTCAAGTATCCCTAGCCGACTATTACACGGGTTGTCTCGTGTCCCTTTACAATGGTCTACTATTGCTGGAATCTTCTCTTGTGACGAAATATGATCCCACCAACAATAGTGTGACCTTACAAACGGGCTTTACCAGTAGCATACAAGCCTTCCCAAATGTCAAGATTTCGTACCCCGACAGCACTGTCAATCCTTACATTGTACAAGCGACGGGATACAATCCAGAATTAATCTTTGAATATTCGACGCTGTATTTATACAATTTCACGCGTAAATGGATACGACCGATTCGATTTATTAATAACTACGGACTCATCAACTTGTTTGAACCGTTTCCCATCTCCCAATACGCCGTCGACGATATTTTTCAAATCCGTAGTTCCTTGCAAATACTGCAATTCCCGATTGTCTCCTATTACACGAGTATTGTCAAGTATAAGATTGAGATGGGGTCACATTTTTACGGGGTAGGATCGTATGTCTACACTCTCCCGGATATCCCGTCAGGAACAAGGCAACTGTTTCAGGTCAAGGATAAGAAAAATGATGGAAGCTTGGTGCTTCTTACTGTTGAATACGGAGGTCCGTTCGGTATGTCGCTCTTCTACCCACTCTATGACGAGGCAAATCCAAGTGTACCCGTGTCGGCTCTTGCAACGATACAAGTACTCCAAACGAGAACGGTGATTGACGCCATGGAGAATCCAACTCCCAGTCCAAGGGACAACGTCATTTATATTGGGACACAACTGAGTGGCGACTTTTTATACTACTCCTACGTCGTTGATAAACACTATATTATCTTGATTGATGACACACAACCTTATGACTTGATTGTCGACATTGACATTCTTCCACTCAACGAACGAGAGTATGGATTTCTTTCAAGAGAAACGGTCCAATGTACCATGAACGTCGCCAACTTTTCCATTCCAGATAACCAGATATGTACGACCGTTCAGCTCGAGTACTTGATTTTACCGAACCTGCCTGTGAAAGGAGTCAACAAGCTACTTAGTTTCTTTCCTTACGTGGTGGTGAAATTGTACAACGTGGACACGTCACAGTACTCTCGGTTTGGAACGATTACATCCAATAACCCAGCGACGGCGAATTGTCAGTTCATTTGTCCGATCGGTAATTTATTGAACCCGACCATCATCAAGTTTGTCGAAGTGACAAGCGATATGATCCAAACACTCAAAATAAGTCCTTACAAAGACCTTTATTTCGAAGTCGTGCTTCCCGACGGCACGCTTTTGGAGTACGAACCATCCCCACCCCCCTCACTTTTTACAAACTCCAATTTTAGTATTCGTGACACGGTGGCGTGTATATTCACATTCACAATTTGAGAGATCGAATCTTTTTATTCTTTTTACACGTAATAACGTTTAAAAAGAATTCTTCATAATAAAAATGTCGACGATACAAACCATTCATATTGATTCCTCCTACCGGAACCGCATTGAATATCCTAACCCAGCGGATTTCACCGTTCCTTACGGCGCACCATCGGGAAATTCCATTTTTAGCATGACGAATCCCGTTACGAGTGAGTTGCCTGTCTATAACTTTGTGTTCCCGTTGGTCCCTCCCTACAACACATCGATTGATTTCATAGGAGACGGTAGCGCCGCACCCAATAGCAGTCTCAAAATAAAGATCTACAGCTGGAACGCCAATCAAATCATTCTGGATTCGACCGACGTCGCAAATATATTTGGGGATGGTGTCTCGTCACGCGAACGAGACTTTCTCAAGAACTTGTACTTTGTTTACGGAAATACTCCATCGTCTCCTCCCTACACGATCGTCCGCATCGTTTCTTTTGATTCACTTACCAACACCATCACCTTGGAATCACCAGTGGAACTGAATCTTGCCGCCGTCGCGGATTACTGCTATTTATACAATGACAGCGTCGTGACCTCCACTTCTTTCAGCATTCTGCTCACCGGACTGCTAGGATCCTTCCAGCACAACTATGTTCGAAAAAACAGACTTTTCCTCTACAACGCATCGCAAAACGAACAAGTACCCGTTGTCATAAGTGATGATGAAACGTACTTGACAAACAGCGTTCCCGGTCAGTACTTTCCGGGATGGACGGTGAATGATTTTTATATTCTTTTCAATGACCAAGCCTACATTAAAAAACTCGCCGCCTTTCCCGATGGAAAGTATTACAGTTATTCTGCCGGATCACTTGCGTTGATTGAATCTTCTGCTGGATTTCCGATGAACCATCCGTATACTCTTCGTCAATTGGATGATGGAATGTTGTCGTCTATTGACATCATCATTACCTCAATTGACGCCCAAGGACGCATCCGTGAATGGGAAATAACAGCGCACGGATACGGCATTCAACGAGGACGTTCGTATTACATTGAGGGCACCAACACAGCGGGTCAAGCCCTTTACGCAGTATTCCGTGTAGATACCACAAACCAATCATTCTTGGTGCAAGGTTCAATTGCCATCAGTGCCAATGAATTCTTTACGCCGTTTGTCTTTACACCCTTGTTCCACAACGATGAATTTTTTGCCAATGATGAAATCACTTACAACGTCTATCCAACTGTCTACATTTCATATGACCGACACGGGAACGCACCCTACAACCAATTGCAGAATATTACCGGCGCAAGTATGGTGTATGGATATGAATCCTTCGGAGTAGATACGATGGTATTCACGACAGCGTACGATGAAGAGGTGATTGCTTTATTGAACTTGTCGTACACAAATACATGGTGGGACTCTGTTGTGTTTAGCACAGTTCAAACGGATCAATACGTCCCCCTCAACTACAGCGGGTCTACCGTGAGTCAAGAACAGATGGTGTGTTATGAGATTGAATTACTCAACTTGATTCTTCCCAATTTAGAATTGAATACGACACGCGTCCTCACAAGTTTTTATCCTTACATCTTTGTCGAGTTCTCGAACAACAACGCCTTTAGTAAAAACGTCAACGCCATGTACACCAACAACCAGTTTGGTCAATCCGCATTGTTTGCAGTGCCCATTAGTGATGTCAACAGTCCAGAAACGTCGCAGTTCTTGAATTTGAATAATTGTAAGAGTATCCAAACAATCAAGTTCAAACCAAACGATGCCTTGCACTTCAGAGTCCTTTTATCGAATGGGGATACGTTTACACCCTACATGAAAGACACGATCCCTCCTTTGTTGCCCAACCCACTTGTCCAGATTACCGCCATTTTCTCGATCCGCAGACTATAGAATATGTTGAATACATACATCGAGTTGATTGCTTCTATCCTTTCAAGAGCGAGTATGGGCGACGGCGGTTGCGATCGTTTTGGAAAAGGTACCGAATGTCATCCATGTGAAGGGAATGGATCTGTGTGTGCATATCGTACACCATCTCCACATTCAGGTACAAGGACTTTTCACGATAGAAATCGGGACAGCAGTATGTCCAACACAAGAGTTTGTCATGACAAGCATGGTCAATGATGCTCTGAACAATTGCGGATATCTTGGATTCAGTAGTTGATGGGATTTCCAAAATGAGGTAGGAGTGTTGTAAAAAGAACAGGTAGATCAATACAAACGAAAAGTCTTGGAGATGATTCGGATAGAATTTAAGATGGTTGATGTAGATTCCCTCTGGAGACGTGATACACGAACTCTCCATCAACACGCAATCGTGCACACGAACGATTGCTCGACACGATGGACAGTCATGGCGTATACGGAACCACTTCGTCATACAGTCCCAGTGAAAGTAGTGACCACACTTTGTCTTTATACATCGGGCTTCCACTATACATAAAGATTCCAGACAAATGCTACAAATCATAGTTCATGCACAAGGTGTATATTTAATTTAAAAGATAAATAAAAATAGGGAAAATGACACGAGAAGAGCAGAAGTATCGAGTTACTACTCGTCACCAACTGATTGATTTGAACAAGGAGAACACGAACTTCAAACTGCAGTTTGAATGCTATTCCGACCCGAACGACCAGTTTCAAGTCTGTGTCACCGACCAAGGCGAATTGGATACCAAAGATCTGTCGACCCTACCATTCAAAAATTCCGTCAATGGGTCGGTGTCTGGAAACATCGTGGCCGACACAAATACGTATCAAAACTATTTCATTGTGCTCCGTTCGGACAAGGAGTGTGATGTCATGGTGGTCATCGATTTGGAGCCCATGGCGCTTGTTCCGGAAGAAGACCTTGCGCCTGATCACGACAATGAACAAGTAAAGGGACATCACGCCCATGGACATGTACATGACGACTACCCCATGTGGAAACGAGGTTTGTTTTACATGACGATTGCGACGCTCTTGTGTATCGTCGCCTTTTATATCTTGGGCATGGGAGAGTACAAGCAGTACACGGAGGTCGTATCTTCGGCACTTCCTTCCCTTATTGACGACATTACCAGCCAACTCTAAACGTTGTTGTATCCTACTCTATTTCTCTCTTGAATATATATATATGTGCATGTATACACGAATATATATTCATATTTCGACATTGGAAAAGAAATGACATTACAGACGGAGGAAACTTTCCGGCCACCATCCCGTCCCACCTTCATCATACTGGATCTCGATAATGTTGTCGTCGTCTCTTTCTATAATCGTCAGAATGATTGCGCCGGTAATTTCACGGTCTTCGATTCGATGGACAGCATCACCGATATTATAAATACTTGAGGGCATCTGTTTCTTTTTAAAAAAACAAGAAAAAAAATTTTCATTTTCGTTCTCAAACCATTTACACAATTTCCCCTGCATGATCCATATTCTTAAATTCTCCATTCAAGTCATTTAAGAATATGGATTGAACATAAAAGAAGAAGATGAAGAATATAATAATAATCCCAACGTTTCTGCTCTCATTGTCGTGTACAGTGTCTGCGACGATGAGCACGAGTCGTACGGGTAAAAATAGTTTAGTGCATGTCATAGGACTCCTTGGTATATTAACAATGACTTCCGCATTCCCCCTGCACCCCATCCCATCGCCTGTGCAGGGAGACTATATGCGAGAACTAGAGGTGAAATCGAATGACGCCAAGATCCGACGCCTTCGAAAGGGTGGAAGGGAGTGGAGGTCGTCGTCGTCACGTCATGACGACAATCTCAAAAACGGCAAGATTCGTTACATAAAAGATTTGGATGATTTTGGATCCCGACAGGACTACCATAATGACGACGAGGGGCAAAATGCGACTTCCTCCTCGTCCCCTCAGATATTACCCAATCAGATTTTCATTCCTCTCTCTCGCATGAGCGCCATCTTCCAAAATCATACGTGGCCTCAACGTAGTTCATCGACGACATCGGACAATGATCAGTTTAGAATGGAAAAGGTGGATGGTTTGTTTAATTTTACGAGCATCGGTGGATACACCGACATCAAGGAGGAGTTGGCGCAAGTGCTGGATTTTGTCAAGTTTCCAGACGACTACGAGAAATATGGGGTGCGTCTTGTCAAGGGTTTACTATTGGAAGGACCCCCTGGAAATGGAAAGACCTTGATGGCAAGATGCTTTGCGGGCGAGGCAAACATGAATTTCGTGACTTGTTCAGGTGCCGAGTTTAACGAAAAGTATGTGGGGGTAGGCGCGTCACGTGTACGAGAGCTCTTTACTTTTGTTCAGAAAAATGAACCGTGTATTCTATTTATTGACGAGGTCGACGCCCTCGCTCGAAAACGGGGCGATGATGACCAGCCTTCCAATGGCGAAAGGGACCAGACATTGAACCAACTTCTTGTGCTCATGGACGGATTTCATTCGGATAAGAAGATTCTTGTCATTGGTGCGACGAATCGAGTGGACACTCTGGACAATGCGATACTCAGGCCTGGAAGATTTGACAAAATTATTCATATTCCGAATCCTGATGCTTCAACGCGCCGTGAGATTATTGATATTCACGTTGCAAAGAAACCGGTGAATGCCTCGACGGATGAAATGGTTCGACTGACAAAGGGATTCAGTGGAGCACAGATTGAGAATTTGTTGAATGAAGCCACTCTGTACGGTATCCGCCACAAGTCTCTTCCAGTCGACTTGCCGCAACTAGAGCACATGAGAGAACGAATGATTGTTGGACAGACGAGCAATTTGAAGAGGAATATGACGGAAGCAACTTCACGACGGATCGCGATTCATGAAGTAGGTCATTTGCTCATGGCGCTTCAATCCTCGTCGTATGAACGACCTTTGAAAGTGACGATTGATTCTTTGAATCCCAAGAGTTCGTTGGGGTACACCATGTTTGAAAGTGAAGAAATAGACGATGGTATCTATCTTCGAGAATATCTTCAAGACAAAATCAAAGTGTTGCTTGGAGGAAGGGCAGCGGAAGAAATTGCGTATGGGAAATCGGTATCTACAGGGGCACTCTCTGATTTGGAAAAGGCCATGTCCGTTGCGCGAGCAATGATTATGGATCACGGCATGGGGCGATCTGTCATTAATCCATCCTTTTCAGAGACTTACAAAAAGAGAATCGATGAACAGATTCATCGTCTCGTGCACGATCTGTATCAGGATACAGTATCCTATCTTTCGAAGAACAAGGCATTACTCGATATTTTCGTGGAGCATTTGATCATTCGAAGATCCCTCTCACGAGAAGATATTGCGGATATCTGTTCTACCTATGAAGAATACACGCCACATTTGTTCCGTCGTATTACATTTGAAGACGGTCTTTCTCCTTCCAGGTACTGAAGAATTGGACCTCACCACCCGTTGAAAAGACTTGATAACCATTCATCGATTTCGAACCAAATGTCAATTCCGTTTTTAGGGGCGGACGACTTTAGGAATCACAAAGGATTGATAGTTGTTGCGATAATCTTGTATAGCTTTCTTGATCGCCTCGGCGGGATAAAGCTGTTCACGTGTAAGTGGCTGTCTTGTCATGGGATCACACGGATGAATGGCAATCCATTCTTCGATTTCGGCACGCTCATAGCTGTAACCCGAGGGTGCGATGACGGGGTCTTGCATGAGGACAAATGAAATGTTGCAGAGCAGATAATCAGGTGTATATGGAAGAGCCGCCGCGTTGTGGACTCGAGTCGCAATAGTGAGACACCTTTTTTCAAGAGAACGGTAGTACCACGAGGGAAGAGGAGGGTGGGCTTCACTCTTCATCTCGTTGATTGCCTCCTTCAATCGTCCTCTTTCATCAAAATCTTCCAGATCTTGGACATAATGATAACGAGCTCGATTGAACGCTTCAAGCGCCACTTCACCAATATGAGGAAGTTTATATATATAACTCGACATTGATATAGAACTCGACATTGATTTGTATGTGTGTGTTTGTGTCTATGGGACGAGTACAAAGAAGCAATTATTAATTTCAATTTTATAAAATAAATTGAAATCGGAACAACTTGACCCTTTTGATGAGGCCACCAATCATGGTCTGTTTGGATAGCTTTTATTTTTTGGACCCATTGTATTCAAAAAATAAAAGACTCTGTGCTGTTGTTAAACCAACTCTCGACTTTCTGTAACTGTATTGGAGAAGAAGTCCCGCCCTGAAGGGATGGGATGCACAATCCATAACATGTAGAGGTTTGTGAGATTCGATTTCATTCTTTGAGAGCAATTGTCCCTAAAACGAAATCGAATCATACATTATGAATGGAAAATATGTTAGACACCAGAGAAGGTTTTTTCAAAGGCGCCTTCGTCGTACAGTTTGGTGATCTTTTCCTTGTCGTAACAATATCCACCGTAGTAGCATTTCTCATCTGGATTTCCAGCGGAACCGTCATACTGTGCTGCAAAACAATTACAGAAGCTCTCCGATTGTCGACAGAGACGTAGAAGTGTGTACATGTTCAAACATAAAATAGCGACGAGAAGTAACAACATGAGGAGATGTCGACCGTTGCTTTGTTTTGTCATTT
>Ga0105096_10000358_pt1 | contig 15166 bp, 17 predicted proteins | sample PPLLak3cmMay2015_FD_87036 | JGI IMG/M metagenome (GOLD analysis project Ga0105096, IMG submission 87036) | Freshwater sediment microbial communities from Prairie Pothole Lake near Jamestown, North Dakota, USA - PPLs Lake P7 Core (1) Depth... | ecosystem: Environmental > Aquatic > Freshwater >... | reverse complement strand
GATGATGCCGGGGAAGTAAGTCTCCCGGCAACGTTGCCGGGAGACTTACTTCCCCGGCATCAGGCCAGCGGGCGTGATATTACCCGCGTTTTGAAAGGAAGTTCCAAATGAAGTACACCGGCACTCCCGATGCCACGATGTACAACCCGGGCCAGGTATAGTCGGGCTTGTAGATGAGGAGCATCACGCAGATGAACGTGGCGGTAACGACGTAGAGTCCGGGAACGAGTGGATAGCCGAAGGCTTTGTACGGACGCTCGACATCCGGACGGGTGCGGCGCAGACGGAAGATGCCGACGATCGTGAGGATGTAGAACACCAGAACGGCAAACACCACATAGTCGAGCAATTGTCCATAGCTGCCCGACAAACACAACGCACTCGCCCACACGGCCTGGATCCACAGTCCTTTGCCCGGCACGTGGGCACTATTGAGCTCCCCTGCCCCCTTGAAGAAGAGCTTGTCGTTGCTCATCGCCCAGTAGGCACGAGCTCCCGACAGGATGAGTCCGTTGTTGCAGCCGAACGTGCTGATCATGATCAAGACGGCCATCACAATGGCTCCGGCCGGACCAAAGATCACCTCGGCGGCAGCCGTTCCCACACGATCGTTCGCAGCACTCTGAATTCCTTCGAGAGGAAGCAAACTGAGATAGGCCACATTGGTCGCCAGATACAACAACGTCACGATCACCACTCCATACGTCAGCGCGCGCGGGATCGTCCGATGCGGCTCTTTCACCTCACCGGCAACGAACGTGATGTTGTTCCATGCATCGCTGCTGAAGATCGAACCCACCATCGCAACGGCGATCAACGGCACGATCATGGAAAGGGGCTGGGCATTCACCGGTCCGGACCACATCGACGCCATGTTCAGTGAAAAGGCATCCGTTCCAATGCCGACGGCGATACCGATAAGGGCGAGGGCAACAACGGCAATGACCTTCGTGGATGTGAACAGGTTCTGCACGATACGCCCACTCCGTACACCACGCGCATTCAACATCGTGAGTCCGAGAATGCTGGCCATGGCGAGCACCTGGGCCCCGCTTACATCGATGCCGATGTTGAAGAGAATGTGTTTCTCCGAGAACCACGGGATCAGCACGGCCGTGAATTTTGCAAAGGCCATGCCGACAGCGGCGATCGTTCCGGTCTGGATCACGGAGAACAACGTCCACCCGTACAGGAAGCCCGCCATTGGACCGAAGGCTTCGCGCAGGTAGATGTACTGTCCACCGGCTTGCGGCATCATCCCGGCAAGTTCACCGTACGAAAGCGCAGCGATCAACGTAAGGACACCGGTCACGGCCCACACCAGGAGCAAGAGGCCCGGCGAGCCGACCGTACGTGCGATGTCGGCGCTCACGATAAAGATGCCGGATCCGATCATGGATCCGGCAACGATCATCGTAGCGTCATAGGTGCCCAGCGATCGTACGAACATCAGGAGGCCTGCTGTTTGCGGATCACCGAGTTGCGGATCGAATAGGTATAGTAGATCACCATGCCGATCACGAGCCAGCCGCCAAAGCGAAGCATGTGCTCCTTACCGTGGACAGGGTCGAGGAAGAGCGACATGAGCAACAGGCCGCAGGCGAGGATACCAAGCACAGGGACGAGTGGAACCCATGGCGTGCGGAAGGGACGGACACGATCCGGATCTTTCTTGCGAAGGATCAAGACGGCGGCACAGACAACCATGAAGGCGAAGAGCGTCCCCACGGACGTCATCTCACCCACCAGCGAGATCGGCATCAGGCCGGCGAACAGACTCACGAGAACGGCGAAGAGCATGTTCGACTTCCACGGCGTTCTGAACTTCGGATGGGTGTCGGAGAACAACTTCGGCAACAGGCCGTCTTTGCTCATCGAATAGAAGACGCGCGACTGTCCGAGCAACATCACCAGGATCACCGACGAATAACCGGCAATGATGGCCAGGTTGATCGCCGGCTTGAGCCACTCATACGGCGTGACGGCAATGGCAACAGCCACAGGAGCGGCAGCACCCTTGAAGGCCGTGTACGGAACCATGCCCACCATCACGTAGGAGAAGAGCACATAGAGCACGGTGCAGATGATCAACGAACCAAGGATGCCGATCGGCATATCGCGTTGCGGATTCTTCGCCTCCTGTGCGGCCGTGGAGACAGCATCGAATCCGATAAAGGCAAAGAAGACCAGGCCAGCCCCCTTCAAGATACCCGACCAGCCGAAGTGGCCGAAGTCGCCGGTATTCTCCGGGATGAACGGGACGAGGTTGTCGGCGTTGATATACCAGAAGCCAAGGCCAATGAAGATGATCACGACGGCGAGCTTGAGAAAGACGATGATGCCGTTGGCGCGCGCCGACTCCTGGATGCCGACGATCAGCAGCATGGACATCGCGAAGACGATGAACATGGCGGGCACGTTGATGACGCCCGTGACCGTTTCACCGCTGGCTAGCGTGATCTGTTGCCATGGAGAGGCGATGATGGCTGCCGGCAGCGTGATCTGGAAATATTCGAGGAACTTCACCAGATAGGCAGACCACGAGATGGCGACCGTTGAGGCACCCACGGCATATTCCAGCACAAGGTCCCAGCCGATGATCCAGGCGAACATTTCGCCAAGGGTTGCATACGAATAGGTGTAGGCACTGCCGGCCACCGGGATCATGGCGGCGAACTCGGCATAACAGAGTCCGGCAAAGGCACAGCCGATGGCGGCGATCACAAAGGAGAGACTCACAGCCGGTCCGGCGTGGTCGGCAGCAGCGATCCCCGTCAACGAGAACAGGCCGGCCCCGATGATGGCACCGATGCCGAGAGCCACCAGGTTCCAAGCCGTGAGCGTGCGTTTGAGCTCGGTGTTTCCGTCAGCTTCTGCCTGGATCCGAGTGATGTCTTTCCGAAACCGTAATTCAAAGGCCATGCGGTACGCTCCCCTCGTGAAAAAACAATCGTGTAATTTGCATCCTTCACACCATTCTAACAAAAGGATCACCACAATGGCTTTGTCTGTTGGCGCAGTTGCGCCTGACTTTACGCTCCTCGACACGAACAAGCAACCGGTCTCACTCTCTTCCCTCCGTGGGAAAACCGTTGTACTTGCCTTCTTCCCTGCGGCCTTTACCGGCGTCTGCACCAATGAGATGTGTTCATTTCAGGGGGCGATCCAGCGCCTCAACGCTGTGAACGCGCAAGTGATCGGCGTCTCCGCCGATCTGCCGTTCGCCAACGGCGGCTTCGCAAAGGCCAACGGCCTGGAGTTTCCGATCCTGTCGGACTGGCAGATGCAGACGATCACGGCCTACGACATTCTCTTCAACAACTTCGCCGGCATCGAAGGGCTGACGCGTTCGGAACGTGCGACGTTCGTGATCGATGCTGAAGGCGTGATCCGCCACGTCTACGTGACGGAGAATCCGGGCGTGGAACCGAACTACGACCAGATCTTCGCCGACGTTGAACAGCTGTAAGCACGGCACCACGTAAAAAAGAAAACGGCCCGTCAGTGATGACGGGCCGTTTTCTATATCGCAACTCTCCCACAAAAGCTGCTGTTTCCTCTTTATGCTGCATGCCGTGCTGTGCGGTCATCCAGTCATGTGGGAAGATCAGTCGCCGGCTCCGGATTTCCGTGGCCGACCATATCGCCGCTCGGATTTCTTCTTCATTCCGAGTGACGTGATCTCGTCGGAGTCATCGCCATACTGGGCGATCACCTGTCGTTTAGCCCCCAGAACCAGGTCGTGAAAATCCGCTTCGATGCGGATCGCTGCCTCCCTGGCCTTTGCTGCTACCTCGGCTGCCTTCTCTTCGGCTGCCAAGGCCTCCTCCACCTTCGTAAGCGCTTCCCGCAGACGTTGCGCCGTGAACTCCGTGTTCGCTGGATGATAATCCTTGAGGCCCAGAACCGCTTGCGCGATCTGCCGGTCCTTTTTTAGGATTCTCTGCGAGACCCTGGCGAGTTTACGTTTTGCCATGTGTGCGGATTCCCCGAAGCACTCAGACGTGAATTATGCTGCATGCCTAACCGACTAAAACACCCCGTGCGTTGACTCCGAGACAAACATAATTGAATTTTATCAAATACAAACACCTAACCGATGTTACTTCATCAGATTTTGTCCACGATGTAGACGCTACCGATGTCGTGATCTTGGTTACCATGCATTCATAACTCTGTACCGCACACTCTGTAGCGACTTATTCCATGACCGTAGTCGATACCGGAAACAAAAAAAGCCGGTCAGAGACCGGCTTTATCATCTACAGTATGGTGTTAGATCACTTCTTGTCGGTAGCCGACTTGACGGCGTCCTGAAGTGACTGGACGATCTCGCGCCACTTTTCAGCTTCGGCGCCCTTGAGCTGGCCGCGCTGCATGAGGGTGAAGAGGTTCTGGCCCTGATCGAGGCGCATTTCAAGGGAAACCTGGTCATCGTCCTTCTTGCCGGCCTTCGTGGCAGCATCAGCAGCTTCCGTAAGTACCTTACGGGTATCAAGATAGGCGTCAACTTCCGTACCACGGAGGTCAACACCCTGGATGAACTGGGAAACGGCCTTGACGTCGGCAAGCTTCATCTTCGGCGAGATCATGATCGGCTTGGACGGTGCCGGAGCCAATGTCGAGCTGGACTGTGCGAGAGCCGTGGACGTGAAAGCACCGAATGTGCACACAACCATGGCGGCAACAACGAGTGTACGGATCATAGTATTAAAAGGGTTGGTGGTTGATGGTCTGTGGTCTGTAGTTAGTGTCCGACGATCTGGGAGTAGGCAACGGAATCCATGAGGCCGTCGAGTTCGGAAGGGTTCGAGAGTTCGATCTTCACGAGCCAGCCGTCGCCGTAGGGGTCGCGGTTGACGATGTCCGGATTGTCATTGACGGAGTTGACCTCCGATATAGTGCCGCTTACCGGCGAATACAGATCAGCAACGGTCTTCACGGCTTCGATGCTGCCAAAGACCGAGCCCGGGGTGACCGAAGCGCTGGCATCCGGGATGTCGACGTACACCACGTCGCCCAATTCCGATTGTGCGTGTTCCGTCACACCAACGGTACCAATGTTACCGTCGATGCGGATCCATTCGTGATCCTTGGTATACTTCAGATCTGATGGGAATTCCATCGTTATGCCTTCCAGTCATGGTTATCGAGATACTTCGTATCGAACGTACCGGCAATGAAGTCTTTGTTGTCCATCATCTTCCGGTGGAACGGTATCGTGGTGTGGATCCCCTCGATCACGAACTCGTCCAGTGCCCGACGCATCTTGGCGATGGTCTCTGTACGTGTCGGCGCAAAGGTGATCAGCTTGGCGACCATCGAGTCGTAATACGGCGGGATGGTATAGCCCTGATAGATGTGCGAATCAACACGCACACCGGGTCCGCCAGGGAAATTGAGCGATTCAATACGTCCGGGTGACGGACGGAAATCGGCGAACGGATCTTCAGCGTTGATGCGGCACTCCATCGAATGCAGCACAGGATCCTTCTGCTGCAGCGACAGCTTCTCGCCGGAGGCGATCAACAACTGCTGCTGAATGAGGTCATATCCCATGGACTGTTCGGTCACCGGATGCTCAACCTGGATCCGCGTATTCATCTCCATGAAGTAGAAGTCCCGGTGCTTGTCAACCAGGAACTCGATCGTGCCGGCGCCCACATAGTCCACCGACGACGTACCCTTGACCGCCGCATCGCCCATGGCCTTGCGGAGTTCCGGCGTCATGATCGGTGAGGGGGCTTCTTCGATCAACTTCTGATGCCGACGCTGGATCGAACATTCACGTTCGTTGAGATGGATCACATTACCGAACGAATCGGCAAAGACCTGGATCTCGATGTGGCGCGGCTCTTCAATGAACTTCTCGATATAGATATCGCCGTTGCTGAACGAAGCTTCCGCTTCGCCTCGGGCGGTCGCATAGGCGCGGTCGAGTTCTTCAGGACGTTCTACGTAGCGCATCCCTTTCCCACCGCCCCCTGCCACTGCCTTGAGCATGACGGGATATCCCACTTCAGCGGCCACGCGACGGGCATCATCGATCGTCTCGACGATGCCTTCGGAACCGGGTACCACGGGCACACCGGCCGCACGCATCGTATCCTTCGCGATGGACTTGTTGCCCATGGAGACGATGGCCGACGGTGAAGGTCCAACAAAGATCAGGTTGCTTTCCTGACAGATCTCGGCGAACGTGGCATTCTCGGCAAGGAAGCCGTATCCGGGATGGATAGCGTCGGCGTTCGTGACCTCTGCCGCAGCAATGATCGATGGGATGTTCAGGTACGAGAGTTTGCCGGCGGCCGGTCCGATACAGACGGCCTCGTCGGCGAAGCGAACATGCAACGAAGCGCGGTCGGCTTCGGAGTACACAGCAACCGTTCGGATACCCATCTCACGTGCAGCACGAATGATGCGGAGAGCGATCTCGCCACGGTTGGCGATGAGGAGTTTCTTGATCATGGTCCGGCTCAGTCCGGCTTGATCACAAACAGTGGCTGATTGTATTCGACGGGCTGGGAGTTCTCGACCAGGATCTTTACCACCGTGCCCGTCATATCGCTTTCGATCTCATTCATCAGCTTCATGGCTTCAACGATACAGAGCGTATCGCCGGCCGAGACATGTTGTCCCACCTGCACGAAGGAATCCGCATCCGGTGAAGGGGCTCGGTAGAACGTGCCTACAATAGGCGAGTTCACCGTATGCCCGGTATCGGCAGCTGCTGCCGGAGCATGTTCTACCGCCGGGGCGGCAGACGGTGCCGGTGCAGGTGCGGCCGGAGCCTGCATCTGCATGGGCATATGCATGGCATAGGCCGGCGAGGACATCGCAACGGTATCAGGACCGCGCTTCGACATCTCCAGCTTGATACCTTCTTCTTCGATCGCCAGCTCCGTTGCTGAACTCTCGTCAAAGATCCTGAGAAGTCGACGTAGGTAATTCAAATCCATGGTTGTCTCCACCCAAGGTGATCTTATTCCTTCACCCGATCCAGATAGTTGCCCGATGCCGTATCTACGCGAATAAGGTCGCCTTCATTCACGAACAAGGGCACCATCACGTTCGCACCGGTCTCCACCGTGGCCGGTTTCAACACATTCGTTGCCGTATCCCCACGCACACCGGGTTCGGTATGCGTCACACGAAGCGGTACGTGCTGTGCAACGGCCAGCGTCACTACATTGCCATCTTCGTCACGACCGATCTGCACTTCCGTTCCCTCTTTGAGGAACTTGGCGGCATCACCCACCACGTCAGCCATCACCGGGATCTGGTCATACGTGTCGGTGTCCATGAACATGAACACGTCGCCATCACGGTACAGATACTGGAAGTTATTTGTTTCAACGCGGACGAATTCGATCGTTTCACCAGAGCGGAAGCGCTCTTCCTTGAGCTTCCCGGTCTTGATCACGCGCATCTTCACCTGGTAAAAGGCCCGAAGGTTGCCCGGCGTACGATGGATCGACTCCAGTACGACCGCCAACTCCCCCTGATGCCGAATGACCGCCCCTACTCTCAGATCTGCTGTTGTTGCCATGTATGGTCTGTCGTTTGTTTGAGGTCCCGACCGGATTCGAACCGATGTACGAGCTTTTGCAGAGCTCTGTATAGCCACTCTACCACGGGACCAGTGAGCCACAAATATAGGGAAACGCGAGCCGGTTGTGTATGCGTTCACTTTCCACAACCGTCTCGCGATTCCGCGTAAGGTCTTTTATTGTAAGGCTATACGCCTGCGACCTGGAGATAGACCGAACCCGTGTAGCGCTTGCCCTTGGCGCCCTTTTTGAGCGGCGGCGGGTTGATCGGGTCGGTGGTCTGCACCGTACGGACCGTGATACGGGAGCCGTTGATGCCTGCCTTTTCGAGGAATGCCTTGAGCATCTTGCCGCGCTCTTCGCTGACCGAAGCTGCCTTCGATGTGGACAGTTCCTCATCTGGATAGCAGATCACTTCAAGCTTGACGCTCGGATTCATCGCAAGGGTCTTGGCAAGGTCGCGAAGATCATCCTCGGCACCTTCCTTGATGTCGGTCTTGCGCAGATCGAACGGCGACGGAGAGACGAGGATCTTACGTCCGGCTTCGAGCTTGCGGACGATGATATCCTTGGAGATCTCGGCGTATTTGTTCGACTTGGGGATGCTGACGACAAATTCCTGCTTGAAATAGCGCGGGTCTTCCACGCGGATCGAGTAGGTAGATCCCGGCTGCAGGCCCGTCACCAGGAAGCCGTCGCCGGCGCTGGCGCGGCGGCTTTGGCCGACCTTCTTGCCTGCGTCGTCATAGACGGCGTAGTTGGATTCCACCGGCAACAGGGTTGCCGCGTCGAGAACGTAGCCTGTAAGCGTGGCGACCGTACCGATCGCGCTCTGGGCCGAAAGTTGTTGCGTCGTGAAGATCGACGCAGCCAGCACAAGGCCGGCCATCACGATGGACTTCATGCGTTGTGTCATGTTCAACGGCCTCCTCGATTGTTGCCACCCCGACCCGACTCCGTCTCAGAGTCCGTCATGAAACGGACGCTACCGTCGGCACATCCCAACACGATCACACCAGCGTTGCTGGTGACGTCGATCGACCAGACCTCAACACCAACGTCAGCCGTCAGGAGGTTCTCGCCGGTCGTGATATCCCACATCTTCACTTTTTTGTCGAGACTGGCCGAAACCAGCGTCTTGTTGTCTTCTGCGAACGATACGTCCTGCACCAGCTCCGTGTGAGCATTGATCGTGCGGACGAGGTCGCCTGACGGCATGGACCAGATCTTGATCACACCTTGCTCATCCGTCGTGGCCAGGTAACGGCTATCGAACGAATAGAGAGCCGTCAGCACCGGAGCCATGTGGCCGCGAAGCGTCATGATCGGCTCCTTCTTGGCGAAGTCCGTCGACCAGATCGCAACGGTGCGGTCATCCGAACACGAGGCAATGAACTTGCCATCGTACGAATACGCAACGTTGTTGGTCTGCATCGTGTGACCACGCAAGGTCTTGAGCTCGATGCCAAGATTCGCATCCCACAACTTCACCGTCTTGTCGAAGGATGTGCTCGCGACGATCTCGCTGCCTTCAACCGGGCTGAAATAGACACCGATCACTTCGGCAGTATGACCACGCATCAATTGCTTCACCGAGCCGTCTTCGATGTTCCAGACGCGGACGGTACGGTCGCTCGAGGCGCTTGCCAGGTGCTTGTCGTCACCAGAGAACGAAAGATTGTTCACCTGCGCCGTATGGCCGGTCAGAGTCCGGATCTCCTTGCCGTCAGGCAAGGTCCAGAGCTTGATCGTCTCATCCAGACTGCACGTGGCAACCATGGTATTGTCGGAGTTCACAAAGACACCAAGAACTTCGTCGGAATGACTTCCAACGATCCTTGTGGTGTACGAGCGTTGTTGTGCCTGGACCGAAATGGCCGAGATCAGAATGGCCATCGCGACCCATGCAACGGCACGGACCTGTCGAATCATGGTAAAACCCTCATGGATAAAAGCATTGTCCCGTTAATTCTCCACCCTGTTCATGATGCCGACGTGCGCTTTCGAATGGTCTTTGCGATCTCTCGAAGTTCGTTGGCAAGCTCTTGAGCCCGCTGCGCCTTCAGTGGATCCACACCAATCCCACTCGCTACCACCACATCATGTGATGTTGTCTCGCCCGACGCCACGATACCGTCCTCATGAACACCGTGTTGCCGAAGATACTCCTTCGCCCCTGCCACCGTATACCGTTCCTCACGCAACAACCGCTTGATCACGGCGAGTACCTCTAGGTCCTTCGCGCCGTACACTCGGTTCTCCGCCCGGTTCTTCCTCGGTCGCAACTGCGGGAACTCTCGTTCCCAGTACCTGAGAACATGCTGTTCCTCCCCGATCATCTTGCTGACGTCGGTGATAGAATAGTACAGCCGTTCAATGCTCGACTTCATACAGGTATGAAGATACGGAAAAGGAGGTGTCAAGTATCTACCGTGCGCACAATGGATTTTTTTCGGTAGACCCCGGCATGGGCGGAGATGTTCAAAAGCACCCCAACGGCAATGGCGCTGAAGAAGACGCTCGACCCCCCATAACTGATGAACGGCATGGGCAGGCCCGTTGTGGGCAGCAGCCCGCAGGTCACCCCGGCATTCACAAAAGCATAGAGCGCCAGCGTCGTGGTAATGCCCCCTGCCAATAGCCGTCCAAAGGCATCAGGCGCTTTCCGTGCCACCGTATACCCACGCCAGACGATCAGCAGGAAACAGCCCAGCAGCAGCAGGATGCCGATGAATCCGTACTCTTCACCCACGATGCTGAAGATGAAGTCGCCATACGACTCGGGCAAGAACCAGTCTCTCTGCCGGCTCTGTCCCGGCCCCACACCGGTGATGCCGCCATTCCCGAAGGCGATCAAGGCCTGGTCCAGCTGATACCGAACGGCCTCGTCGGCATTCTCCGACCCGAAGAACGACAACAACCGCCGCATCCGATACTCGGCGCTTACGGCATACAAGCCCCCTACCAAGGCCCCTGCCCCTACAACGGTCATGAGGTGAAGGGGGCGAACATCAGCCAGGAACATCATCACCAGCACGATCATGAAGATCACGCTGGCCGTGGAGAGGTTGGGCTGCAGGGCGATAAGGGCACAGGTGGGGATCGTCCAGGCAAGGACCGGGAGGATGGACTTGCGCCAGTCGCGGACGAGGGCCTTCTGTGTGCTGAGCAGCACGGCCGTGTGGAGCACCAGGGCGAATTTGGCGAGTTCCGAGGGCTGGAAGTTCATCGGGCCGATACGGACCCAGCGGGACGCGCCTTTGATCTCCGTACCCATGATGAGGACCATGAGAAGGAAGCCGATGCCGACCAAGGCGACGGTGGCCGACGTCCGCTCCCAGAAATGATAGTCGAGCTTGGCAACACCGATCATCAAGACGAGACCGATCAGCACGCGGGCGGCATGGTTCCAGAAGAGCTGTTCCGACGACCCGAACTTGACCGCTGCAAAGGATGAGCTGGCAGAGTAGACAAAGGCGACACTGAACATCAACAGCCCGGCGATGGGCAGCAGGATCAACCAGTCGATATGTCCGTGTTCGGGATTGTTGCTCATGGCAGTTCGATCACAAAGGTAGTACCAACTCCCGGTTGCGATTCTTTTACCGCCAGACGACCGCTGTGATACTCCTCGACGATCCGCCGTGACAAGGAAAGGCCCAAGCCCCAGCCGCGACGCTTCGTGGTGAATCCGGGCTGGAAGACCTTTTTACGAACCGACGACGTCATGCCCTTGCCGTTGTCTTCAACAAGGATCACCACGCCACCTTTGGGTCGCGAAGCCAGGGTGATGTGGATCTTCCCGTCCGGACGCTCAATAGCTTCGACGGCGTTACGGATCAGATTTTCCAACACCCATGCGAACAACTCGGGACTGATCTTGCCGCGGACATTCGGTTCAAGATCACGCGTGATGATGACCTTGCGTCCGAGGTTCGGCAGTCGCGTGTCGAAGTAGCGACAGACCTTCTCGACGGCCTCCGACATCTCACTGTCGATCAGCTGCGGCTGTGATCCGATCTTGCTGAAGCGGTTGGCGATCACGTTGAGACGTTCAACATCCTGCTCCATCTCGTCGATGGTCCTTACCGCCAGCGATGCATCACCCTGATTGGTGCGCAGGATCTCCAACCAGGCGAGGAGACTGGAAAGGGGCGTCCCCAGCTGGTGAGCGGCCTCCTTGGCCATGCCGACCCAGATGTTCGATTCTTCGTTGCGCCGGATCGTGCTGAAGGCCACATAGCCCACCATGATGAAGGCCGTCACGATCAGGATCTCCACGTACGGCATGAAGCGCAGCCGTCCAACAATGGCACTGTTCGTGAAGAACATCTTCTGGATCACGTTGCCATCGGGATCGGTGATCGAGAACGGCGTATACTCCTGCTTCATCTCGGCGATCATGTCCGTGAGCTGCTGACGCTGCTCTTCCACGGTCAATGTGGAATCGATCTCGATGTTCAAGACGAATTGCTGGAAGGGATAGACCGGCCGCTCTTCTTCGTCGGTGATGATCACCGGAAAGTGGATCGAGGAGAATGCATTGTCGAGATAGAACAACAGATCCTGGTCGTTCGACTCCTGTGCGGAACGCGCGAGCAAGTTGGCATAGAGCTCAACCGTCCGACGCTCGTTGACCACGAGATCATCGACGATCATCTTCGTGTAACCAAGGACGGCGCCCATGATGCCGAGGCCGGCAAGAGTAAGGACGATCTTGATCTGCCACTTCGAGACGGTGGCACGTCCGATACGGACACGGTCAACAGCCGACGGCGCCGGTCGTTGTTTGCTCATGCTGCGAGCGGCTCCACTTCGAACAACGGCGATGCCGACGTGATCTCGAGCGAAATTGGCTTGCCCGCCTGCATCTGCACCACACACTCCACAACGTCGGTCTTGCGACGAATGGAGAATTGCACGTCACCTCGCGCCGGTGCGGGGAACGAAATGAGGCCAGTCGCCGGACCTTCATCCTGCTTGGTCACCTGCGGAAGCGTGATCCCGCCAACGTCGATCACGAAAGCATGGGCGCGATCGTGGCTGGCCGATGCCGTGAGGGCAAGCCCATAGCCATACGACGAGAACAGGCGGATCGTTCGGATGTTGACGTCAACATGCGAGGCCATGGATGTCGAGGCAGTTATCGAGACAATATATTCTGCGATCATGAGCGCTGGAGGTGTGATGCAACATCGGTCACGGCAACCGACGTCTGTTGTCCATCAGCCATGTTCTTCACAGCAATGGTTCCCGACGCGAGTTCCTCATCGCCGAGGATGAGCGTATACCGGACGTTGAATCGATTGGCATCTTTGAGCTGCGCCTTTCCTGACCTGCGTAGCACATCAGTAACGACGCTCCAGCCCTCTCGACGCAAACGCAAGGCAAGTAATTGTGCCGGGATCCGCGCTTCATCACCCATAGCGCAGAGATAGATGTCAGGGGGCGTCGGAGTTCCCGGTCCACCAGCCTGCTCCAGCAGGATGATCAGTCGTTCCATTCCGATCGAGAATCCAACGGCCGGTACGTCTCCCCCACCGATCATGGTGAAGAGCGGATCATACCTGCCCCCTCCACACACGGTATTCTGGGATCCGAGATCGGTGCTGGTGAATTCGAACACCGTATGGCAATAATAGTCGAGGCCGCGGACGAGGACGGGATTCACCGTAAAGGGTATGCCTGCCGTCTGCAGCAACACCTGGACGGTATTGAAGTGCGTGCGGCTCACCTCATCGAGATGATCCTGCAACAACGGTGCATTCGCAACGATGCGCTTGTCGGCGTCGTCCTTGGAATCAAGAACGCGCAGAGGGTTCGTCTCGAGTCGACGCTGACTGTCTGCAGAAAGACTTTCGCGATGTGCCGTGAGATAGTCAACAAGCGCTTGACGATAGGCGGCACGCGACTCGGATGTACCGAGTGAGTTGATCTCCAGTTTCACATTGGGAATGCCAAGTTCACGCAACGTCTCGGCGGCGAGCATGATGATCTCGACATCGGCTTCCGGATGCGGAGAGCCGAGGCATTCGGCACCAAATTGATGAAACTGACGATACCGTCCTTTTTGTGGTCGTTCATATCGGAACAGCGGCCCCATATACCACAAACGGGTCGTGGGCTGATGGCGTACGAGGTTGTGCTCGATGGCCGCACGAACGATCGGCGCCGTCATCTCCGGCCGCAGCGTCAGCGAATCACCGCCGCGGTCTTCGAACGTATACATTTCCTTGCCGACGATGTCGGTCTCTTCACCAACACCACGCTTGAACAGCTCGGTGTGTTCCACGATCGGTGTGCGGAACTCTTCATATCCGTAGGCCTGGGCCAGCCGACGCATCACGTCTTCCACACGATGCCACAGCGCCATCTCGGCACCGTGGATGTCGCGCATACCACGAACCACAGTGATCATCTCAGGCCCGCTCTTCTTCGTACGAGGCAAAGAGGTCGAGTACTTCTTCCGGTGTGCGTGATGCGATCAGCGCCGAACGGAATTGATCGCTGCCGATCATGCGCGAGATACGGCTGAGCAGACGCAAGTGAATGCTCACATTGCCTTCCGTGCCAACAAGCAGCAGGACGATCGACACCGGCTTGTCATCAAGCGCGTCGAAGTCGATCGGGTTCTGCAGCGTAGCCAGTGCGGCGATCGAGGAGTCCACCACGTTCGTCTTCCCGTGCGGCAGCGCAACGCCGTGGCCGATGCCGGTCGACATCAGCTTCTCGCGCTCCATGATGACCTGCAGGAGCTCGTCGCGGTTCTTCACCTGGCCGGCCGCATTGAGCGTGTCGACAAGCTTGACGAGTACGTCCTCTTTGTCAGTGACCTCCAGACCGATCTTGATACAGGAGGGGGCGAGAATATCGGTGATCTTCATATCCATGGTTGATTCATCTCCCATCGCGCCAGTCGGCAACGAGCTGAGCATAACGGTCGCGCACGGATGCGGCCGTATCGGCATCGTTGGCTTCGGCGGTGACGGTGAAGGTGGCATGTTCCCTGTCGGGAACCAACAAGATCGAAACATCGCCTTCGAAGATCTTGACCCCATCCACAAGCAAACGCTCCATGTGTTCGGAGTGCTCCATGGTGCGGCGCATCACGGTACCCTTGGATTCCCATGGGCACGGGACGTTGATCGTCGACTGATGACGTTTCGGCAGACTTTGATCGAGATCGCTGAGCAGATATCCGGTCTGCGCCAGCATTTGCAGGATGCGGCAGGCACTATACATACCGTCAGATGCTGCGTGGAAGTCCGGGAATATGAAACCACCACGCGTGCCCCCTACAAAGAGGACCTTTTCATCCTTGGTGGCATCCATCATGGCGGAGTGGGAGTTGCGGATACGGACCACTTCGATGTTATGTCCGGCAACGATCATTTCGATCTCTTGAGCGGCCTGCACGGGCACAGCGATCCTGTATGGCTCGCGGTCGCGGTTGGTCTCAAGGAACAGTTTGGTGACGATCGTAAGCAGGCGCAGCGATGTGTACCAGATGCCGCGCTCATCAACGAAGGCGACCTTCTCGGCACCCGGATCGATCTTGAAGCCGATCTCGTAACCAAGGGAGCGCATGATCGTGGCCGACTCGTCCAGGATCTCTG
>Ga0105096_10000356_pt1 | contig 15204 bp, 16 predicted proteins | sample PPLLak3cmMay2015_FD_87036 | JGI IMG/M metagenome (GOLD analysis project Ga0105096, IMG submission 87036) | Freshwater sediment microbial communities from Prairie Pothole Lake near Jamestown, North Dakota, USA - PPLs Lake P7 Core (1) Depth... | ecosystem: Environmental > Aquatic > Freshwater >... | reverse complement strand
CCCGCTGCTCAACGCGCGGATGCAGGACACGGCCGAAGGTTTCGGCCAGCCGATCCGCCAGGTCTTCGAGCCGTTCTTCCGCATCGACCGGCATCTGCCGAGTCCGTTCGATGCGAAGCCGCATTACCGGATGGAGGCGACAGATCACTTCTGGCACTGGCTGTACCTGCCGGTGGCGCGCGCCGTCGAGGGCGCCTCGCGGCTGGTAGGCCGTCTGCAGCAGGGCCGGATCTCGACCTACCTGATGTACAGCTTCGTCACGCTGCTGGTGATGCTGCTGCTGGTGTTCCGATGAGCGCCGCACGGCCGCCCCGAAGGCGCTCGCTCCCCCTCGGGGGGACAGCCCGAAGGGCGAAGGGGGCCTTCTGACCATTTACAGCGTCGTCGCGCAGTTGCTGGCGATCCTGGTCGCCGTGGCCGGCGCGCCGCTGCTCACCGGCTGGATCAACCAGTGCCGCGCCTGGCTGGGCAACCGGAGCGCGCCGCCACTCCTGCTGCCCTACCGCACGCTGCACAAGCTGTTCTGGAAGGAGTCGGTCGTCGCGGAAAACGCCAGTCCGCTGTTCCGCGCCGCGCCCTATGTCGTCTTCGGCGCCATGGTGCTGGCCTGCGGCATCGTGCCCAGCCTGTCGACCGACCTGCCGCTGGCGCCGGCGGCGGATGCCATCGCGCTGGTCGGCCTGTTCGCGCTGGCGCGGGTGTTCATCTCGCTGGCAGCGATGGACATCGGCACCGCCTTCGGCACGCTCGGCGCGCGGCGCGAGATGCTGGTCGGCTTCCTCGCCGAACCGGCGCTGCTTATGGTGCTGTTCACGGCGGCGTTCATCACCCAGACGACCTCGCTCGCCAACATTGTCGAGACCGTCGCCGGGCAGGAGTTCGCGATCTACCCGAGCCTCGCCTTCGCGGGGGTCGCCTTCGTCATGGTGTCGCTGGCCGAGAACGCTCGCGTGCCCGTGGACAACCCGGCCACGCACCTCGAGCTGACGATGATCCACGAGGCGCTGATCCTCGAGTACTCCGGCCGCCATCTCGCGCTCGTGGAATGGGCGGCGAGCCTGAAGCTGTTCGCCTACTCGTCGATCGGCCTGGCCATTTTCTTCCCCTGGGGCATCGCCCAGGTTCACGAACCGGTCGGCATGCTGCTGGCGTTGCCGGTGCTGGCCGTGAAGCTCGCCATCGGCGGCGCCGCGCTCGCCGTGATCGAGACGCTGTCGGCCAAGATGCGGATCTTCCGCGTGCCCGAGTTCCTCGCCAGCGCCTTCCTGCTGGCGGTGATCGGCATCCTCGTGCATTTCCTGCTCGGCGCCTAGCGCGAAATCCGACGATGCCGCCGCTGATCACGCAACTGGTCAACCTGTTCGCGGCAGTGATGCTGCTGCTGTCCTTCGGGCTGCTGGCGCAGCGGCGGGTGCTGTCGCTGATCCATCTGTTCACACTGCAGGGGCTGACGCTGACGCTGTCGACGGCGGCGATGGCCTACTTCACCGGCCAGCCGCACCTGTACTGGTCGGCGGGCATCACGCTGGCCCTGAAGGTGCTGCTGATGCCCTGGCTGTTGCACCGGATGGTCGAGCGGCTGAACGTGCGCTGGGACGTCGAGACGCTGATCAACATCCCGATCACCATGCTGATCGGCATCGTGCTGGTGATCTTCGCCTTCAACCTGGCAGCGCCGATCTCGGGCCTGTCGGCATCGGTGGCGCGCGGCACGCTCGGCATCGCGCTCGCCTGCGTGCTGCTGTCGTTCCTGATGATGATCACCCGCACCAAGGCGATCCCGCAGGTGATCGGCTTCCTGGCGATGGAGAACGCGCTGTTCTTCGCCGCGACCAGCGCCACCTACGGCATGCCGATGGTGGTCGAACTCGGCATCGCGCTCGACGTGCTGGTGGCGCTGATCATCCTCGGCGTGTTCATGTTCCAGATCCGCGAGCAGTTCGACAGCCTCGACATCCGCCACCTCGAGCGGCTGAAGGAGGATTGAGGGTGGAAGCGCTGCTCGCGGTCCTCGCCATCCCGCTCGCCGGCTGCGCGGTGCTCGGCCTGGTCGGCCATCGCGACGGCGCGGCGGTGGTCAACATCGGCTTCTCCGGCGCCACGCTCGCCGCCGCCGCGGTGCTGACGGCGCAGATCGTCGCCGGCGGCCCGATCCTGGTGCTGCAGCAGCAGTTCTTCGTCGATTCGCTGAACGTGTTCCTGGTGGCGCTGACCGCGTTCGTCGGCTTCACCACGGCGCTCTTTTCCCGCCCGTACATGCGCGTCGAGCGCGACCACGGCAAGATGACGCCGCCGCGCATGCGCCTGTTCCACAGCATGTACCAGCTCTTTTCCTTCACCATGCTGCTGGCGCTGACCACCAACAACATGGGCCTGCTGTGGGTGGCGCTGGAGGCGGCCACACTCGCCACGGTGCTGCTGGTGGCCGTCTACCGCACGCCGGCGAGCCTGGAGGCGGCGTGGAAGTACTTCATCCTCTGCGGCGTCGGCATCGCCCAGGCGCTGTTCGGCACCATCCTCTTGTACCTCGCCGCCGAGCGGCTGATCGGCGCCGAAGGCGGGGGCCTCTTGTGGACCAACCTCGACGCGGTGAAGCACCAGCTCGAGCCGACCGTGATCTCGCTCGCCTTCGTCTTCCTGCTGGTGGGCTACGGCACCAAGGTGGGACTCGCGCCGCTGCACAACTGGCTGCCCGACGCGCATGCCGAAGGCCCGACCCCGATCTCCGCCGTGCTCTCCGGGCTGCTGCTGAACGTGGCCCTGTACGCGGTGCTCCGCTGCAAGGTGCTGGCCGACGGCGCGCTCGACTCGCGCTTCGCCGGCGAACTGATGATGGGCTTCGGCCTGCTGTCGGTGGTGCTGGCGGCGTTCTTCCTTTCGCGCCAGCGCGACATCAAGCGGATGTTCGCCTACTCGTCGATCGAGCACATGGGGCTCGTCACCTTCGCCTTCGGCATGGGCGGCGCCGTAGCCAGCTTCGCCGGGCTGCTGCACATGACGGTGCACTCGCTGGTGAAGTCCGCCATCTTCTTTGCCGTCGGCCATGCGGCGCAGAAGGCCGGCACGCAGGTGATGGACGATATCCGCGGCCTGATACGGGTGAACCCCGTCGTCGGCTGGGGGCTGATGATCGGCACGCTCGCGATCCTCGGCATGCCGCCCTTCGGCGTCTTCGCCAGCGAGTTCCTGATCCTGACCACCGCGATGCGCGAGTTCCCGTGGACCACGCCGCTGCTGCTGCTGGCGCTGGCGGTCGCCTTCGCTTCTGTGCTGGCCAAGGTGCAGCCGATGGTCTTCGGCGAGACCAACGTCAAGCGGCTGGCGCACCCGCCCGCGATCGTGCCGGTGTTCGTGCACCTGGGACTGGCGCTGCTGCTTGGGCTGTACATCCCGCCCTATCTGCGCGACTGGTACGAGCAGGCGGCGCGGCTCGTCTCAGGGGGCTGAAAGATGCGGATGTCGGACACCCCGATCGAGTTCGCGCCGCTGCCCGGCGCCGTCGCCGGCGGCCTCTGCACGGTCGGCGAAGACTGGTGGTCGCGCCTCGCCGAGGCCTTCGCCGATGCTGGAACGCCGCTCGCGTCGCTCTGGGGTTCCGACCGCCGCGACCTCGGCGAAGGCTTCGTCGTCCACGCCGCCTATGCCGCCGACGATGGCCTGGCCTGCGTGCGGCTGCCGATCGGCGCCGGGCCGCCCGAGTATCCGTGTCTCGCGGCACGCTTTCCCGCCGCCGGCCGGATGCAGCGCGCCGCATTCGACCTGCTGGGCATCCGCGCCCGCGGCGCCGTCGACGCCCGGCCCTGGCTGCGTCACGGCGCCTGGCCGGCGGACTTCTTCCCGCTGCGGCGCGAGGCCGACGGCGCGCGCCGCTTCGATATCGAGCAGGAGCGCTACGCGTTCGTCGCCGTCGCCGGCGACGGCGTGCACGAGATCCCGGTCGGACCGATCCACGCCGGCATCATCGAGCCGGGCCACTTCCGTTTCTCGATCGTCGGCGAGAAAGTGCTGCGCCTCGAAGAACGCCTGGGCTATGTGCACAAGGGCATCGACAAGCGCTTCGAAGGCATGCCGCTTGCCGACGCGCACCGGCTCGCCGGCCGCGTGTCCGGCGACTCGACCGTCGCCTATGCCTGGGCCCATGCGATGGCGGCCGAGGCGATCGCCGGCATCGCGGTGCCGCCGCGCGCCGCCTGGCTGCGGGCGCTGCTGCTGGAGCGCGAGCGCATCGCCAACCATCTCGGCGACCTCGGCGCGCTCGGCAACGACGCGGCGCTGGCGTTCGGGCTCGCCCAGTTCTCGCGGCTGCGCGAGGACTGGCTGCGACTGAACGCCGGGCTGTTCGGCCACCGCCTGCTGATGGACCGCATCGTGCCCGGCGGCGTAGCGATCGACGTCGACGCAGTGGCGCTGGCGCAGCTGCGGGCGCAATGCGAGGGGATCGGAACCGAAGTGCGCCGGCTGCGCGCGATCTACGACGAGCACGCCGGCCTGCAGGACCGCTTCCAGACGACCGGCATCGTCACGCCGCAACTGGCGGCCACGCTCGGCCTCGGCGGCCTGGCCGGCCGCGCCAGCGGCCAGGCGCGCGACCTGCGCAGCGACCTGCCGGTGGCGCCCTACGACCAGCTCGCCGTGCGCCGCGCCGGCGATGTGCGCGGCGACGTGGCGGCGCGGGTTGCGCTGCGCTTCGATGAGACGTTCGAGTCGCTGCGGCTGATCGGCGAGATCGCCGCCCAGCTGCCCGCGGGCGCAACGCGCGGCGCGCTGCCGGCACGGGAGGGCTTCGGCATCGGCCGCATCGAAGGCTGGCGCGGCGAGGTGCTGGTCGCGCTCGAATGCGACGACGCCGGCACGGTGCGCCGCTGCCACTGCCACGATCCGTCGTGGCAGAACTGGCCGGTGATCGAGCATGCGGTGATCGGCAACATCGTTCCCGACTTCCCGCTGATCAACAAGTCGTTCAATCTCAGCTATTCGGGGCAGGACCGCTGATGCTGCAGCTCGTCCGCCAGATCCTGAGAGTCGGCATCGTCACCGAAGCCGCGCCGGACCCGGACGCCTCGCTGCGCAGCGAAGGCGAACGCATCCATGCCGATCTGCTGCGGCTGCTCGGTCGCGCACTGGCCATCCGGCAGGTCGACGCCGGCTCCTGCAATGGCTGCGAGCTGGAGATCCACGCGCTCGCCAACCCGTACTACAACCTCGAAGGCTGCGGCATCCGCTTCGTCGCCAGCCCGCGCCATGCCGACCTGCTGCTGGTGACCGGGCCGGTGGCCGCGCACATGAAGATCGCCCTCGAGCGCGCCTGGGAGGCCACACCCGATCCCAAGCTGGTGGTCGCGGTCGGCGACTGCGGCTGCACTGGTGGCATCTTCGGCGAGAGCTACGCGAGCTGCGGCCGCGTCGCCAACGTGATTCCGGTCGACGTCGCGATTGCCGGCTGCCCGCCGCCGCCGCTTTCGATCCTGCGCGGCATCCTGAGCGCGGTTGCGGCGCGCCGATAGAATGCCGCCACCATGGCCGCCTACGAGTCCGAGATCACGCGCTTCCTGCGCGAACTGAAGCAGAAGAAGCCCGAGATCGAACGCACGCAGCGCGAGGGCCGGGCCATCTGGTGGGACAAGCAGCTCGACGCCGAGCAGCTCGAACGCTGGCAGGCGTCAACGGTCCCGCAGCAGCCCTACGTGTACCAGTCCAGCGGCGAATAGCCCCGCGACCCGCGGGTGATCGGAGGCGACAGATGCGCACGGACGGACGGGAAAGCGAAAACGTCGAGGATCGCCGCGGCGAACGCGGCGCGCGGATGCCCGGCGGCATACGCGTCGGGCGCGGCGGGCTTGGTATCGGCACGATCGCCATCGCGCTGGTGGCCTCCTACTTCCTGGGCATCGATCCGCGGATGGTGATGAGCGTGCTCGGCGGCCTGGAAGGCGGCGCGCCGGCGCAGGTGGAGGCGCCGTCGCAGCCGGCCGGCAAGCCCGCCGACGAGCTTGGCCGCTTCGTCGCGGTGGTGCTGGCCGATACCGAAGACACCTGGCGCGCGCTCTTCCGGCAGGCCGGCGGCACATACCGCGAGCCGAAGCTGGTGCTGTTCTCGGGCGCCTATCCGACCGCCTGCGGCATGGGCCAGTCGGCGGCGGGGCCGTTTTACTGCCCCAGCGACCAGAAGGTCTACATCGACCTGTCGTTCTTCCGCCAGCTTCATGAACAGTTCCGCGCGCCCGGCGATTTCGCGCAGGCCTACGTGATCGCGCACGAGGTCGGCCACCACGTGCAGAACCTGCTTGGCATCATGGAGAAGACGGCGCAGATGCGGCAGCGGATGTCGGAGCGCGAATACAACCAGGTGTCGGTGCGCGTCGAGCTGCAGGCAGACTGCTTTGCCGGCGTCTGGGCGCACCATGCACAGAAAGTTCGGAAGATCCTCGAACCCGGCGACATCGAGGAAGCGCTACGCGCGGCCACCGCGATCGGCGACGACGTGCTGCAGAAGCAAACGCAGGGCCAAGTAGTGCCGGACTCGTTCACGCACGGCAGCGCCGAGCAGCGCGTGCGCTGGTTCCGCCGCGGCTTCGAGGGCGGCTCGATGCAGTCCTGCAATACGTTCGACGCGCGCAGCCTCTAGACCGCTGCGCCCGGCGCTACGGCAGCTGGATCTTGCCGCCGCCGCCGGGACTGAAGGCGCCCGCTGCGCCGGGCGGCGGCAGCACGATCGACGACGCCTGCTGCCGGCGCATGTCCTGCAGTTCGCGCACGGCACGCTCGAAGCCTTCCTTGGCGGCGGCGCCATAACCGGCCACCGCCTCCGCCAGCGTCGTCGCCGCGATCTCGAAGCTGATCGGCAGCGGTCCGACCGAGGTCAGCATCTGCGCCTCGCCGACGAACAGCAGCGGACGGTTGGCGTCGTCGCCGCCGTCGGCGGTGATCGGCAGCAACACTCGTATGGTGCCGACACGGCGATCGGTGACGACCTCCTCGCGATAGAGCGAGGTCGCATCCATCTCCGGATCGCGTGGGTCGGGGCGGTCTGCCATGGCAAGTCTCCTGGGGCGATGGTGAAGTCGGCCGCAATTATGCTTGGGGCTCAACGCGCAGACGAGACTCCGACGCGGCAGGCCGGCACCGAAGGCCGCGACTACCCGGGGCCGAGCGGCAGACTGACGACGAACTCGGTGCCGCCGCCGGTGCGCGGCCGGCAGGTGGCGCTGCCGCCATGGCGCCGCGCAATGCGCGCCACCAGCGCCAGGCCGAGGCCGACGCCGCCGGCGGACTCGGCCACACCGCGGGCACGATAGAACGGCTCGAAGATCCGCTGCCGCTCCGCTTCCGCCACGCCGGGGCCGCGGTCGGCGACCACCAGTTCGGCTTGTCCCGCGTTCGACCGCCAGCGCACTTCCGGCGGTGTGCCGGGGGCATGGCGGCGCGCATTGTCGAGCAGGTTGCGCAGCAGCCGCCGCAGCAGTCGCGGATCGCCGGCGATGCGCAGTGTTTCGGCATCGAGTGGCGCTGCGGCACGTGCACATTCTTCGGCGGCGAGCGCGGTCAGGTCGACCGGTTCGAACGGCGCTTCGCGTCCGGCGTCCTGTGCGTCGAGGCGGCTGGTCAGCAGGATCTCGTCGATCAGCTCATCGAGTTCCGCGATGTCCTGGCGCAGTTCCCGCTTGAGCAGTTCCTGCCGTTCGGGCTCGCCGTCGCGGTCGAGCAGTTCAAGCGCCAGCCGGATCCGCGCCAGCGGCGAGCGCAGTTCGTGCGAGGCGTTGGCGAGCAGCGCGCGCTGCGCATCGAGCAACTGCCCGATCCGCGTCGCCGCGGTGTTGAAGCTCGCCGCGAGCTGGGCCACCTCGTCGCGCCCCCCGACCTGCACTCGCGCCGTCAGGTCGCCGCGGCCGAGTTCGTCGACGCCGCGTTGCAGCTGTTCGAGCCGCCGTGTCAGCCGCCGCGCCACCGGGTAGGCGCCAAGTGCGGCGCCGACAGCCAGCAGCACGAACCAGAAGGCGATGACCACCGGCCGCCGCGCAAGCAGGCTGCGCCCGGCGACGAGCCAGCGGCCGTCTTCCAGCTTCAAGGCAAACACCTGCAGCCGTTCCTGCGGCTTCTTCGCTTCGGCGGCGCCGTCGTCGCGCGAGACGCGCGTCAGCCAGTGGCTGTCGTCGTAGCGGGCTCGCGGCGGCGGCATCCAGCGGCCGGCCCGGGCGATCGGCTGCCGCTCCGCGGTGAAAAGCGCGGCGCCGCCAGCGCCGACCGCGCCTTCGAGCGCTGCCTGCTGCTCGGCCGGCGGTGCTGCGGCCGACGGCAGCACGGCGGCGATGCGCTGCGCCAGCAGGTCGGCCGGCGGCACGAACCGGTCCGGGTCCAGCGCCAGCCGCAACAAGCCGAAGGAGACCAGCGACACAAGCGCGATCGCCGCCAGCACCGCCAGCCAGATGCGCCACCACAGGCGCTGCCACAGGCGCATCGGCAGGCGCTCCGAGCGGCCGCTAGGGCTGCTCGCGGGCGAACACGTAGCCGGCGCCGCGCACGGTGATGATCCGCTGCGGCTGCCGCGGGTCGTCCTCGATGGCGGCGCGGATGCGCGCGACGTGCACGTCGACCGAGCGGTCGAGGGCCTCGCCGCCCGAGCCGCGCAGCGCTTCGATCAGCTGCTCGCGCGACAGCACGCGGCCGGCGTTCTCCGCCAGCCGCAGCAGCACATCGAACTGGTACGAGGTGAGTTGCCGCGCCTCGCCATCGATGCGCACGCTGCGGGCGCTGCGGTCGATGCTCAGCCTGCCGAAGCGCATCTCCGCGCCCGGCGCCATGAGCCCGCCGGGCCGTCCCAAGGGCGAATCCTTCGAGCACCAGCGAGAAGGTAGTCCATCCAGCCCGCCCCGGCGCAGCAGCGCGCGGACCCGGGCCAGCAGTTCGCGCGGCTCGAAGGGCTTGGGCAGGTAGTCGTCGGCGCCTAGTTCGAGGCCGAGGACGCGGTCGGCCGGGTCGCCCCTGGCGGTCAGCATCAGGATCGGCAGCGACGCGGCGGCGCCGCCGCGGCCGCGGATGCGCCGGCACAGCTCGAGGCCGTCGGCGTCGGGCAGCATCAGGTCGAGGATCAGGAGGTCGGTGTCGCCTTCATCGAGGCGGCGCAGGCCGCTGGCGGCGTCGGCCGCGGTGTCCACGGCGATGCTGCCGACCGAGGCGAGATAGTCGCGCACCATCGACGACAGCCGCGTGTCGTCGTCGATCATCAACAGGCGCGTCATCGGCGAGGTTGAAGGTCTTCCCGCCGCGAACGGCGGGAAGAGCGGCCGGTCCAGTGCGAGGGGGAGGGAGCGCCGCACCGGCCGCGTTGAGGATCAGCGTCGATCGCCGCGACGATCGCTGCGGCTCTGACGCTTCTCGGTCAGCTTGGCGCGCTGCTCCGGCGTCAGCACTTCGGCGGCGTCGGTGAAGGCCTGCACCATGCGGCGCGAGACGGTCTCGTGGACCTGCATCTGCTGCAGGCGCAAGGTCTCGATCTGGGCGCGGTCGATGGTCGGCGCTGCCAGCATCTCCATCGACTTGCGGCGCAGGTCACGCGCCTGGCCGCGAATCGACGCCAGGTCGTTGGCCGCGCCCTTCATGATCGCGGTGATCCTGCTCTTCTGCTCAGGCGTGGCGTCGACCTCGGCGAGCCGGAAGGCGACCATCGCCTCGATCTTCTTGCCGACCGCTTCCGGGTCGGCCTGTTCCCAGCCGCCATGGCGATGGCCGAAGCCGGGTCCGAAGGCCTGCGCCTGGCCGTGCCAGGCGAGCGCGGCGCCGGTCAGAGCCACCATCGCTGCGGTTGCGCCGGCAAGAGTCCAGCGGCGGGCGGAAAGTGTCGATTGCTTGTTCATGTCTTGCTCCTGTGGTTCCGTCGATGAGAAGCGGCGCGAGACGCAGTTGCTTCCCCGATGCGGAGCGAGTCTGCACGGCGCAGATTGCCGCCGCGTGTGCCAGTTGTAATGGGTTGTAAGAGGGCGTATCGGGAGCCGACGCTGCGGGCGCCGGCCTCACCCGGCGGCAAGAATCCTGCGCGCCCGCGCCAGCACCGGCGCATCGACCATCTTGCCGTCGACGGCCACGGCGGCGCCGCCAGCGCCTGCGGCGGCATCGACGACGCGCCGCGCCCAGTCCAGGTCGGCCGCCGAAGGGCTGAAGGCGGCGTTGACGATCGCCACCTGCTTCGGATGGATGCACAGCTTGCCGCCGAAGCCGAGCGAACGGGCGCGGCGCGCGTCCGCGTCGATGCACGCGGCGTCATCGAGCGCCGTGGTGACGCCGTCGACGGGCGGCGGCAGGTTGGCCACCCGCGAGGCAAGCACGAGTTGCATCCGGAACGGCAGCAGTGCCAGATCGTCGTCGGTGATGTCCAGATCGAGCTGGAAATCAATCGACCCGAAGGCGAGCCGCGCCACGCCGGCGGCGGCGAGCGCCGGCAGGTTGGCCAGGCCGGCGGCCGTCTCGACCAGCGCCAGCACGGCCTTGCCGCTGGCAGCGCGCAGTGCCGCGACAGCGTCGATCGCCCCGGCCTTGGGCAGCATCACCGCGGCCACGCCGGGATGCGCGGCGAGCCTGGCGTCGTCGTCGAACCACTCGGTATCGGCGCCGTTGATCCGCAGCACGATCGGGTTGGCGGCGTCGAGTGCGCCAGCCACCGCGGCCCGCGCTGCAAGCTTGTTGCCCGGTGCCACCGCATCCTCGAGATCGACGACCACGGCATCAGCGCCGGCCGCTCGCGCCTTGGCAATGCGCTCGGCGCGATCGCCGGGAACGAAGAGAAACGAGCGTTGCACCATGTCAGCGGCGCCCGGCCGCCCGAAGCCGCTGACAGCCCCCGCGGGGGCAGCGAGCACTAGCGAGCGCGGGGGTTTCACGTCAGATCGCGCGCTCGGCGCGCAGTCGCGCGATGTCGGCGGCGCCGTAGCCGAGTTCGGCGAGGATGCTGTCCGTGTGCTGGCCGACTGCCGGGATCGGATCCATCCGGTACTCAAAGGAGTCGACGTCGGCAGGCGGCTTCAGCGCCGGGACCAGCCCCGCCGGCGAGCCGACCTCGACCCAGCGGCCGCGCGCCGCCAGCTGCGGGTGTTGCCAGACATCGGCGATGTTGTTCACCGAGGCATTGCCGATGCCGGCGCCGTCGAGCCGCTCGATCACCTGCGCGGCTGTCAGCGGCCCGAAGATCTCCTCGATCACCGCCTTCAACTGCTCGCGGTTATCGCTGCGCTTCGAATTGGCATCGAAGCGCGGATCGGTGGCTACCTCCGGCCGCTGCAGCACTTCGCGGCAGAAGGTCGCCCACTCGCGTTCGTTCTGCAGGCCCAGAAGCACGGTCTTGCCGTCTCCGCAGGTGAGCGGGCCGTAGGGATAGATGCTCGGGTGGCTGGCGCCCGAGCGCGGCGCCTGCGGCGCGCCGTCGTAGCCGTAGTACAGCGGGTTGCCCATCCACTCCGCCAACGCCTCGAGCAGCGACACCTCGATGGCGCTGCCTTCGCCGGTGCGGCCGCGCTGGATCAGCGCCGCCAGGATCGAGCTGTAGGCGTACATGCCGGCGGCGATGTCGGCCACCGAGATGCCGGCGCGCACCACCTGCTGCGGCGTCCCGGTCACCGACAGCAGTCCGGCCTCGGCCTGGATCAGCAGGTCATAGGCCTTCTTGTCGCGGTACGGGCCGTCGGCGCCGTAGCCGGAGATGTCGCAGACGATCAGCCGCGGGTTCTTCGCCCGCAGCGCCGGCGCGGCGAGCCCCAGCCGCGCCGCCGCCCCCGGGGCGAGGTTCTGCATCATCACGTCGGCCTGCACCAGCAGCCGGTCGAGGATCCGCTTCGCCTCGGGATGCTTGACGTCGAGCGTCAGGCTTTCCTTCGAGCGGTTGATCCACACGAAGTACGAGGCCAGCCCCTTGACGCGCTGGTCGTACTTGCGCGCGAAGTCGCCTTCTCCGGGCCGCTCGATCTTGATCACGCGGGCGCCGAGATCGGCGAGCTGCCGGCTGGCGAACGGCGCCGCCACCGCATGTTCGAGCGTCAGTACGGTGATGCCATCCAGAGGGCGCGGCATCGCTAGAAGCTCCGCGGCATTCCGAGCACGTGCTCGGCGATGTACGACAGGATCAGGTTGGTCGAGATCGGCGCCACGAGATACAGCCGCGTCTCGCGGAACTTGCGCTCGACGTCGTACTCGCAGGCGAAGCCGAAGCCGCCGTACGTCTGCAGGCAGACGTTGGCCGCCTCCCAGGAGGCCTTGGCGGCGAGATGCTTGGCCATGTTGGCCTCGGCGCCGCAGGGTTGGTGGGCGTCGAACAGTTCGCAGGCGCGGAAACGCATCAGGTTGGCCGCCTCGACCTCCATGTAGGCCTCGGCGATCGGGAAGGCCACGCCCTGGTTCTTGCCGATCGGACGGTCGAAGACGACGCGCTCGGAGGCGTACTTCGCGGCGCGGTCGATGAACCAGTAGCCGTCGCCGATGCACTCGGCGGCGATCAGCGTCCGCTCGGCATTCAGCCCGTCGAGGATGTACTTGAAGCCGCGGCCTTCCTCGCCGATCAGGTTCTCGGCCGGAATCTCCAGGTTGTCGAAGAAGAGTTCATTGGTCTCGTGGTTGACCATGTTGGGGATCGGCCTGACGGTCATTCCCTTCTTCATCGCCGCCGCAATGTCGACGATGAAGATCGACATGCCCTCGCTCTTGCGCTTGACCTCCGCCAGCGGCGTGGTCCGCGCCAGCAGGATCATCAGATCCGAGTGCTGCACGCGCGAGATCCAGACCTTCTGCCCGTTGACGACGTAGCGGTCGCCCTGCTTCACTGCCACGGTCTTGATGCGCGTGGTATCGGTGCCGGTGGTCGGCTCGGTCACGCCCATCGACTGCAGTCGCAACTCGCCGCTGGCGATCTTCGGCAGGTACTTCTGCTTCTGCGCCTCCGAGCCATGGCGCAGCAGCGTGCCCATGTTGTACATCTGGCCATGGCAGGCGCCGGAGTTGCCGCCGCTGCGGTTGATCTCCTCCATGATCACCGACGCCTCGGCGAGCCCAAGGCCCGAGCCGCCGTAGTCGGCCGGGATCAGCGCCGCCAGCCACCCCGCCTTCGTCAGCGCATCGACGAAGGCTTCCGGATAGCCGCGCTCCTCGTCGATCTTGCGGAAGTACTCGCCGGGAAACTGCGCGCACAGCGCCCGCACCGCTTCGCGGATGTCCTGGTACTGATCGCTCTTCAGGTCCGTCATGGCCTGGCTCCCCGTCGTTTTCCAGATCGAAGGATCATGCCACCGGGAATCTCCGAAGGTGCCATCGGCGTGGCGCAGCAACTGACGGCGATCACTCCCCATCCGGGGGCCGCGCGTAAAATTCCCGGCGGATTTCGACTCGCCTACCGAGGTCAGCTCGCGATGAACGCGCCCGAGTCCCGTATCTCCCGCCGCTCCAATCTCGACCCGTCCCTGCCCGGCCGCACCGCGCCCCTGCCGATTTCCTGGTACTCCGATCCGGGATGGTTCGAGCGCGAGATGCTGCTGCTGTTCGAGAAGGGGCCGGGCTATGTCGGCCACGAGCTGATGGTGCCCAGCGTCGGCGATTACCACACGCTGCCCTGGACCGAGAACGGCAAGGTGCTGGTGCGGTCGGAAGCCGGAGTTGGCCTGCTGTCGAACGTCTGCCGGCACCGGCAGGGGCTGCTGCTCGAAGGCCGCGGCACGGCGCAGAACATCGTCTGCCCGTTGCACCGCTGGACCTACGACCTCGACGGCAAACTGCTCGGTGCTCCGGACTTCGACCCCACGCCCGACTGTTCGCTGCCGAAGCGACCGCTTTCGAACTGGCACGGCCTGCTGTTCGCCGGCCCGCGCGACCCGGCGGCCGAACTCGCCGACTTTCCGCTCGCCGCAGACTACGACTTCTCCGGCTTCGTGTTCGAAAGGGCGATCGTCGACGAATGCCCATTCAACTGGAAGAACTTCCTCGAGATCTTCCTCGAGCTGTATCACGTCGAGGCGGTGCACCCGGGGCTGAAGCGCTGGGTCGACGCAGGCAACTACGAGTGGGGCTTCGGCAGTCGCTGGAGCTACCAGATCATGGGCGTCAAGGACGGTCTGCGCAGCCAGGTCTCGCCCAACTACTCCCGCTACCGCGACGCGGTGCTCGCCTACAGCGGCGGCAAGCTGCCCAAGTACGGCACCGTGTGGTCGATCCTGTACCCGAACGTGATGATCGAGTGGTATCCCTGCGCGCTGGTCGTCAGCACGCTGATCCCGCGCGGGCCTGAGCACACGACCAACATCGTCGAGTTCTACTACCCGGAGGAAGTGCAGGCGTTCGAGCGGCAGATCGTCGAGGCTCACCAGGCGGCGTATGCAGAGTCGGCCCGCGAGGATGCCGACGCCTGCGCGCGGCTGCAGCGCGGTCGCCGGGCGCTATGGCTCGCCGGCGAGGACGACACGGGGCCGTTTCATTCGCCGCACGAGGACGGGATGATCCATCTGCACGACTGGATCCGCCGCGAGATGGGCCAGAGGCGCACCGTCCAGCCGGCGCCGGCGGACCGCTAGCGGAAGGTCGACACCGACTGCGGCGACGACGAGCTGCTCGGGCAGACTGCCGGCGTCGGCGCCGTTTCCGAACGTTTAAGCGGCAGCGGCCCGAACAGCTGCTTGCCGTCGACATCGTTGAGCACGAACGACAGCGCCTCGCCGTCGGAGGTCACGGCCAGCGAACCCCGAATCGCCGCGTCGACTCCGGGCACGGAGAAGAAACCGAAGAAGCGGCCGCCCTGCTCGGGGATCTCGCCCCAGGTGCCCTCGAAGCGCACGCCTTCGCAGACGGCGACGAACTCCACCAGGCTGGCGCTGATCCGCGCCGTGACCGAGGCTTCCGCCGGATCGTCGGCCCACAGCACCATCTCGCTGCCGTCGCTGACCGGCACCGTCGAGGGGCCGACGACGATGCGCGACGGGCACTTCAGTTCGCTGGCGAACGACGCCGAGCAGACCGAAGCCGCGCGAGCGCCGAAGTAGTCGAGAGCGAAGCCGTCGCCGGTGCCCGTGCCGCCGACGCCGGGGCCGCAGCCAGCCATCGCCAGCAGCAGCGACAGCAGCAACCCTCCGCGCCAGTGGCGCCCCGTCGTCGTCACCTTTACTCCTCCCGGTCAGTGTAAAAGTACACGCCGAAACGTGCACGGTGGCGCCGCTCCGAGGGCGGCACGCCCGCCGCGTCCTG
>Ga0105096_10000355_pt1 | contig 15224 bp, 10 predicted proteins | sample PPLLak3cmMay2015_FD_87036 | JGI IMG/M metagenome (GOLD analysis project Ga0105096, IMG submission 87036) | Freshwater sediment microbial communities from Prairie Pothole Lake near Jamestown, North Dakota, USA - PPLs Lake P7 Core (1) Depth... | ecosystem: Environmental > Aquatic > Freshwater >... | reverse complement strand
GGTGGGGGCGGGCATGGGTGTCCGGGGAGTATATAACGGCGGAAGGGTTCGCCGACCCACGCAACCGAGCCGCGCGTGTGATCAGGCCGCAACGTCGGTCAGGCGCATCCGTTCGAGCACCGCGCGAAACCTCGGGTCGCGGGCGAGGGCCGGCGCGAAGATGTCGGTGTACACGTGCACCCAGTCCATCAGCCCGTCCCGTTCCTCGTAGCCGCGATCCAGCCACGAGAAGGCCATGTCGAAGTCCCCGAGGTTCGCTGCCACCCACGCGATGGATGCGCAGGAGACACTGGCTCGCCGATGCTGCTCGATCATCCGCGCGAGGATCGCCGCGGCCTCGTCGCGCCGGCCCTGTTTCGCGCGTACGATCCCGAGGATGCAGTCGGCCCAGAAGACGGTCAGCCCCTGGCGCAGGCCGGATTCGACGACGTCGGCGGCCTCGTCGAGACGGCCGAGCGACGTGTACGCGATGGCGGCGTGGAAGTACGGCAGGCCGAAGCCCGGCGCCAGATCGACGGCCCGGCGGAAGTCCGAGAGGGCTTCGTCGCCCCGCCCGCACGCGGCGTGGAGACCGACGGCGAAGCCGTAGAGCACCGGCGACAGCGGATCGGACGCCAGCGCCTGGCGGATGGCGGCGCCGCACTCGTCGAACCGGCGCCGGTTGAGGAGGAACCAGCCGTAGCGGCCCCGCGCCAGCGCGTCCCCGGGGTTCAGCGTGAGCGCCCGCGCGATGCCGGCCTCCGCGGCGGTCCAGTCCCACTCGTACCACAGCGCGATGTGGCCGATGGTGTGGTGCGCCTCTGACGAGTCCGGGTCCAGCGCGAGAGCCCGCTCTGCCGCCTCCCGCGCCTTGGGCCAGGCCTCGCCGGGCGGAGCCAGGTTGAAGGCCGCGAGGTCGCCCCACAGGCCGGCGATGCCGGCGTGGGCAGGCGCGAAGGTGGGGTCCTTCGCCACCGCCTCGCCGTAGCACCGGAACGCGCGTTCGACCGTCTCCGCGCTGACCCGGCTCTGGAAGTACCGGCCCTTCAGGTACAGCGCGTAAACCTCGGGGTCCACGGGCCGGTGTTTCCTGAGGGCAGCCCGTTCGCGCAGATGCAGCGCCACCGCCAGCCTTTCGACGATCGCCGCCGTGATCTCGTCCTGGATGGCGAAGACGTCGCCCGCTTCGCGATCGAACCGCTCCGACCACAGGTGGAAGCCATCGTCGACCGTGATGAGCTGCGCGGTGATCCGCAGGCGGCTGCCGGCCGACCACACGCTGCCCTCGAGCACGTTGGCCACGTTCAGCACGCGCCCGATCTCGCGCACGTCCAGCCCCTTGCTCTTGACGGCGAACGACGAGGTCCGTGCCACGACCCGGAGGCCCTCGATCCGGGCGAGCGCGTGGATGATCTCCTCGGCCATCCCCTCGGCGAAGTAGTCCTGGGTACGATCCGGGCTCATGTCGGCGAACGGCAGGACGGCGATCGACGGCAGGTCTTCACGGACCGCGCGTGCGGCGGACGGCGTGTCGCCCGCGCCCACCCGCTCGAGATCGGCCAGCAGGTCCGACGCGCGCTGGTAGCGTGCGCGCAAGTCGGCCCGGAGGCAGCGATCGACGACGGCGGCCAGCGCGGCAGGCACGTCCGGGCGGAACGCCGTGAGGGCGGGCGCCGACCCGTGGACGATGGCGAACACGTCGACCTGGCCGCTGGGCGTCGCGAACGGCGACCGCCCCGTCAGCATCTCGTAGATCACGCAGCCAAGCGACCAGATGTCGGTGCGGTGGTCCGTCGGCAGGCCCTGCGCCTGTTCGGGCGACATGTAGGCGGGCGTGCCGGCCGCGCCGGCGGTCCCGGTGGAGCGCGTGACGCCTTCGACGTGCGCCAGGCCGAAGTCCGTGATCTTGGCCAGGCGCGGCGCGGCGAGCAGCACATTGCCCGGCTTGATGTCCCGGTGCACGACACCGCGGGCGTGCGCCGAGGCCAGACCCGAGGCGATGTCGCGCGCGATCGAGAGGGTCTCGTCGGTCGCGAGTCGCCCCCTCGCGATCCGCTCCTTCAGCGTCGGGCCGTCGATGAAGGCCATCACGAGGTAGGCCCGGCCGCCCTCTTCGCCGGCTTCGTAGAGCGTGCAGACGTACGGGTCGTCGAGCGACGCCGCCGCCTGCGCCTCGCGGAGGAACCGCGAGCGGGCCTGCGGGTTTGCGGCGATCGCGGACGACAGGAACTTGAGCGCGACGAACCGCCGGAGCCGCACGTCTTCGGCCTGGTAGACGACACCCATCCCGCCCTGGCCGAGCATGCGCACGATGCGGTACCGGCCGGCGAACAGCCCCGCCCCATCGACCGGCGGCGGCGCGAGCACCGTCTCGTCGCCGCCCTCGGCAACTGCCTGGCTGGGGGCGGGTCCGGCGGGCCAGGGCCGCGATTCGAGAAAACGGTCGACGCGCGGCTCCTGGGCGAGCAGTGTGTCCACGTCCCGCCGAAGGTCCGCGTCGCCTGCGCAGGCCTCGTCCAGCATCGCCGCGCGCCGCGCGCCGTCAACGGCCAGCGCAGCGAGATACACGCGCTCGATCTGCCGCCAGCGTTCGGCCGTCATCCCGGCGGCCCCCCGCCAGCCACTTCGCGGAGGAGCCAGGCCTTCGCCACCCTCCAGTCCCGCTGCACGGTCTCCGCAGACACGCCCAGCACCGCCGCGGTCTCTGCCACGCTCAGGCCCGCGAAATATCGCAGTTCGACCACCTGGCTCTTGCGCGGGTCTACGCTCGCCAGCGTCGTGAGCGCGTCGTCGAGCGCAACGAGCGAGGCCCCGCGCTCGGGTGCGGGCAGCAACGACTCGTCGAGGGACACACGGGGCGAGGTGCCTCCGCGCTTGCGCGCCCCGCGCGCCCGGGCGGCGTCGACGAGGATGCGCCGCATCGCCTGGGCCGCCACGCCGAGAAAGTGCGCGCGGCTCTGCCACCGGACCCGGCGCGTGTCCACCAGGCGCAGATAGGCCTCGTTGACGAGGGCGGTCGTCTGGAGCGTGCGCCCGGGACTTTCGGCGCGCATGTGGTGATGAGCGAGGCGATGCAACTCGGCGTAGACCTTCGGGACCAGCAGGGCCAGCGCCGTCTCGTCGCCTTCGCTCCAGGCGACCAGCAGGGATGTCACGTCGGCGGACGCGGGCAGCGGCACGTCCTCTCCTCGCCGGGGGGCTGCGCTGCCCGGATTCTACTCGCTCCATACGCAGACGTCACCCGGCGCGGCTCGAACAGCCGGCCGGGTGCTGTCCGTCGCGGCAAGTCCGCGGCTACTTTGCCTGCTTGCCGTATCTCAGCGTTCCCTCGTACACGGCCGTCCTTGCCGGGGCGTCGACGTACGACATGCCCTCGCCTTCGGCGAACTGGAAGCGCCCGGTGCCGCCGTTCTGGAAGGTCACCTTGTCGACCGCGACGGACTGGCCGGGCTTCCCGGTCCAGTAGAGGGAGTCACTCGTGGCGAGCAGGACGTCGCCGTTGGCGGCGGTCCACCGAATGTCTGCGAACCACCCTTCCGGCTTTCCAGGCGTCCCGTACACGCAGGTGTGGTTCTCGTACTCGCCGGCTCCGAGATGCGTGCTGACGGCCATGCCCTGGTTGGTGTTGCGCATCAGGTAAATCTTCCCCGCCGGAGCTGGGCGTGAGCACAGACTGATGTCGTTACCCGGGATCTTCGCCCACGTGAGCTCCGAATGAAACGGCACCTCGACGGTCTTGGCGGCGGGTGCCGAGGCAGCCTGGGAATCGGACCTCAGGACGGAAGTCGGGGCTGCCGGGCTGGCGAGCGCTCCCGGATTGTCGGCGGTCTGGCCGCAGCCCGCCGCTGACAAAGCCGAAATCAACAACACGATGGACAGTGGACGCATAAGATCCTCCTGCAACGGCCGGATCAGCCTTCGGGGCTGTCGACGGGCCGTGCCTCTACCAACACTGGCGTAAACCGGGCCCAATACCTGTCAGGAGGGGTAACGGCTTCGGCGAGGCAAGCGGGACGCCGGATTACGGCACGATGCGGAAGGCGGCAAGCACCGTGTCGCTGCGCGAGCCGCGCTGCACGGTGAGTTCGACCAGGTAGTCGCCGGGGCCGAGCGGCGCCAGCGCGAGTTCCGCCGACGCGATGCGTAAATAGGTCTCCTCCCGGACCGCCGCAGAGACCGGCAGCGGAAGTGGCTGGCCCTTCCGGTCGAGCAGCCGCGCGGACACGGTCGGCGCCGTCCCGGCCACGGCCGCGTCAACCCGGAGACGCTCGGCGCGCCGGAACCGCGGGTCGGCGGTTGGCAGGAATGCCCTGCCCGTAAACGGGCCGCTCCGGTACACGACCGGGTCGCCTGGCGGGGCCTCGGCCGCCGGCCCTGGCGCCGGCACGGTGATGCGCACCTGCTCGGTGACGTCCGCCGTGGAGCGCCCGGTCCCCTGCACCCGGACCCGAACGACGTACTCGCCGGCCGTGATGGACGTGTCGGCGAGGTAGCGGACGATGGAGGGCGACGCCGGCGAGAGCGCCGCGTCTTCGTCAAAGCGCGTCTGGCCGTCGGGCGTCGCCACGGTCAGGACCGCACGCCCGCTGCCGCTCCACTCCGGCGCCCGCGCCGCCGCGCCGTCCAGTTCGGCGACAACCCAGAACACCGGCCGGGGCCGGCCCGCTTCGTCTGGATCCGACGCCCAGGCCAGCCCCCCGGCGACGCGCACCGGCCGGTCGGCTCGCGTCCGATCGAGCGAGGCAAGCACGCGAGTGCGGGACAGCCCCGCCGGATCCGGCGGGGCCGACGCGGCGGCCCGTGCCGCCACTTCGGCGGCCGTGGCGGCCCGATACCCTCGCCGCGCGCGCACCTCGACGCCCGGGCGCTTCACGTGCACGCTGATGCGACGAAACGATCCATCGGCCTTCGAGTTGGTAGACGCGTAGCCGATCAGGTAGTAGTCCGACAGATCCGCGACCACGCGATTCAGCGAGGCCGTCAGATCGTTGCTCTTGATCATCGCAAGGCCGTCGGTCGCGCTCGCGGCGGTCTCCAGCGTCTCGAGCCGTCCGCGCAGCCGCTCGAAATCCTCGACGACGCCTCCGACACGCCCCACCTGCGCCGCGTCGGCGCCCCGCGGCGCGGCGGCAGGTTGATAGTCGAGGGGCTGATCGAAGACCGCCAGGCCGCGCGGGTCGATCGGGTAGAAGCTGAGGTTGACGCGGTTGGCCTCGTTGAGGACGTCGAGGTATTCGCGGCGGTGGTCGAGGTTCGCCAGGCGCAGGCGGTCGGCCTCGCACTGCTGCCAGTCGGCCGTCACGTACGTGCGCGGGTCGGTGCCCGGCGCGATCTTGCCGCCGGCGCCAACGTGGATGCCAGGCGGCTGCGGCGGCGCCATGCCCTCGAACTGCCGCGCCAGATCCTGGTTCGGCCGCACGAGCGCCCACCCTTCGCTGACGATCACGACGCCCTTCCGCTCCTCTCGCAACTCGCCGAGCCGCTGCGCGAGGCGCCGCAACGACTGGATCGTCTGCGCTTCGCGCTTCCGAGACACCATCTCCACGGCGACGCCATCGAATCGATGCTGGGGATCGTCGGGCGGGTAGCAGGTGAAGTAGCGCTCCTCGACTGGATCGAGGTTGTCGGACGAGAAGCGGCGCGCCCAGGTCGTCCCGAGAAACGCCTCGATGGACTCGGGCCTGCGGATGAACGTCAATTCCGACGGATCCATCTCCGGCGTCATCGCCGCGATGAGATCATCCGGGCCAATCGACGTCTTCAAGAAACTGCTGAGTGCCCGGTCGATATTGGTCGGCGGGCCCATCCGCGCCTCGGCCGGCAGGCGGGCGACGGTGCTTCCCGGCAGCCGCGACCGGCCGTTGTGCCGTGCGGCCGGATCGGTGACGTGGAACGTGTCGAGAAACAGCACGAAGAGCCGGTTGCGCGGATCGCCGGCCATCTGGTTCGACTCGCGGACGTTGCGCGGGTCCGCGCGCGTCTCCGGCGCCGTGCCGTCACGGATCACGATGTGCTCAAAAGTGGAGATGACTTGCGCGGCGCCGTCTTCCTCGACGACGAAATCCTCGGCGCGTAGATCGGCGACGGGCCTGCCGTCCGCGCGCGGGTACACGTCGACGCGCACGAAGTTGACGGCGGTGCGGAACGTCGGCCGCTGCGGAGCCGGGCTGCCCTGCTGGCGCGCGGCGCCGCCGGAGGCCAGCAGGCTGGCCCCGAGCGCCGCCGCGCAGGCGGCGGCAATCGGCACGCGGCAGCCGATCAAGAGCACGTACGTGTCTCTGCTTCTTGCTTCTTGCTTCTGACTTCTGTCTTCTACTGACTACTGACTACTGTCTACTGACTACTTCCTCTTCAACTCCCCCACCATCGCCTCGCCCATGTCCGCAGGGCTTCTGACCACGCGGACGCCGGCGGCGGTCAGTGCCGCCATCTTCTCGGCCGCGGTTCCCTTCCCGCCGGCAATGATGGCGCCCGCGTGTCCCATGCGCCGTCCCGGCGGCGCCGTCTGCCCGCAGATGAAGCCGACCACGGGCTTGGTCACGTGCTGCGTGATGTAGTTGGCGGCCTCTTCCTCGGCGGTGCCGCCAATCTCGCCGATCATGACAATCGCCTCGGTCTCGGGATCCGCCTGGAACAGCTTCAACGCGTCGACGAAGCTGGTCCCGTTGATGGGGTCGCCGCCGATCCCGATGCAGGTCGTCTGGCCGCAGCCGAGCCTGGTCAGCTGGTGGATCGCCTCGTAGGTCAGCGTCCCGCTGCGCGAGACGATGCCGATGGTGCCTTCCTTGCAGATGTGCGCGGGGATGATGCCCGCCTTGGCCTTGCCCGGCGAAATCAGCCCCGGGCAGTTGGGCCCGACCAGGCGAGTCGCCTTCTCCCTCAGCACGGACGCGACTTTCATCATGTCGAGCGTCGGGATGCCTTCCGTGATGCAGACCGCCAGCGCCACGCCGGCGTCGGCCGCTTCGAGGATGGCGTCGGCGCAGAACGGCGGCGGAACGAAGATGACCGTGGCGTTGGCGCCCGTCTTCTCGACGGCCTCGGCCACGGTGTTGAAGACGGGCCAGCCCTCGTGCATGGTGCCGCCCTTGCCCGGCGTCACACCGCCGACGACGGTCGTGCCGTACGCCGCCGCGGCCTTCGCGTGAAACGTCCCTTCGCGCCCCGTGAGGCCCTGCACCAGCAGGCGTGTCGATCGGTCAATCAAGACTGCCATGTGCCACCCCCTACGCGCGCGAAAGTTCGACGACCCTCGAGGCGCCTTCCGCCATCGTGTCGGCCGTCGTGAAATTGAGCCCGCTGTCCGTGAGCATCCGCTTCCCGGTCTCGACGTTGGTGCCCTCCATCCGGATGACGATGGGGACCTGCACGCCCAGCTCGGTGACGGCCGCGATGACGCCCTCCGAGAGGATGTCGCACCGGAGGATGCCGCCGAAGATGTTGATGAAGACCGCTTTCACGTTCCTGTCCGACATCAGGATCTTGAAGGCGTTGCGGATCTGCTCGGCGGTGGCTCCCCCGCCGACGTCGAGGAAGTTCGCCGGCTCGCCCCCGGCGATCTTGATGATGTCCATGGTCGCCATCGCGAGGCCGGCGCCGTTCACCATGCAGCCGATCGTGCCGTCGAGGCGGATGTAGTTCAGCGAGAACTTGGACGCCTCGATCTCGAGGGGATCCTCTTCGCTCAGATCGCGCATCTCGCGGATGTCCGGGTGGCGGTAGAGGGCGTTGTCGTCGAAGCTCAGCTTCGCGTCGAGGGCGAGCAGGTCGCCCTCACCGGTCACGATGAGCGGGTTGATCTCGATCATCGACGCGTCGGTGGCCTTGAAGGCCTCGTAGATGGCGCCCATCAGCTTGACGGCCTGCTTCACCGCGGGCCCTTCGAGGCCGAGGGCGAAGGCGATCTTCTGCGCCTGGAAGGCTTCCAGCCCCGCCGTCGGGTGGATGTACTCCTTGAAGATGAGCTCCGGGGTCTCCGCCGCGACGTTCTCGATCTCCATGCCGCCGGCCGGGCTCGCCATGAGGACCGGGCGCTCGGCGGCACGATCGATCACGAGGCCGAGGTAGAGCTCGCGCGCGATGGTGAGCCCCTGCTCGATGAGCAGGCGCTGCACGACCTTGCCCTCGGGCCCGGTCTGGTGGGTCACCAGCGTCATGCCGAGGATGCTGCCGGAGAGCTGCTGCACCTCCTCCATCGTCCTGGCGAGCTTCACGCCGCCGCCCTTGCCGCGGCCGCCGGCGTGAATCTGCGCCTTGACGACCACGGGCAGGCCGAGGCGCTGCGCGATGGCGACGGCTTCGTCGGCATTGAACGCGACGTCGCCGCGGGGAACCGGCACGCCGAACCTGGCGAGGATCGCCTTTCCCTGGTACTCGTGGATTTTCACGGGATGTCAGCCGTGACGGGCCCTGGTCAGGGGATGCGCCGCATGGGCAAAGGGGCCCGCCGTTCACTCCGCCGCGGCGCGTGGGGACCGAATGGACCCTCGGATGCTACCGGGCCGCAGCCGCCGCGTCAAGGCATGGAGGAGCCGCGATTCAGCGCGGCGGCAGGCTGACCGCGGTCGTGACGCCGAGGGCGCTGGAGGGTGGAGCCGGCCGCACGGGTGGCGCGCCGGGGTCGAACGGCACCGTAGTGCGGTAGAGATCGTACGTGGCGTCGCCGCCCACGCGTTCGAGTGCGAACGACGCCACCGCGTAGTCGAGCAACGCCGGCGGGGTCCGCGCGCGATTCACCACGACATAGCCGAGCCGGGCGCGCCTGACGAACATCGCTCCGCGCTGGCGCAGCACGGCGCGTGGCGGCGGGGAGTACGGGACGCCGTCGCCGAGAAGCACGAGTGTTCTGAGGGTCCTGGAACGCCGGAACGCGAGGACCTTCGAGGGGCTCAGGCGCGAGATGTACCCGCCGAGCAGCCGCTTCTCGTGAAACGTCTGGTAGTACTGCCGCGCGTTGTTGTAGTAGCCGATGGTCTTCGTCCCGTCCCGAAATCCAAACGGCAGGTGCAGGACGGACACCGGCCGCGGGTCGGCAGCCACGACGGCGAACACGTCGGGCACGTCCGCCGCGTGCAGTGTCCGGGGCGCAGGCAGCAGTTCGGCCGCCAGCGCCACCGCAACCGCGCCCACGAGGACCCTGCCGCGGCTGCCGGCGCGGTCGGCCAGGCTCGCCAGCGCCAGCCCGAAAAGCGCCGTCATCCCGAGCATCATCACCGCGGCGAATCGTGTCGGCGTACTCGCGGCCCCCAGCATGGGCACGAGCCGCAGGAGAAACCACGGCAGCGGGACGTGCGTATTCACGCCGCCGACGGTCAGGAACGGCCCCAGCGCGAGCACCGCGAACCCGATCGTGATCCCCACCCAGAGGGCCGGAAACCGCACACGCCGTCGCCACGCCGCCGCCAGAATCACCGCGATCGCCACCAGTGAGACCGACACGACGTTCTCGATGATGCCGCCCGGCCGATCCTCGAACCAGGCCTGCACGAGCGGGCGCATGAGCGGGTGCTTCGGATTCGGCAGGATGAACGCGAGCAGGTCCGCGCCGGGCACACTGCTGCGCCAGACGAGGGGCCGGCTGAACTGGGCGCCATCCATCGCGCGGAACCACAGCGCCGACAGCCACGGCGCGAGCAGGAGGAGGCCCGAGGCGCACGCGACGCCCGCATTGCGCGGGTTCAGGCGGCCGAGGCGCTGCCAGGCGAGACCGAGGCGCCACTGGTATCGGAGCGCCCACCACACCGCGCCGGCGGCCGTGGCCGCGACGATGGGATTGTGTACGCCGCGCACCGAAATCGGGAGCGGTCCCAGCCGGAACGCCCATCCCCCCGTCACCCAGATGGCGCCCGCCAGCGCCGCCGCAGCCACCGCGGCCAGGCCGGCGAGGCGGGCGGGCCCTGCCGTGCGAGGCGCCGTCCGCCGCTCGCACGACACCGACAGGGGCGTCAGCACGATGGCCGCCAGCATGACGCAGTACACGAGGTAGTAGGGATCGCTGTAGAGCGCCCACGCCAGGCTGGCGCCCGCCCCCACGGCGGCGCGGTAGCTCCCCGTCCGCCGCAGCGAGTCCATGCTGAGCCAAAAGGCGGCGAGCGGCGCCACGCTGACAAGGCTGAGGTGCCCGGCGGTCCGTGCAATCACGAAGGGCGAGAAGCCGAAGAGCAGCCCGGCCGCCCACGACGCGTCCTGCCTCCCCGTCAAGCGGAGCGCCAGCAGATACCCGAAGAACCCGTTGAGCGTGAGCGACAGGAGGAGAACAAGGTTATAGACGGCCGTGATGTCCACCCAGTTCAGGAGCACCATGGCGGCGGCCCCCGCCAGCGCCGTGTAGTTGTGGAGCGCCAGGTTCACCGGAGGCTCCAGGGCGAAGATCGCGGTCGTGAAGAACGGATGCCGTCCCTGCGACAGCTCGTTGCCGAAGGACCACAGGTTCCAGAGATACAGGCCGGTATCGCCCGAGAGCGTTCCGAGCACGTGCGTCGACAGACGGGAGGCCAGCGGCCACGTGAAGACCACGCTGGCGGCGGCATAGCCCATGAACGACAGCAGGCAGGCGACCGTTCGTCGGGGCATCGGGAAGCTGGCGCAGTCTATCACGAGGGAAACCGCCATCCGGCGTTCACGCAAGCGACAGCTGGGAACGGGACGCTTCGCCGGCTTGCGAAGGCCGTGGTGCGCCACATACAATCGCGGGCGGGACATTCGAGGCCTTCCCGGGTCCCCCCAATCCTTGCGCCCGGCATCGGTCGGCCCGGGCAGGAGATCGACATGGCACCGCGCAGGCAATGGTTGTTCTCGACGGTGGCGACGAAAGTGCTCGTCGGCCTGACCGGACTGAGCCTGGTCGGCTTCCTGTGCGTGCACCTCGCCGGGAACCTGCTGCTCTATTTCGGCCCGGAGACGTTCAACGCGTACTCGCACGCCCTCATCTCGAACCCGTTCGTCGTCCCGCTCGAGCTCGGCCTGCTCGCCCTGTTCGTCGTACACGTGCTGCAGGCGGCGACCAACTGGTGGTCGGATCGCGGCGCGCGCCCCATCGCCTACCAGGTCAAGCGCGGCGCCGGCGGCCGCAGCCGGAAGTCGCTGGCGTCGAGCACGATGATCTGGACCGGCTCCATCATGTTCGTCTTCGTGGCCGTGCACGTCGCCACGATGAAGTACGGGGCGTGGTATCCGGCCGTGATCCACGGCGAGGACGGCCGGGACCTCTACCGGCTCGTGCGCGAGATGTTCCAGCACCCTGCGTGGGTGGCGTTCTACGTGGGCTGCATGGCAGTCATCGGTTTCCACCTGTGGCACGGCTTCTCGAGCGCGTTCGAATCGCTCGGGCTCAACGATCGCAGGCTGACGCCGAAGGTCGTGGCCCTCGGCAGGGTCCTGGCGGTGATCGTCGGCGCCGGGTTCCTTTGCATCCCTCTGTACTTGTATTTCCTCGGGGGCCGATCATGAACGGCGCACCGCGCATCGCCCCGGCAGGCACCCGCCAGCTCGACGCGAACATCCCGTCGGGCCCCATCCCCGACAAGTGGGACCGCTGCCGGTTCGACTCGAAGCTGGTGAACCCGGCGAACCGCCGCAAGTTCACCGTCATCATCGTGGGCACGGGCCTCGCGGGCGGGGCGGCCGCGGCGACGCTGGGCGAGGCGGGCTACAACGTCCTCAGCTTCTGCATCCAGGACAGCCCACGGCGCGCGCACAGCATCGCCGCCCAGGGCGGGATCAACGCCGCGAAGAACTACCGGAACGACGGCGACAGCATCACGCGGCTGTTCTACGACACGGTCAAGGGCGGCGACTACCGCGCCCGCGAGGCGAACGTGCACCGCCTGGCCGAGGTGAGCGTCGGCATCATCGATCAGTGCGTCGCGCAGGGCGTGCCCTTCGCGCGCGAGTACGGCGGGCTGCTCGACAACCGGTCCTTCGGCGGCGCGCAGGTGTCGCGCACCTTCTACGCGCGGGGCCAGACGGGCCAGCAGCTGCTGCTGGGCGCCTACCAGGCGATGATGCGGCAGGTCGACGCCGGCACGGTGACGCTGTTCCCCCGGTACGAGATGCTCGACCTGGTCGTCGTCGACGGCCGCGCGCGGGGCATCGTCGCGCGCAACCTGGTCACCGGCGCGATCGAGCGGTTCCAGGCCGACGCGGTGCTGCTCGCCACGGGCGGCTACGGCAACGCCTATTTCCTGTCGACCAACGCGGTGAATTCCAACGCCACGGCGATCTGGCGGGCGTACAAGCGCGGCGCGCTGTTCGCCAATCCCTGCTTCACGCAAATCCATCCGACCTGCATCCCGGTGTCCGGCGAGCACCAGTCCAAGCTCACGCTGATGAGCGAGAGCCTGCGGAACGACGGCCGCGTCTGGGTGCCCAAGCGCACGGGCGACACGCGCCCGGCGACGCAGATCCCGGAAGACGAGCGCGACTACTACCTCGAGCGCCGCTACCCCGCCTTCGGCAACCTCGTGCCGCGCGACGTGGCGTCACGGGCGGCGAAGGCGGTGTGCGACGAGGGCCGCGGCGTCGGCGAGACGGGCCTGTCGGTCTACCTGGATTTCGCCGAGTCCATCGGCCGCCTCGGCGAAGACGTCATCCGCGAGCGGTACGGCAACCTGTTCCAGATGTACGGGAAGATCACCGACGAGAACCCGTACAGCACGCCGATGCGGATCTACCCGGCCATCCACTACACGATGGGCGGGCTCTGGGTCGACTACAACCTGATGTCCACCGTCCCGGGCCTGTTCGTGCTGGGCGAGGCCAATTTCTCCGACCACGGGGCCAACCGGCTGGGCGCGAGCGCCCTGATGCAGGGCCTCGCCGACGGGTACTTCGTGGCGCCCGCGACGCTGCCCCACTACCTGGCCGGCGCCTCGATGCCCAGGGTGACGACCGACCACGACGCGTTCCGCGAAGCCGAGACGGCCGTGCGATCGAAGATCGACCGCCTGCTGGCGGTGAAGGGGCGCAGGACGCCGCGCGACATCCACCGCGCGCTCGGCAGGCTGCTCTGGGACAACGTGGGCATGGGCCGGACCGAGGAGCGGCTGAAACGCGCGCTCGCGGGCATTCCGGGCCTCCGCGAGGAGTTCTGGGCCACCGTGTCGGTGCCGGGGTCGGGCGCCGGGATGAGCCAGGTGCTCGAGTACGCGGGGCGCGTGGCCGATTATCTCGAGCTCGGCGAGCTCATCGCCCTCGACGCCCTGGAGCGGCGCGAGTCGTGCGGCGGGCACTTCCGCGAGGAATACCAGACGCCGGACAGCGAGGCGCTTCGCGACGACGAGTCGTTCACCCACGTCGCGGCGTGGGAGTACGCCGGCGACGGCGCGCTGCCGGTCCGGAACGTGGAGCCGCTCGCGTTCGAGTACGTGAAGCCGAGCCAGCGCAGTTACAAGTAGGACCGGTTTCAGAACCTGCGCACGGCGGCTCGATTGGTCCGCGAGAACGGGTTCCGAAACCGCCTCCAACGACGACGGACACGACGATGGCCAACATGAATCTCACGTTGCGGGTGTGGCGGCAGGGCGGCTCGTTCGGAGACGGGCGCATGGTGCCGTACGAGGCGCGGGACGTCTCGCCCGACATGTCGTTCCTCGAGCTGCTCGATGTCGTCAACGAGCAGCTCATCGCCGGGGGCGAGCCGCCGGTGGTCTTCGACTCGGACTGCCGCGAGGGCATCTGCGGCATGTGCAGCCTTGTCGTCAACGGCGTGCCGCACGGCCCGGACCGCGGCTCCACGGTCTGCCAGCTGCACATGCGGAAGTTCAAGGACGGCGACACGATCACCGTCGAGCCCTGGCGCGCGGCGGCCTTCCCCGTGCAGCGCGACCTCGTGGTCGACCGCGGCGCCTTCGACCGGCTCATCGCCTCGGGCGGCTACGTGTCGGTCAACACCGGCAGCGCGCCGGATGGCAACGCCATCCCGGTCCCGAAGGACCTCGCCGAGGCGGCGATGGACGCTGCGGCCTGCATCGGCTGCGGCGCGTGCGTCGCAGCGTGCAAGAACGCGTCGGCGTCGCTCTTCGTGGGCGCCAAAGTCTCCCAGCTCGCCCTCCTGCCGCAGGGCCATCCCGAGCGCGCCAGCCGCGTCACGTCGATGGTCGAGACCATGGACGCTCTCGGTTTCGGCAACTGCTCGAACGAAGCGGAGTGCGAGGCGGTCTGCCCGAAAGAGATCTCGATCGCCAACATCGCGCGGATGCGCCGGGAGTACCTCCGGGCGCTCGTCATCGGGCCGGGCCGGTAGTGCCGCGACGCGCCGTCTCCGGATCGAGGCCCCGCCGCCGCAACTTCGCCTTGACTCGGCGGAATAATCCTGTAAATTGTGCGGGACACGCCGCATGAACACCCCACTGGGACTGCTCGTCGTGGCATGGTTGGTGGCGCTGCCGCCGGGCACTGGTGCGCCCCTGGCCGCCGCGCCCGCGCCGGGCGACTCGTCGTCGCGCGACACGCCGGCGGCGCTGCTGAGCCTGAGCGACGAGGAACTGGCCCGCCGGGTGGAGCTCGACCCGGCCACGCTGGGGTCGCTGTCCATCGGATCGCCAGGCAGCGCGCTGCTCATCAACCCGGTCTCGCTCCCCGCCAGCCCCTACTGGGAGATCGCGGAGCGCGCCGAGACGTTCGGCACGGCCGAGACCATCGAGGCCGTCGAAACCGTCCTCGCCAAGGTGCACGAGCTCTTCCCCGGCGCCCATCCCATCCTTGTCGGCGACATCAGTGACGAGGACGGCGGCCGCCTGAAGCGACACCAGTCCCACCAGGGCGGCCGGGACGTGGACCTCGGCTTCTTCTTCAAGAGCGGCGCGGCGTCCCACTTCGTGGCCGGCACCGCCGCGAACCTCGATCTCGAGAAGAACTGGGCTTTGGTGCGGGCACTGGTGACCTGCAGCGACGTCGAGACGGTATTGCTCGACACGCGAATCCAGCGGCTGCTCTACAAGTACGCCAAGGGCATCGGCGAGGACCAGGACTGGCTCGACCGCGTGTTCCACTTCGCCAAGGGCTCGAAGTCGGCCATCCTGAAGCACGTGGCCGGCCATCGAAACCACTTTCACGTCCGCTTCTACAACCCGGTGGCGCAGGAGCTCGGCCGGCGCGTCCACCCGGTGCTCGTCGAGCTGAAGATCGTCGACCCTCCCGTCTACACGGTCCGCCACGTCGTGCGGCCCGGCCAGACGATGGGGCAACTGGCGGCGCGCTATGGGACCTCGGTGCGTGCGATCAAGTCGGCCAACGGCCTCTCGACG
>Ga0105096_10000354_pt1 | contig 15229 bp, 10 predicted proteins | sample PPLLak3cmMay2015_FD_87036 | JGI IMG/M metagenome (GOLD analysis project Ga0105096, IMG submission 87036) | Freshwater sediment microbial communities from Prairie Pothole Lake near Jamestown, North Dakota, USA - PPLs Lake P7 Core (1) Depth... | ecosystem: Environmental > Aquatic > Freshwater >... | reverse complement strand
CGCAACAGGGCGATCAAAACCAACCGGCGTCAGTAAAGATTGTCAGGTGGGGATTTTTATCGGTTTTTTCAGAGCAATTCGCGGAGCAGGCTGGAGATTTTGTCGAACCGGATGATGCCGGCATATTGCCAGCGCACGATACCGTTCTTGTCTATCAGGACGCTGTAAGGCAGGACGCCCTCTGTATTGCCGTATGCCGCGCTGGTCGCGAACACGTCTTGTGAACCTACCAGCACCGGGTAGCTGATGCCATACGCACTGACGAAATCCCAGACGCTTTGGGCATCATCCAGTGCGATGCCGATAACCTGCAGACCGTCTGACCCGTACTTGCTTTGCAACTCCATCAACATCGGCATTTCCTCGCGGCAAGGGGCACACCAGGTTGCCCAGAAGTTGAGCAGGATGGTCTTGCCGGAAAAGTCCGCCGGGGTGACAAGCTCGCCGCTGTTGTTGCCCAGTTCGAAATCGGGCCGAAAACTGCCCAGCAGGGCTTCGCCCGAAGCGGCGACCGGAGATGCAACGGGCACCGAGAAATGCCGTGCGGACAGGTAAAACCCGGCCAGCATCGCCGTTATCGCAATGAAGGTAATGAGCAGTTGGCGCAATTAATCCGCTTCCAGCACGCTGCGGAGGTGTTTCGCAAACTCGCCGGGTCCAAAATACCCGACCAGGCGGTGGCCTCGCATCTCATTGCCCTGACGGTCGAAAAACAGGATCGCCGGCGGGCCGATAACGCCATATTTTTTCATCAGCGCCTGGTCGATTGCATCGTTCCCGGTGACATCCGCCTGCAGTGGTTGAACCTGTCCGAACAGGTCCTGGATTTCGGGTTCGCCAAAGGTATTGCGTTCCATGCGTATACACTCGACACACCAGTCGGCATAGAAATCCAGCATCGCCGGTTGACCTGCCCGGTTCGCCCCGGCCACGGCAGCTTGCAGGTCTTCAAGCGATTTGATGCGTTGGAACGTGATCGTTTTTGCGCTGCTGTTCGGTTCGCCAGACCGCAGGTTTTGCAGCGGCCTCAGCCAGTCATTGCCACCGTATGCCGCCCCGACAATTTCCAGCGCGCCCATGAGTAACAACACCAGGCCCATTGCTTTGCGCAGACTCCGCCAACCCGTTGCGCCTGCAGGGATGGACTCCAGTGCGCCGAGGTAGACGCCACTGGCGATTGCCAGCACACCCCAAAGAACCAGGATCAACGGACCCTGCACAATGCGCTCCAGCATCCAGATCGCCAACGCCAGCAGCATGATGCCGAATACGGCCTTGATGCTGTCCATCCACGGACCGGCTTTGGGTATCAGTTTGCCAGCGGAAATACCAAACAGGATCAACGGCACACCCATACCCATTGAGAGCGCGAACAGGGCTGCGCCGCCGAGGACGGCGCTGCCGGACGCGCCAATCACGATCAGGGCAGCCGCCAGCGGTGGCGCCACGCAGGGACCGACGATCAGGGCGGACAGGAAACCCATGACCGCGACTCCGGTCAGGCTGCCGCTTTTCTGCTGATTGCTCGCCCGTGCAAGCCGCGTTTGCAGACCCGAGGGTAACTGCAGTTCGAAAAAGCCAAACATCGAGAGCGCCAGCGCAATGAAAATGGCGATGAAAAACCCGAGTATCCACGGATTCTGGAACCAGGCTTGCAGGTTCTGGCCAAACAGCCCGGCCAGCACGCCGGCTACGGTGTAGGTCACGGCCATGGCAAGCACGTAAACCAGCGACAGCCAGAACGCTTTCGAGGTCGTCATGCGTTCACCATGACCCGCAATGATGCCTGACAGTATCGGCACCATCGGCAACACGCACGGTGTGAACGCCAGCAGGATACCCGCGATGAAAAAGGCCAACAGCGCACCGGCGGGGTTAGCCAGCAACATACTGGCCAACGCGTCCTGTTCCGGGACCGGCTGAATCTTCGGGGCCGGCGTCAGCGGTGCGGGGCTTGAACGCTGGGCCTGCTCCACAGGCTGGACAGCCCCCGGGGCTCCGGCGGACGCCGCCATGAGCACTTCCACGCTTGAGCTCTGCGGCGGATAACATATGTCGCCGTCACGGCAACCCTGGTAATCCGCTTCCAGGCTTATTTTCTGTTCCGGCCCAGCAGGCCGGTTGACGTTTACCGGGACTTCGACCTGACCGTAATAGACTTCAACGCGGCCAAATTCCGGATCATCCTTGATGCTGCCCTGAGGCAGCTCCACGCCCGTGATTGCATAACCCTTGGCATCCGCCAACCTGAAAGCAAGTTTGTCACGGTAGAGGTAGTAGCCTGGCTGGGCTGTGAATCGTGCGAGGATGGTTTCGGACGAAAGACCGATGGCCTCGTACCTGAACGCTTCATCCGCACGCAGTGCGGGTTTCTCGTCCAGCGCATCCTGAACGGGGCCTGCCTGCCGCTGTTGGAGCGCTTCTGCAAGCGTGGCGGCGGGTTGCGACGGGTTTGGCAGCCCTGCTGCGCCAGCGGCAGGCGGCAGGTTGACCACCAGCAACTGATCCGTTGGCGGATAACAGAACACGTCTTCCATGCAACCCTGAGAGCGCACTTTCAAACTGACGGCATCAACCCCCGGCGCGACGGACGCCAGTGGCAGCCGGACATCCAGGCGGCCGTGGAACTTGATGACCTCCTCGCCGAGCAAGTCGTCAAACTTTTGTTCCCCGGGCGGTATCTCCGCCGGCCCGAGGACGACGCCCGTGGTCTCTGTCTTGAACTGCAGGAACTTGTTGTTGTAGAGGTAATAACCATCGGCGATCTGCCAGCTGACTTCGATGTGCTGGCGGTCACTGGCCGTTGCGGAAATTTTGAAGACCTCGCCGAAATCCTTGATTTCATCGTATTCAACCGCTGCTGCCAGCAGCGGCCAGAGCATAAAAAGCGGGGTTATGAGCAGGCTGGACCAGCCTTTAATTTTTCTGTTTTTCATCATTGGAAAAGACCGGTGCCTTGGTAGTTTCTGTTCATCGCCTCGCAATAGACGTTGCTCTTGCACAGGAGTTTCATCGGACTGGCCGCAAATTTTACCTGAACGGGCCGTCAGGAACCGATTTTTTCTTGTCTGGAATTTGCTGTGGTAATATACTTACCGACCGTTCGGTCAGTTGGGATAAGCAAGGACCTGTCGCCATGCAAAAGCAGCCTGAAAACATCACCGTTCCGAGCAGTGGCGCGCACGCCATACTGGAAGCCGCCGAAATCCTGTTTGCCCAGAAAGGCTTCGATGCCGTCTCCATGAGTGCAATCGCCAGCATGGCCAATACCAGCAAACCCAACATCTATCACCACTTCAAAAACAAGAACGATTTATACCTCGCGGTCATGAAGGCCGCGGTCCAGCGCACCTCGGCCCTGCTCGATGCGCTGGAGGATGCGCCAGGAACATTCAGCCAGCGCCTGGCGGAGTTTGCAGCCGGTCAACTCGATAATGCCATGGGACATAAACGCCGCACACAACTGGTGTTGCGCGAAACCCTGTCCGAAGGCTCGCAACACGGCCCGGAAATTGCTAGGCTGGTCATGGGTGAAGTCTTCAGCAGGCTGGTTGCAATGATTCACCAGGGTCAGTTGGTTGAGGAGTTCAGGCAAGACATTGATCCGACCCTGGCGGCTTTTATCGTCGTAGCGGCCAACATGTTTTTCTTTCAGGCCTCTCCGGTCATGCAACACATTCCCGAAATCAATTTTACCGGCGACTCCAATGCTTTTAGCAGGGACGTCATGGACCTGTTGATCAACGGCTTACGCCAAAAGGGCAGTGTCTGATGCAGCTTCAAATAGACAAAAAAACGATCTTCAGCGCGGTGTTTCTGCCGCTACTCGCCTTGCTTCTGAGCACCTGCGGTAGCGACGACTCAACCGAAGCCGACACGCCCGGCAACGGCAGGGCGGTGCTGATTTCCACCCGGGCGTCAGTAACCACCGACCTGCCGATATGGCTGGAAAGTGTCGGCCGCGTGCACAGCCAGTCTGCGCCCACGCTGGCAGCGGAGGTCAGCGGTCGTATCACCCTCGTGGTTGCCGATACCGGTGACAGCATCGGGGAAGGTCAATTGCTGGCGGAAATCGACACCTCGACACTGCAATTGCAGAAGAACGCCGCCCAGGCAGGTGTGGAGCGTCTGCAGGTTCACATTGCCAACGGCGAACGCCGGGTTGACCGTTTAGCCACCCTGTCCGCCAAAAACTTGTCCTCGCAGACCCAGCTCGATGATGCGCGCGAACTGCTGGAAGCGTACCGCGCAGAATACAAGGCGGCTGTCGCCCAACTCGCCCTTGTTGAAGACTCGCTGACGAAATCGCGTGTCGTTGCGCCGGTTTCAGGTGTCATCCAGAGACGCCTGATCGCCACCGGTGATTTCGTGCAACGCGGACAGCCAATGTTCGAAATCACCCGCCCAAAACAGCTGCAGGCCTGGCTTCCCTATCCTGAAACTGTCGCGTTGAAGATTCAGATCGGCCAGAGGGCGAAAATTGACAGCCCGCTCACAGCCGGGGCAATTGCCAACGGCGAAGTCACCGACCTGCAACCGACCATCGGCACGGGCAGTCGCGCGCTCATGGCCATCGTCGACCTTAATAACCCGGGTGAACTGAGACCGGGCGCGACGATCACCGGACAGGTACTGGTGGAAACACGCAAACAGGCCGTGCTGGTGCCCAGCATCAGTGTTGTGCACCGCCCGGCCGGTGAACTGGTCTATGTGATCCGCGGCGACAAGGCCGAGGCCCGCGTCATCAAAACCGGTTACCCGCAAGGCAATCTCATTGAAATTGTCACGGGTCTTGAGGGCGGTGAGACGATTGCGACCGATGGCGCAGCGTTTTTGACCGATGGCGCCAGCGTGAGAATCGTGGGGCCGGCCAATTGAATCTGCCTGAAATTTCCATCAAGCGGCATGTACTCGCCTACATGCTCTCCGCCGTGATGGTGCTGTTCGGCATCATCAGCTACAGGGATATCGGCATTGACCGGTATCCGACCGTCGAGTTTCCGATGATATCGGTGACCACGATATTACCCGGCGCCACGCCTGAAATCATCGATGCCAGTGTCACAAACCTGATCGAGTCCGTGGTCAACAGCAGTCCGGGCATCGACCATATCCAGTCCAACTCGGCGCCCGGTGTTTCTTCCATCAACATTCGCTTCAACATGGAAAAAGACGTCGATGTTGCTTTTAACGAGGTCCAGGCGCGGGTAAACCGGATCCTGAGGGACTTGCCCAATGAAGCTGACCCTCCCGTGGTGGCCAAGATCGAGATCGGCGCACTACCCGTCATGTGGTTGACCCTGAGTGGCGACCGCACCCTGCAGCAACTGAACCAGTACGCCCGCAACGTCATCAAAAAGCGTCTCGAGACGATCGATGGCGTGGGTGAAATCCAGCTTGGAGGAGAGTTGCGGCGCACGATCCGTGTCAACCTCGATCCGGTGCGCATGCAACAGCTCGACATCACGGTGCCCGATGTCGTGCGCATGTTCAAGCGCGAACACCTGCGCCTGCCGGGCGGATTCCTGATCAATCAGGACGTCGAAAAACTGATTGAGCTGGACCTGGAGTATCACAGCCCTGAACAACTGGGCGAAATGATCGTCAGCTACAACGGTGACGCGCCACAACGGCTGAAAGACTTCGCCCGTATCGAAGACGGCCTGGCGGACTATCGCGAACTGGCGCGGTTCAATGGCAAGCCCACGGTCGGTATCGGTATTCTCAAGGTGCAGGATGCCAATACCGTGGCGATCGTCGATGAAGTCAAGCGCCGCATGCACGAGGAACTGATCCCGCAGTTGCCCCCGGGTATCGATCTGGGTATCGCCCACGATGACGGTGAACTGACCCAGGGGGTAGTCGACTCGCTGGAGGAACACCTGCTGTCCGGCACCCTGCTGACTGCGCTGGTGGTTTTGTTATTCCTGAAAAACATGCGCTCGACGATCATTATCGCAGTCGCCATCCCGGTCTCGCTGCTGGGCGCCATCGCGGTCATGTATTTTCTTGGTTACACCTTTAACACGATGACCATGCTCGGCCTGCTGTTGCTGATCGGCGTGGTGGTCGATGATGCCATCGTGGTACTGGAGAACATCTACCGCCACGCCGAGGAGCGTGGTTCGGGCCGTGTGGAGGCCGCCATCAGCGGCACACGCCAGGTTGTCTTCGCGGTCATGGCGGCCACCTTCACGCTGGTCGCCATCTTTGCCCCGGTTATTTTCATGCAGGGCATTATCGGCAGGTTTTTCGAGGCCTTTGCCGTGGTGGTAACCTTCGGTGTGCTGGCATCCCTGTTTGTGTCACTGACGCTGACACCCATGCTCTGTTCCCGTTTTCTGCGAGTCGAAAAGCAGCACGGCAAGCTGTTTCACTTGATGGACCGCGGCTTTCAGGCCATGGACAGGACCTATGTAAAACTGCTGCATTTTGCCCTGGGTAACCGCCGCATGGTCGCCTGGATCACGCTTGCCGTGGTCATTTCCAGTGGCTATTTCTTCAGCAACACCGGCTCCGGTTTCATGCCGGTACAGGATGAGGGCCTCTTTATCGTCAGCGTCAAGGCGCCGTTGGGCGCTTCCATTAATTACACGGAAGCAAAGATCAAGGAGATCGAAGCGGTTCTGGCCAGGGACGAGGACATTGCGAGTTACTTCGTTACCGTCGGCGCCGACCGTTCCCGCCAGGTCAGCACGGCCAGTTTCCTGGTCAGGATGGTTTCCTGGGACCAGCGCGATATCAGCCAGGTCGAAATGATTGCAAAATTACAGGAGGAACTGGCGGGAATTGCCGGCGTCCATGCTTTTCCGTCACCCATGCCCATGGTTGGCGGCAACCGCGGTGAACCCCTGTACTTCATCCTCGCTGGACCGGACCTCGGCGAGGTCGCGAGACTGGCGGAAAAAGTCAAGGAGCGTCTCGATAAGCACCCCGAAATCGGCAACCTTGACCTGGAACTCGAACTCGATCTGCCACAACTCAAAACCAGGATGAATCGCGCCCTGATCCGCAGTCTTGGTCTGACCGCCGAGGATGTGGCTCTCGCCATCAATGTGCTGGCCGGCGGTCTGGATATCGCCCGCTTCAATGATGACCCGGGAGATGGTGAACGTTACGACATCCGTCTCAAGGCCGGGCCGGGTCTGCTCGATTACAGTGATGATATTTCCAAAATACACCTGCGCTCATCGAGCGGGGAGATGGTATCGCTCGCCAACCTGGTCAATCTCGAACCGGGCCTGGGCGCGGCGATCATCTCGCGTTACGATCTGCAATACGCCGCCAATTTTTACAGTACCCCCAAGGTGTCACTGGGTGAAGCGGTCGACATCGTTTACGCAGTCACCGAAGACCTGCTGCCATTGGGCTACGAGGTGCGCATGTCCGGGCGTGCGGAAGAGCTTGGTAAAACGGTGTATTACATGCAGTTTGCATTCGTGGTTGCCCTCATCCTCGTTTACATGGTGCTGGCGAGCCAGTTCAACTCCTTCATACAGCCCTTCATCATCATGGTCGCACAACCTTTGGCCATTATCGGCGGGGTTGTATCGCTATGGGCAACGGGCAACACGCTGAACGTTTTTTCCATGATCGGACTGGTATTGCTGGTGGGCCTGGTGGCCAAGAACTCCATCCTCCTGGTCGACCTGACCAACCAGCGCAGGGCAAGCGGCAAGAGCATCGAACAGTCATTGAAGGAAGCCTGCCCGATACGTCTGCGCCCGATTCTGATGACCTCCCTGACCATCATCCTGGCGATGCTGCCCGCCGTATTCGGCGCCGGCGCCGGCGCGGACGTGAACGCCCCAATGGCCGTGGCGGTGATCGGTGGCATGATCAGTTCGACGCTGTTGTCGTTAGTGGTGGTGCCGGCGGTCTACTCGCTGGTTGAGGGTGCTTTGGAAAAGAGAAAAGCGGCTCATTCCCCTGGTTCCAATGCGGCAAAATGATAATGACTCCCCAGCCCCGGCCGGATGGCAATTTGCCGCCCGGGGTGCACAGATAGGGCCGGTAGGTTAAATGTTCGGGCTAAATATTTCCTGCTGTTTGCACAAATAAAAAGGCCGAAGCTTTCGACTTCGGCCTTTTTTTCATCAACACCTGGTAATTTGCCAGATTTGTTGCCCGGCGCGTCTTATCCCAACGTGGCTATGAGTGGCGCCAATACGAGAGACACAATGGACATCAACTTGATAAGGATGTTCATGGCTGGACCGCTTGTGTCTTTGAAGGGGTCGCCCACGGTATCTCCCACAACAGCAGCTTTATGGGCGTCACTACCCTTTGCATGACCTTCCAGCTCGCCTTTTTCAATGTATTTCTTGGCATTGTCCCAGGCGCCGCCTGAGTTGGCCATTAACAAAGCCAGACATACACCGGTTATGGTTGCACCTGCCAACATTCCGCCCAGGGCTGCCGGTCCCAATATAAAGCCTACAAGAACCGGTGCGCTCGCTGCCATCAATCCAGGCAGAATCATTTCTTTGAGAGCGGCCCTGGTAGAAATTTCTACGCAACGTTTTGTATCCGGTTTACCCGTACCAGCCAACAAACCCGGAATTTCACGGAACTGCCGGCGAATCTCATTCACCATTTCACCGGCGGCTTTACCCACCGAAGTCATGGTCATCGCACCGGCAGCCATTGGCACCGCGGCACCACAAAATATTCCGATCACGACCCTGGGATCTAAAATATTCATGGTTATAGCATCTAAACCAGCCTTGATTCGCACCATGTCCACAGCCTGACCATAAGCCACGAATAACGCCAAGGCCGTCAAGGCAGCTGAACCAATGGCAAAACCTTTACCGATAGCGGCAGTGGTATTACCAAGGGCATCCAGACCGTCGGTGATTTTTCTGACATCAGGACCTAATCCCGCCATTTCAGAAATACCGCCGGCATTGTCGGCAACAGGTCCGTAGGCGTCCACACTCATCGTGACACCCACCGTGGCCATCATGCCCACCGCAGCGATAGCTATGCCATACATGCCGGCAACTTCGTTGGAAAAATAAATAGCGCCGGCGATAACCAACAAGGGCGCTACACAGGATTCCAAACCTACCGACATACCGGCGATAATGGTTGTCGCTGGTCCTGTTCGTGTAGCTTCCATGATTTTGAACACCGGTTTTTTAGCGGTGTAATACTCGGTGATATGGCCAATGGCCAAACCCGCAACGGTGCCACACACAATGGCCCAAAATACACCGGTGGAATATCCCAGGGCCCCTAACAACACCCATGCCGCTGCCAGGAACAAGATTGCAGCGACAACAGTGGAGGCCGTCAAGGCTTTTGATGGATCCCATTTCTGAAAAATCGACATGCCCCAAATTCCAAACAGCGAGGCAAATAAACCCAAAACCGCCAATGCCAGCGGCAATTGCATCAACAGCATTTGACCATTGTCACCAGGCGCCAGGGCCGCAATATTGGCTGCGGACATTGTCGCTGCAATGGCTATGGAAGCCACCATGGTGCCCACATAGGATTCAAAAATATCGGCACCCAGACCGGCAACGTCGCCAACATTGTCACCAACGTTATCGGCAATCACGCCCGGGTTGCGGGGATCGTCCTCGGGAATTCCGGCTTCGATCTTTCCAACCAGGTCAGACCCCACATCGGCAGCCTTTGTAAAGATACCGCCACCCACGCGAGAAAAAAGCGCGATGGAGGAAGCGCCCATGGAAAATCCGGATATTACATGAACCGTTGCAAGATCATTTCCATATATACCGAACAAAACCCCCAAACCAATCAAACCCAAACTTGCCACGGCAAGACCCATCACGGAGCCACCCTGAAACGCCGTCCACAATGCGGGTCCCTGGCCAAAATCCTTGGCCGCAGCGGCTGTTCGAACGTTGGCTTTCGTTGCACCCATCATTCCCAGCCAGCCGGCAAGGGCCGATGCAATTGCACCGGTGACAAAGGCACCGGCTGTAGGAACACCAAATTGCCAGGCCAACAAACCCGCAACGATAACGACAAAGCCACTCAGGATTGTGTACTCGGCTTTTAAAAAGGCCATGGCACCGGTGTAAATTTCATTTCCGATGTAAATCATTTTTTCTGTTCCAGCTGGTTGCCTGGCTATCTTGATGTATATAAGCAAGGCAAATGCGAGGCCCAATACGCCTGCAGCTGGCGCCCACGCGGCTAAATCAATCATTTGTGCGTCTCCTTTTTAAACAACGAAATTGTTACACCGGACTTCATATTTTCTCTTCCCGGGATGAGATGATTATTGTGGTCGCACTATACCACAGCGGACTCAAATTTTGGCCCGGAAATACTGACAAACCGGCGTAAACTTGCAAGGATCTGGAACTATCTTACGAAACGAAAAGTGGGCGGGGGACTTTGTCATCCACCGGCTCGCCCGGCGGGCTTATTTTGCGTATGTCCTGCCAAAAAAATCACCTTCGTGCCAGGCGGGCCGATCCTTCTCATTCGCAATCGTCGCGCCGATTTTTGCGTTGATCCGGGTGAACTTCGCTGCCGCCAGGTAGTTGATCGGCAGATTCAGGTCATCGCTGGGTTTGTGATAGTGCTTCTGCAGAAAGCCTTCAAAAATCGGTCGTGTATCAATACTGCCGTCGAGGGACTTCATGCCTGTCACCAGGAATACCGACGGAACCCCCTGTTGCACAAACCGGTAGTGATCACTGCGGACAAATATGTTTTGTTCGGGGAAGGGGTCCGGTGACAATTCAATACCATAACTTTCCGCCGCACCCCGAACCGTCTCTCCCAGGCTGGAGTGCTCGGCGCCAAAGGCAATCACATCGCCAAACTCATAAAGTAACAGCGGCATGTCAAGATTGACTGCACTGACGATGGAATCGATGGGAACCGTCGGGTTCATGGCAAAATATTCAGAACCCACCAGGCCTTTCTCTTCTGCGGTGACCGCCACAAACAAAATCGATCGCCTCGGCGGTTGACCTTCGGTAAACAGCCGGGCGGTTTCCAGCATCACCGCAACACCCGACGCATTATCCAGCGCGCCGTTGTTGATCAGGTCGCTTTGTGGCTGTTCACCGCTGTCGGCATGTAATTCGCCAATATGATCCAGGTGGGCGGTGTAGACCACGTATTCATTCGCAAGCAGTGGGTGTGAGCCGGGCAGGAACGCAACCACGTTTGGACTGGAGATGTTTTCATGGCGGCTGCGCTGGCGCATGCTGACTTTGCCTTGAAGGGCAAACGTGGTCAGCACTTCACCACTGTCATCGCGCTCGAGCAGTGTTTTCAGATCGACCGGCGCGTTCTCAAATAAAAATTCTGCCGCGGTGTGACGCAACATGGCGTTGGCCTTAATCTGCTTGAACTCGCCGTGGACCTCGCCCTGCGCATTGATCCAACCCATCGCAGGCATTCCAACCTGGCTGCTTACCCGGTCCCACTGGTATCGCTGTGCTGCCCTTGGTGTGTGAATGATCAGAATCCCCACCGCCCCGTGACGCACAGCAGCCCTGGTCTTTTCAGTCGTGGAAGCAAAATGCGCACCTTCTTCGCTGGGAAAGTCGTGCGGTTGACCCGCGAAAAAAACCACCACTTTGCCGCTGGCATCGAGATTCGCATAGTCATTGTGATCGAGTTCGCCTGCCTCGATGCCATAGCCGGCAAAAACCAGTCCCGCTTCGAGTTCCGCTGAAGTGCGGCCAAGCGCAGGCCCCATATAGAACTGATCAACAAAAGCCAGCGCCGTGGTGGTTGCAGCGTTGCTGAATACCAGTTCAGCCGAACCTGGTTCGAGAAACGCCTGGCGCAGCGGCACCTGCTGCAGATAACCACCATCATTACCCGCCGGCAACAGGCCCATTTGGCGGAACTGGCCACTGACATAATTAGCCGCGATGTCATAACCATCGCGGCCGGGTTGCCTGCCGCGCAGCAGGTCATCGGCCAGAAACTCGATATGCGCCTGCAGACGATTCTGAAGAAGCAGGTCTGCTTCATCCCCGGCCCGCGCAGAGAGCGTGGCGAGCAGCAAAACACAGCCGGCCAATTTTAAAAATCGCATAAATCCCCTGTTATTGACTGGCTGTGAGTTGTCTTGATCAGAGCTCAAAGGGTGCGAGCTTTTGCGGCACCAGCAGCTTTTTCAAACGTACATACTTTGGCAGACCGTCGGCACCATATGGCGGGTAATCCTCACCCTGTATCAGGGGTTCGAGGTAGCGCCTGGCAGCCGCCGTGATGCCAAACCCGTCCTTGCTGATAAAATTCCTTGGCATCATCTTCTCGCGATTCGCCACCTTGGCCAAATCCGCTTCGCCGACCTTCCAGCGATAGGGTGAGTCCGAGGTCCTGACCACGACCGGCATGACCCCGGTTTTACCCTGCAATGCCAACTCGACGGCCGCCTTGCCCATGGCATAGGCCTGGTCCACATCATTTTTCGATGCGATGTGGCGGGCGGAGCGTTGCAGGTAATCAGAAACGGCCCAGTGGTTCTTGTAACCCAGCGCGCTGGTAATCATGCCGGCCACGACCGGCGCCACGCCACCCAGTTGGGCATGGCCGAATGCATCACGGCGGCCCGAGTCGGCCAGGAAACGGCCCTGCTGGTCGCGGACACCTTCGGACACGACGATGGTGCAGTAACCGTGGGTTTTGACAGCCTTGTCGACCTTCTTCAACATGGCTTCCTGATCCAGCGGAAGCTCCGGAAACAGGATCACATGTGGCGGATCGCCCGGTTTCTGCTGCGCCAGACCGCCTGCGGCGGCAATCCATCCGGCATGACGCCCCATGACCTCGAGCACGAAAACCCTGGTGGAACTGGAAGCCATCGACTCGACATCGAGACTTGCCTCCATGACCGACACTGCAACATATTTCGCGACCGAACCAAAACCCGGACAACTATCCGTAATCGGCAGGTCATTGTCGATGGTCTTGGGCACACCGATGCACTGCACCGGAAAGCCCAGCTTGTCGCTTATCTGTGAGACCTTGTAGGCCGTGTCCGCCGAATCGCCGCCGCCATTGTAAAAAAAGTAGCCGATGTTATGCGCCTTGAAAACCTCGATCAGCCGCTCGTATTGGGCACGGCTTTCTTCGATGCCTTTCAGCTTGAAACGGCACGAGCCAAAGCCGCCACCGGGTGTGTGGCGCAGGGCCGCGATATCCGCTTTGCTCTCTTTGCTGGTGTCGATCAGTTGTTCATTCAGGATACCCAGGATGCCGTCCTTGCCAGCGTAAACCTTGCCCAGGCGGTCCTTGTGCCGCCGGGCTTCTTCTATCAGGCCACAGGCGGTTGCGTTGATGACCGGTGTTACGCCACCGGATTGCGCGTAAAGCAGATTCTTCTTGATCATAAATTTCCTTAAATCCCTTCAATCTTCATTGACTTGACTGGTATGAGCGGTTAGCGTTAGCGCCTATTTTAGAGGACTGGAACCGTCCAATGCGAATTGTATTACTAGGCCCCCCGGGTTCGGGCAAAGGAACCCAGGCAAAGCTGCTGGTTGAACAGTTGGGAGTACCACATATTTCCACCGGTGCACTGCTGCGCAACGCTGCCCAAAGGGGCACGGAACTGGGCCTGAAGGCCAAGGCGTTGACCGACAAGGGCGAGTTGGTGCCGGATGACGTGATCTCCGACATGATCGGGGAAAGACTGCGCCGTGCCGACGTGGCCAAAGGATTCATCCTCGACGGCTATCCGCGCAACCTGGCCCAGGCCAAGTCGCTGGACGCATTGCTCGAGCGTCTGGATCAGCCGGTGGACGAGGCCATATTGATCGATATCAAAGCGGAGCTCATCATCAAGCGTATCGCCAAGCGCGCACAGGAAGAGGGTCGTGCCGACGATACCGAAGAGACCGTGCGCAACCGCTTGCAGGTGTACACCGAACAGACCGAACCGGTGGCGGAATATTACGCGCAACGCGGACTGCTCACCAAGGTGCTTGGTGAAGGCAGCGTAGATGATATCTTCCAGCGCATCCTCAGCATTTTAAACCTGGGTTCCGTGTCCGCCTGAGCGACCGGATGGTCATCTCCCTTCGCACCTGAATATAAAAAACAGTCAGTGTTCCTATGAATGGCATACTCATGAACCTGGCTCAACTGCTGCGCTTGCGGGGCGGACCGCAAGACCTGCCCGCCATCTGGCCGCTTACGTTCCTGCTGTTGACGCTCTACATGCTGCAAAACCTCATTACAGGCCAGCAGTTGCAGGATGAAAATGCGGCGGCCAAAAGCCTGCTGTCGGTGTGTCTGCAGATCGGTGTACTGACAGGGCTGCTTTTCTGGCGCAAACACCCGGAGCGATTTGCGCAAACGTTGAGTGCACTGGCGGCGGCAGGTATTTTTTTCAATTTCATCAGCTGGGGTCTGCTGTCGTTGTCCGACCCGGCGGTAAACCAGCCGGTGCTCGCGCTGATCTGGTTTGCGGTTTTTATCTGGAGCCTGCTGGTGGACGCACATATTTACCGCCATGCATTAACGGTTCCGTTTGCGGTGGGAATGCTGGTCACCGTACTGATACTTGCAGCGGGTTATGTCCTGATAGAAATGTTGTTTTTGCTGGGGATCCTCTGATTCAACCGCGGTTGAAGTGTATTGAGCATTAAAACGTAATGAAAATTCATATTCTTGGAGCGTGCGGGACATTCATGGGCGGGGTGGCGATGCTCGCCAGCCGTGCCGGTCACCAGGTCACCGGCGCCGACCAGCACACCTATCCACCGATGAGCACCCTGCTGGAAAGCGAGGGCATTGTGCTGTATGACGGCTACAGTGAAGAGCCCATGCATGACCGCCCGGACCTGGTCATCATCGGCAACGCCCTGAGCCGCGGCAACCCGGCGGTTGAATACGTTCTGAACCAACGGCTGAACTTTACTTCCGGCCCGCACTGGCTGGGCGAAAACTACCTGCGTGACCGCACGGTCCTGGCGGTCGCCGGCACGCACGGCAAGACCACCACCTCCAGCATGCTTGCCTGGATGCTGGAATGCGCGGGTCTGAACCCCGGCTTTCTGATCGGCGGTGTGCCTCTGAATTTCAATGTTTCAGCCCGCGAGGGTGCGGATTATTTCGTGGTGGAAGCCGACGAATACGACACCGCTTTTTTTGACAAACGTTCCAAGTTCGTCCACTACCGGCCGCGGGTTGCCATCCTGAACAACCTCGAATACGACCACGCGGATATTTTTCCCGATCTCGGCGCCATCGAGACGCAGTTCCACCACCTGGT
>Ga0105096_10000353_pt1 | contig 15231 bp, 16 predicted proteins | sample PPLLak3cmMay2015_FD_87036 | JGI IMG/M metagenome (GOLD analysis project Ga0105096, IMG submission 87036) | Freshwater sediment microbial communities from Prairie Pothole Lake near Jamestown, North Dakota, USA - PPLs Lake P7 Core (1) Depth... | ecosystem: Environmental > Aquatic > Freshwater >... | reverse complement strand
CTTTCCGCCGGGGATGACGGGTTTTCCGGGCGACGAACGCTGAGGATCGAACGCGCGGCGCATCTGTTGCATCTGGTAGTGGCGGCGCAGTTCCCTCGCGAACCGCTCGGGAGGCAGTCCTTCCAGCCACGCGCGATCATTGGGGCTGATCTCGTCGCGAAAGTACTTTTCGAGCTCGTCACGCGAAGGCTGCAGTGGCTGGAATTGGCTCATGTATTGCGATCGCGCCCACTCGAACACCCGCTCGCCCTTTTCCTTGCGGGTGGCCAGGGCTTCAAGTTCCTGGCGCGCCGAGGGCGAGAGCTTTTGGGCGAGCGTTTGGTAATCGTCTTCGGTGGGAAAGTCGAGCGGCGCGCCACTTTCCCCCATGCGGCGTGACAGGGTGAACAACAACGTCGCTCGGCGGCGTTGCGGATCGGTGGTCTGCTGCAGTCGGTCACGGAAGAAGCCCGGGGGAACCAGGTTCACGATCTCGCTGTCGTGTCGGGTGAGCAGTTCGTCGAGCCACGTCATCAAGACTTTTGCATCGTCCCCCTGCAAGGAACGTCCCACGGGGCGTGGCATGCGCTGTTCCTGTTCACGACGCTGTTGTTCGAGCAATTGTTGAACTTGGACGAGCCGTTCGTCCGCCGGCAGACTGAGCAGTTCCGCTCGCCGACCCGCCGGCAGCGTGCGCGACCACGTCGAGTAGTGTTGCAGGGTATTGCGCAATTCGGCCGACTTGGGATCAGCGTCCAGCTCGTGATGCAGGTCGCGCAGCCACTGTTGCTTGTCCGGCGAGAGCAATTCGAACGCATCGCGTTTGCGGCGCAGTTCGTCGAGCTCTTGCGGCGACAGGTGGGCTAATGGGTCGCGAGGTGCTTGACGCGATGGTCCGAGCGAGGTCGCGTCGGGAAGTTCCTGCTCGAAGAGGCTTTCACGCTGAAGCTGCCGTACGAACTCAATGTCGTCGGCGTTCAGATACAGGTCGACATTTTCAATGACCGGCAAGTCGCGCAAGAATCGCCGCTCGGGCGCCTGCTGACGGACTTGCACGACGAGGTAACCGACCACGATCGCGGCGGCGAGTCCCATCGCCCGCAGCGACCAGGCGACGAACCGGCGACGGCGCCAGCGCCCCACCGAGTGATCGCTGTCGGTCGCGGCCCGGAGGGCCACCATCTCGACGGTGGTCGAGGCGAAATTCTCGGACGCCTCGACGCGTGGCAGTTGATCGAGCAGATCCCAGGCGCGCTGCAGTTGCTGCAGACGCCGCCGAAACTCGGGGTCCTCCGACAGCCGGCGTTCGACGCGTTGGGCCGAGGCATGATCGAGTTCGCCGTCGAGATACGCGACGAGTTCCGTCTCGATCTCGATGGTTTCGGGCGTGGGGTTGGAATCGTTCATGGTTAATCCTTGAGTGGTCGAATGCCGTCGGCCACATAAGGTTCGAGCATCGTGCGCAAGTTCTCGCGGGCGCGCCACAACACCGACTTGACGGCGGAAACGGTCAGTCCCATGGTGTCGGCGATTTCCTGATATCCCATCTCCTCGAACTTCGACAGCATCAGTGCCACGCGTTGCTGGTCGTTCAACGATTCCATGGCCGTTCGCACGATCTCGGCAAGTTCCGTTTTATCGAGCCGACGGGTCGGCAGGGCGCCGCTCGCCGCCTTGGCCAACTGTTCCAGCGAGATGGCGGAGGATTCATTCCCGGCAGGTGGAGCCAAATGGATTTCGCGTCGTCGCACATGGGAGCGGATGGCGTTGCTGGCCACGTTGGCGGCAATGCGGAACAGCCACGTCACGAACTTCGCGTCGGGTTGGTAGGTCTTGCGGCTGCGATACACGCGCAGGAACACATCCTGTGCCAGATCTTCCGCTTGCTGGCGGTTGGGGACGAGGTTCGCCAGCAGCGTCAGGAGCCGATTCTGGTAACGGGTCACCAGCTCCGTGAACGCGGCCGCGTTGTCGTCGCGCACCTGCAGCATGAGCCGGACGTCCGGATCGATTACCTCGTATTTGATTTCGGAGGAATCGGTCACCGACACGCGACACGCTCGTTTCTCGCTCGGCCCGCGGCGCGCCCGGGGGAACGTCGCAGGTTCACGGTTCGTGCTGCCACTGGGTCAAACCCCGCGGGGGCGGAAAGGTTGCGAAAGGACCGGTTCATGAGGCGGGAGACTCCAGCGTGACCAGCGACGTGTCGGTCGCCGGCGTGGAGCGACGGAGTTGCCCGCAGGCCGCGTCGATCTGATCACCCTTGCGTTCGCGAAACTGCACATTCACCCCCGCGCGTTCGAGAATCTCGCGGAAACTGCGCTGGGCGGCCGGGGTGGGAGTGCGATAGGGGAGTCCGGCGACCGGGTTATAGGGAATGACGTTCAGCAACGCGGTCTGTCCCTTGAGCAGGGCGGCCAACTGCCGCGCATGTTCCGGGCGATCGTTTAACTCGGCCAGGAGGACGTATTCGTAGGTGAGTCGGCGGCCTGACGCTTCCAAATAGCGTTGAGCGGCCGCCAGCACTTCGCCCAGGCCAATGTTCTTGTTCACCGGGACGATCCGCGATCGCAGTTCGTCGTTGGGCGCGTGCAAGGAGACGGCCAGTTGATACTTCGCCCCCAGTTCGATCAGTCGGTCCATGGCCGGGGGCAGGCCCACCGTGGAGATCGTAATGCGGCGCGGGCTGATGCCCAGCCCCTTGGCGTCGCTGGCGATGTGCAGTGCCGGGAGCAAGCGATCGAGATTGGCCAGCGGCTCACCCATCCCCATCGCCACGATATGGCTGAGCCGCTCGTCGGCCGGGAGCAAATGCTGGAGGCGGAGCATCTGCTCGACGATTTCGCCCGTGGTCAAATTGCGATCGACGCCATCCAGGCCGCTCGCGCAGAACACGCAGCCCATGGCGCAGCCGACCTGAGTGCTGATGCAGATCGATCGCCGCAGACCGTCCCGCAGCAGGACGCACTCGATCCGTCCGCCGTCGGCCAATTGCAGCAGCAGTTTCTCGGTGCCGTCGTCGGCTTGGCGGTGGCTGACGATCTGCGACGTGAAGATTTGAAACTCACTCGCCAGTTGCTGCCGCAGCTCGACCGGCAGATCGGACATGGCGGCGAAGTCGGCGGCGCGATTTTCCCGGACCCACCGCTCGATCTGCGCGGCGCGGTAACCGGGATGTCCGTGGGCCGCCAGCCACTGTCGCAGGTCGGCGGAAGTCGTATCGAGTAAGTGTTTCATGGCAGATCTTGCTGTCAGGGTACCAGAGCGGGGCGCGGACTTGTCAACCACGTGCGTCCTTCCCCGTCGGCCAACGCCGCGGCGAAGGCCTCGAAATCGGGATAGATCGCGTCGCTACAGTAGCGCACCGCCCAGTTGTGCGTCAGGGGACTGATCGTGACGACTCGCCGGCCATGCCGATAGGCTTCCCACATTTCAATGGCGGTTCCCATGGATGCTTCCGGTACGAATGCGACCACCAGGTCGACCTCGCGGCACATGCGATTATGGTGGTAAAAGACGCGGCGGCCCCGGTGTTCGTCGTAGTCCAGCGAATCGGAATGGTCGGCGAGCGGATCGTAAATCTCGGCTTGGGGAAAGTGCTGGGCCAGGAGTTGCCGAAGTTGCGTGCGATAGTCCTGCTGGTGAAGGACGGCGCCCAGATGGGAGCCCTGCATGATTCCCGCCAGAAAGATCCGCATCGCAATTCTCCGCTTCTTGGTGAGCGGCTCCCCCGACCGCTCCACATTCTTTATCATACCCGCTTCGCCCGCGGCCGCGCGGCCGACGTCTCTTCAGAGGCATGCAGTGCAGTCGGCCCGATCCGACGCCGTCGTCCGCCGTCGGAAAGGACGACCGGCGATGCCAGGAATACTTGACGCCATGACAGCCAGCAAGTCTTCGCGAACCAGTGCGCCCGCAGCTCCGCAGTCCACGCCCCGCGGCGTTGAACCCGACTTACGTCGCGCTCTCGCCTTGGTCATGCAATTGATGCCCATTCCTGGCCGGAGCGGCCAGGAGCAGCGGATGGCGACCGCCGTGGTCGACCAGCTCAAGAAAGCCGGTCTGGGCGCGGAGTCGATTGAGTTCGACAACGCTCATCAGCAATCACGTTTGGGGGGAGAGTGCGGCAATCTCATCGTGAAGTTTCCCGGCACGATCAAGGGACCGCGCCGGCTCTTGACCGCGCATCTCGATACCGTGCCGATTTGCGTGGGCTGCCAACCGCACCTGGAAGGTGATTACGTGCGGTCGTCGAATCCGCAAACCGGATTAGGCGCCGACAACCGCGCGGGATCGGCCGTCCTCTTGACCGCCGCCCTGGAGATACTCGAAAAGAAATTGCCTCATCCGCCCCTCACATTCTGCTGGTTCGTGCAGGAGGAAGTGGGGCTTTTTGGGTCGCGATTCTGCCGCAAGTCCAAGCTGGGGAATCCCAAGCTGGCGTTTAACTGGGATGGAGGCTCGCCGAGTAAAGTCACGATCGGCGCTACGGGCGCCTTTCGGCTCGAAATCGACGTGCAGGGAGTGGCCAGCCACGCGGGAGTGGCTCCCGAGCAAGGGGTCAGCGCCATTACGATCGCATCGCTGGCGATCGCCGAACTCCATCGAACGGGCTGGCACGGCGACATTCGCAAGGGACGTCGCCAGGGGACCAGCAACGTGGGTGTGATTCAGGGAGGAGAAGCCACGAACGTCGTGACCGATCGCGTCCTCCTGCGTGCCGAGGCGCGAAGCCACGACCCCAAGTTTCGCGCGCAGATTGTGCGCCAGATCGAACAAGCTTTTGCCAAGGCCGTGCGCGAAGTGCGGAGCGTTCAAGGCGTGGGAGGTAACGTCAAGTTCGACGTGCGGCAGGACTACGAGTCGTTTCGGCTCGACCCCTCCGAGCCCAGCGTTCTCGCGGCGCAGTCGGTCGTGCGCGCGGTTGGCCTGGAACCGCTGCTCGCGATTTCCAGCGGCGGACTCGATGCCAACTGGCTGACGGAGAATGGCATTCCCAGCGTCACGCTCGGTTGTGGGCAAGTCCAGCCACACACGGTGGCGGAGGCTTTGGATGTCGAAGCCTATCGGCAGGCCTGTCGCATCGGGCTGCGTTTGGCGACTGCCACGGAGTGAACTCCGATGGATCTCGACGAAGAACTCTGTCTTTGCTTTCACGTTTCACAACGCAAGGTCCTGAACTATCTGCGGATCGAACGCCCCAGGCGCGCGAGCCAACTGGCGGACTGCCAGGGTGCCGGAACCGGGTGTGGATGGTGTCGCCCGTTCCTGGAGCGGCTGTTTGAAGCTTCGCAACGGGAATTGCCCCCGCAGGACGTGCTGCCCGAGGCTGGCGACTATGCTCGACAGCGAGGTCGCTATCTGGATGCAGGTGGAGGCAAGCCGCCCCCAGGAGCGACTCCGCCGCCGGCCCCTCCAGCGGAGTCGTCCGCCAGTGCAAGTTCTCCTGAGCATCCCTAAGAAGCCCTCTCAGAACCCCGTGGCACGGACTTCCCAGGCCGTGATGGGCGGGCAGGGAAGCCCGCCCGATAGGTATTGTTAGGCGCTCGAAGTCACCAACTGGCATGTCGCTGGGGGATTCGTTATCATACGCGACACGAACGGGTGTTCGCGTCTGGGAATTTCACTGTGGGGTCTGTTGCCGATGGCTCGCAAGATCATTAACCGTAAGCAGTTGCGAGAGGAATTTGAAGCCGCGGAAGAGGCCGGCTTGGTGGAAGACGAGGAGCTCGACGAAGAAGAGGAAGAAGGATCTGACGAAGAGAAACCGGCGAAAGTCAAGAAGAAGCCGGCCAAGCGCAAGTCGAGGGCCAAAGAGCCCGTCGAAGTGCGCATGAAGCTGTTCTGGGGCGTATACAACCAATCGCTCAAGCGCGTCGCGCTGTATGAGTTCACCCAGAAGAAGCAGGCCGAACAAAAAGCGGCCGAGTTGAGTGCCAGCGGTAAGTCGCCGCATTTCGTACAGAAGGTTAAGGAACCGGTCAGCGAGCCGTAATCGAACTCACGAGTCAGGAGCAACGCCATGGGAGCGAACACAAAAGACTTCACGGACGCCAGTTTTGACCAGGATGTCTTGAAGTCGACTCAACCGGTCCTGGTGGATTTTTGGGCCCCCTGGTGTGGCCCCTGCCGGCAGATAGCGCCGATGATCGACCAACTGGCGGCTGAAAATGCTGGTTCGGTCGTCGTGGGAAAAATGAACATCGACGAGAATCCCACGACGCCGCAAAGTTACGGTGTCGAGGCCATTCCGACGCTCTTGTTGTTCAAGAATGGCCAAGTCGCGCAGCGCTTTGTCGGATCGCAGCCGAAGGTTCGCCTGCAATCCGCGATCGACGCCGCCAAGGGCTAGAGCCGCCGATCAGCCAGTATCGAGCAGCGCCAGATTGGGCGCCAGTCGCCTGAGCTGGACGCCCATGAATTCTTGTACTCGCTGAGTCTGCGGGATGCGCAGCGCTAGGCGTAGAATTTCCGCGGCGTCGGCGGTCGAGACGTGCGCCGCGAGTTCCTTGATCGAGGGAATAAACGACGGGCTCATGCTGAAGCTGCGTAGTCCCATGCCCAGCAGCAGGACAAAGGCTCGCGGCTGACCGGCCATTTCTCCGCACAGAGTGAGCGGTTTCTGGGCCTTGTTGCAGGCTCGGATGACATGTCGCAACGTACGCAGTACGGCCGGCGCCAGGGGTTGGCAAAGATGGCTGACCTTGGGATTGTCGCGGTCGGCCGCCATCAAATACTGCACGAGATCGTTGGAGCCGATTGAGACGAAGTCCACGATGCGGAGCAGGGTCCGAATCATGACCGCCGCGGCGGGAACTTCCAGCATCATCCCCAGCGGGACATTGGCGAATTCCTGTCCTTCGCGCGACAATTGAGCGGCGACGCGGTGGACCATCTTCTTGACTCGAACCATTTCCTCGACGTTCGTAATCATGGGGAACATCAGCCGGACTTGCCCCCCCAGTTGTTCCGCGCGGGCCGCGGCACGCAATACCGCTCGGAGCTGGGTGTTGAAGAACTGCGGATGCTCGAATGACAACCGGATGCTGCGCCAGCCGAGAAAGGGATTGGCTTCCTGGTGCGTGTGTCCCAGGTAGGGGACTGTCTTGTCACCCCCGATGTCCAGGGTGCGGATGGTGACTTGGTGTTTCGGACTCTGTTCGATAATGTCGCGGTAAATCGAAAGTTGTTCCTCTTCGCCGGGCACCGTGGGGTGGGTCAGGTAGAGGTATTCGGTGCGAAAGAGTCCGATTCCCGTGGCCCCCATCGCGTGGGCGGCTTGGGCGTCGGCGATCCCATTGATATTGGCGAGCAGTTCGACCGGTTCGCCATCGAGGGTCAGCGCGGGATGGTCGCGATTTTCCGCGAGCTGGTCCTTGAGGTGGAAGAATTCGCGCTCGAGCTTGCGGTAGGCGCTGGCGGTCTCCGGCGCGGGGTTGACGAGGACCAGCCCGTCGCGCCCGTCGACGATCACGCTGTCGCCGGTCTTAATGTATTGCAGGATGCCGTCCACGCCACACACGGCGGGGATGCCTCGACCGCGAGCGATGATGGCGGCATGGCTGGTTTGGCTCCCCCCTTGGTTCACGATGCCGCGCACATCCACGTTGCCCAGGGCCACGGCCTGGGACGGGAGCAGTTCCTCGGCGATGACAATCAACGGGCCGGGGAGGGCGGTGGACGCCGGCTTCAGGACGTCGGAAAGGTGATAGCTGAGTCGCGTGACGACGTCCCGCAGATCGGCGATGCGTTCCCCCAGGTATTCGTCGCGGGTGCGGGCGAAGAGGGCCGAGAATTCCTCGAGCAAGCGATGCAGGGCGGCGGAGGCGGTCAGGCGTTCGTCGACGATCCAGCCGCGAATCCGTCGAGTAAACGCGGGATCGCGCAACATGGACTCGTGCACGGCGAAAATCTGACCGGCGTCGTTGCCAACTTGCTCGGAGACCTTTTGGGCCATGACGCGCAGTTCGGCGACAGCCTTGTCGCGCGCGGCCTCGTACTGCTCAAGTTCACGGGTGATCTCGTCCGACTCCAGGCGCTTGGTGTCCGGATTGACGAAGATTTCGCGGATACAATAGGCCGTTCCCACAGCCACGCCGGGAGAAACGGCAATTCCCTTGTGCATGGCTGCGAATGTAGCAGTACGACGAGTGGATGACAAACGCCGATCCTCGGGGGGCGTGAGGCCAAACCGGGTCCCTTGCGGTTCTTCCGCGGACTTACCTCCCGAGGGGCCGGTCTGCCGTTGTGGCGTAACTGGTTGATTACTATATTACTTCCCACCATCTGGGTAGTTTTTGCGGGTTATCCTTGTACAAGTGATGCGGCGCGATGCGGTTTTCGTTGATCGACCGGATTGTCGAACTGGAGCCGGGCGTAAGAGTGTCCGCGATTAAGGCCCTGGCGCTGAGTGAAGGGTATTTGGAGGACCATTTCCCCAAGTTTCCCGTAATGCCTGGAGTGCTGATGCTGGAAGCGCTCGTGCAGGCGGCCTCGTGGTTGATTCTTAAGTCCGAAGATTTTTCGCATTCCGTGGTTACGCTGCGCGAGGCCCGCAATGTGAAATTCGCCGAGTTCGTGCGACCGGGCGAAGTCTTGGCCATCACTGTGGAAGTGATGAAGCACGATGCAACGACCACGATGCTCAAGGCTCAAGGGGTGGTCAACGGAAAAGTGGCTGTCAGCGCCCGGTTGTTATTGGAGCGGTGTAACTTGGCGGATCGCCTGCCGAACCGTGAGGTTTGGGATGCGACGACCCGGGCAAAAATTCGCAAACGATTTGAGTTAATTTACCAGCCGAGTCGGCCGAACCTTGGCTAGATCGGCTGCGCGATAGCGTTGTCAAAGAGTGTTTTCCAGCAGAGGACAAGCGAGATTATGGCACCTACTAAAGATGAAGTCTTCGCAAAAGTGCAGACGGCCCTCGTTGAGGCCTTAGGGGTCGACGACGATGACGTCGTACCGGCGGCCACGATGGTGGGCGACCTGGGAGCGGAGTCGATCGATTTCCTGGACATCGTCTTTCGGCTGGAAAAGTCGTTTGGCATCGAGATTCCGCGGTCGGAACTCTTTCCCGAGGACATTCTTACGAATGCCGACTACGTCAAGGATGGGCGCGTGACTCCCGGCGGTCTCGAAGTCCTCAAGAAACGCATGTCTTTCGCCGACCTGAGCAAGTTCGAAGCGAACCCGATGGTGCAGGACTTCGGCAACCTGCTGACCGTGAGCGACTTGTGTCGCTACATCGAAAGCAAGCTCGGCACGTTGAGCTAGTGCGGCACTGGGGGCGTTGACGGGCTTTGTTTGGCTTGCGGGGTGTGTTCGGCCATGCGCTGGTTTTGGATTGATCGTTACTCGGAGTTCGTGGTGGGCCAGCGCGGCGTGGCTGTCAAGGTCTGCGCTTTCGGCCAACCACCGCTCGATGAAAACCCCAATAGCCTGGGGGCCTTGCCGGGCCCGCTGATCATTGAAGGCATCGCGCAGACCTGCGGACTCGTGGTGGCGTCTTCCAGCCAGTTCCGCGAGCGGGTCGTGCTGGCCAAGATCACGAAGGCCGTGTTTCACGACTTCGCCTGGCCGGGTGACACGCTCGTTTATACGACCGATGTCGTCGACATGCAGGACGAAGGGGCCATCTGCCGCGGAGTCAGCCACTGCGGTGGCAAACTGCAGGCGGAAGTCGACCTGATGCTGGCCTTTCTCGGCAAGCGACTCGAACAGCCCCTGTTCGAGCACTCGCAGTTTTGCCGTTGGCTGCGTACGTTGGGCGTCTTTGACTGCGGTCGGCATCCCGATGGCTCGCCACTTCAAGTCCCCGACTATTTGCTCGCCGCGGAATACGCGGAGGCGGGAATCGGCACGACGCAGGAGCCTAGAGCATGAGACGTCGCGTCGTGGTCACCGGAGTGGGGTGCATTAACCCCATGGGGAATGATGTCGAGACCATGTGGAAGGGGCTCAAGGAGAGCCAGTCCGGCGTGGGCTACACGACGATTTTTGACGCATCGAATTTCCCGACGCGGATCGCGGCCGAAATCAAGAACTGGGACATTTCGCGAATTGGCGAAGACCCTGCGGTGTGGGCGCGGCGGGGCCGCCATACGCACTTCGCCGCCGGTGCGGCGCGCCAGGCCGTGGACTCGTCCGGAGTGTTGGACTCGTTGTCGGATCGGACCAGGTTCGGCATCTATCTGGGAAGCGGCGAAGGAAACTCCGATTTCTCTTCGTTCGCTCGAATGATGGTGGCGGGCCTGCAGGGCGGTTCGTTTGACGTCGCGAGCTTTCTCAAGTGCGGCTTGGAGACGCTGGATGCGACGAGCGAACTGGAGCAGGAGCCCCACATGCCGGCCGGCCACTTGTCGGCCATGTTCGACGCTCAAGGTCCGAACTTCAATTGCCTCACCGCCTGCGCCGCCAGTAGTCAGGCCATTGGCGAGGCGACGGAGATCATTCGACGGGGCGATGCCGATGTGATGCTCTCCGGCGGAGCTCACAGCATGATTCATCCGTTTGGAGTGACGGGATTCAATCTGCTGACGGCACTCTCGACCAGCAACGAGCAACCGACGCGGGCCTCGCGCCCTTTCGATCGTCTACGCGACGGCTTTGTGTTGGGAGAAGGCGCCGCCATGGTGGTCCTCGAGGAACTCGAGCACGCCCGTCGTCGTGGAGCCCAGATCTTCGGCGAAGTGCTCGGCTACGGATCGACGGCCGACGCTTATCGGATCACGGATATTCATCCCGAGGGGCGGGGCGCCATCGGCTGCATGCGAGCCGCTTTACACGATGCCCGTCTGGACCCTTCGCAAGTCGACTATGTCAACGCGCACGGGACCAGTACCAAGGTCAACGATCATGTGGAGACCTTGGCTTGCAAGGGAGTGTTTGGCCAGCGAGCCGCGCAAACGCCGGTTTCCAGCACTAAGAGCATGATGGGGCATCTGATTGCGGCCGCCGGTGTGACCGAAATGATCGTCTGCCTGCTGGCGATTCGCGATCAGGTCCTACCCCCGACGATCAATTACGAGAACCCGGATCCCGAGTGCGACCTGGATTACATTCCCAACGTGGCGCGTGAGGCCAAGTGCGAAATCGCGCTGAATAACAGCTTCGGCTTCGGGGGCCAGAATATCACGCTGGCGGTCGGGCGATACCGCTGAACTCACGACGATGAAACGTGGGATAGGCTTCCAGCCTGTCAGTCCCACCCGTAGCACGGCCTTCCCAGGCCGTGATGGACGGGCTGGGAAGCCCGCCCTTCAGGTCATTGACGCTCCAAGGCTTGGAGCGAGGCCCAAGCAAGCCACCCGTTTTCGTCACTCGGATGGCGTGACTCGTTCACGAGTGGGCGGGATCCGCTATCGCCCGATGCTGGGTGGGTTTTTCACCAGAAAGTCCCGGGGGCCGCGGACCGTGTAGTACGGATAGCCAACGGCCGCCGACGAAGGACCGACCATTCCTTCTTCCGGATCGCCGCGTCGGTTCCCATGGCCAGCCAGCATGCCGCCCCCACGGTCGTGATTGACAGCCCAGCCTCGCGGACGAAAAGAGCCTGGACCGTGCCCTTCGTTTCCACACGAGCATTGACGGCCCGCGCAACCGGTAGCACTGAGGATCACAACGGCAACGACTAACAAAAGAGCTCGCTTCATGGGTCCCATTCCTCGGGGTGTCTCGCCGCATCAGGGCGGGTGGTACAATCGTCATCGGCCATACGCTGGGAAGAATTCAAAGAAATCCCCCAGTCGTTAACCTCGGGAAGTGCGGCGAAGTTTATCGACGTCCCTGGAAAACGCTGCCTCAGGGGATTCGCAACCGAATCGAGTTCTTGGAGTTACGCCGTGAGCGATGGACAGGCCAAGCGGACGGAGGTACCCCCTCCCTGGCAGCCCCGCTTCACCTTGCAGGGTTTGTTCCTGTTGACGTTGGTCGTCTGTGCGATGGGAACCGCTGGCGCCTATCTGGTCCGTTCGCTCAGCGGATCCAGGAGCGACCGGTTCATGTTCATCTTGTTTACCTTGGCCGCTCCCCCGTTGCTGGTGATCGTGGTGAGCACGCTGGCTTACCTGGTTTCGCGACGTCGTTAGGTAGAGTTTTCTAAGAAGCCCTAACAGAACCCCGTAGCACGGCCTTCCCAGGCCGTGATGATCACCTGCGGAGGCGATTTCGTCCGCGCCGCACGGTCAATTGGTTCGTGATCGAGTCAGCCTTGGTGGCAACAGAATCTATAAAAACCCCCTCGGTGACCTCTGTGGCTTGATCCCCGAAGAACGATCTCGCCAAGGCCCAACATCTCTTGGCACGACGATTGCTTGTGAGTGAGATCGGAACAGAGCAACGTGACATGCAGGAGTGAGCCAGGAGTCGGGTGGGGCCGGAACCGAGAGAGGCAATCGAGGGAACGGCGAGAGGCTGAGACGACTGGCGTGATCAAAGCTACTGCGTGAAACGAGTTAGAGGGGAAAACGGTAGAGCGATCGTGCGGTTCTACTGCCCCGATCGGCTGGAAAAAGCGACTCGAGACGGCAAACTCAGTCGTTGCGACCAGCCAGCCGAAGTCACATTTGCGGACGGAAGGGAGAGAAATCTTCATCCGTCCGCTTTTTTTTGCGCGTTGCAGATTGCAGCATGTGCTGCAGAATAATACATGCTCGATCGTTGGTTTTGCCGCGATCTTTGGTAGGACATTCGCCGGGTTGGCCCTCGGGACAAGATTTTTCAAGTTCCTTGAGTACTTTTCGTTCCAGCCCATGTTTAAGTCATTAGCCGTGATGGAATACCGGCTGTTTTTTCGGTGCTTTTCAGGGGAGTGTTCGCAGATGAATCGACGTGGCTCATTCGCGGTGGCGGGCGTGCTGGCCTGCTCGTTGTTGGCGGGCCAGGTGTGGGGTCAGTCGACGGCTCGCAAGAGCGATGCAGCGAGCAGCTCGTCGGCGACAGCGGCATCCAAGGATGCGGCGTCGTCCAAGGACTATGGCATTCCCCAGGTCCGCATGATTAACCAGGAAATCAGCCAGGTCTGGAAAGACAATAGTCTGACCCCGGCTCCCGCCTCGCCGGACGGCGAGTGGTGCCGACGATTGTACCTGGACGTCCTGGGTCGCATACCCAGCGTGGAAGAGGCGCGTGAGTTCCTGCAAAGCAAGGAACCCGACAAGAAATCGAAGCTGGTCGTCAAGCTCTTGCACGACGAAAAGTACACCGAGGAATATGCTCGCAATTGGACGACGATCTGGACCAATGTGCTCATCGGACGCAATGGTGGCAACGAGCGTCGCAGCTTGATCAGTCGCGCGGGGATGCAGAAGTACTTGCGTGACACGTTTGCTCGCAACAAGCCCTACGACGTCATGGTGAAGGAGTTGGTCACGGCGACTGGCAGCACTTCGCCCGGGGCCGAGGATTTTAATGGCGCGGTGAACTTCCTCGTGCAGAAGGTGAATGAAGAGAAGGGGGCGCTGGCGACGGCCGACACGGCGAAGGTCTTCTTGGGGCTGCAGGTGCAGTGCACGCAGTGCCACAACCATCCCTTTAATGACTGGAAGCAGCAGAAATTCTGGGAGATGAACGCCTTCTTCCGGCAAACCAGGGCTCTACGTGAGTTCGTTCCTGGGACGCAGGATGTCGCCTCGGCCAAGCTCATCAATCAAGATTACGCGGGCGAGGGGGGCAGTGCCGAAGAGGCGACGCTGTTCTACGAGTTGCGCAATGGGTTGCTCAAGTCGGCGTACCCGGTATTTGTGGATGGCACGGAAATCTCGAAGAGCGGCTATGTTTCCGACTCGGATCGTCGCATGCAGTTGGGCGAGATGATGGTGAAGTCCGAGTTTCTGGAAAAGGCGATTGTGAACCGGATGTGGGCCCATTTTCTCGGGTATGGCTTTACCAAGCCGATCGACGACCTGGGACCCCACAACAATCCCACGCATCCCGCGCTGCTCGAGTACCTGGGACAGGAGTTTCGCAAGAACAGCTTCAATCTCAAGGAACTCATCCGCTGGATCGCGCTGAGCGAACCCTACTCGTTGTCGAGTCGGATTTCGAAGGGGAACGACGCGGATGATCCGCTGATGGGCGAGACCCCCAAGTTCACTCACTTCTACCTGCGGCAGATGCAGGCCGAGGAGTTGTACGAATCGTTGCTGGTGGCGACGGAAGCCCAGAAGACGCGCGGCAGCTACGAAGAGCAGGAGAAGGCCAAGGGGGATTGGCTCCGCCAGTTCACACTCGCCTTCGGCACGGATGAAGGCGACGAGGCCACGACGTTCAACGGGACGATTCCCCAGGCGTTGATGATGTTCAACGGAGACTTGGTGAAGAAGGCGACCAGTTCGGAGAAGGGGAGCTTCTTGTCCTCGATCGCCAACAACGCCAGTCTGAAGCCGGTGGAGAAGATCAATTACTTGTTCCTCGCCGGTTTGACCCGAGCGCCGAACAAGGCGGAGCTGGACGTCGCCAACAAGCTGCTGGTCGCTCGCCAGGGTGACACGGCCGCCGCGCTGCAGGATGTGTGGTGGGCGCTGCTGAACAGCAACGAGTTCATTTTCAATCACTAAGATTACGGATCACGCACGAGTTTTACGGGTACGGACGGGACCATTTCCAAGCGTTTTACAGGGCGACTTTCCGTCGCTCGGCACTAATCGGGAGACTTGCTATGTTCGATTTCGTTCCGCGCGGCATGAGTCGTCGACACTTCCTTTCGCACGTGGCCGGTTCCACCGCCATGGTGGGTTCCGCCTTGTCGCTTGGGCACAGTTTGCGAGCTCACGCCGCGGAACTGAAGAAGAATCGCAAGTCGGCGATCTTGCTCTGGATGAGTGGCGGTCCTTCGACGATGGACATCTGGGATCTGAAGCCAGGCTCCACGACGGGCGGGCCTTTCCGTCCGATTCGCACCAGTGGTGACGTGGAGATTTCCGAGCACATGCCGGAAACCGCCAAGATCATGCATCATCTGTCGGTCGTGCGATCGATGAGCACGAGCGAGGCGGATCACAATCGGGGTCGCTACTACATGCACACCGGTTACGTGCCGAATCCGAACATCGAGCACCCGAGCTACGGAGCGGTGATCGCTCACGAGACGATCGGCCAGCGACCGGAACTCGAGATTCCTCCGTTCGTCTCGGTCGGTGGCGCGAGCGAGGGGCCGGGATTCCTTGGCATGGCGTGGGCGCCGTTCGTGGTGAACTCGAACGGCCAGGTGCGGAACCTCGAGATGGGTTTGGACAACCGTCGTTTGACGCAGCG
>Ga0105096_10000352_pt1 | contig 15231 bp, 14 predicted proteins | sample PPLLak3cmMay2015_FD_87036 | JGI IMG/M metagenome (GOLD analysis project Ga0105096, IMG submission 87036) | Freshwater sediment microbial communities from Prairie Pothole Lake near Jamestown, North Dakota, USA - PPLs Lake P7 Core (1) Depth... | ecosystem: Environmental > Aquatic > Freshwater >... | reverse complement strand
CTTATTTCTGAGGATCGTAAGAAGTTAATCGAGAATTCTTTGTTCGATTATTCAGGTACGGAAATCTCTAACTATTTTACTCTCATTGGTAATGAAATTAAAAAAACAAAGAAAATCTCGTATGAAGACATTAAAAACATTGTGCTTCAGGCAGTTTCCTTTAATGCAAACTATGTGGTTCGCCCTAAGTGGTCGCTTTCAAAATTAATTTTTGGAAACAATAAATCAGTTTCAGTTAATGAACTCAGGTTGATGCTTAACTACACTTATTATTATGAATATCTTAATAACGTTTTTCTAGCTTACTTATCGAAGAAAAAGATTTTAAATATTACTATTACCGAGTTTGAACTTATTGTAAATAAGATTGATCGTGAATTATTTATGCTTCATCAAAGCAAATTAGTTGACAATGCACTTTATGCAATAGCTGATTACTTTAGTATTGGTGGTCTTAACAAATCAACGGTAACAGTAGAATCAGTTGAAAATTTTCTTAAAGAAAAAAACCTTACCGAACTACTCTTCAAACTTAAGCGAGCCTATTCAAACTCAGCAAAAAAGAGAGCAGATATTGATGATATACGAAAAGTTCTTTACTCGACTTTAAGCATTGATTCTCCTTTTGTTGAAAGTGATAATCAAGAAAATGTAATTCCTGATGAAAGGCATTTTGAAAATCCCTTAAAAGAAGAATTTGTTAGTGAAGAAGTATTGCCAGAAACTGAAGACTTGCAGAAAAAAGAAAATGCATTCGATTTAGGAATACAAGATGAAAACGAAGCAGTTGTGAATGAAGAGCAGGCTGTAGAAATACCTCTCTCTGACGTAGAAGAAAATATTGATGAAAAACTTTTAGAGGATTTAGAAGAAGCTATTACAATATCTGAACCTGAAAAATTTGAAATAAAATCTGAAGAACCACAAAGTACGGAGAACACTGCAGAAGAAGGCAAAGATTTCGTAATCAAAGAATTTGATATAAGCAGTGATGTTACTGAGATGGAATTAGTAGTTAGTGATACGAATCCAGTCGAGGAAAGTGAATCGTTGTTAAAAGAATCGATTGATGAAGAAGATGTACTTGCCAGTTTAACTGAGGAAATAGAAAAAGATAAAAATAAAGATGATGAAATAATCATCCTGGATGAAAAGGAACAGGAAGATTTACTAAACTTTTATGATAATGAATTGGAAATATCGATTGATGATGATCTGCCTTTTATAAAAGAGAAAGAATTGAAAAGTGATGAAAGCACTTCTGATGAGATTAATGAGTTGGTGTTTGAACATGAACTAGAAGTTGAAGATGGAACTGAAGATGAAATTCCAATTGAAAAAATTGATTTTGAAAAAGACCTGCTTGGGGTTGAAGAATCTAAATCAGCTGAAGAAGTTCAGGAAGAAAACTTGACCAAGTTTCCAGTTAGTAAGAAGAATGATGACATTTTCACATATCTTTCAAAAAAAGAAATAGATAGAATTATTAAAAATCTTTTTAATTCTGATAGTGAAGACTTTGCAAATACTGTAGAAAAAATGTCAATGTGCGAAACTTATCAAGAAGCCTCTGTTATTTTAGAAAATATTTTTAAATATGCTAGAATAAAACCTCATAGCAGGGATGCAGCTTCATTAACTACTGCTGTTGCAAAATATTTTAATGTGGAAAAATAATGTTTATTGATTTTGTTCAAATTGAGGTAGGTTCTGGCAAAGGTGGTGATGGGGCAGTAACGTTTCGAAGAGAAAAATATGTTCCTAAAGGAGGTCCTTCTGGCGGTAATGGCGGAGTAGGCGGAAGCGTAATTTTTGAAACTCATCCAAACTTATCTACATTATTAGATTTCCGGTATAAAAAAAAGTTTATTGCTGATAACGGCAAACCAGGAGCTTCATCATTAAAAGATGGAAAGAATGGTGAGGATATAATTGTTAAAGTACCCGTTGGAACAATTGTAAAGGATGCAGAAACAGAAGAACTTCTGCTTGATCTTTCTGAACCAAATAAAAAAGTAGTTTTTGCAAAAGGTGGTGCCGGAGGAAAAGGGAATAGTAACTTTGCAACTCCAACCAGGCGTACTCCACGGTTTGCTACAAATGGTAAGCCCGGCGAACAAAGAAAAGTTATACTTGAGCTTAAATTAATTGCAGATGTTGGATTAGTTGGATTTCCGAATGCAGGTAAATCCACACTCATATCAAAAATCTCTGCTGCCAAACCTAAAATTGCTGATTACCCATTTACAACTCTTGAACCAAATTTGGGAATTGTTAGATATAAGGATTATCAGAGCTTTACAGTGGCAGATATTCCGGGAATTATTGAAGGCGCACATCAAGGCAAAGGGTTAGGAATTAAATTTCTAAGACATATCGAAAGAACAAGAATCCTTCTTTTCTTAATTGATATTACCTCAGAAGATTATCAGAAAGATTTTGATACTCTTTATAATGAATTAAAAAAATACAGTAAAAAACTTGTTGATAAAAAAATAATTGTTTCGCTCTCTAAATCTGATCTGGTTATCGAAAAAGAACTAACCAAACTTTCCAAGGTTAAAATCAAAAAAGTTAAGGATCCGATATTGATTTTTTCATCCGCTACAGGATTTGGCATAAAATCCTTAGAGGATAAACTCTGGGAAAGCTTAATTAAGCTATAATTAAGTATTTTTTTGAATTTCAGGGCCAAAGATTTATATTTACAATCTAAATTTTCGGCGGGGTAGCTCAGTAGGTTAGAGCAGTGGAATCATAATCCACGTGTCGGGGGTTCGAATCCCTCCCCCGCTACAATATTAAGGAGAAATAATATGTACACATTGTTAGTATTGATAGCAACTATAATCGCGATACTTCTTGTTATAATGGTTTTATTACAAGCAAGTAAGGGCGGCGGCTTAGCCGGAACTTTTGGCGGCGCAGGTGCAGGCATGGGAACTATGTTTGGATCTCGAAGGACTGCAGATTTTTTAAGTAAAGGTACATGGTGGTTAGCAGGTGGATTGGCTGTTCTTGCCCTGGTAATTAATTTGTTTTTTCTACCAGGTCAAACTACAGCGGAACAACGAAGTGTTATTCAGGAAAGTGGAAGAACTAATGTTCCAACAGCTCCAACACTTCCACCCCAAAATCAAGTTCCTTCAGGTAATTAATTTTACTCAGCTCCGATTAAATTTGATATATTTTTAATCGGGGCTGTTTGAATTTAAATCTAAAAGTATTTCAACTATTCGATCTTGAATATCCCTATAATATCCCCAGCCGCCTTTATTAAATTCAAAAATAATTGTTACAATCAGATCTTCACCATCGGGTGTAGTTAGATATCCTGCCAATCCAGCAACACCATTTAACGTTCCGGTTTTTCCTCTAAAATTATTTTCAGCACCGGAGCCCATCATTCTTCCTCTTAGCGTTCCATCAACTCCGGCAATACTCAAAGAGTTATAAAAATCATCGAAGTGAACAAGATCAAAATACATCTTTTCTAAAACGCCATTTATTGCTAATGGTGTTGCCTGATCAAATCTTGAAATTCCAGAACCATCAACGATTTCGGTTCCAACTGAGTATATGTTGTTATCCTTGATAAATTTTAAAATAGCTTGTTGGGAAAAGAATGAATTTCCCTGAACTCCACTTGCTTCTGCACCAAGTGTTTTGAACAGACACTCCGCTAAAAAATTATCGCTGTGTTTGTTTACAAGAGAAATTAGCTCTTTAAGCTGCACTGATTTTTCAGCAAGCAAATAAACTTTTACTGGAGTAATTCCTTTTGTTGATTTTCCTTTTATCTCTATTCCTGCACTTTTCAATTTCTCCCTTAACTTGTTAGCTGCAAATACAGGTGGATCTTTTGTATTTTCTGATATGTACCTATATCTCTTTCGTATTTTTTTTCTAGTAGTGGTTCTATTCCTATCCACTACAAGAGCTGAGATAGGGGGTAGTTTTACATTTGCTCTTTCACCATCAATCCAATCTTCTCTTGTATATATATCATCGAAATACGAATCATCACCCACAACCGATCCACTTATAACTTTTATTTCTTTCTTAACTAGTTCGGTCACAAAATATTCTAAATCTGAGTCCGTAAATACAGAGTTGCCAAAACCCTTTATATAAAGATTTCCATCAAGTACTCCATCTTTAAAGTCAATGTCATCAGAAAATAATTTTGTAGATAATTTATGATCACCACCCATTACTGAAAGCGAAGTTGATGTAGTAAACAATTTGGTTACAGAAGCAGGAATCATTGGTAGGGATTCATTCATTGTAAAAATAGTATCCTGCATAAGCGGATTATAAATGAAAACTCCGCTAACTGTATTTGCTGGGAGGCTAGATAGAACCGCTCTGATTCGATTAGCTATTTCTTCTTCTGAAGATGCTATTGCGCTTATTGAAAAAAACAGGCAAATAAATAAAATCTTTTTTATCATAACTCTCAAAAAAAAGTGATATTTTGTCATACGAATTTCAAACTTATTGTTTAATCAATTTCGCTTTATGCAAATATAAACAGAAACCATTCCGTAAATAAAGATAAATTTTTTAACTTTTTATTTACAAATAATTTTTTAGAGTAAGGGCTAATAATGGCTAAAGAACAAAAATCAGTCAAAGCATATAATAATGAAGATTTTCTTGCATCTTCAGACGGCAGAACACTAAGATTACTTGCAGAGTATCTTGAACCGAAAGCAAGATTTAAAAAACATAAGATAATGGACACAATAGTTTTCTTTGGTTCGGCTCGGCTCAAATCCCGCAAAGAAGCTAATGCTGAACTAAATAAGTTTAAGAATGTCAATCCAAAAACTATTACAAACTTTGCGCAGGAATTACGAAAAGCGCAAAAGCAATTAGCAATGTCAAAATATTATGAAGATGCTGTTGAACTTTCAAGAAAACTAACTGAATGGTCGATGAATCTGGAAACTAATGCAAACAGGTTTATTATTTGTACAGGTGGTGGTCCCGGCATTATGGAAGCTGCAAATAGAGGTGCAAAAAAAGCCGGTGGATATTCGGTAGGATTAAACATCAGTATTCCATTCGAACAGTATGTTAATCCTTTTGTTACAAAAGAACTTAGTTTTGAATTTCACTATTTCTTTATGCGAAAATTTTGGTTTGCTTATCTCTCAAAAGCTTTGGTTGTCTTTCCGGGCGGCTTTGGTACATTTGATGAACTTTTTGAGATTTTAACTCTTGTTCAAACCGAAAAGATCAGAAAAAAATTATCTATTGTAATCTATGATGAAAAGTATTGGAAAAGCGTTGTTAATTTTGATACACTGATTGAGCAGGGAGTTATTAACGAATCTGATATGGATCTATTCCATTTTTGTAATGATGTAGATTCAGCATTTAAGATTATTAAAGATCATTTAGAGAAAAACTTTTTGAGAGAAAAAGAACCTGCCATTATTGAACCAAGAATTCATATTAAATAAAAAAAATCCCGCTCAAAAGGCGGGATTTTTTAATTACATTACATAATAATGTTTTCGGGGCGATGAGCACGTCTTGCGGCTTTTATCTTTTCCATTCTTTTCTTTATCGATGGCTTCACAAAAAAAGTACGTTTCTTGAATTCTTTAAGAACTCCTGAGCGTTCATATTTTTTCTTAAACCTTCTTAGGGCTTTATCAATGGATTCGTTATCACCTAATTGAATGCCGACCAACTAAATCACCTCGCTTTGTTCTTCTTGGTCTGTTTGTTTAATGTATAATTCGACTAATTTTTTATTTCCTGAATTTTGAAATTCAACCGAAATTGATTTCTGACCATTCGATAGAATTTCTTTAGAAACTACTTTCCCAAAATCATTCCAATTTTCATGAAAAATTGTCTGACCAACTTCATAAGAATTTGCAGGAGAATATGTTACACAACTTTCATTTTCTATACCTTCAAGCGATACCTTATGTGCAACAACATCTGAAGTCATATTTATAATCATTGTCTGTTTGCATTTTTTGCATTTCGCCCATCTCTTGTTTTCATCACCGGCAATATCTCCGGTCAATTCCATCTTTCTGACAGCCTTACAAAAACTGCAAAAAGCTTCAACGTTTTTAACTTTAGCCATGCTTTACCTTTATTACAAAAATGCGAGTAACTAAAATATCAAATCAATCAGCATTATGCAAGAAAGTGCGATTATTAAGATTTTAAGCGTGGGGTTGTAACTAAGACTGGGATTTTGGAGTATCTTATAACTTTTTCTGCTACACTGCCTAATAATGTGTGTATTAACCCTGTTCTACTGTGTGTGGCAATCACTACAATATCTATCTTTTTTTCTTTAGAATATTTGATAATTTCTTCATAATCGATGCCTTTTCGTATGACGGGAATTATTTCTACGTCCTTAATCTTTTTGATTTTCTTAACAGCTTCAGAAAGATGTGATTGTGCATCAGCATCAATTGATTCTATTATTTTTTCACGTGATAAATCAAGTGAACGAATTGCAAGTATGGGTGGAGTTTTTTCTAAGACATTAAGTACATGCAGAGCAGCTTTGTATTCATCGGCTAACTCAACAGCATATTCGGCGGCAGTTAATGATGTTTTACTAAAATCTGTAGGTAGTAAAATATTTTTTATCTTGAACATTTTCTCTCTCCAAATCTTACAGGCTGCAAAAGAGGTTTTCTATTTCTTTTGGATTTCCGTTAGATACAACTGCACAAATATTATTATCCATTTTTGTGAATAATGTAACTGACCCTTCAGATTCATAAGAGTAACAATTTCCACCATCCAGATATTTAATCAAATCTTCTGATAAAGAAATAATTTCGTGTTCGTACAAATAGGATTCATCAACCTGGAATAAATATGCAAGCTTACCCTCTTTACTAACATAAACGTGATGTGCAAATTTTTCACCCTGATCCTCAGAAACTACAGCACCAAGCAAATTCCAATCAGCGACATTTGGAACTAAGGTTGAATATTTAACGCCTTTTTCATTGAAGAAACTCTGTATTTCATCAGCGTTTTTTGATGTGAGTTGCGGTACCAATTTACCGGTTGTGATTGCAGTAAAATTGTTTTTTGCCTGTACAAACATATTTTTACTGCCAAGCTGCTCGACTGCAAATTCTTTTTTCTCAACTATCCCGGGTCTGTTTAAAATGATTAGTGCTATTGCAAGAACTACTACCAATGCGGTTGCAAACGAGAACGATGGTCTTTCAAAAAGATCAGCAAAGAAAGATTTTTTTTCTGAATCTACTTTTGTAGTTGAGCCGATTGATTTTAATATCTTTGCTCTTACTTTGGCAGGTGTCTGCTGGTATACTATCTTTTCTTTTACAAGACTTTTAACAAAAGAATGCACACGATATTCAATTTCAAAATCTTTATCATTATTAATTCTTGTTAAAATTTCTTTTTTAATTAATTCGTCTTTTATTTCGCCATCAATATAGGCGTCTATCATATCCAATTTTATTTCCATCATTTCTTATCCTTAGTCTTACTCACATAACCTTTGTCGCTGGCGTAATCGTGCAGTTTTGTATAAAGCATTTTTCTTGCTCTATGCAATCTGGAGCGAACGGTTCCAACCGGAACATCAACAAAGTCTGCGATTTCATCGTATGTATAACCTTCAATATCACAAAGAATTACAACTGTGCGGAAATCTTCCGGAAGGGAAGATATAGCTCCCGATAATTCGTCATCAAGAAGGTTATCATAAATGTCCTTTTCAAGATGCGCGCTGTCTGTAGATGATGGTTTGATATTCTCATAAAAATTTTCAATCTCTTCATAATCAACTTTATCGGGTTCTTTAGTATTCTTTCTATACGTATTGATGAACGTATTTTTCATAATTCTAAACAACCAGGCTTTGCAATTAGTTCCTTTTTCAAACTTATCCCAAAAACGAAAGGCTTTTAGGTAGGTTTCCTGGATCAGATCGCTGGCATCATCGCTGTCGCCTGTCATCTTTAAAGCAAAGTTGTACAAAGAATCCATATGCGGAACGGCTTCACGCTCAAACTCTTCGTTTAATTTTTTTTCATCCGATGTGAATATTGCGAATAGAAATGCGAACATTTTTCCCTTTTAAGAAATTAAGCTTTATTTTTTTTGTAATTATAGGAATTAAAACATCAATAATCAAAGATTCATTTTATTACCAAACCGTTACCTTCAAATTTTCTATTCTTTTCAACTTTTTGTAAGAAGCCATTTATAACAATGTATTCAACTTTACCATCTTTTTTAATAACAAAATTTGCTGATTCACCAATATTTATTGTTGTATCGATCTTGTTCTCCAATGCAAGATTAATTGGAAATCTTGTAAACTTTTCATCGGGTAATTTTTTTACAAGGATTGTTGAATATCCTTTTAAGTACAAATCATAAAAATCTATTTTCTCAAGTTTATTTAGCGGAGATACTTTTTTCTCATAAACGGATGCTCGTTCAATTGTGTAACCATCAAAATCATAATCATTATATGCGTAGAAGGTTGAAAGATCACCAAGATCATCTACCTGAGATTTGTAATAGATCTTTTTCTCATTTGGACCTTCAAATTCATCTAAGTTTATTCCGATATCAATTTTGATTTTTTCCTTTCCGCTTTTCATAGTTAGGTTTCTTAGAATCACATCGAAAATGTACTTATCATTAAACGAAATTGATTCATAAATCTCGGCACTAGTATTTGAATAGCTTTCTTCAGCAATAGATTTGAATGCCGATAGCAAAGCAATAAAATTTATTTTTCTTATAAATTGTTTTTCCGGATCATCTTTCCATCCGCCTGATTCTATTAGAATTGTACTCGTGCCCCATTTTTGAAAGTTATCCCCGAAAGCTCGTGGCTCGTACTCATCAGAGTACTTTGCAATGTGGCCGGGAATAAAATGATTTAATGCCTGATACATATTTCCAATTAACTTAACCGCTTTGCCGCGTACATCATTAACATCTTTTTCATAATTGTAAGCAGGAGCCAGAAAACTTATTGTGGCAGTCTTAAAACTATTTCCAACAGAATATCTGTGGCTTTGATCGTGCAGGTTAAAACCAAAATCCGCTTTCAAACTGTCAAAAACAGATTTTAAGATTACCGCCTCAGGACATTGCAAACGAGATGCATCACGATTCAAATCAATATCATAAAAATTTCTTCGCTTATATCTTTCTGCTCCATCGGGATTGACCATTGGTAAAAAGTAAAGCGTTACTCTCTCAAACAATGCTTTGCAAAAGTCTTTATTTGTAGTGTCGTTTATAAAATTAAATATATCAAACAATGCTGCTGTTGCGGTTGGTTCATCACCGTGCATTTGAGACCACATAAAGATTTTCTTTTTGCCGTGCCCTATTGTGATAAGTTTTAATTCTCTTCCTTCAACAGATTTACCCACAACTTTAACTGTAAATCCCTTTTGATGTTTAAGCTTATCAATAAGCGGGATTATATCAGCGTGTTTAAATCTTCTGTGAGTTAAACTGTTTTCTTTGTATCGTTCATAAGATTGATACAGATGCTGTTCAAAATCAAAATTTTGTGGCATAATGGTTTCTGAGATTATTATTGTAAAGATGATGAGAAGTGTTTTCATATTTTGATATTTTATGTTCAGTTAACTAAAATATTATTTAACTAAAGGAAAATTTACCATGCAAGAAAACAAATTGAAAATAGATTCTTTAATTCCCGGTTTTTCTTTAACGGGAGTTGATGATAAAAATTACAGTTTAAATGATTTTTCTGAAAAGAAAATATTGATTGTAATCTTTAGCTGCAATCACTGTCCTTATGTGCAGGCGTATGAAGACAGAATAATTGCACTGCAGAATGAATTTGAAAAAGACAGTGTGCAGATCGTTGCAATAAACTCCAACGATGATATAAAGTATCCCGATGATTCATTTGATGAGATGAAGAAGCGAGCAGATGCAAGGGGATTTAACTTTCCTTACTTAAGGGATGAAACGCAAAATGTGGCAAAAGCATTTGGCGCAACGCACACTCCACAGATTTTTCTTTTTAACAGTGATAGAAAACTAAAGTACGAAGGCAAGATTGATGATAACTGGCAGGAACCGGATAAAGTCAAATCTGCTTATTTGAGAGAAGCGATTTTAGAAGTACTAAATGAAAAAGAAGTTTCTGTTCCCGAAACTTTTTCTATTGGCTGTACAATTAAGTGGAAGTGATGAAATAAATAATTTTAAATTTGTAGGGATCGGACTCCTGTCCGATCCCCATATAAATATCAAAGCACACGGAACGAACGGGAGTTCGTTCCCTACAAAACACATTTTTTTCTTTAATGAATTATTATCATTTTTTTAGATACACTGCTGTTATTCGTGCTTATGCGATAAATATAAATTCCGCTTGCAAGACCGAATGAGTTAAATCTAATTCTATATGTTCCTTCATCTTTTACTTCATCCAAAAGCGTGCGGACTTCTCTTCCAAGTATATCAAATACTTTTAAGGTGATTTGATCCCGCTGCGGAAGTCCAAAAATTATTATTGTCTCGGGATTGAATGGATTAGGAAAGTTTTGAGATAATGATAGTTGATCGGGTACAATTTCGCTTTCTATAATATCGGGTAAATTAGTTGTATCAACATAATCAATCTTATATGTCGTTGTACCATAAGCCAGAGTATCATAAGGCAGTGATCTTAAAAGCATTGCTTTTTCCCGCATAATTTTTATACTCTCCAAGCGATCATTACCTAATGCAGGGGTCAGCGCAATCATAATCCATTGTGTATCATTAGGCGCAAGATTAAATGGTCCCGTAAACATTACAAATCCAGCTCCACCACCTGTAGAATTTTCGGGATAAATCCAACCTTGATTTGTAATCGGATCACCACTTAGTTGAAATTTTGTAACCTGTCCATTAGAAGGATCAACATTCGGCAAACCATCACTTTGCAATCCATTTGCCATGTTCCATGCATCGCTAATTGAGCCAGCCATATTGAATGGTAGATAGTCTGACTGGTCATCGTTAATACCATGGAAAGCTGTGAGAAGCAGATTTTTGTGATCAGGTAAAGATCTTCCATTAAATACCGAATTCTGTCCCGCTGAAGGAACAGATGGACCATAGATTAATGTAAATCCTACAGCAGCGGGTGCTCTTTGGGGAACGTAAGAGTTCTCATTTTCTCGTAGAACCCAGCAATAACCGACCTGAGCAACGGTATCAACTGCAGGAGGATTCAAGCCTGCTTCATAAAAATCAATATCATTCCAAAAACCAAAGAATGCGGAATCAACATTTGAGTTACCTTTATTGATAATTAAATATTCAAAGAAAATCGTATTTGAAAAAATATCTTCATTATCTTTTTTATTACCTGCTCTTGCAAAAGCTAATTGTTGAATTTCTATAGGAAGTAAATGCAAATTATTATTTGGTTGAAACCATCGCCAATAATTTAGAGTAGTTGAGTCAGCAGCGTTAAAAGCTGTCCATAAAGTTTGATCGCCTTTTATTAATGGGTTTCCATTATTATCAACCGGCGCTCCTAAGTCTGTTGGCCAGTTATTATAATCCGGATTATTATGATCATCACCTTTATTAATTTTATAAACTGTATACCTTGCTGAATCTAATGGATTATAGAGCATTGCCGGCTGCCCGTTAATAATAGGACCGGGAGAAAAATGTGTATTCCACTCTGTAACACTTGCGCGCTTTTCGCCATTTATTTTTCCAAGCATCCACAAACCCTGTTCATATACAATGATTGTATTATTCAGTTCTCTTCCTGATAAATAATCTCTGAAGCTTAATTGATCCCAAAAAGTTCTCTCATAATAATTAACTCCCAAAGTTCCTAGATTGCTAGACGATGATTTAATTTGGTTAACATCGATTTGTTTCGAGTCTCTGTGCCGATAAGCTGATTGACTGAATGCTGATGTGGTGAATAAAAGAAAGGCAAGCGCACATATTAGATTTTTCATTATTTCCCTTAAAAATCTATCTGATATTTTGTCGAGAACTTACTTAAATCAGAGCGAATTTGACCGAGAACTAATACATCATTCCAAGATTAAGTGTAATAAAAAATCCTTGTATTTCAGTTTTCTCTTTTCCGAAAAGACTTTCTACACCACCGCTAAGAATTTTAGAATAGTAATATTTAAAAGTAATACCCACTAAGCTGGATTTATCCAATCCAAAGTTTGCACCAAGTCCAACATATCCTCCAACAGCATAATCAGTTTGTGCATAGGCAAAGGAGTTAAAAAATTCTTCCTGATAAGGAGTTGAAACAAGTATCGTTGGTCCTGCAGCGGCGCAGAGAAAAGGTCTTAAATTATCAGCAATAGAATTTTCAAAAAGTCTGAACTGTACGCCAAAATTTAACGGTACCTGAAAAACTCTGTTCTTTTTACCAATGGTAATTACATTACCAAAAAAATCTATGTATTCAAACTCACGGTCATCTTTGGTTTCAGAAAATGAAAGGTCGGCAAAGGCAGTCCAATTAGTGGTTATCTCTCTTCTATAAAAACTACCAAGCCCAAAACCGGCATCACCAAACATAATATCCATTCCCCAAGTATTGGGTGGAAAAACTTCTGCTGGCTTTGGCGGTGCAAGTTCGCCAATTCCCTGAGCATAGATGCTGGCGAAAGGCAATGCAATTGCTAATAAACTTATGATAATTAGACTTTTTATAGCTAAGCCTGATTTTATTTCTTTAGACATTTTAATATTCTTATTTTTCTATAGTTAAAATAATTATTGATATGACAATATCAATGGAAATATTCATCATTAAATTAAAAACATACTGTTTTATTCAAAAATGGAAGTGTTGAGAAATCAGACTTTAATGGAGTTGGGGTATGTGTAAGTCATTTCGAATCCGACTTTAGTCGGTGAGAAATCTGTTTGCTAAACTTTACAGATTTCTCAGTCGAATTCGCCACGGCGAATCCTTCGAATCGAACTCGGAAATTATTGTTCACGTGATATATCTGTCATTCCCACGAAAGTGGGAATCCATTTTGTTTAAGGGCTCTGGATTCCCGTTTACACGGGAATGACACAATGTTCAGATTTTAATATAAGAGTTAACTCATAATTAGAGATTAGAATATAAAGCAAATGCCAAAAAACCTTGAAATAAAAGTAAAACTAACATCACACAAAGAAGTAATAGAAATTCTTAAGAAAAATAAAATTCCGTTTGAGGAGTTGTTATTACAAAAAGATATTTATTACAAGGTTGATAAAGGATTGCTTAAGCTGAGAGTAGAGAATGATAAACAGACATTGATATTTTATGACAGGAATGAAAAATCAAAAAAGCGCTGGTCTGATTATCATCTTTTAGAGATAGAAAAAGCAGATGCAAATAAATATCTTAAAAGATTTTTGGGTGTTCTTACAATCGTAAATAAAAAAAGAGAGTTATATCTTTATAAGGATACAAGAATACATCTGGATTATGTAAAGGGTTTGGGCTGCTTTTTAGAATTGGAAACTCGGGTAATAAATGGTTTAGCGGATGCTGAAAAAAGATTTTCGTTTATGATGAACTTGCTTGAACTAAGAGACAAAGAGGAAATAAGAGCTTCTTACAAAGATTTACTTTTAGCTAAAGATAAAAAATGATTCTTTCCAAAAATAAAATTGAACATATAGATCCGGATAATCTTATAAATGATTTTATAAGTCAGGCAAAGCTTGGTGAGATTTTAATAATCGTACCGACAAATAGAAAAATCAGATATTTAAAAAGAGAATTAGTTTCGCAATCACCCGGCAAATCAGTATCAAAAATAAATCTTCACACCTTTGAAACATTTACAACCCTGATATTTCAAACTAATGATTTTGATTCATTTAAAACACTTAGTGAAGCATCATCGGCGGTGCTGTTAAGTAAATCATTTAAGAAAACGGAATTAAAATATTTTTCAAATTATAAGAATGAAATTCCACGCGGAACATTAGATAGAATTAAAAATGTTATTACTCAATATAAATTAAACGGCATTTTACCTGACCAGATTATTTCTGAAGCAAAAAAACTTGAAGGTTCTGAGAAATTAAAAGCAACAGATATTGCAAATGTTTACAAGAATTATTTAGCGTACTGCAAAGAATTAAATGTTTATGAAACTGGTGATGTTTATTCGGAAGTTTTAAGATTAGATAAAAAGGATTTTGTTTTAAGATTTAATAATTCTTTCAGTGGAATAAGAACAATAATAATTAACGGGTTTGATGAGTTTACACAGCCTGAAATTGATGTTATAAATCGCACAGCGGATCTTGAAGGTGTTGAGCTATTTGTAATGTTTGATTATTACCGATACAATCCTGCTTTGTTTTCACATCTTGATAATTGCTATGAAAAGTTTAATGCCAAAGGTTTTAATGAAGTTGAAGATACATCGCAAATACAGTTTAATGATTATCAAAAAAGAATACGCGAGAAATTATTTTTATTAAATGAAAATGATGAACCTAAGTCGAGTGAAATTGATACTGTAAAAATTATTGCGCAATCACCCGAAGAAGAAATAAGACTGATTGCTAAAGAAATAAAATCACTTATCACAAAAAATAATGTTGATGTTGATTCTATAACCGTTGCTTTCAATTTAATATCAGAACACTCAACAATTATTCGTGATATTTTTAATGAGTATGGAATTCCATTTAATCTCACAGATAGATATGCGTTAAATGAATCTCAGCCGGTAATTGCTCTAATAAACTTTCTGGAAATTCTGGAAAACAATTTTTACTACAAAAATATTTTTCGAGCGCTAACAGGTAGATGGATAAAGATAAACGGACTCGATCTTTCAAACCTGCTTCGTGTTTCTTCAAATCTTAAAATAGTTTCAGGTTATAAAAACTGGATTGATTCAATATCCAGAACTATCGATGAAATAAATTATAATAATGATGATGAAGACAACCGCTTTCTGCCGATAGAGTTTTATTCCAAAGCTAAAGATGATGTTGAAGCAATCTTTGAAATGCTTATACCTTTCAGGGAAAAGAAAAGTATTTATGAATTTAAAGATGAATTAAGAAAACTTATTTACACCTTAGGTTTACCTCAGCGGATAGTAAATGATCATGAGAATTATATAGAAAAAAATGTTAAAGCGATTACGGTATTTCTAGAAACACTGGATGAATTATTTGATTTACTTACCGATG
>Ga0105096_10000349_pt1 | contig 15249 bp, 15 predicted proteins | sample PPLLak3cmMay2015_FD_87036 | JGI IMG/M metagenome (GOLD analysis project Ga0105096, IMG submission 87036) | Freshwater sediment microbial communities from Prairie Pothole Lake near Jamestown, North Dakota, USA - PPLs Lake P7 Core (1) Depth... | ecosystem: Environmental > Aquatic > Freshwater >... | reverse complement strand
TATTTGAGTGTAAGGGATATTATTTCCAGGATGGCGATTGAGACCGATGCCGCCACAGAAAGCCCATCGGATATCAGACGTAAGCTTGCAAATATATTCAATACCAATCAGATATATGAATTGGAATACAAGGACGTCGAAATTTACCAAAAGAGTGGCAAGACCTATATTGACGCCAACTACGAGGTAAGATTGCCGATTGCCTGGCGTATCGACGCGGTTCTCAAGCTGGATGACCTGTTGTATGAAGTAGGCAATCCGAGGCCACTGCCAAAGCCGCCAGAACCTAAAAAATAGCTCATGGCGGACTTGGCACGGTTACAGCGTGCGCTGGGACATCAGTTTGATGATCAGGCGCTTCTCAGTACCGCGCTCACGCACTGCAGCGCTGCCGGTAAAAACAATGAACGCCTGGAATTTCTTGGCGATTCCATACTTAACCACATCATAGCGGAGGCGTTGTATCAGCGTCTCCCCTCTGCAACAGAGGGCGAGATGAGTAGAATGCGCGCCTCTCTGGTAAAGGGTGATACCCTTGCCGAGGTGGCCATGGAGCTGCAGTTGGGCGACGACTTGCGGCTGGGGGTCGGCGAGCGTAAAAGCGGCGGTTACCGGCGCAGTTCGATTCTGGCAGATGCCCTTGAAGCTGTGGTGGGCGCTATTCTTTTGGATAGCGACATAGACCAGTGTCGACGCTGTGTACTTACCTGGTTTTCTCCGCGCTTGCAAAATCTCTCATTAGGTGCGGCGGACAAGGACCCCAAAACTCGGTTGCAGGAATATCTGCAGGGACGTAACAATCCACTGCCAAAGTATGAATTAGTCAGTGTCCAGGGTGATGATCACGATCAACACTTTCGCGTGGCCTGTCGCCTGAGTCAACCGAATCTGGTAGTCGAAGGTTCCGGAGCAAGTCGGCGCAAGGCCGAGCAGAACGCGGCGACTTCGGCTCTGGAAAGATTGTCTGCACATGGTAACTGACCGGCTGCGGCGATGTGGCTATGTAGCCATTGTCGGGCGGCCCAACGTTGGGAAATCTACACTGCTGAACCATATTCTCGGGCAGAAAATCAGCATAACCTCTCGCAAGCCACAAACCACTCGCCATCAGGTATTGGGGATCAAGACCCAGGACAACTACCAGATGATATTCGTCGACACGCCGGGTCTGCATAGGAACGCAGACAAGGCAATCAACCGCTATATGAATCGGGCAGCCAGTTCTGCTATCCGTGACGTCGACCTGGTGGTTTTTGTGGTGGATCGCACAGCATGGACCGAGGAGGACGACTTTGTGCTGCAGCAGATTCAGCAAGCAGGGCTGCCGGCCATGCTGGTACTCAATAAAATCGATTTGTTGGCTGACAAGGCAGAATTGCTGCCGCATTTAAAGATGTTGTCGGAAAAGGCAGAGTTCGCCGCGATCCTGCCGGTCTCAGCCCTGCGTCAGCACAATGTCGATGCTCTCGAAGAACAGATACTGAAACTACTCCCCGAATCAGAGTATTTTTATCCTGAAGACCAGATTACTGATCGCAGCCAGCGTTTCCTTGCGGCGGAGATTGTACGTGAGAAAATTATGCGCCAGTTGGGCGATGAGTTACCTTACGCGATCACGGTTGAGATCGAAGAGTTTGTACAAGATGAGGAAATGCTGCACATTGCTGCGGTGATTTTTGTGGAACGCAAGGGCCAGAAGAAAATACTCATTGGGGAGAAGGGTTCACGTCTGCGCTCTGTTGGCTCGGATGCGCGACGCGACATGGAGGCACTCTTTGATAGTAAGGTCATGCTGCGTCTCTGGGTCAAGGTCAAGTCCGGTTGGTCAGACGACGAGCGCGCCCTGCGCAGTCTCGGTTATGACGATCGCTAGCTCTGTACCACAAGGCATGCGCGTAAATCTGCAGCCGGCGTATGTCATGCACAGTCGCCCCTACCGTGACAGCAGTGCACTGCTGGACGTTTTTACCGCCGAGTATGGCCGTGTCAGCATGGTGTCTCGAGGCAGCCGGCGGCCATCCAGAAGGGGTAGTGGTGTAGCACTGCTCCAGCCGTTTATCCCTCTTTTGCTGTCATTTTCCGGGCGGTCGGAGCTAAAGACCCTCGTTGCGACCGAGCCTGCGCAGGGCTTGTTTGCCCTGCGTGGGGAACGCATGTTTAGCGGTATGTATATGAACGAGTTACTGGTTCGCTTGCTGCACCGTAACGACCCTCACCCCGCTTTGTTTGCGGCCTACGATCAGGCCTTGAAAGCACTAGCAGGCAACAGCGCGGCGGATGCGGTATTGCGTCGCTTTGAATTTACCGTGCTTGAAGAACTGGGTTACGGCTTCGATCCTGGCGCGGACGGCACCAGTGGGCAACCCATCGATGCGAAACTGTGGTATCGATACGCCCCAGGAGTTGGTCTGGTAGTCTGTCATGATACCCTCGCTTGTCCCACTGCGGCTTTTACCGGCTCCGATTTATTGACCATTGCGTCGGGTGAGTTTGATGGCTCTGTGCGGCTCTCGGCCAAGCGATTGTTGAGGGAGGCATTGGCAGTGCATTTGGGAGATATGCCCCTGCGGAGTCGTGAATTGTTTCGATCTGCTGGAGCGAGGTCAATGTCAGGAATAAAGCGGAAACGGCAGGAGACAAGCGCTTCGGGAGATTAGGCTTGATTACAGTCGGCAACGAGATAATATCGGTGGCGCGTATCGACGCTGTTCATGGCTCTTCCCAGGTGCGCCTCCTCCGAATTCGACAGGGGCCAGCAAGACGCAAGTTCGATATAATTATCAATCCTGTCTGCGGTAGATACCTATGCAAGAGTACCCGACAATAGAAGCGTGCATTGGTAATACGCCATTGGTGCGTTTGCAACGCCTACCGGGAGACACCAGCAATACGATACTCGCTAAACTGGAGGGGAATAATCCCGCTGGTTCAGTAAAAGACCGACCAGCATTGAGCATGATTCTTCAGGCTGAAGCGCGCGGTGCAATTAAACCTGGCGATACTCTCATAGAAGCCACCAGCGGCAATACCGGCATTGCCCTGGCGATGGCATGTGCCATACGGGGCTACCGTTTGATTCTCATTATGCCGGCGCATATGAGCCAGGAGCGGAAGCAGGCAATGTCCGCATACGGGGCTCAGCTGCTAGAGGTGTCGCAGTCGGAGGGTATGGAGGGAGCGCGGGATCTTGCCCTCAAAATGCAGGCAGATGGTAAGGGTACTGTTCTGGATCAGTTTGGTAATCCGGACAATCCGCATGCCCATCTGGTGGGTACCGGGCCGGAGATCTGGCAGCAGACTGCGGGTACCGTAACCCACCTGGTAAGTTCCATGGGGACTACAGGCACCATTATGGGTTGTTCTACCTACCTCAAGCAACGTAATCCCGATGTACAGATCGTCGGTTTGCAACCCCTCGAGGGTTCCAGTATTCCCGGTATCCGCCGCTGGTCTACGGCCTATATGCCAAAAATATTCGAGGCGCGCCGTGTCGACCGAATCATCGACATTTCCCAGGAAGAATCAGAGCTGACTATGCGCAGGCTTGCGTCGGAGGAGGGGATATTCTGTGGCGTGTCTTCGGGTGGCGCCATCGCAGGCGCATTGCGCTTGTCCCTGGAGGTCGAGAACGCGGTTATCGTAGCCATTATCTGTGACCGTGGAGACCGTTATTTGTCCACCGGCGTCTTTGGTAGAGATTAAGGGGTAGGGCTTTCATGGTTCAGGTCCGGCAGCAAACTCTGATAGATGCGCAGGGAGCAATCGATCTTGATCGCTGGCTTAGGCAGTTGCCCATGGAGCTGCAAGATCAGGACAAGCAACGACTGCTGGACGGGTGTCTATTGGTCCAGCAAGCCCAACATCAATTGGCTGAGGACGTCGGAGACTGGGCGCGGGAGTCTAATTGCCTTATTGCCGGTCTGGATATCGCTATCATTCTGGCCGATTTGCATGTCGATCCGGATTGTCTACTGGCGGGTGTCTTGTATCGCTCTGTGCGCGAAGAACGTCTGGATCAGGAACTTGTACGTAGACGCTTTGGCGACAATGTAACAGAATTAATTGGTGGCGTATTGCGAATGGCTGCGATTAGTGAGCTGCCGTTGCAAACCGATAATCCGGTGCTGGGCCAGGCCCATGACCAGAAAGACAATATTCGCAAAATGTTGATAGCTTTGGTCGATGATGTGCGCGTTGCGCTAATAAAGCTCGCCGAACGCACTTGTGCGATTCGCTCTGTAAAGGAGGATGAGCTGCGACGGAGGCAGATAGGGCAGGAAGTATTTGAAGTCTATGCGCCATTGGCACATCGCCTCGGGATCGGGCATTTGAAGTGGGAGTTGGAGGACCTGTCCTTTCGCTATATCTATCCCGAATCGTATCGCAAGATAGCTCGTCTACTGGACGGCAAACGCCTGGAGCGTGATCGCTTCATCGCAAAAGTGACAGAGGACTTGACGGAAGTCTTACGCAACGCCGGGTTGCACTTCAAAATTACCGGTCGAGCCAAGCACATCTACAGTATATGGCGAAAAATGCAGCGTAAGGGCATTGGCTTTTCGCAGGTCTACGATATACGAGCGGTGCGTATACTTGTTCCCGAGATCAAGGACTGCTACGTCACTCTGGGTCTCGTGCATGGGTTGTGGCGCAATATTCCTAACGAGTTTGACGATTACATCGCGAACCCGAAGGAGAACGGTTATCGCTCTTTACACACTGCCGTTATCGGTCCAGAGGGTAAAGCGCTTGAAGTACAGATTCGCACGGAACAAATGGATGATGAAGCGGAACTCGGTGTTTGTGCTCACTGGCGCTATAAAGGTTCGGACGCGGAAGGCGGACTGGCCAGTACCTATGAAGAGAAAATTGCCTGGCTCCGCCAAGTGCTAGATTGGCATGAGGAAACCGGTGATGCACGCGCCGTGGCGGAACAATTCAGTTTCAGCGTGGCACAGGACAGAGTTTATGCCTTCACACCTGACGGAGATGTGATAAATCTTGCGTATGGCGCGACACCGCTGGATTTTGCTTATCATGTGCATACTGAGATAGGTCATCGCTGCCGCGGAGCCAAGGTCAATGGATCTATCGTTCCGCTTACCTATCAACTCAAGACCGGTCAGCGTGTCGAAGTGTTGACTGGTAATGAGGCGCTGCCTCGGCGTGACTGGCTGCAGCCAGGACTGGGCTATCTCAAGACCGCCCGCGCCAGAGCCAAGGTGCAACATTGGTTCAAGAGTCAGGCCCGTGAGGATAATATAGATACCGGCCGGCACCTTCTGGAAAAAGAATTCAAGCGCTTGGACCTAACCAGCGTCGACTATCAGCGGATTGCCAAAAAGGTGCAATTGAATACCGTCGAGGATATGTTCGCTGCGGTAGGTTCTGGCGAGTTATCTTCCGTTCTGGTATTGAATGCGGCCCAAGCTCTGGTGGAGCGAGTGCCGCAACCGCTTCTTCGCTTTGGAAACGCATCGGACCTACAAAATCGCGATCAGCTGCAGGTACGAGGTGTTGGTAATCTGCTGACGCATATGGCTGGTTGCTGTAAGCCCCTGCCGGGCGATGCGATTATTGGTTTCATCACCAAGAACCGTACCGTGAGCATTCACCGCGCCGATTGCGCACGGTTACTGAAGCTACAGGAGATTGCCGGGGGCCGTATCGTAGAAGTCGAGTGGGGCGTTAGTCCCAAGCCTAACTACGAAGTGGATGTCGCCATTGAAGCCTATGACCGTCAGGGATTATTACGGGACATTACTGGGCTTTTTGCCAATGCCAGGATTAATGTGCTGACCATTAATACCCAGACTAACAAGCAGACCCACACTGCCACTATGCGTTTACGGGTAGAAGTTCCTGATCTGGGGTCCTTATCCAAGTTGTTGGAGCGTATCGATCGCCTCAAGAATGTTGTTTCCGCTGTTCGCGTTTCGGAATAAGGGTTTGCCATGAACCGAGAGCAATACACTCTTTCCGATTTGCTGCGCGTGATGGAACGCCTCCGGGACCCTCAGACCGGTTGTCCCTGGGACCTACGCCAGGATTTACACAGCCTCGTACCTTCAACCCTTGAGGAGTGCTATGAATTGGCTCAGGCCATAGCGCATGAGGATTATCGCCATATTGCCGAGGAGTTGGGCGACGTATTATTTCAGGTGATCTTTTATGCGCAATTGGGCAAGGAACAAAATCTGTTTTCCTTTGATGATATTGTAAGTACCTTGGTGCAGAAGCTGATTCGAAGGCATCCCCATGTGTTCGCCCAGGGGCAGATTGAAGGTGTGGTGGACAATCGCAGTTCGGTCGAGGAAGTCCGGAACACCTGGGAGGCGATCAAGCAGAGCGAGCGGATAAGTAAGAATCAATCAGGTTTGATGGCAGATGTGCCACTGGCATTGCCGGCATTACCCCGCGCGCAGAAGGTGCAAAAGCGCGCGGCACAAGTAAAATTCGACTGGGTAGATTCGTCTGCCGTACTGGATAAGCTGCAGGAGGAGGTCGATGAGTTGCGCCGCGCGATGTCCGAGAATTATTCAGCCGCGATACACGATGAGATGGGTGATGTTTTGTTCACTTGTGCCAATCTGGCCCGACACCTGGGTCTGGATGCCGAGGAGAGTCTTCGACAAGCCACTGACAAGTTTGAGCGACGATTCAGTCTGATGGAGATCGCAGCCGCAGCGGATGGCGATGTCTTGTCCAGGTTGAGCTCGGTACAGCTTGATCAACTGTGGGAGCAGGCCAAAAAGGAAATGGGCGATAACAAGCGGGGCTTGTAACCTTTACGTGCGCTGTGTAAGGTTGCAGCCATTCCATTGTCCTGAATCATACAGTGGCCTTTGTAGGCCGGTACAGCTTTACATTGTTGAGGAATTTTCCAAATGCGATTGATCCTGTTGGGTGCCCCTGGCGCTGGTAAAGGAACTCAAGCCAAGTTCATCAGTGAAAAATTCAGTATTCCCCAGATATCTACGGGCGATATGTTACGCGCAGCAGTAAAAGCCCAAACTGCATTGGGAGTGCAGGCCAAAAAAGTGATGGATGCGGGTGGATTGGTGTCCGATGACATCATTATCGGTCTGGTAAAGGATCGTATTGCGCAGGCAGATTGCGCCAACGGGTTTTTATTCGATGGTTTCCCGCGCACAATTCCACAAGCTCAGGCGATGGTGAGCGCTCAGGTAGTAATTGATCACGTTGTGGAAATTGCGGTAGATGACGAGGAAATTGTGGCGCGTCTGAGTGGTCGGCGGGTACACCCTGGGTCAGGTCGCGTCTATCATGTGCTTTTCAATCGGCCAAAGAACGAAGGCTTGGACGATGAGACTGGTGAACCGCTGGTGCAACGGGATGACGATACAGAAGACACCGTGCGCAAACGACTGCAAATATATCATGAGCAAACAAGTCCGCTCATAAAGTTCTATCGCGATATGAAGAGTGATGTAGCGCCTCTTTGCCATAGAATAGAGGGCGTAGGTAGTGTGGAGGAAATCCGCAAGACACTTTTTGCATGTCTGGAAAACTAGCAGCTGGCACGCTGTGGGAATTTTAAAATTAGAATATGCAGCGCGTAAAATTTCTTTTTTACAAAAACGGATGACACGTCCCATTTGAAAGATGCCAAATTTCTACAATTTATACTATTGTATCTCTGTTGCATTATTGCTATTTTTGGATTCGCGGGACCCTTATTAACACAGTGGAGAGATGCATAATGGCAACAGCTAAGAAGAAAGCAACATCCAAGCCGAAGGCGAAAGCCAAGCCAAAAGCAAAAGCCAAGCCAAAAGCAAAAGCTAAGCCAAAAGCAAAAGCTAAGCCAAAAGCAAAGGCTAAGCCGAAGGCAAAAGCAAAAGCAAAAGCTAAGCCGAAGGCAAAAGCAAAAGCCAAGAAGAGATAGAGCCCCCGAGCTGACCATTAACCCGCTGAGAGAAATTTCAGCGGGTTTTTCGTTAGAGGGGACGACTTATCCGATATTTCCTCTGTACGGAGGAGAGTTTTCTGTCTGCGTTTAACTCAACTCGTTATAGTTTTTAAAGCCTGACCTTTGATCGGAGAAGTCGACGACCACACAGGTATGGCTATTGTACCAATCACGCACCGCCCGATGACCGGCATCCAGAAAGCCCGCGAGTGACCTTAGACAATCACGTCGTATTGCCGCACATAAAAATTGCTCCCTCACCCCGTCATGCGCGTAACTGATATCGGACATGCCATTCCCTCCTTCTACCAGTGGCGTAGTCAGGCGACTTACAAAGTCACGCGGCAGGTGCGGCATGTCACAACCGACTACCACCAGGAATTCTGTTTGGATGTAGGGGTATGCGGCCTCCAAGCCAGCCAGCGGCCCTTGAAAGTCACGGCGAGTGTCGGCCACGGTCTGCGGGGCGAAATTTTTGTAGCGGGAGAAATTGCGGTTGCAACTAATCAGCAGTTCTTCAACCTGTGGCAGGAGAAGATCGCTAACGTGAGCAACCAGCGGCTTTCCTTTCAAGAGTATCAGGCCTTTATCGCGATTGCCCACTCGTTGTCCCTTGCCTCCGGCTAAGATAAGCCCGGTAATATTGTTTGTTGGTGTCATAGCATATGATTGATCGTGTGATTTTGGTCCGGGAGAGTTCTTGCCTGATGCGTGCTGTGTGATAATTGAAGCGCATAACCGTAGCAGGTTGGCCTGACAATGGGTATGGGGCATCATTGAAGTATCGAGAGTGATATGACCGGGATTTTGGCGATTGAGACCGCGACTGACGCCTGTTCTATCGCAGTTTTTGTGGATGGACAGATCAGGGAGCGCTATGCGGTTGCGCCTAGGCAACACAGTCAGCTGCTCTTTACCATGCTGGAGGATCTTCTGCCGGGAGGAAATCTGGCGGATTTGGGAATTCAGGCTATTGCTTACGGTTGCGGTCCCGGTTCGTTTACCGGTTTGCGTATTGCAGCCAGCGCAGTGCAGGGTCTCGCCTATAGCTGTAATTTGCCCTCCATTGCCCTATCAACGTTGACAATTCTGGCGCAGAGCGCCTTGCGACGGGGGAATGTGGGCTTAGGCGACACAGTGTTATGCACAATCGATGCCCGTATCAATGAAATATACAGCGCGGTGTATGCCTATGAGGATAACCTTGCCGTACTGAGAGAGGGGCCCTGGGCCTGCGCCCCGGCAGATCTCTCACCATCCGAGTTTGGATCGTTGTGTGCAGTGGGCAACGGATGTCTTTTTCTGAATGATTTTCCGCTTGGGCTGCGTGCGAAAATTTACTCCTGTACCCCCGACCTGCTGCCCGAGGCGAGGGATATGATTCCTCTGGCCCTGGCCAAGTTTGAATGTGGTGAGTTCCAGTCTCCCCGACAAGTTCAACCCGTGTATGTCCGCGACGAAATTTCCTGGAAAAAGCTCCATGAGCAGGGACGGTATCGATGATTGACTTGGCCCATGGCGCCCAGCGATGAATATCGGTTTTGTGGGTCTCGGTGTGATGGGATTCCCTATGGCTGGACATTTACAGTCCGCTGGGCACCGCGTTTGTGTCTACAACAAAACATTGGAGAAAGCACGGATCTGGGTTGAACAATACGGGGGACAACTGGGTGTAACGCCCCGGGATGCTGCTGCGGGAGCTGACATTGTATGCATTTGTGTCGGTGATGATGACGATGTGCGCAGTGTCGTTCTGTCACAGGAAGGGGTACTGGTAGGAATGCCTGAAGGTGGTGTCCTTATCGACCATACGACGGCATCTGCAGCTCTAGCCAGGGAATTGTATGAGTTGGCCGCTCAGCGGGGTTTGGGTTTCCTTGATGCGCCGGTTTCTGGCGGGCAGGTGGGAGCGTTAAATGGGGCTCTGACCATCATGGTGGGAGGAGAGGCCACGGACTTTGCGCGGGTAGAGCCTGTTTTGAAGGTGTACGCCAGGTGTGTCAGGCTGTTGGGACCGGTTGGCAGCGGACAATTGGCAAAAATGGTCAACCAGATATGTATCACGGGTGTGCTGCAGGGACTGGCAGAGGGCATGGCTTTCTCCAGGATGGCGGGGTTGGATACTGCAGCGGTGATCGAGGTGATCTCTCAGGGTGCGGCGCAGTCCTGGCAGATGGACAATCGCCATCGCACTATGCTCGCGCACGAATATGAACACGGTTTCGCCGTTGACTGGATGCGCAAGGATTTGGCTATGGTTCTGGCACAGGCGACCGCTTTCGGCTTGTCGCTGCCGGTTACCCACCTGGTAGATAACTTTTATGCGGACGTTCAAGCTATGGGCGGCGGGCGCTGGGATACATCAAGTCTGCTGGCGCGTATGCTGGAGACCATCGTCAATGAACTTCCAGTCCCTGATCATAAGGCAGAATAGGCAATGAACATGAGCCAGGATGAATTCAATCAACAACTTTTTGGCTTTCTGGCGGCGGCCACCACGCCGTTTCATGCTGTTGCAGAGATGATCAAACGATTAACCGCAGCCGGATTCACTCGTCTGCTCGAGAATTCCGAATGGGATATTGAAACTGGCGGCAGGTACTTTCTCACGCGCAATGACAGCTCTCTTGTGGCGCTGGTCGCAGGGCGCGATAGCAGTCCGAGGGAGGGAATTCGTATGGTGGGCGCACATACTGACAGTCCCTGTCTGATGGTCAAGCCAAGTCCGGAAATACAGTCGCAGGGCTTTTTTCAGCTGGGTGTGCAGGTCTACGGCGGCGCCTTGCTGAATCCCTGGTTCGACCGCAATTTATCATTGGCAGGACGAGTAAGTTACCAGTGTACTGAGGGTCAGCTGCGCGTTGCGTTGGTGGATTTTCGGGAGGCGATCGCTACCATTCCCAGTCTCGCGATTCACCTTGATCGGGACGCGAACAAGAACCGGGAAATTAACGCGCAAACAGCGATTCTTCCTGTGTTACATCTGTTAGGAGACGAGGATAAGGTCGATTTTCGAGCGTTACTGCAACAGCGACTGCTTATGGAGCATCCCCAGAGTAGGGTACAGCAGGTATTGGACTATGAGCTGTCATTTTATGATACCCAGGCGCCGTCGCTGCTAGGCCTGCGCCAGGAGTTTATCGCCTCCGCACGTCTGGACAACCTCCTTAGTTGCTTCATCGGCCTTGAGGCCATGCTACAGAGCGATGGCGCTATGAGCGCGCTACTGGTCTGCAATGATCATGAAGAAGTGGGCAGTCTTTCGACTTCCGGCGCCCAAGGCTGCCTGCTTACGTCAGTTCTGCATCGTCTGGCGGGAAGCCATTCGAATTATGGGGCTCTCGCGGAGAGGTCCTTACTGATGTCTACCGATAATGCCCATGCCATCCATCCCAACTTTGCCGATCGTCATGATGATAATCACGGCCCATTGCTGAATCGCGGGCCGGTAATCAAGGTCAACGCCAGTCAGCGTTACGCCACCAACAGCGAAACCAGTGGACTGTTTCGCATGCTCGCATCGATGGAGAACGTGCCGGTGCAGTCGTTTGTGGTACGCAACGATATGGCCTGCGGAAGCACTATTGGCCCAATTTCGGCCGGTGCTACCGGAGTCCGCACCCTGGACATTGGTGTGCCTACTCTGGGGATGCACTCCATTCGAGAATTGGCCGGCTCCCGCGACCCATGGGATCTGTGCCGCATTTTGCGGCGCTTCTACAACTATTCCGGGCCACTTTCCGCGAGCTGAGCAGGGCTCTAATCCCTGACTGCCGCTGGGCGTCGCACGTAGCCGTGTAGCCGTTCGGTTACGTTGAAATGGCCAATAGCGCCTGATCACAGTATCATCGGCTACTTTTGCAGGTGTTCAATTGTTCATGGCCAAGCATCGCGTACTAACCGGTATTACAACTACAGGGACGCCTCATCTGGGTAATTATGTGGGCGCCATTCGACCCGCGATTATTGCCTCCAAAGATGATTCCCTCGAGTCATTTTTTTTCCTGGCAGATTACCATGCCTTGATAAAGTGCCATGATCCACTGTTGATACGACAGTCCAGCAAGGAAATTGCTGCCACGTGGTTGGCGCTGGGACTGGATACTGATCGGGCAGTGTTCTACCGTCAGTCGGACATTCCTGAAATTACCGAACTGACCTGGATTTTGAGTTGCTATGCAGCCAAGGGTTTGATGAATCGCGCCCATGCCTACAAGGCCGCGGTGCAGGCCAATGAAGAAGCAGGTCAAGATCCCGACTTCGCCATTTCCATGGGGCTGTTTAGTTACCCTGTATTAATGGCCGCGGATATTCTTATGTTTAACGCACAGAAAATTCCCGTAGGACGGGATCAAATCCAGCACGTGGAGATGGCGCGCGACATTGCCCAGCGTTTCAATCACAATTTCTCCGAGGTTTTCACTCTGCCTGAGGCTGTGGTCGGGGCGGAAGTGGCGGTATTGCAGGGGCTTGATGGTCGCAAAATGAGCAAAAGCTACAATAACACCATACCGTTGTTTCTAGCGGAGAAATCGCTACAGAAAGCGATTAACAAGATTAAAACTAACCTGCTGGAGCCGGGAGAGCCCAAAGATACGGAGGGTTCGACGGTTTTCCAGCTGTGGGCGGCCTTTGCATCAATCGAGGAAACCGCGCGTATGCGACGGGAGTTTGAAAACGGTATCGCCTGGGGAGAGGTCAAAAAGCAGCTATTTGAGTTAATAAACGGGGAACTGGCTCCGGCCAGGGAAAGATATACGCGCCTGATGGATGATCCCCAACTTATCGAAACCGTATTACAGCGAGGTGGCGAGCGCGCCAGAGAGCACAGCTCGAAGTTAATACGAAAAGTGCGCGCGGCTGTGGGCATTGGAGCCATCTGCTGAGCGGGCGATTAGTCATTTATGGCAGCTTTTCGCGGGCTGCCTTCGTGACCTCATTCACAAATCTCTGTTGTTTGTATGCCTTTGCGCTGTGCGCGCGACCCAAACGGTTCTTTTTCGCCCGCTGTTATGTCATTGTCATCATTACTAAAGTTGCGCAGGCGGGGCGATTGCTTAGGTCGCGTGTCAGGTAGGTGGATTGGGCATAAATGCGGAAAACCTCTATGTGCAGCGTATCGCCACCGCATGGTTTTTGTAATACAGTAATGCTAATTATAAGAAGTAGCATGAGGCCAGTTTAACTATGAATCGTCCAGTACGAGACCATGAGATACTGTCGGCTGTCTTCGCTAAAATGGATGTGATGGCGATGACCGTCGCCGCAGGGGTGTTATGTTCCCTGCTGCTGTTTTTAGCGACAGCTACCTTGTTGTTACAGGATGTGCCACAGGACTATCCCGTAGGTCCTCACTTGAGAGACCTCTCAAACTACCTACCAGGCTATGGCGTGAGTTGGGTGGGTGCGCTTGTAGGCGCATTTTATGGCTTCATCGGTGGTGCTCTTGCCGGTTTTGCCGCTGCCGTATACTGGAACCTCACGCATTACGTTGCCCTCGGCGTAATGTTGATTAGTGCTGCCGAACTGGCAGATTGAGGTTGTAACTCGAATGGGGAATTACCAGAATATGCAAACCACTAATCAAAACGTCTATGGAGTCAACCTCAAGCTGCTAAACGCGGCAGTCCGGTTTAACGCCCTTATGCTCGGATTGACTGCCGGTACTTTGGCAGCCTTGATTACCTTTTTTGCTACACATGCATCGATAGCTAAATGGGGTAGCGATTCCGGCAACTACCTGAGTTTGCTCGCGATTTTTTTTCCAGGCTATTCGGTTACCAGCGGCGGTGCGTGGGTCGGCGCATTCTGGGCCTTCGTCTACGCGGGGACTTCCAGTGCGTTGAGCTACAGGCTTTATGGTAAAGTACTCGGCACACGGATTGCCGATATACTTCTCAGCACAGTACCGACGGAGAACCCGGTACTAAAGCCATCTGTATTACGTTTGCACGGGATAAGCCTAGGTCTGGCCATAGGCGCCATCGCCGCTGTGGGGCTATTTTGTTCTACCGCATGGTTGGTGATTCGCGGCACGGCCGATCAGAGTGTGCATGCCGCCCTGTTCGCTAACTATATTCCTGGCTACAGCGTAAGCATATTGGGCGGCTTATTGGGCGCGGTGGAATTATTTGCATTGGTTTTTATAGCCTGTCTGTTGCTTGCCACAGTGTATAACAAAATAGTTGAATTTCGTCACAGACAGTCTTGATGGCATGGTTGATATGAATAATAAGGAACATGTAGTAATACTTGGCGCTGGCCCTGCAGGATTGGCGACGGGGCATGAATTGAGTGTTAGTGGAGTCAGGGTATCATTGATCGATAGAAATAATTTTGTGGGCGGGCTGTGTAACACCAACGTACACAGAGGTTATAAGTTTGACCTGGGAGGTCATCGTTGGTTCACGAAAAATGAAGACTTGAACACCTGGTTTCGTAGGCTGATGGGCGATGAAATAGTCTGGGTGGAGCGCATCAGTCGCATTTATTATGATGGCGGTTACTACAGTTATCCCATCAGCATTCTCAATGTCATTAAAAATGCCGGCATGATTACTATCATGCACGCAGGGATTACTTATCTACTGTCTGCCTTGCAGTATTCTGTTTTTAACAAATCCATTAATAATATGAAAGATGCCTATGTCGCCCAGTTCGGCGGAAAGCTATACGACATGTTTTTTCGTCGCTACAGTGAAAAAGTCTGGGGGCTTCCTTGTGAAAAACTCTCTTCTGACTGGGTATCGCAACGCAGCGCAGGATTATCAATCTGGACGGTAATACAGGAGTCCTTGCTCAGAACCAAATCTGACAACGAAAGCCTGATAGAGGAGTTTATGTATCCGCGGGACGGTTATGTCCGAATACCGCAGCGTATGGCTGAAGACATTACGGCAAGCAGCGAATCCAATGCTATTATTCTTGAATCGACAGTCACCAGAATCAAATACCACGGCCCGAATGATTTTGAGATTTTCTATAGTGATACTGAGGGTAAGGAACATGCGGTAACGGCGACCTCCGTTGTGTCAACCATACCGTTGGGAGTCCTTCCAAGGATAATGGAGCCGGCATGCGATCAAAAAGTTATCGATGCAGCAAAAGGTCTTACGTTTCGTGCACTCATAACTGTCAATATCATTCTCAATAAAGAGCGGGTGTCCATTGATACGTGGCTTTACGTTCAGGACGAGGACATTCTGTTTGGACGATTGCATGAACCAAAGAACTGGAGTCCTGCGATGGTTCCTGATCAATCTACCACATCCCTGGTTTTGGAGTGCTTCTGCACCAAAGACGATCATATCTGGCAG
>Ga0105096_10000346_pt1 | contig 15292 bp, 10 predicted proteins | sample PPLLak3cmMay2015_FD_87036 | JGI IMG/M metagenome (GOLD analysis project Ga0105096, IMG submission 87036) | Freshwater sediment microbial communities from Prairie Pothole Lake near Jamestown, North Dakota, USA - PPLs Lake P7 Core (1) Depth... | ecosystem: Environmental > Aquatic > Freshwater >... | reverse complement strand
GATGCTGGTTGTGGTAATGGTGTCAATACGATTCGATTAGTGAATCGTGGTTTTAAAGTCGTTGCAACTGATTTTTCTGAAGAAGCATTAAAACTTTGTAGACAAAACGTTTCTGAAAATAAGTACTTTGGTAAAGTAGAAATCAAGACGGAAGATTTACTTTCGCTAAAATTTGAGAGTGATATATTTGACGCCGTTTTATGTTGGGGTGTTTTGATGCATATTTTTGAAGTCGAAAAAGCTCTAGATAATTTATGTCGTGTTATTAAACCTGATGGTTACTTGATACTTTGTGAGGTAAGTCAATATGCACCGGAGTCACTAATTGCATGGGTAATAAAAAAAATTGCACCCAATAATAATGATGAAATTGTTAAATCAAGATTTGGAATTGATTACTGGTCTGATACTCAAGCTGGCAGGATCTTAGTCCGCAAATCAAGTATCCCTTCATACACTAAATATTTAGATTCAAAAGGTTTTAAAAAAGTTGGACATATACCCGGTCAATTCACTCAGATTTACACCAGAATGGGAAAAAATATTCTAAAGAAAATGATTTTAAGATTTAACTTGTTTTGGTTCAAATACATTAAATTCCCAAATCTTTCTCGTGAGCAGATTCTCATATTCAAAAAAATATGTACTAATAATTCAAATGAGACAAGCCATAATATTTTATGATTATCAGGACTATTGAAAATTCGGATATAGATGAATTGTCAATTCTTCATAAGAAGATTTTCGGAAAAACACATTTTTCTTCTGCTTTTTCTGTAAAATTGTTGAAAAGATATTTTTTTGAACTCCTTAGCTATCATAAATATAAATATGTGATGGTTGAAGACACAAAGATTATTAGTTATTTAATAGCTGGTATTGATCCCGCAATACCAGTAAAGATATTTTTTAAGAAAAATATCTTTTCTATAATATTAGTTTTGATTAAGAACCCTTCTTTTTTAGTTGAAAAATTACTTGATTCATTCTCATTATTAAATTCAAAAGGACAAGATTTACACCAAAACGATATCAGTGTTTATCTTATTGCTGTAGATACATATGTTCAAAATAAGGGAGTTGGTAAAACACTTCTTAAGCATTTTGAACAACAATTATTACAAAATAAAGTCTATCAGTATACTCTCGCTGTCAGAATCGAGAATTATGCCACAATAGAATTCTATAAAAAAAATAATTTCATTGAAATAGGTCATGATTATAAAACTATATCATATATGAAAAAACTTTATTTATGAGTGACAATTCAATTCTTGTATCTATGATCGTTTGTTGCTTGAATGAATCTGATTACATAGATCGATGCATAGACTCACTATTAAATCAAAAAAATATTTCAGGTAATTTTGAGATTCTTGTAATTGACGGAATGAGCACTGATAGTACAAGAGAAAAACTGTTTGTGAAAAAGGAATTTCATTCAGAAATTAAAATTTTTGATAATCCTGCAAAAGTAAAACCACAGGCTATTAATATTGGATTTCGAGAATCAACTGGAAAATATTTTGTTATATGTGATGCACATTCATTTTATGATGAGTTTTATATATCAACTTGCCTGGAATTAATTTATGAACATCCAGATGCTTGGTGTGTTGGTGGGCCATTTATTAACATTGGCGAGACAGATTTTGGTAAGGCTAATGCCATTGCTATGAATAGTCCGTTGGGAATTGGAAATGCTAAACATCGACATCCAAATTATGAGGGTTATGGTGAAATGGTAATGTTTGGTTTATTTCCAAGGATGGTTTTAGACAAGGTTGGGTATTACGATGAAAGGTTTATTATAAATCATGATGATGAGTACTGTTACCGCCTACGAAAGGAAGGAGGAAAAGTATTTATTTCTCATAGTGCAAAATGTTTTTACTTTGTTCGAAAGTCTCCTAAATCATTATTTAATCAATACTTCAGCTATGGTTTTTGGCAAATAGCCTTTTTAAAGAAGCATAAAATTCCAATTTCAATTAGGCAATTAATTCCATTTGCTTTTTTCTCTTCCATAGCAGTTTTATCTTTAATTTCATTTATTTTAGGCGATAAGTGGATTGGTTTAATTCTTCCAGGAATTTATATCGGCATTTTATTTTTGGCCTCCATTCCAATCCTATTTAAAAATGGGGTTAAAGTCGCAGCAAATTTTCCTTTAGCGATTTTCATCCTTCACTTTTCTTATGCTTTGGGATTTTTCTCTGGTATATTTCGATTTTCATTGAAAGAATTTAAAAATGATATGCAACCCAACTATTTAACTAAAAAGTAAATTTTGAAAAAATAAATATATTATTATCTTTGATCTTGTTTTTTGTTAATTATATGCAGTTTAGTTTTATATTATTTTTACTTAAAGATTCTATTTCGTAAATTTCATTTAAGATTACGGTTAAAACTAAAAAAATTTAATGGATAAAGATTACTTACTTTTTCACAAACCTTTTATTTCAGAAGAAGAAATAGATGAAATGGTGGATACCTTACGATCCGGTTGGCTTAGCATGGGTCCCAAAACCATCAGATTTGAGGAAGAGTTTAACAAATATATAGGATCAAAAAAGTCTGTAGCAGTAAGTTCCTGGACGGCAGCTGGACATCTTACTTTGGAAGCATTTGGAATAGAAAAAGGTGATGAAGTTATTGTTCCAACTATGACATTTCCTGCTACCGCCGAAATAGTTTGTTATTTTGGAGCTAAACCTGTTATTGTAGATGTTGATAAGGACACACTTAATATCTCACTTGAGGAAATAGAAAAAGCCATCACTCCTAAAACAAAAGCAATTATTCCTGTACATTATGGAGGACAACCTTGCGATCTAGATGAAATTCAGGAAATTGCAAATATTCATAACCTGAAAGTTCTAGAAGATGCTGCTCACTCTCTTCCGGCTACCTACAAAGGTAAGAAAATAGGAACAATCTCAGATGTTACTTGTTTTAGTTTTTACGCAACTAAAACATTGTCAACTGGCGAAGGTGGGATGATTTGTACCAACGATCAGGAAATAGCAGAACGCTGTGCAATCATGAGACTTCATGGAATAAATCGGGATGCTTGGAAGAGATATAGTGAATCTGGTTCCTGGTATTACGAAGTTGTTGCTCCGGGTTATAAATATAATTTTACTGATCTGCAGGCTTCACTTGGATTACCGCAGTTGAAAAAAGTTGATACAATGTGGGAGTGGAGAAAGAAAATTGCATCAAGATACTTAGAAGGATTTAAAGATTTTGATCTTTTAACTCTACCTTTTATTAAAAATGATCGAGAATCATCCTGGCATTTATTTCCGGTAAGGTTAAATCTTGAGATGCTCACAAAAAATCGTGCACAGATAATTGATGAATTGAAAAAACATAATATTGGTGTAGGCGTTCATTTTATGCCTGTTCATCAGCACTTATATTATAGCGAGACTTTTAAATTAGATGATAAAAATTATCCGGTCGCTTCAGCTACCTTTCCAAGACTAATGTCACTTCCAATTTATCCAGGAATGACTGATAATAGTGTTGAAAAAGTTATTTCTACTGTTAGGGAAATTCTTATTCAATATAAAAGATAGTCCTTCCGAGAATGGGCAAACAGGGTAGTTTCATTAAACGCTTTACCGATATTGTAATAAGCGTCATATCTTTAATTTTTACTCTTCCAATCTTTATACTTTCAGCAATTGCTATCAAGTTGGAGTCGAAAGGTCCGGTATTCTTTATTCAAAAAAGAGCTGGATTGAATGGTAAGGCTTTTGATATGTTAAAGTTCAGGGGTATGATAGACAATGCACTCAAGTATGGGCCTGAATTGACTCAGCAAAATGATCCGCGTATTACAAAAGTTGGAAGATTTTTAAGAAGAACTAGCATTGATGAGCTCCCTCAACTAATTAATGTTCTAAAAGGTGAGATGAGTATTATCGGTCCTAGACCAGAAATTTTAAGCATCACGTCAAGATATTCTGAAGAACACAAAGAAGTATTTAAATATGTTCCGGGCATTACAGGGTATTCTCAAATTAATGGAAGACAAATGTTAACTCCAGAGCAACGAACTGAAATGGAAATAGATTATTATAATAATGAAACCTTTTGGAGTGATATAAAAATTATCTATAGAACGATTTTTGTTGTTATAAGTAATGAGGGTAATGTCTAATGCACAATTAGTCGCTTAGAGACCTTATTTAATGCCTTTAATTTTTACCCTTGTGTAGCTTACCATAAAAATTTAACTTCACATGCAATTTTAACCGAAAATATCTGGATATCTCTGTATGAAAAATTATGCTTTTCGAGTTTTTTCAATAATATTAATCTCAATTGCATTTCTAAACACCTCGTATTCTCAAGATTACAAAATTATAAAGTCTGATGAAATGCAACTCATTCTGGAATTTGATTTTAATAATCAATTTGAGGTAAAGGACATTCTTGTTGATGGGATAAAATTTTCTACGATAGATGATTCAAATTATCCAATGCAAAAACCAGGTGATCCATTCCTTCCAAAAAGAACCTATGAAATTGGTATTCCAATGAACACAAATGCAGTTGTTACAGTTCAGGAAATAGACCGAGAGGTTCTTTCTGACAAATTTGTAATATCAACTCCAGACTCAATGGATCAACCGTTGGCTGAATTGAAATATAATCAGGATGTATATGGATTTAATTCACCATTTCCAACCGAAGCAGCAAATATTAATTCTCAAGCAATTTTTAGATATATCAAAACAATTTCATTATCAATATTTCCTTATCAGTTTAACCCTGTTGAGCGGACATTGATTCGAAATAAAAAAATTGTGGTTAAGATTGAATTTTTGCAGGATCAAAATTTCAGTGATCGGATAGTCCCTATTAAAGATAGAATGACTGAAGAATTGGTTCGTTCAAGTTTGATAAATTCAACTGAAGCAATGAACTTTTTAGGCGACATACGGCAAGATACTGATGCCCCAATGAGTAAATATTGGTATGATCCGAACAAGGATTATTACAAAATCTTTCTAAATAAAAAAGGAGTTTATAGAGTAACTTATGAAATGCTATTGAATGCTGGTTTGCCTGAAAACGGTGTGCAAAATATGCAGTTTGAATTATTTAATGACAGTCTTTCAATCCCTATTGATGTTGTTGATAAAGACAGTAATGGAATATTTAATACCGGAGATTATTTCCAGTTTGTCGGTAGACCTGCGAGCCCTCACGATGCTTATACAAGATTAAACATATATAATAATAGCAATGTATATTGGTTTTCTTATCAGGCTGATTCCTTAAATTATTACAAAGATAGAGATGGAGATAAGAGGACGGCAATAACCCTAATTTCTAATACTATTGAAACACTGAGATTTGAAAAAGATTCTATTTATAGTCATTTAGGTTATGCTCCAAACGGAAATAGAGATTATTGGTATTGGGGAAAAGCTGAGTTCCGAAATGGACTTTCAACTAGTTTTTTCAAAAAAGTAGTGGAAGATAGCATCTGGGATAATTTCTACATTCAGAAACCGCTGGCAAAAATAAAAGTTGGATTACATGGATTAACAAATATAAACTGCGGTACCGGATTTGCACATACTGCTAAGGTCCTCTTTAATAGTTATCCCTTAGGAACAGTTCAGTGGAACGGACAGGAAACCGCAACTTTTGAAAAGAATTTTTATTTGTCCTATAGTAATGTTGGTGGTGATACTGCATATTTAAATTGGCAAAATCCACAGGAAATTATTGTTCAATCTACTGGTGATGTTTGTAATACTACTGGAGAGGATATTTTTCTAGTCAATTATGTAGAACTACAATATTGGCGATGGAATAAAACTTATGAGAATCATTATTTCTTTACAAGTCCACCAGGTGATTATGGCGAGAATATCTACTGGATGTATAATTGGTTAAGGGATAATATGAAGGTTTACATTCCTAGCCGCAATGAATTAATCTCCAATCCCTGGATAACAAACGATACATCCAAAAGTGTGCGCTTTGTTGATACACTTTATCAACAGACAGATTATTACTGTGTTGCAGATGATTATTTTTTGATCCCTGATTCCTTAACACAAAATCTTTCTCATTCAGATTTAAGAAATATTAATAACTCTGCAGATTATATAATAATTACTCATCCAGATTTTTTTAGTTCTGCACAGCGCCTTGCAGAGTATAGATCCTCAAACTTAAAAGGGTATACTAATCCACGTGTTAAAATTGTTAATGTTATGGAAATTTATAATGAGTTTTCGTTTGGATTATTAAATCCTTATGCATTACAGCTATTTGTTAAATATGCTTTTGAGAAATGGCAGAGACCAGCTCCCGCATATATAGTATTAATGGGTGATTTGAGCAGTGATTATAGAAAAATTTTACCAAACAGCAGAAATAATTTTATTCCATCTATTCCATATCACTCAATCATATACGGACAAGCATCCAGTGATAATCAGATAGTAACTGTTGTCGGTAATGATCTTGTGCCAGAATTAGCTATCGGTCGTATATCTTGTGAAACTGTTGAAGAAGCAGATCATCTAGTAGAGAGAATTATCAACTATCCTGCCGATTTTAATAAGGAGTGGAAGCAAAATGTATTGTTACTCTCATCAGGACTTAGTGCATCTGATGAAAATCAATTCAAGTTTAATGACAGAAATATGACCTTAGCAAATTTATATGTCGACCCAGAAGGAATAAAATCCTCAAAAGTTTTTAGGTATGCAAATAAACCTGAATATATTCAATACCAAGGAGAGGGTCCTGAAATAAGAAGAGAGATAGATAAGGGTACTGTCCTCGTGAATTATTACGGTCACGGCGGTGGATTTCAATGGGATTTAGTTTTTACTGATGATGATATCAGAGCATTGAATAATGGAAACAAGTTGCCTTTTGTAATAAGCGTTACTTGTTATACTGCTCATTATGATAATCAGGAAATTTTTGGTGAGATTTTTAATGCTGAACCAGATAAAGGAAGCATCGCTTTTTTTGGAAGTTCCGGAGTAACATTTTGGCCAACCACAGCTAATTTTAACCAAGATTTGTTTCGAGAAATTTTTCGAAATAAAAAATACGTTATTGGAGATGCCATATTAAGGGCCAAAGCAAACTCTGGATATGGTACAATGCTTGCCTTATTAACCTTGCTTGGTGACCCTGCATTAGAATTAGCTTTACCTTATGACGCTGATTTTGCCGTAAAACCTTCATCCATTACAATTGACCCAATTAATCCTCTTATAGATGACACAGTACAGGTAAAAATAGTTATAGAAAATCCAGGAAGGATTTGGATCGGAGATTCTGTAAAAGTTCATCTTTATGAAAATATTATTTCTGATTCTACATTTATTGGATTAAATAAATTAGGTCCTTTTGGTGAAAAAGATTCAACAATCTTTACATGGATCCCGCAACAAGAGGGGTTAGTTAGTTTAATTGTTGTTATTAATGACGATAATATAGTTGTTGAAACTGATCATTCAGATAATATAGCATCACAAAGTTTTTCGGTTTTTAGCATTGATAAACCAAAGATTCTCAAACCTGTTCCTAATTATTTTAGTAATCGTAATACAATTAATTTTGTTTTAGTTGATGTTGGTCATTATGTGCTGCAAAATTTTTCTTATAAAATTTCAGTTGATTCTTCAAGAGAATTAAACTCACAATTTAAAATAGATTCACCATTACTAATTCCAAGCCGTGGGTTAATTCAGTGGATTACAACACCATTACCCGAGGGTGAATATTTTTATAAAGTCTATATTTATTCCGATACTGATACAAACATGAGTGAAATTGAATCATTTTCAATCACCTCCACACCTGGAAGTGGATTTCTAGCTAAATCACAGCAATTAAAAGATTTTAGTAGTTCGAATATTGTTTATTCAGCTTCTGATGATGCATTAATACTTAATACTCTCCTTTTACCTCCAAGACCATCGCCAGAAAAATTATTGGATTCATTGATAGTGTCATGGCCGGCAGATACAACGGAAATTACTTCGTGTACAACAGATGGAAGTTATCTCTACTTTGGTCATTTGTCGTACTACCGTGGTGGAAGAAAATCTAAAATTTATAAAGTTGGTACTGGATTTAATGGAACTATAAAAGCAGAACTATATGGTTCAATTGGAGATTTGGAGGTTGATATTAAAAATCAAATTTTCTACCATAGTGACGGATATCTTTATGCTGCCACAGGAGATGATTCTTCTCTTTTGAGAATTAATATCGAAAATGGTGACACTAATCGTATAGTGATCCCTGGCGGACTTATTCCTACGGAGGATGGACTTTTAAAGAATGGTGGATTTTATCTTACATCCGATGGTAATCATGTTTATAATATTTCAGCTGGATATGGTGAATACAGAAATCAGTATGTTCTTAGAACTTTAGATCCAGCATCAGGATGGAATAAAGTTGGGGAAGATTTGGTCTTTGATGGTAGCTCATTTGTTGGGTTTACAGGATTTTTTGTTACGAACGGTTATGTACAAACATATGAGCAGTATATTAATGGTTATATCAGAAAATATAGACTTTCAGATGGTTTTTACGAAGAAGAGTATCTACCCTTTTTAGATAATAAAAAAGTTTATAGTTGGACTTATGATTGGTATAATAATCTACTTTATGGTGGTTTATTTAACCCAGTTGCAATAAACTATGATTTTGGGTTTTATAAATTTGTCGGTAATTATAAAGAAGCTGCTGGTTCCTTTACAACAGATGAAATCGGTCCTGCGCGCAAATGGTATAACTTGAATTTCAATTTAGATACTTCAGGATCATTAGGATATTTTACTAATTTATTATTAGGAAAGAATACTTTTACTCAGGTTTGGGATACTTTAAATACAAATGTGGTGCCATCATTTGATATAGAGGATATTAATCCGGACCAATATCCATATCTTAAAATGCAATTTGATTTAGTCGATTCGACTCTTGGACTGTCTGAACCAATGAAATTTAAATCTTTGCAATTAAATTGTGATTATTTTCCAGAATTAAATCTTTTCCCAGATGAAGTGGTGTTCAACGCTGATTCTTTGCTCCAGGGTTTCCCGGTGGAAATGAGTTTTAGGGTTGATAATATTGGATATACTAAGGCTGATAGCTTGAAATTAGATTTTTATCACAATCTAATGGATACGGCTTTTTATAGTGTTAAAGTCGATGTCCCTGCCGACTCCTCAGTAACTATTACTAAAATAATTTCTACTGATAACTTGCTTTATTCTGCCCCAGTTTCACCAATTGATGTTAGTGTTGTGGCAACTTCACCTATACCTGAGTACTATATATTTAATAATTTGAGTAACGGTAATTTTAATGTTGTCCGCGATTCTGCAAATCCTCTTTTCGATATCACTTTTGATGGAAGAGAAATTCTAAATGGTGATATTATTTCATCCGAGCCTGAAGTAATTATAACTCTTGAAGACAATAGCCCGCTGCCTCTTGACAGCACTTATTTTACTATCGTTCATACTTATAATAATATTCCAAAAGTTCTGACAGTACCTGGACCGGATATTACTTATGAGCCAACTCCGTATCCAAATAATAGAGCTGTAATTACGTGGACACCTAAGCTACAAGATGGAAGACATGTTCTGGAGGTTTTAGCCAAAGATGCCTCTGGAAACTTTTTTGATTCCACTTCATCTCGATCCGTTTTTAATGTTTATAACAATCCCGATTTGTTACAGGTTTATAATTACCCTAATCCATTTTCGGACAATACTTATTTTACGTTTGAATTAAGAGGTGTAATTCCTCCAGAAGAATTCAAAATTAAGATATTTACTGTGGCAGGAAGATTGATAAAAGAATTAATGCCGTCATCACTTTTGCAAATTGGATTTAACAAAATTTACTGGGATGGAAAAGATGAAGATGGTGATGAGATAGCCAATGGATTATATTTTTATAAGATAATATCCAAGAACGGTGATGAAGTTAAAACAGTTACTCAAAAATTAGCTAAAGTAAAGTAACAGAATTAATAACTCTGAATAAAATTTAATAACTATTGGAGTTTGTTTAATGTGCGGAATTGTTGGTTATATAGGTGAAAAAAATTGCATCCCTATACTTATAAATGGTCTTAAGCGATTAGAATACAGGGGCTATGACTCTGCTGGCATTGGTATAATAGATAATGATGCTTCACTTATCGTAAAGAATAAAGGTAAAGTAAGTCTTCTTGAAGATAAACTAGAAAATCTTAGTCTGAGCTCCACTATTGGACTTGGACATACAAGATGGGCAACTCACGGAATTCCTAACGAAATAAATGCACACCCTCATTCAAATGAAGATAATACAATTTTTCTTATCCACAATGGTATAATCGAAAACTATCAAGTATTAAAAAAAGGACTGATTGGATTTGGTTATAATTTTTTAAGCGAAACTGATTCTGAAGTTCTCGTTCATTTAATAGATAGTTTTACAAAACGTGGTCATGGTTTAACTAAGTCAGTTCAACTTGCTTTACATGAAGTTGAAGGAACTTATGGTTTAGCTGTAATTTCCTCCAAGGAGCCAGATAAAATTGTGGCCGCCAGAAAAGGATCACCTCTGGTTATAGGAATTGGGGAGAACGAAAATTTTCTTGCGTCTGATGTATCCGCCATAATCTCACACACCAAACAAATTATTTATCTTGAAGACGGTGAAATAGCGGTTATTAAGAAGGATGAATTTACTGCTAAGACAATTTACGATAATGATATAGAAAAAGAAGTGCATGAAATATCTATGACACTGGAAGAAATAGACAGAGGGGGTTATCCGCATTTTATGCTGAAGGAAATTATGGAGCAGCCAGAGTCGTTAAGAAACTCAATCAGAGGAAGAATTCTTCAATCTGAAGGTGATGCACGCTTGGGAGGACTAGTTGATGTTGTAGAAAAACTTGCGAATACAAAAAGAATTATTATCACCGCTTGCGGAACATCCTGGCATGCTGGTTTAGTAGGCGAGTATATGTTGGAACAGTTTTGCAGAATTCCAACTGAGGTTGAGTATGCTTCTGAATTTAGATATCGAAATCCAATAATTGAAAAAGATGACGCCATATTTTTTATATCACAAAGTGGTGAAACTGCAGATACTCTTGCTGCAGTACGCGAAGCCAAAATGAAAGGTGCACTTGTTCTAGGAGTGTGTAATGCTGTCGGTAGTTCAATTGCACGTGAGACAAATGCAGGAGTTTATACACACGCTGGTCCTGAAATAGGAGTAGCCTCTACAAAAGCATTTACATCTCAACTAACGGTCTTTGCTTTAATTACTCTTCTTATAGCAAGAAGAAAAAGTTTAAGTCGTGTTGATGGAAAACAAATTGCAGACGAACTTTTATCCATCCCTGAAAAAGTAGAAAAAATACTTAAGCTTAATGATGAAATTGAAAAGATTGCTGAAGAGTTTAAAGACGCTACTAATTTTTTATATCTCGGTCGTGGTTACAATTTTCCTGTGGCATTAGAAGGTGCATTAAAGTTGAAAGAAATTTCTTATATTCATGCAGAGGGATATCCCGCAGCCGAAATGAAACATGGACCAATTGCACTTATTGATGAAAATATGCCTGTTGTTTTTATCGCTCCAAAAGATTCAACTTATGAAAAAATTGTCAGCAATATTCAAGAAGTTAAAGCCCGTGGCGGAAGAACTATAGCAATTGCTAGTGAAGATGATAATGATATTGATCAGTTGGTGGATTATTCTATTAAAATCCCTCATACAATTAGAATGTTGATGCCTATTCTCACAGTAATTCCTTTGCAGCTGCTTGCTTATCATATCGCTGTTAAAAAAGGATTAAATGTTGATCAGCCGAGAAATCTTGCTAAAAGTGTAACGGTTGAGTAGCCAAATTTAATTTTCCATTCTGTTTGTGATTTTGCAGAAATTCCATATTTTTACACTCCAAATTTTGAAGGGCAGGTAGCTCAGTCGGTAGAGCAATGGACTGAAAATCCATGTGTCGGCGGTTCAATTCCGTCCCTGCCCACATCCCTTAGGAGGCATAACCGAATGCCTCTTTTTATTTTAAGATATTTATGATATGAGCATTTTTGCAATATTGTGTTTACAATACCTAATCTTATTTATTAACCTTTAAAAAAATTAAATGATACAATTTTTTAAGAAAATAAAAATAGCCCTAATGCCACGATCCATGAATTTAAAAACAATTCTTTCGAATGGTGCTGTGGTTTATGGTAAAAATAAAAAAGGTTATGGTGGAAGAGGAATATACGTTTTTGGTGATGCTATTGAGCCTGAATTAAAGTATTTAGACAGATTTTTGGACCAAGATGCAGTTTTTATTGATATTGGGGCCAGTTCAGGAATTTACACACTAAAAGCTGCCAAGCACTTAACTCAACAAGGCATCGTGATCGCTATTGAACCATTTTCTGAAGTTTTTAATTCACTTTATTTTAGTGTTCAAAAAAATGGGTTTAATAATGTTAGGCTTAGAAATTTTTGTGCTACAAATAAAACATCAGAAAAGACTTTGTGGATGAATTCAAATTTGCCAAATACTTTTAGTATAGTTGAAAGAAAAAAAAATTCCTCTGGTCTATCTGTCTTGGGAGTAGCAATTGACGATTTGGTTGTTTGGGAACGGATAAATCGCTTGGATTACATAAAAATAGATGCCGAAGGTGCTGAGATGGAAATCCTTTTAGGTTCGAAAAAATCCATAGAAAAATATAGACCAATAATACAGGCTGAAGTAACCGTCAGAAGCATAGATATGAAATTAGATTATTACAAAATCTTCAAGGCTCCAAATAGCCTAAATGTGCTTTTAATACCCCAAGAAAACTTAAAAATAAAAGTTGCTCAGGAATTAGGCTGGGAAATTCTAGCTTAACATGTTTATTGACTAATCTGTCACATAAATTTATATTTCCTGTGAATCTCACGTTTGCAATCTATTAAATTCTCAAATAATCAATAGTTGAGAAATTTCTTGTTTATTCTTTTGGACTATCGTTTATTTACTGATTAGTTCAGCATATATTAAACTATATGCCCGATAAAGAATCTTAATTAACATTTACTTTTTGAATTCTGCTTTATCCCTTCATATATTTACATTATAATAAAATAGGTTTAGCATGAAAGAAAAAGTTATCCTCAACACAAATTTTCCTAAATTAAATTTTGTTAAAAGCGGTAAAGTAAGAGATATTTATGATCTTGATGAATACTTCTTAATTATTTCTACAGATAGATTATCAGCTTTTGATGTAATTATGGGACAGGGAATTCCATACAAAGGAAAAGTTCTAACTAAGATTTCTGAATTTTGGTTTGATTACTCGAAAAACATAATCAAAAATCATCTTGTTACTACTGATGTTAATAAATTTCCAAAAGAATGTATGGAATACGCTGAGGATTTGGAAGGCAGAAGCATGCTTGTTCAAAAAGCAGATGTTGTTCAGATTGAAAGCGTTGTACGTGGATATATAACGGGATCAGGTTGGGCAGATTACAAAAAGACAGGAGAAGTTTGCGGTATTAAACTTCCTTCAGGACTTGTAGAATCTGAAAAATTTCCTGAACCACTTTTTACCCCTGCGACAAAAGCAGAGATTGGTTTACACGATGAAAATATTTCAGAAGAAAAAGCAAAAGAAATTGCCGGCGTTGATACAATTAATTTTATGAAAAATAAAACTATAGAAATTTATAAAACGGCCGTGGAGTTTGCTTTAAGTAAAGGTATTATTATCGCAGATACTAAAATGGAATTTGGAAAAATCGGTGATGAAATAATTTTGGTTGATGAACTGTTAACACCTGATTCTTCAAGATTTTGGCCATTGGATAAATATGAAAAAGGTAAATCACAGGAAAGTTTTGATAAACAATTTGTGCGTGATTATTTAATTTCGATTAAGTTTAACAAGCAACCGCCGCCACCTCCTTTGCCTGAAGATATAATACAAAGGACCAGTGAAAAGTATTTAGAAGCCTTGGAAAAAATTACTGGTAAGAGTATCTCTTAAATGCAACCAACTAAAATTAAACTGATTGACAAGAAAAAATTATTAATCATATGGGATGATGGAAATGAAAGTGTTCTTGAGTTAGGTGAATTAAGAAAGAGATGTCCTTGTGCAACCTGTTTGGCTGAGCGAGATAAACAAAGTAAAATGTATATACCTTTGTTTGCAGAAAATCAGATAACAGTAAAATCAATAGATCAGGTCGGTAATTACGCTGTGCAGATTAAGTGGAATGACGGACATAATACAGGTATTTATGAGTATCATTTTCTTAAAAAATTTTCTGAGAAAATAACGATTTTAAAATGACACTCCCAAATCAATTAACGATTCTCAGAATAATTCTTACACCAATATTTCTATATCTTTTTTTATCAAAAGATCCATTATTAATTCAAATCTCAATTGGAGTTTTTTTAGTTGCCGCATTAACCGATTGGTATGATGGATGGCTTGCGAGAAAATTTAATTATATAACAGACTGGGGTAAATTCTGGGATCCGCTTGCAGATAAAATTTTAACATCAACGGCTTTTCTTGGTTTTGTTCTTGTTGGATTGCTCGAATTGTGGATGGTAGTGCTTATAGTACTTCGTGATTTGATTATTACTCTTTTAAGAATTTATGCTGAAAGCAGAGGATATAATTTTGTTACAAGCTATTATGCTAAGTGGAAAACTGTATTGCAAATGGTGTTTTTGTACTACTTGCTTTTACTTTATGGCGGACTTAATACAATTGAAATCTATCTTGGGAATGAACAACTATTTAATCAGCTATCAAATAAAAATTTAATTTATATTATAATGCTGGTAATTACAGTTATTACAGTACATTCTGGTGCAAAATATCTTTTAATGAATAAAGATTTAATAAAAAAATTGTTTAATGAAACAAATAAATTGGTTTGAAAAATTAATTGGTTCAGGTTTTTACACTGGTTACATTCCAATTGCATCGGGAACCTTTGGCAGCTTAATTGCAATTGCCATATATCTTATACCTGGTTTTGAAAAATTAGAAATTATTATTCCAGCAATTGTACTTTTTTTTGGATACGGATTATTTGTTTCATTTAAGTTTGAAAAAGTATACGGTAATGACCCTTCCCAATGTACTGTCGATGAAGTGGTTGGAACCTGGATTGCCCTGATTGCATTACCCAAAACCTTGCTAATTGTTTTAACATCATTTTTAATTTGGCG
>Ga0105096_10000345_pt1 | contig 15296 bp, 13 predicted proteins | sample PPLLak3cmMay2015_FD_87036 | JGI IMG/M metagenome (GOLD analysis project Ga0105096, IMG submission 87036) | Freshwater sediment microbial communities from Prairie Pothole Lake near Jamestown, North Dakota, USA - PPLs Lake P7 Core (1) Depth... | ecosystem: Environmental > Aquatic > Freshwater >... | reverse complement strand
TGTAGCCGTGCAGAAACTCGATCGCGCCTGCGGGCGCGGAATTGACGATCGCATCGTGCACCGCGTCGCTGGCCAGCACCGCGCCCAGCGGCACCGCGGCGTTGTTGATCGCCTTGGCGCAGGTCAGGATGTCCGGAGTGATGTTGAAGTAGTGCGCCGCGAAGGGCGTGCCCAGCCGGCCGAAGCCGGAAATCACCTCGTCGAAGATCAGCAGGATGCCGTGTTTGCGGCAGGTCGCCGCCAGCTTCTCCAGATAGCCCTGCGGCGGAATCAGCACGCCGGCGCTGCCCGCCATCGGCTCGACGATGAGCGCCGCGATGTTGCTCGGATCGTGGAATGCGACCAGGCGGTCGAGTTCGTCGGCGAACTCGGCGCCGTGTGCCGGCATGCCCTGCGAGAAGGCATTGCGCGCCAGGTCGTGGGTCGAGCGGATGTGGTCGACGCCGGCCATCATCGCCGGCCAGACCTTGCGGTTGCCGGGAATGCCGCCGGCCATCGTGCCGCCGATGTTGACGCCGTGGTAGCCGCGCTCGCGGCCGATGATGATGCGGCGGCTCGGTTCGCCCTTGGCGCGGTGATAGGCGAGCGCCATCTTGATGGCCGTGTCCGCCGCCTCCGAGCCGGAGTTGACGAAGAACACGTGGCGCATGCCGGCCGGGGCGAGGTTGGCCACCGCGGTGGCCGCCTCGTAGGCGACCGGGTGGCCGAGTTGGAACGGCGGCGCGTAGTCCATCGTCGCCGCCTGCTTCTGGATCGCCTCGACGATCGGCTTGCGGTTGTGCCCGGCGTTGACGCACCACAGGCCGGCGGTGCCGTCGAGGATCTGGCGGCCGTCTGGCGTCCAGTAGTACATCCCCTCGGCCTTCGCCAGCAGACGCGGCGCGGCCTTGAACTGGCGGTTGGCGGTGAAGGGCATCCACCAGTCGTCCAGCGACACCATGGTTCCGGTCAGCGGGTTGTCGAGTTTCATGCGGGCCTCCGTGGCGGGAAAGCAAACGCCTGTGCCTGCGCCTTCAGCATCGCGTCGCGCGGCGGCTCAGGGCGTCAGGCGGAACGAATCGAAGAAGGTCTCCAGCGCCGGCGCCGGGATTTCGCCTTCGGCGCCGAGGGCAACGAGCTGGAAAAGCCGATCATCGACCACCCACAGGCGTACTGCAAGCCGCGCCGGCTTGCCGCGGCTGGCCCGGCCGTAGGCGGAAAAGGCCTGCGCAGCGCGCAGCGTCCTTGTGCCGAGGCCGGCAGGGGCGCCGGCTTTTCCTTCAATGGCTGTCGCTGCCTGCACGTTGCGCAGCAGGCCGGCGCGGAACCAGTCCATCGTCGCCGCCAAGGCTTCTGGCGTGCCGATCGCGGCGGCGGGCAGGCGGACGCTGCCGACGGCGAACAGCGAGGCGTCGATGCCGCTCGAGACCATCGTCATCTCGGCGCGCACGGGCGGCTGCTCGATGACGATCTGGCGAACGACGATCTGCGGCTTGCCGGGCAGCGCCGCGACGAAGTCCGGCTGCCTTATCTCGCGCCAGTCGAAGCGCGGAGTGCAGGCGGCGAGCAGGAGCAAGAGGCCCAGCGCCGCGGCGCTGGTGCGGCAAGCCATCCGGCCGGCGCCGGCCCGCGCGGCGCTGGTTACTTGCGCGGCGTACGCGGCGCCGCCCGGGTGGCGCCGCTGTCCTTCTTTTTGCCCCGGCCCGGCCGGGTCTTGCCATAGCTGCCGTTGTAGATCTTGCCGCGCCGCGAACGCAGGTCGCCCTTGCCCATGGTGTCTCCGTCGTATGCCCGCTGAGGGGCCGCGAGTATATCGGCCGGGGGACTAGACTGAGAGCCTACAAATTCGCTGCCTCATGCCATGGCCCTGGTCGTGTTCCGTTCCAAAGCTGCCGGCGAGATCTTCATGTTCGCCGAGACCGCACGTCGCATCTTCGCCATCATCGGCAAGGCCGAGGCGCCGCGCGGCGTCATCAGCGCCGAGCAGCTGGGCGATGCGATCACGCGGCTCGCCGCCGCTGTCGAAGAGGAAAAGGACGAGATCCGCCGCGCCCGCGAGCAGGCTGAAGATGCGCAGCGCCGCGGCGAGTCGGCCGAGGGCCAGCCGGCCGGCGCGATCACGCTGGCACAGCGCGCGTTTCCGCTGCTGGAAATGCTGCACGCGGCGCAGAAGAAGCAGGTCGACGTGACCTGGGGCGTCTGACGGCCGCCGCGGCCGCATCGCTAACATAAGTCGGACCCGGGTCGCCTTCGCCGGCCCGCGGCTCCAGGGACCCGCTCCTTGTCGACGCCGTTTTCGATCACATCCAGTCGCCTGGCCAAGGTCGGCCTGATCCTGGCCGCAGCATTGCTGCTGCTGGCCGGCGGCCTGTTCGCGGCCGGCGCCTTGCGCGACGACGAGGATCTGGAGCGCCGCTACGTGCGCACGCTGGCGCTGGCAGCGCAGGCGATCGAGGCGCAGCGCTCGGCGGCGCGCGTCTACGAGCGGCTGGCGCGCTACAGCGCCCGCTCGGCCGAGGTCGTTTCGGGCCCTCCGGCCGAAGAGTTGCGCGAGTTGCAGGGAAGCGTCGACGCGCTCAGCCAGCAATTGCGCCTGCTGGGCGACGACCACGGCGATGCGCTGTCGTCCGACGAGACCGCGTGGGCCGGGCTGGCGGCGCGGCAATTGCTCGCGCTGGGCGCCGAGCTCGACGCCTTGCAGCGGGCGGGCGACGCGTCCGGCCTGCGGCGCCGGCTGGCGGCGGCCGGTGACGGCGAACTGAAGCAGATCGACACCTCGCTGGGTTCGCTGCTGTCGCTGCGGCGGGCGCAGATCGACGATGCCGCCCGCCAGGCCCGGCAGACCGGCAGGCTGGCGCGGATCAGCGTCTTCGCCGCCGGCGTGCTGGCGCTTTCGCTCGGCGTGCTGCTGACGCTGCTCGCGTGGCGCTGGCTGTCGGCCAACGCGGTGCTGATGGAACAGCTGACGCAGATGGCGCGCGAGGACGGCCTCACCGGTGTCGCCAACCGGCGCACGCTCGACGAGCGGCTGCCGCAGGAGATGGCGCGCGCCAGGCGGCAGAAGTATCCGTTGACGGTGGTGATGATCGACCTCGACCATTTCAAGCGCTTCAACGACCGCCGCGGCCATGCGGCCGGGGACACGCTGCTGCGCACCGCTGCCCAGGCGTGGGCGCGGCAGCTGCGGCCGTCGGACCTGTTGGCGCGCTACGGCGGCGAGGAGTTCACGCTTGTGCTGCCGGCCTGCGACCAGGCGCAGGCGCAACGAATGGTCGAGCGGCTGCAGCCGCTGCTGCCGGAGAAGCAGACCTTCTCCGCCGGCATCGCCACCTGGAACGGCAGCGGCAACGCGCAGGAACTGCTCGCCGCCGCCGACCAGGCGCTGCTCGCCGCCAAGCGCGGCGGCCGCAACCGGATCGTCATCCACGGCAGCGAGCCGCAACTGGTGCTCAAGCTGGTGTCCTGAGCCGCCGCGCGGGTTGAACTCTTGAGCGCGTACGGCCGCTCCGAAGCGCTCTTCCCGCAGCGCGCAGCGCGGAGGAAAAGTTCTATGAGTGCCATCCTGCTGGTCGAGGACGAGCCGGCGATCGCCGATACCGTCGTCTATGCGCTGGCCACCGACGGCTTCGCGCCGCACTGGTCGGCCAGCGGCGAGGCGGCGCTCGCCGCCGCGTCGGGGCAGTCCTTTGCGCTGGCGATCGTCGACATCGGCCTGCCGGACATCAACGGCTTCGAACTGTTCCGGCGGCTGCGCGCGGCGCATCCCGAACTGCCGGTGATCTTCCTCACCGCACGTTCGGGCGAGATCGATCGCGTCGTCGGCCTCGAACTCGGTGCCGACGACTACGTCGCCAAGCCGTTCTCGCCGCGAGAGCTGGTGGCCCGCGTCCGCACCGTGCTGCGGCGGGCGCAGCGCGGGGCGCCGGCGGCGGCTGCGGCAGCGGAGGCGCCGACGGGCTTCGCCGTCGACGACGAGCGCAAGCAGATCCGCTACCGCGGCGCCTTGCTCGACCTGTCGCGGATCGAATACCGGCTGCTGAAGGTGCTCGTCGAGCGGCCGGGCCGCGTGTACTCGCGCGACGAGCTGATGCACCGCGCCTGGGACGACCCGGCGGCCGCGTTCGATCGCACCGTCGATGCGCACGTCAAGACGCTGCGCGCCAAGCTGCGCGCGGTGGCGCCGGAGGAGGACCCGATCGTCACCCACCGCGGCATGGGTTACTCGCTGCGCGAGGGGCGGTGAGCGCGAAGCGCCAAGCCAGGGCAGTGAGCGCCGCGCGCTGCGCATGACCCGCCGCTCGCGTGTCTTCATTGCCATCCTCGCCGTCTACCTGGCGGCGGTCGGCGTGCTGCTGTACCGCGTCGCCGCCGACATCGACCCGCGCTACCGCGAGTCGGCCGAGGAGTCGCTGGTCGACACCGCGCAGCTGCTGGCGACGCTGCTCGAACGCCGCACTTTCGGCGGCGTGATCCCGACCGACGAGCTGGACCGCACGCTGGCCGAGCTGGCCGAGCGGCCGGTGAACGCCCGCATCTTCGAGATCGAGAAGACGCGCGTGAACCTGCACGTCTACGTCACCGACCGCAACGGCGTCGTGCTGTTCGACTCGCGCGGTCGCGACATCGGCCAGAGCTACCTCGACTGGCGCGACGTGCGGCTGACGCTCGCCGGCGCCTACGGCGCACGGACCACGCTGGCGGCCGACGACGACAGCAGCTCGGCGGTGATGTACGTCGGCGCCGCGATCCGCGAACGCGGCAGCGATGCGGCGGGCGACGACATCGTCGGCATGGTGAGCGTCGGCAAGCCGATAGCCGCCTTTGCGCCGTTCATCGTCAACGCCCGCGCCAAGCTGGCGCAGGTGGCGCTGATCTCCGCGGTGGCGCTGCTGGCGGCGCTGGTGTTCTCGTTGATCTGGCTGCTGCGGCCGCTGGGTCTTCTCGGAGACCTGTGGCGAGCGCTGCGGCATCCGCACGGCGGCTCGCTGACGGCGCGGCTGCGGCTGATGGCGCATGCCTTCCGCGCCGCGGTGGCCGAGGCGCGAGATGCGCTCGCCGGCCGCAGCTATGCGGAGCAGTACGTGCAGACGCTGGCGCACGAGATCAAGAGCCCGCTGGCGGCGATCCGCGGCGCCGCCGAACTGCTGCGCGAACCGATGTCCGAGCCGTCGCGGGCGCGCTTCGTCGGCAACATCGAGGAACAGGTGGCGCGCGCCCAGGATCTCGTCGAGCGGATGCTCGAGCTGACGCACCTGGAACGCCGCGGCACGCTGGAGCGCGTCGAACTGGTGTCGCTGGCGCAGGTGGTGCGGCTGGCCGTGGCCGAGGCCGCGGCGCCGGCGGCGCGCCGGCACATGCGCTTCGAAGTCGACGTGGCCGAGCCGCTGCTCGCCAGCGGCGACGCCTTCCTGCTGCAGCGGGCGATCTCGAACCTGCTGCGCAACGCGATCGACTTCGCGCCGGAACACTCGACGGTGGAGATCGCGGCGCGCGAAGCCGGCCGGCAGATCGAACTGACGGTGCACGACTACGGCCCGGGGCTGCCGCCCTTTGCGCAGCGGCGCGTGTTCGAGAAGTTCTTCTCCACCGCGCGGCCCGACAGCGGCAAGAAGGGCACCGGGCTCGGGCTCGCCTTCGTCCGCGAGGTGGCCGCCCTGCACGGCGGCTCGGCGCGGCTGGAGAACCATCCCGAAGGCGGCGCGGTGGCGACGCTGCTGCTGCCGCGCGCCCTCGACCGGTAGGCAACGGCCGCGGGCGCGGCCTTCATCGTCGCTTCACGCTGGCTTCCGACGCGCTTCTTACGGCGCGCAAGGACGCCGCGCACAGTGTCTTCCACGGCGCCACGACTGGCGCCGCCGGAGGAACGATGTCGATCACCGCAGTCCTGCTCGATGGCGCGCGGCGCGCCGCCACCTACGCCGCCATGCTGTTCAGCCTGAACGCGCAGGCCGTGGCGGCCGAATCCCCGCCGGAGGCGGCGCTTGCAGTCGACGGCTCGATCGCCGCCACCGGCCTGACGCTGGCCGCGCATCACGTCGACGCCCGCATCGCCGGCGGCCGCGCCTCGGTGCGCACGCTGCTGCTGTTGCGCAACGACGGCGAAGCGCCGATCGCCGCCCATTACCTGCTGCCGCACCCGGCGCGGTTGACGCGTGGCGGCGAAGGCCTGCTGCGCGGCCGCGGCGGGCTCGCGGAACTCTGCGGCGATGACGACCTGCCTGCTGCCGCCGCCGAACTCGCCGAGGCGCTGCCCGGACGGCCGCTGCGGACTCGCGACGTGATCGTGGTCGCGCCGGGGGAGCGGGTGGCGCTCGAAGTCGAGCGCGAGCTGCCGCTAGAGGTCCGCGGCGACGTGCAGCGGCTGCGGCTGCCGCTGCCGGTCGACCCGGCGGCGCCGCTGGCGCCGCGCTTCACCGCCGACGTGCTGGTCGAGGCCGAGCAGCCGATCCGCCGGCTCACCTCGTCGAGCCATCCGGTGCTGGTCGACGGCCTCGGCGAACGCACGGCGCTGCTGTCGGTGGCCGACGGCCAGGTGCACCGGCAGCCGCTGCTGACGGTCGAGTTCGAACTCGCGCCCGCCGATGCGGTGCTGGCGACGCGGTGAGGCGCCGATGAGCTGGCTTCACACCGTAGTCGCCGCCACGGCGCTGGCGTCCCTGCTGCCGGTCCAGGCGACGCAGGCGGCGGCAGCGTCGCCGCCGACGCGCAGCCTGGCGCCGTACTTCGTCGTCGAAGGATCGACGCCCGGCGTCGAGGTTTTGCCGCTGAAACGCACCGAGGTCGAAGCGACGATCGCCGGCGTGATCGCGGACGTGCGCGTGACGCAGGTCTACCGCAACGAGGGCAGCGCCCCGATCGACGCCCGCTACGTGTTCCCGGCCTCGACCCGCGCCGCGGTGTATGCGCTGCGGCTGCGCATCGGCGACCGCGCTGTCGACGCGCAGATCCGCGAGAAGCAGCAGGCGAAGCGCGAGTTCGAGCAGGCCAGGCGTGAAGGCAAGAGCGCGTCGCTGCTGGAGCAGCAGCGGCCAAACGTGATGACGATGGCGATCGCCAATGTGATGCCGGGCGACGAGATCGCCGTCGACCTGCGCTACACGGAAACGATCGTGCCGGAGGACGGCAGCTACCGCTTCGTGTTCCCGACCGTCGTCGGGCCGCGGTACAACGGCAGCACTGTCGACGGCGCGGTGACGGAGAGCCACAAGGCGGAGGGCTGGATCGCCCAGCCAACGCTGAAGCAGGGCGTTCCGGGCAAGGCGACGTTCGCGCTGAAGGCGACGCTGAAGTCGCCGCTGCCGATCGCGACGATCCGCTCGCCGTCGCATCGCCTCGCGGTCCGCGGCGAAGGCGAACACGAAGTCCGCCTCGAACTGCCCGCCGATGCGGCGCATGCCGACCGCGATGTGGTGATCGAGTACGCGCTTGCCGGCAGCGCGATGGACGCCGGCCTGATGCTGCACGAGGGCCGCGACGCAAACTACTTCCTGCTGCTGGCGCAGCCGCCGGCGGCGGTGGCGCCGGCCGACGTGGTGGCGCGCGATTACGTGTTCATCGTCGACGTCTCCGGCTCGATGAACGGCTTTCCCCTGGCCACCGCGAAGACGCTGCTGCGCGAGCTGATCGCGAGGCTGCGGCCGACCGATACCTTCAACGTGATTCCCTTCGCTGGCGGCCACTCGCTGCTCGCGCCGTCCTCGTTGCCGGCGACGCCGCAGAACGTCGCCCGCGCGATCCGCCTTCTCGACGGTCAGAACGGCAGCGGCGGCACCGAACTGCTGCCGGCGCTGCGCACGGCATTGGCAATGGCTACGGACGACGGCCGCGCGCGCAGCTTCGTCGTCGTCACCGACGGCTACGTGACGATCGAGAAGGAGGCCTTCGAACTGGTCGGCGACAACCTCGGCAAGGCCAGCCTCTTCGCCTTCGGCATCGGCTCCTCGGTCAATCGCCACTTGATCGAGGGCCTGGCACGCGCCGGCCGCGGCGAGCCGTTCTACGTGCTGAACGCGCAGCAGGCCGAGGCCGAGGCGGCGCGGTTGCGGACGATGATCGAGCAGCCGTTGCTCACGCGCATCCGCGTGAAGTTCGACGGTTTCGACGCCTACGACCTCGACGTGCCGCAGGTGCCGGACCTGTTCGCGCAGCGGCCGGTCGTGGTGAGCGGCAAGTACCGCGGCAAGGCGCAAGGGCGGATCGTCATCGAGGGCATCGCCGCCGGCGGCGCGGTGACGATCCCGATCGACGTCGGACGCAGCGCTTCGCGCGACGACACGCCGGCGCTGCGTCATCTCTGGGCGCGCAGCCGCATCGCCCAGCTCGGCGACTTCAACCGCGTCGCGCCCGACTCGGCAACCGCGCGCGAGATCACCCAGCTCGGCCTGGCGCACGCCCTGCTGACCGAGTTCACCTCGTTCATCGCCGTCGACCACGTGGTGCGCAACCCGGGTGGCGCCGCCGCAACCGTCGACCAGCCGCTGCCGCTGCCACAAGGTGTCGGCAACCTGGCGGTCGGCGAGGCGCCGAGCACGCCCGAGCCGGAGTTCGCGCTGCTGGCGGCGCTGGCGGGCAGCCTGCTGTGGTGGCAGCGGCGGCGGCGTGCGGTCGCGGCGCGAAATGAGCCGGCAAGCCATGGCTGAGGCCGCGGCGTTGAACTCGCGCATCGGCCGCGTCTGGCCGACCGCACTTGGCTCCGAACCCGACCGCGCCGGCGCCCGCATCCGCGGCCGCATCTGCTGGAAGTGGCTGGCGCGCAGCGTCGGGGCAGGTAGCGCCGGAACCCGTCACGCCGACATACGACGGAAAGTGCTACCGGTGGATGTGCCGGCCGCAGTGCTGGCCGTGCTGCTGTTGCTCGCCGCCCTGTGGCCGCACTGGGTCTGGCTCGCCCGACGCCTGACCGACGGCTCCGACGAACCCTGGGGCATCCTGGCGCTGGTGACCGTGCTGGTGCTGGTCTGGCGCGCCCGCGGCGAACTGCAGTTGCCGGGTCGTGCGGCGCTGCTGGCGAGCGGCGGCCTGGCGGTCGTCGCCGCCGTGCTGACCGCGTGGGTACCGCCGATCTTCGCCGCTGCCACGGCGATGCTGGCCGTCGCGGTATTCATCACGGCGGCGCTGCCGCGGCGGCCCGCGGCGCCGCTGGCTGCGCTGCTGCTGCTGGCGCTGCCGGTGATCGCCTCGCTGCAGTTCTACCTTGGCTATCCGCTGCGGCTCGCCACCGCCCATGCCGCGGCGCCGATGCTCGGACTGGTGGGCATCGAGGCGGCCGCCTCCGGCGCGGCGCTGCTCCACGACGGCGGCACGATCCTGGTCGATCCGCCTTGCGCCGGCATCGGCATGCTGTGGGTCGGCAGCTGGGCGGCTGCGCTGCTGTCTTACCTGAACGAGGCGACGCCCCGGCGTGCGTTCACCAACGCTTGCGTCGCTGCGGTGGCCGTCTTCGCCGCCAACGTGCTGCGCAATGCGCTGCTGTTCTTCCCCGAGGCCGGGCTGGCGCCGCAGCATGCGTGGCTGCACGCCGGCATCGGTTTGGCGGCATTCGCTGCGGCGCTGCTGCCGATCGCCGCTTTCGCCAACCGGGGTGGGGCGACGATTGCAAAGCCGCACGTTCCCGCGCTCCACCTCGATGCGGCGGCGAGCAGGTCGCTCGCGCGCGGCACCTTCTTCGTCGGCGCTTGTCTGGCCGCGGCCGTGCTGCCGCCGCTGGCGACGCGGTTCACTGCCTCCGGGGCTGTGGATCGCGACGCAGCGGCGGCGGTCGGCACTCGATCCGTCTCCGTCGAGTGGCCGACCCACTTCCGCGGCCAGCCGCTGACCCAATTGCCGCCGACGGCCCTCGAATCGCGCTTCGCCGCGCGCTTCCCCGGCGCGGTGGCGCGCTTCACCGACGGCGAGCAGTTGCTGATCCTGCGGCGGGTGGCGCAGCCGACGCGGCTGCTGCACCCGGCCAGCGACTGCTTTCGCGGTGCCGGCTACACGCTCGGCGGGGCGGCAAGCAGCATCGACGACGACGGAAGGCGCTGGCGCTGTTTCGTCGCCCGCCGCGACGGCGAGCGGCTGCGCGTCTGCGAGCGGATCGTCGAAAGCCTCGGCGACGACAACGGCCGTTCCTGGACCGATGTCTCGGCGTGGTTCTGGGATGCGCAGTGGCGCAGCGGCCACTGGTGGGCGCTGACCGTGGTCACGCCGCTCGCCCCCGGCGCGGCGCTGTGAGCCCGTGCCGCCTGCTCCGGGCGCTGGCCGGCGGCGCGCTGTTCGGCGTACTGCTGGTGGCCGGCGTCGCGACCGTCATCGCTGCCGCCACCGGCGTCGCGTCGACGCCGCCCGGCGCCTGGGTGACGCGGATCACCCCGCTGCCGGGCGTCGCCTTCCGGGTCAATGTGCCGGCGCTGCTGCGGCTGGCCACGGCGCAGGTGGCGCAACGCCTGCTCGACGGCCGCAGCGTGACGACGCGCTACGGCCGCCTGCGCTTCGGCCGCGACGGCGAGGCCCTGACCGTGACCTGCGCGCCGTGCAGCGTCAACCACCCGCGCCTGGCGGCCGAAACAGTGACCGTCGAGCAGGCGCAACTGAAGCTGGCGCGGGCCGATGCGCAGACGCTGCGCGGCGAACTGGCCGCCGGCGCGGCCGTGCTGCGCTTCACCGCGAGGCTGCAGCGCGATCGCATCGACATCGACTGGACCCTGCCGCCAACCGACATCGCCGCTGCCTATCGCATCTTCGCCGCCGCTGTCCCGGAGGCGGCGCGGGCAAGGATCGACGGCCGCTTGGCCAGCAGCGGCAGCCTGCGCCTGCCGCAACGGCGGGCAAGGGTGGAACTGGAGATCGAAGGCTTTGCGGTCGAAGGGCTCGGCACCGAGGGCTTGGCCTCCGGCCCGGTTGCGTTCACCTGCCGCGACAGCTACGGCGTGCCGCAGCCGCGCCGCCTCGTTGCCGGCGAAGGCCGCTGGGTCAGCGTCACGCAGTCGGGCGCGCTGCTGGCCGGCGCCGTGCTCGCCGCCGAGGACCAGCGCTTCTTCGAACACGAGGGCTACGACCGCATCGAGATCGCGCGTGTGCTGGGCGAGGTCGATGAACAGGGCATCGCCCGCGGCGCGAGCACGATTACGCAGCAGCTTGCGCGCACGCTATTCACCGGCGGCGAACGCACGGTGGCGCGCAAGCTGCGCGAAATGCTGTACGCGGTCGAGATGGAACGCACGCTCGGCAAGCGCGGGATCCTGGCGCTGTACCTGAACACCGTCGACTGGGGTCCGGGCATCTGCGGCGCCGATGCCGCCGCGCGCCGCTACTTCGGCAAGCGGCCGGGCGAGCTGACGCCGCTCGAAGCGGCCTGGCTGGCGTCGATCCTGCCCAATCCGGGGCAGGCCTATGTCGGCGAGTTCCTCACCGGCCGTGCCGACAGCGCTGGCGCGGTGCGCGTGCTGCGGCAGATGCGCGAGCTGCCGCGGGCGCAGCGTGAGCGCTCGGCGTCGCAGACGCTGGTGTTCGCGGCGCCGCCACCGCCGATCGCGGCGCGGCTCGCCGCGCGTTGAAGCGCTGCGGGCCACTCGACGATAGGACGCGGCCCATCGGGAGCGTCGCTTTCGTCCGCAGCATCAGACGTTCAGCGAGTGGCCGAGCGCCCGCATCGCCGCTTCCTGCACCGCTTCGCCGAGCGTCGGGTGGGCGTGGATGCTCGCGGCGACATCCTCGAGCCGCGCTCCCATCTCGATCGACTGCACGAAGGCGGCCGAAAGTTCCGCCACCTCGTGCCCTACCGCCTGCCAGCCGACGATCAGATGGTTGTCGCGGCGCGCGACCACGCGCACGAAGCCGTCGCCTGCTTCGAGCGTCTGCGCACGGGCGCTGGCCGAGAAAGGAAAGTGGGCGTGGAGGCAGTCGAGCCCGGCCTTCTCGGCCTCGGCAGGCAGACGGCCGACCACCACCACTTCCGGATCGGTGAACACCACCGCCGGGATCGCCGCCGGCTCGAAGCGCCGCTTCGCCCCGCCGATGATCTCCGCCACCATCTCTCCCTGGGCGCTGGCGCGGTGCGCCAGCATCGGCTCGCCGGTCACATCGCCGATCGCCCAGACATTGCGCATCGACGTGCGGCACTGCGCGTCGACCTGCACGAAGCGGCCCGCCATGTCGAGTTGCAGCCGCTCCAGGCCGAAACCCTCGGTACGCGGCTTGCGGCCGATCGCCACCAGCACCTGGTCGGCGGCGACCAGCTTCTCCTCGCCCTTGGCATCGCGCATCCGCAGCGCCTCGCCGTCTTCGGACAGGCCGAGCACGGTGCAGCCGAGGTGCACCTCGATGCCGAGCCGGCGCAGCGATGCCGCCACCGGCCGGGCGAGCTCGGCGTCGTAGGCCGGCAGCACCTGCGGCAGCATCTCGATCACCGTCACCTCGGCGCCGAGCTTGCGGTAGGCCACGCCGAGTTCGAGGCCGATGTAGCCGGCGCCGACGACAGCCAGTCGCCGTGGGATCGCCGCCGGCGACAGCGCCTCGGTCGACGAGATCACCTTGCCGCCGAAGGGCAGCGACGGCAGCGCCGCGGGCGCCGAGCCGGTCGCCAGCAGCAGGTGCTCGCAGCTGATGCGCCGCGTCTGCCGGCCGCCTTCGGCCAGCGTCACCACGTCGACCATCTTTCCGTCGACGATCTCGGCGCGGCCGCGGATCACCTGCGCGCCGTGCTTGCGCAACAGCGCCGCGACACCATCGGTGAGCCGGCGCACGACGCCATCCTTCCAGCGCACGGCCTGCGCGGTGTCGAGCGAAGGCGCCCCGGCGCGGATGCCGAGCGCATTGTCCGAGGCGTAGCGGCGGGCGCGGTCGAACTCGGAGGCAATGTGGATCAGCGCCTTCGACGGGATGCAGCCGACGTTCAGGCAGGCGCCGCCCAATTGCTCGCCCTCGACCAGCGTCGTGGCAATGCCCAGTTGCGCGGCACGGATCGCGGCGATGTAGCCGCCGGGGCCGCCGCCGATCACCAGCAGTTGCGTGTCCATTTGATCACTCCACGAACAACAGCGCCGGCGCCTCGAGAAGCTGCCGCACCGTCTGCACGAACCGCGCGCCGTCGGCGCCGTCGACGACGCGATGGTCGAACGACGACGACAGGTTCATCAGCTTGCGGGCGACGATCGCGCCGCCCCGGAACGCCGGCCGCTCGACGATCCGGCCGACGCCGACGATCGCCACCTCGGGGTGGTTGATGATCGGCGTGGTGACGATGCCGCCGAGCGCGCCGAGGCTGGTCACCGTGATCGTCGAGCCGGAGAGCTCCTCGCGGCTGGCGCGGCCGCTGCGCGCGGCCTCGGCCAGCCGCGCCACCTCGGCCGCGGTGGACCACAGGTCGCGCGCCTCGGCATGGCGCAGCACCGGCACCATCAGCCCGGCATCGGTCTGCGCCGCGACACCGAGGTGCACGGCGCCAAAGCGGGTGACGATGCCGGCCTCGTCGTCGTAGCGGGCGTTGATCTGCGGATGCGCGGCGAGCGCCTGCACGATCGCGCGCGCCAGCAGCGGCAGCAGCGTCAGCTTGCCGCGCGTCGCGGCGTAGCTCGCGTTCAGCTGCGCCCGCAGCGCTTCGAGTTCGGTGACGTCGATCTCCTCGACGTAAGTGAAATGCGGGATGTGCCGCTTGGCCTCGGCCATCTTCTGCGCGATCCGGCGCCGCAGCCCGACCACCTGGACCTGCTGCTCGTCATGGCGCTCGACGTAGCGTCGGCCCGCGGTCGCCGGCGCCGTGCGACCCGCGACGAAGGCGTCGAGGTCCTCGTGCAGGATGCGGCCGGCCTCGCCGCTGCCCGGCACGAACTTCAGCTCGATGCCGAGTTCCCAGGCGCGGCGGCGTACGGCGGGTGAGGCGATCGGCTTGTCGCCGGGCGCGCGGCGCTGCGCCGTGGCCGCCGCTTTCGATGGCGGTGGCGGCGGCGGTGGCGGCGGTGCGGCAGGTGGCGGCGCTGCCACGGCAGCAGGAACCGGAGGTGCCGCCGGCGCCGGCGCCGCGCGGCTTGCCACCGCCGGCGCACCGGCGACGACGTTGCCCGTGCCCTCGACCTCGAGCCGGATCAGCTCGGTGCCGACCGCCATCACGTCGCCGACCTTGCCGCCGAGCGAAATCACCTTTCCGTGCACCGGCGACGGGATCTCCACCGTGGCCTTGTCGGTCATCACGTCGGCGAGCACCTGGTCTTCGGTGACGGCGTCGCCTGGCTTGACGTGCCACTCGACCAGCTCGACCTCGGCGATGCCTTCGCCGATGTCCGGCATCTTGATCACGTGGATGCCCATGGCTCAGGCCTCCTGCCGGGCCGCCCCAAGGGAGGCCTGGGCCCCCTCGGGGGGCAGTGCAGCGGCAAAGCCGCAAACGTGGGGGTCGTCCATCAGTTCTCCATGGCACGGCGGAACGCTTCACCGACCCGCTCGGGACCGGGGAAGTAGGCCCATTCCTGCGCATGCGGATACGGCGTATCCCAGCCGGTCACGCGCTCGATCGGCGACTCCAGCTGATGGAAGCAGTGTTCCTGCACCAGCGCGGTCAGTTCGGCGCCGAAGCCGCTGGTGCGCGTTGCCTCGTGCACGATCACGCAGCGGCCGGTCTTCTTCACCGAGTCGACGATCGTCTTCAGGTCCAGCGGCCACAGGTTGCGCAGGTCGATGATCTCGGCGTCGATGCCGGTCTCGCTGGCCGCCGCCTCGGAGACCCAGACCATCGTGCCGTAGGCGAGCACCGTGAGCTGGCTGCCGGGTCGGACCACTGCGGCCGACTCCAGCGGCACCGTGTAGTAGCCCTCGGGCACTTCGCTCAGGCGATGCGCCGACCAGGGCACGATCGGTTTGTCATGGTGGCCGTCGAAGGGTCCGTTGTAGATGCGCTTCGGCTCCAGAAAGATCACCGGGTCGTCGCATTCGATCGCCGAGATCAGCAGGCCCTTGGCGTCGTACGGATTGCTCGGCATCACCGTGCGCAGTCCGCAGACGTGCGTGAACAGCACCTCCGGGCTCTGGCTGTGCGTCTGGCCTCCGTAGATGCCGCCGCCGCAGGGCATGCGGATGGTCAGCGGGGCGATGAAGTCGCCGGCCGAGCGGTAGCGCAGCCGCGCCGCGGCCGAGACGATCTGGTCGTAGCCGGGATACATATAGTCGGCGAACTGGATCTCCGCCACCGGCCGCAGCCCGTAGGCGCCCATGCCGACGGCGATGCCGACGATGCCGCCCTCGGCGATCGGCGTGTCGAAGACGCGCGATGAGCCGTACTTGCCCTGCAGCCCCTCGGTGCAGCGGAACACGCCGCCGAAGTAGCCGACGTCCTCGCCGAACACCAC
>Ga0105096_10000344_pt1 | contig 15311 bp, 12 predicted proteins | sample PPLLak3cmMay2015_FD_87036 | JGI IMG/M metagenome (GOLD analysis project Ga0105096, IMG submission 87036) | Freshwater sediment microbial communities from Prairie Pothole Lake near Jamestown, North Dakota, USA - PPLs Lake P7 Core (1) Depth... | ecosystem: Environmental > Aquatic > Freshwater >... | reverse complement strand
CCGCCACCGACATCCTGACCGACACGCCCAACGGGCGGCTGCACAAGGAACTGGTGCAGACCGGCCTGGCGGCGCAGGTCTTCGGCTGGGCCAATGCGCAGCGCGATGCCGGACTGGCGATCTTCGGCGCCGTGGTCAAGCCGGGCGATCCGCTGGAGCGGGTGCGCGACAAGCTTGTCGAAGTGGTCGAGAGCACGTTCCTGCGCCAGCCGCCGACCGCCGAGGAGATGACCCGCGTCCACCGCGACAACGCCACCAGCTTCGAGCGAACGCTTGCCAATCCGCAGCGGTTCGGGGTCGGGCTCTCCGAGTACATCGCTGCCGGCGACTGGCGGCTGTTCTTCCTCGCGCGCGACCAGATTTCAGCGGTCCAGGGCGAGCAGGTGGCCACGGCGACGGGGCACTACTTCCGCCGCGACAATCGTACGGTGGGGCTGTTCATCCCAGAGGACGCACCGCAGCGGGCCGAGATTCCGGCGCCGCTCGATCCGGCCGCCATGCTGGCCGGTTTCAGGCCGCGCCAGGCGGTCGCTGCCGGCGAAGCCTTCGAACCCACGCAGCAGAACATCGATGCGCGGACGCGCCGCTTCGCTGTCGGCGATCTGAACGTCGCCCTGCTGCCGAAGAAGAACCGCGGCGAAACGGTCAACGTGGTGATCCGGCCGCGCTGGGGCGACGAGAAGAGCCTGTTCGGCAGGTCGGTCGCCGCCTCGCTGGCTGAATCGATGGTCATGCGCGGCACGGCGAAGATGACGCGGCAGCAGATCGCCGACGAGATGACGCGGCTGAAGATGGAAGGCTCGCCGCGCAGCTTTCGCACCGACCGGGCCAATCTGGCCGAGGCCTTGCAGCTCTCCGCCACGGTGATGCGCGAGGCCAGCTTCCCGGCTGACGAGTTCGCGCAACTGAAGCGCGAGACGGTCACCGCGCTGCAGGCGCAGCTTTCCGACCCCGAGCCGCTGTCGCGCGACAGGCTGGCGCGTCACTTCGATACCTATCCGGCCGGCGATCCGCGCGCCTACATCCCTCTGACCGACCGGATCAAGGCGATCGAGGCCACCACGCTCGACGAGGTCAAGCGCTTCCATGCGGATTTCTGGGGCACGGCGCGCGGCGAGATCGCCATCGTCGGCGACTTCGACGATCAGGCCGCGGCGGCGCAGATCCAGCGGCTGTTCGCCGGCTGGGCGTCGAAGGCGCCGTATGCGGTGATCCTCTCGGAGCCCCGCGACATTCCCGCGCAGCGCATCGTCGTCAACACGCCGGACAAGGAGAACGCCTTCTACCGGGCCCGCCTCAATCTGCGGCTGCGCGACGACGATCCGGATTACGTGCCGCTGGTGCTCGCCAACTACGTCTTCGGTGGCGGTTCCGGCCTGTCGAACCGGTTGATCGACCGTGTTCGGCAGCGCGACGGCATTTCCTACGGCGCAGGTTCCGGATTGCAGGTCGGCAGCCGCGATCGCGCCGCCGGCTGGCAGCTCGCCGGCATCATGGCGCCGCAGAACACGGCTCGCTTCGAGCAGGCGGTGCGCGAGGAAGTCGGCCGGCTGGTGAAGGAGGGCCTGAGCGACAAGGAAGTCGAGGACGCCAGGAACGGCCTGCTGCAGGAGCGGCTGATGAACCGCTCCTCAGACGGCACGATCGCCTCGACCTGGACCAGCTACATGGACCTCGGCAGGACCTTCACCAGCTTCAGCCTGGCCTTCGAGGACCGCATTCGCGCGCTGACTGCGGCCGAGGTCAATGCCGCCATCCGCCGCAACATCGACCCGGTGAAGATGACCGTGATCATTGCCGGCGACGCCGCCAAGGGCGCGAAATAGGTGCTGGATGCCTTTCGCCATCGGCTGCCGCTGCGGGTGCGCTGGGCCGAGGTCGACCTGCAGGGCGTGGTATTCAACGGCCACTACCTGACCTATGCCGATGTCTGCGCCACCGAGTACTGGCGCGCCATCGGCGTGCCCTATCCGGCTGGCTTCGGTGCACTCGGCGTCGACGCCTTCGTGCGCAAGGCCACCGTCGAGTACCACCGGCCGGCGCGCTACGACGAGGAGCTGCTGCTCTGCGGCCGCATTGCCCGCCTCGGCCGCAGCAGCGCCGGCTTCGCGGCGGCGATGTTCCGCGCCGATGATCCGTCGACGGCGCTGGCCGAGGTCGAACTCGTGTACGTCTGCGTCGACCGCGGCAATAAGGCGGTGTCCTGGCCGGACGAACTGCGTCGGCGCATCCGCGGCTACGAGACGGTGCTGCCTGAGGAGTAGGCGGTGACCGCGCGGTTTCGCATCGAACTCGGCGACTGGCATTCGCTGCGCGCTCGCGCCGAGCCGGTTCGATTCACGGTCTTCGTCACCGAGCAGGGCGTGCCGCCGGAACTCGAACTCGACGAGTTCGATGCGCCGAGTCTGCACGCGCTGGCGATCGACGCCGACGGCACGGTCCTGGGCACCGGCCGGCTGTTGCCGGACGGGCATGTCGGCCGCATGGCGGTGCTGCAGTCGGCCCGCGGCCGCGGCATAGGCAGCGCGCTGCTGCAGGCGCTGGTCGAGGCCGCGCGAGCCCGCGGCGGCCGCGAGGTCGTTCTGAGCGCGCAGACGCATGCGCTCGGCTTCTACGGCCGCCATGGTTTCGTTGCCGAAGGCGAGACCTACGACGATGCCGGCATTGCACACCGGCTGATGCGCCGAAGGCTGTAGGAAGGCCTGCCGCCTACTCCGCCTTGCGGGCGCCGGACAGCCGTGGTGCCGCTGCGGGCATCGAACCGAGCGTGAACTCGAAGTGGCGGTCGCGATGCGTGTCGGGTGCATCCGGTTCGAAGCTGCGCTCGATGAAGTTGACGACCCCATCGCGGCGCACCGTCACCACCGTGCTCGACCGGGTGCCATAGCCGTTGGCGCGGATCTGGATCGGTGCCAGCACGCGCTCCCACTCCAGCGGCACGCCGGTCGAAGGCAGTTCGGAATCCCGCACCGCCTGCCGGTCGGCGAGCAGCGACAGCAGCCCATCGGGGTCGACGCGACGGGCGACAGCACAGGCAAAGGCGCCGACGGCGCGCACGACCTTGGGCCAGGGCGTATCGAGGAAGGCGTTCGACATCCCATAGATGCCCGGCGGCAGCGCCCGCGGACCGCCACGGCGTCGGTTGCTGTAGTAGACGAGCCGCGGCATGCCGCGGCCGCCCGGCGAGGGTTCCGCCACCAGCAGGTTGAAGCCGTTGTAGCCCTGCATCTTCGGCGCCTGGGTGCGCAGCCATTCTCCGACAGGGCGCGGGCTCTGCAGCGCCGAGACAACGATCGTGCCGCGCGACGGCGCATGCGGGTTGCGTTCGCTCGGCGCGCGCACGTTGGTCAGCAAGGCGACGCGGCCGGCGCGCGTGATGCCGAGCCAGGTGCCGCCGGCCTCCTCGTCGCGGCCGGCAAGCAGTTCGACGCTCTGGCCCCACCAAGCCACCGGGCGCGTGCTGCGGGCGTAGAACTCGTCGCGATTGGCCGCCAGCACGAGCGGATAGTCCGGGTGCGATTGCCAGGCGACGACGGCGAGGCACATTCAGTGGCCTCCGCTGCGGCGAGGGGGCCTCGGAACGGAGGTCATGCGTCCTCGAAGCGCTCGAGACGGCGCTTGGCGGCCAGGGATTCCGGCAGGCCGGCACGGCTCACGGCCGCAGCAAGCCGTGCCTCGAAGGCCTGCGGCTCGGCGATGCCGTCGTAGACCTCCATCAGCGTCACCATGCCTTCACGTTCATCGGCGCGCCGCATCAGCCGCGTCTGAACCTCGCCTGCCGCCGCTTCGCTCTGCAGCTGCCGCAACCGCGGCGCCAGTTCCCGCGCCGACTGTGGGTCCAGCTTGTAGTAGACGAACCAGTGCTGCATCGACCGGCCTCAGCGGCGCCCGGCCGCCCGAAGCCGCTGAGCGCCCCCTCGGGGGGCAGCGAGCGAATGCGAGCGTTGGGGCTTCATTTCAGCGGCGCCCGGCCGCCCGAAGCCGCCGAGCGCCCCCTCGGGGGGCAGCGAGCGCTAGCGAGCGTGGGGGGTTCATTTCACGCCGTGACGTCGACTATCGAGTAGGGCAGCGCGCGCAGTGTGAGTTGTGCGCCGTCGGCGAGACGCAGCGGCGCCTCGGCCTTGTCCTGCGGACATTCGAGCAGCAAATCGAAGCCGCCACCCGGTGCGGTGGCCGACATCACGACCGTGCCTGCCGCATCCGCTTCGCCTTCCGCAAAGACGTCGGCGCCGGCCGCTGCTCCGGCGGCGCCCTGCGCCAGGTGCATGCGCCGTCTCAGCTTGCCGCGATACTGGCTGCGCGCGACCACTTCCTGTCCCGGATAACAGCCCTTGGAAAAGCTGACGCCGCCGATCACCTCGAAATTGATCATCTGCGGCACGAACTTCTCCTGTGTGGCGGCGAAGACCGTCGGCACGCCGGCATCGATCTCGCTGCCCCAGAAAGCGCCGCTGCCGACCGCCGCAACGGTCGCGAATGCGGCGAAGTCGGCGTCGGTGCGGCCGAGCAGCAGAAACCGCTCGCCGACGCGGCCGCCCGGGTGAAGTCGGGCGACGCGAAGCCGGCCGTCGTCGATGCAATCGCCTGCCTCCACCGGAACCTCGAGGCCGCGCTGCCGCAGCGCCTCGGTCGCGCCGTTGCCGAACAGGGCAGCGCCCCGCCAGTCGGCGCTTTCGTCGTGGAGCTTGGTCTTCGCGCGCAGCACGAACATCGACAGCCGCTTCAGCACGCCCGGCAGGATTTCGCGCGGCAGCAGCAGATGAAAAGCCGCCTCGCTGCGCCAGATGCGAAACGTCGACAGCAGCCGGCCCTTGGCGGTGCAGTAACCGTTCAACTCGAAGCGATCGCCGCGCAGTTGCTCGATTTCGCCGGTCAGCTGCCCGTGCAGGAAACGCGCTGCGTCGTCGCCGTCGACTCGTATCACGCCGAGTTCGTCGAGCGACGCCAACACCGGCTGGCTCAGCGGCAGATCGGCATCGCCCGGCGCGAATGCCCAGCAGCCGCCCGCGCCCGCGGCAATCGGGTTCGCTTCGGGGGTCACTTCGGCAACAGCGGAACTGCTTGACGACATGGCGATTCGGTCAGGTGACGAGGGCTTTGATCGCAAACGTATCATAGGTGCGCATGATCGAAGCGCAGCGATTCGAGCACCGCAGGAGCCGTACAGAAGGTAATCCAGCGAACGCGCCTGTTCTCTTCCGGCGTGGACCCCGGCATCGTCGACAAGAACGCGGCGGCGTGCTCGTCGTGCTCGCCGTCATGATGCTGCTGCTGCTCGCGGCAGCGTCACTTCTGTGGTGGCAGATCGAACGGCCGCTGTCGATGCGCGATGACCGCATCGAGATCGTGGTGCCGGCGGGCGCCTCGGCACGGGAGATCGGCGAGGCGCTGAGCGCCCGCGGCGTCGACGTCGACGTCAACCTGTTCGTCGCGGTGGCGCGCTTCAGCGAGGCCACCAGGCGCTTGCGTGCCGGCCGCTACGAGTTCACGCGTGGCATGCGGCTCGCCGACGTCGTCGAGAAGCTGCGTCGCGGCGAGACGCTGAAGGAGCGGCTGACGATCGTCGAAGGCTGGACCTTCCGCGACATGCGAGCGGCGCTGGCGGCGCATCCCTTCCTGAGGCGCGACAGCAGCGCGATGAGCGATGCCGAGGTGCTGGCCGCGCTCGGCGCGAGCGCTCCGCATGCGGAGGGGCTGTTTGCGCCTGATACCTATGTCTTCGATGCCGGCTCGAGCGACCTCGACCTGCTGCGCCAGGGCTACCGCACGCAGCAGGCGCGGCTGGCGCGCACCTGGGAGGACCGCGCTGCCGAGCTGCCATTGAAGTCGCCCTACGAGGCGCTGATCCTCGCCTCGATCATCGAGAAGGAGACGGGTGCCGCCGAGGAACGTGCGCGCATCGGCGGCGTTTTCGTGAACCGGCTGCGACTGGGCATGCTGTTGCAGACCGATCCGACCGTGATCTACGGTCTGGGCGAGCGTTTCGACGGCAACCTGCGCAAGCGTGACCTGACCACCGACACGCCCTACAACACCTACACGCGCGGCGGCCTGCCGCCGACGCCGATCGCCTTGCCCGGCCAGGCGGCGATCGAAGCGGCGCTGAAGCCGGAGCCGACGCGGGCGCTCTACTTCGTCGCCCGCGGCGACGGCACGTCGCAGTTCTCCGAGACGCTGGCCGAGCACAATCGTGCGGTCGCGAAGTACCAGCTCGGAGGCCGGCGATGACGGACACCGGAGCGCCACGCGGGCGCTTCGTCACTTTCGAAGGCATCGACGGCGCCGGCAAGAGCACGCAGATCGCCTTCGTCGAGGGCTGGCTGCGCAGCCGCGGCGGCGACGTGCTGCTGACCCGCGAACCCGGTGGCACACCACTCGGCGAGGCGCTGCGCGAGCTGATCCTGCATCGGCCGATGCGGCCGCGCACCGAAACGCTGTTGATGTTCGCCAGTCGCTGCGAACACGTGGAGACGGTCATCGAGCCGGCGCTGGCGGCAGGCCGCTGGGTGCTGTGCGACCGCTTCACCGATGCCACTTACGCCTACCAGGCCGGCGGCCGCGGCCTGCCCGAAGGCGACGTGGCCCAGCTCGAACGCTGGGTGCATCCACGGCTGCAGCCCGATCTCAGCTTCCTGTTCGATCTCGATCCCGAGGTCGCCGCGGCGCGGCTGGCACGGGCGCAGCGCAGCGACCGCTTCGAGTCCGAGCAGCGCGAGTTCTTCGTCCGCGTCCGGTCGCATTACCTGGCACGGGCGCGGGCCGAGCCGCGACGTTTCGTGATCGTCGATACCGCGCGCGACAAGGCAATCGTGCAGCAGCAGCTGATCGAAGCGCTGGAGGGCCGGGCATGATCGAGCGCCGCCTGCCGTGGAACGAGGCCAGCTGGGCGAAGCTGCCGCCGCTGGCGGCCCGCGGCGTGCATGCGGTGCTGCTTCATGGGCAGCGTGGCATCGGCAAGACTTCGCTGGCGCTCGACTTCGGCGAAGCGCTGCTCTGTACCTCGTCGCTGGCTGACAGCCACCGCTGCGGTCGCTGCGACGAATGCCGGCTGACCGAGGCGCACAGCCATCCCGACCTTCGCTTGCTGCTGCCGCAGGCGCTGGCGGAGCGCCTGCTGCCGCAGCCCGAGGCGGATGAAGGCGAGGAGGGCGAGGGCGCCGAAGCCGGGGAGGGCGACGGCAAGACACCGAAGGCGAGCCGGGAGATCCGCGTCGACCAGGTGCGGGCGCTGGCCGACTTCCTCGGCATCGCCGCCTTTCGCGGCGGCTGGCGCGTCGTGCTCGCATCGCCCGCCGAGGCGATGAACACGCCCACCGCCAACGCTCTTCTGAAGATGCTCGAGGAGCCGCCGCCACAGACGATGTTCGTCCTCGTAACGCACGCGCTCGACGACGTTCTGCCGACGATCCGCTCGCGCTGCGTGCTGCTGCAGGTGCCGATCCCGGATGCGGCAGCCGCTGCGCGCTGGCTCGCCGGGCAGGGCGTCGACGAGCCGGCGGCGGCACTGGCGCTGGCCTCGGGCGCGCCGCTGGCGGCGCTGGCAGCCAGCTCGGCCGCGGACACGGCGGCGCTGTACCGCCTGCTGGAAGCGGGGCCGGCGCTGACCGCCGCACAGGTCGTCGGCGCCATCGGGCGCGACCTGACGTTGCCGCCGACGCTGAGGCTGCTGCAATGCTGGGCTTTCGATCTGCTGAGTTGCCGGACGCAGCAGTCTGTCCGTTATCATCCAAGCCGATCGGCGCGCATCGTCCGGATCGCCGCAGCAGCCAGCGGTACACATCTCTGGAACTGGATTGACAGCCTCCGCACTGCGGCCTCGGCGCGCGAGCACCCGCTTAATGCACGCTTGGTGATTGAGTCGCTGCTTGTGAGCTACATGCAAATCTTCGACGGCCGGCGATGAGCGATACGCCCAGCGCCCGCTTCGGTTCCCTGACCGATGCCTCAGCAGCAGCCGCGCTCGGCGGCACCGGCCGGCCGGCCGTGCTCTCCCTGGCGGTGCGCGAAAAGGCGGCGCTGTACGCCGCCTACATGCCGTACCTGAAGAATGGCGGCATCTTCGTGCCGACCAACCGTCCCTACAAGCTCGGCGACGAGGTCTACCTGATCCTGACGCTGATGGACGATCCGACCAAGTACGCCGTGGCCGGCAGGGTGGTCTGGATCAGTCCGCCCGGCGGCACGGCGCGCACTCCGGGCATCGGCGTGCACTTTCCCGGCGACGAAACCGGCGTTGCCGTCCGCCGCAGCATCGAGGACCACCTCGGCGCGGCGCTGAAGTCCGGTCGGCCGACGCACACGATCTAGCCGCCGGCTGGTCCTGGCGGTCTCGTGTTCGTCGATTCCCACTGCCATCTCGCGTTTCCAGAACTCGCCGGCGATATCGACGGCGTGCTGGCGCGCATGTCCGCGGCCGGCGTCGGCCGGGCGCTCAGCGTCTGCACGAGGCTCGACGAGTTCGAGGGCGTACAGGCGCTGGCGGCGCGCGATCCGCGGATCTACGCCTCCGTTGGCGTGCATCCCGACACGCCGGCCGGCGCCGAGCCGACTGTCGCCGACCTGGTCCGGCTGGCCCAGCGTCCGCGCGTGGTCGCGATCGGCGAAACCGGCCTCGACTACTACAGGCTGCCGGAACCACTCGATTGGCAGCGCGAGCGCTTCCGGATTCATATCCGCGCCGCCCGCGAATCCGGCCGCCCCTTGATTATTCACACCCGCGCCGCTGCCGTCGACACGCTGCAGATCATGCGCGAGGAGCGTGCCGGCGAGGCGGGCGGCGTCTTTCACTGCTTTACCGAGACGCTGGAGGTTGCCGAGGCCGCGATCGACCTCGGCTTTCATGTCTCGTTCTCCGGCATCGTCACGTTCAAGAACGCCCGCGAACTGCAGGCGGTCGCGGCGGCGCTGCCACTGGCGCGTTTGCTTATCGAAACCGACTCGCCGTACCTGGCGCCGGTCCCGCATCGCGGCCGCACCAACGAACCGTCCTATGTTCCGCACGTCGCTGCCAAGCTGGCCGAACTGAAGCGGATTTCGGTCGCCGAGATCGAGACCGCAACAAAAGACAATTTCTTTCGTTGTTTCAATATCTTGAATGATGAAGCTCATCTGAAATTGTAGGTATGGCTCTTGTGTCGAAACAGTTAATTAACAGTTGCTTGGCCGGTTAATTTCAAGTGGCGTATTAGGTATAAATTCTGCAGAACAACTATGCGCATAATGCATATTATGTCAACTAATGAAGGTTTCGGCCGGCCGGCGCTTCGCGGCCTGGCCTACTTCCAGGCCACCACGTCGAAACGAACCGCCGGCGCGATCTCGGTCCGGCGCGGGGTCTTCGAGCGGCCGATCCAGAACCGCACCGAGCCATCCAGGGCCCGCGCAGATTGCCAGCGCCGCACGACCTGGGCGCCTTCGGGCGGCACTTCCTCCTGATGCAGCAGCCGCGGCAGCGGCAGCTCGGCGAGCACCCTGCCAGCCGGCAGCTGGCCCGGGGCGTTCCAGAGTGAACCCAGGGCAAGGCGCCCGACCTGCAGCGGCAGGAGCGGAAACCAGTTTCCCGGCGGCGGCGGCGGAACCAGCGTCCAGGTGAGCCCGGACGCCCTGCCGTGCTCCGCCGCTGCGACGATCGGCACAGGTGCGGCGCCGTGGCCCAGCGGATGCTCGGCCAGGCGCTCGACGGCCCAGGCGACGTTGGCTACTTCGTCGGCAAGGAAGTGCACTTCCTCGATTGCCGGCCCGTCGGTCGCTTCCGCCGGCGCCGCCACGAGGTACAACGGCGACAGTCCCGCAGACGGTGCCGTGGCATCAAGGCGGAACATGTTCCAGCGGCCTGCCGGCGGGCTGGCCTGGCGGCTGTCGCCGAAGACGTCGGTCACGACCACGGCGGTTGACTCGAAGATCGACCAGGCCGGTAGCGCCAGCGGCACCAGGAACCAGTCGTCGCTGTAGCTGAGCGCGAAGTCGAGCACCAGCAACATTGCCGGCGATGGCGGCTGCTCGGCGTTGCGCAGCGCGTCCAGCAGGTCGAAGCGGACGCCGGGATCCTCGAAGGTCCAGAAGCGCGGATTGGGCATGCCGGCAAACTCGAGCGGCGCCGGGATGCGGAACGCTCGCCGTACCGTCGCCTCGCCGGCGGCGCCCAGGCTGCCGGGTGCCTGCTCGAAGTCGTACCACTCCAGCCGCCCGTCGACGTACTCCGGCGCCACCAGCACGGCCTCGCCCGACGCGCTGCTGCCGGCCGCCGCAAACGCGTACTCCAGGTGCTCGGGATCCCAGGTCGAGGGTCCCGATGGCGGCTGGTCGAAGCGGGATCCCGACCAGGCGAGCCAGGCGCTCAGGACGACTTTCTCCTCAGGCGGCACCGGCGCTGCGCCGTCGGCAAGCCGGGCAGGAATCGCCAGTGCGAGCCCGGCGCCGTCGGGCACGCGGCCTTCGACAAGGTCGAGCCAGGCGCGAGTCGGCTCGTCGGGTTCCACCGCCGGGCGGACGAACGGACTTTCGCCGATCCAGAATGACCTGCGGCCGTCGAGCCCCGCCGCATTCAGCATGCGCAGCAACTGTCGCCCGGCCTCGGCGCGCAGGCGCAGGTTGTCGAGGCCCGATTCGGATACCGCCTCGCGTTCGACCAGCGTTTCCAGCGGTGTCCCCGCCGGATCGATCGGCAGGCTGCCTCCGGCCGACGGCGTTGTGCCGCCGCGCAGTCGCGCAAGCGACCCCGACCGGCCTTCGATACGCACATCGACAGGCGTGGCGCCGCCGTCGTGCTGCAGTTCGCCGAACTGCCACTGCCGCCCGAGCATCCACAAAGGATCGTGGATGCGCGCCTCGACCGAAACGGCCATCGTGTCGTCGGTCGACTCCGGGTGCAGTCGGATCCAGGTGGGGTAGGTTTCCATCGGCGCTTCAGGGTGTAAACGAGATACCGGTTCCGCCCGGTCGCTGTCCCAGCCAGACTGAAGGCATCAGGCCGCCGCGACTGAAGGTCGTGGCCGGCTGCATCCGCAGCCGCGTAAGGACGAGCGTCTCGCGCAGGATCCCGAGCAGCGTGCCCGTCGTCCACGGCTTGGACGGATCCGGGCTGACGGCCAGCAGGATCACCTGCGGCGCACGCGTGCTGGCATTGTTGAAGCGCAGCGCCATCGCCGTGTCGCGCCGTGCCACCGGAACCGTGTCGGTCCAGGCGTCCACCAGCAGTCCGCCCAAGGGTCGCGTGGCATCGAAGCCGGCCGGCGCGTGCAGCAACACGGAGAGGCGGCCGGCCGGCCGGCGGTCGCCATCTCCGAACGAGGTTGCGATCCAGCGATCGCCGTCGACCCACGGGGCCTGCGCGATTCGCAACGGCGTCGCGGCGGAACCTTCGACGATCTCCTTGCGCAGCAGGGCCTCGGCCAGCGCCGCCGCATTCGGATGGATGCGCCCTACTGCTTCGAGCCACGCCGATGGCGCCAGCGGGTCGTCGCCCAGCAGGCTCGGTGGTGGCGGCTGCGTCGCCGTGGCAAGCACTTCCGGATCGCGCGGGACGAAGCTCGTCAGGCCGGGAAGATCGCCGCCGAAGACAGCCTGCAGCCGCTCGCGCGGCGTGCCGCTCGCCGTGGCGGCCAGTCGCGAGTCGATCGCAGCGAGGAGGGCCTGCCGTCGCTCCTCCGGCGAGCCGTCGACGGGAAGGCGGATGCCGAACAGCGCCGCGCCCGCCGCTGTTCGCCGATCGGCGCCCGCTGCCAGCGCGTCGCGCAACGATTGGAGGTCCGCCGTGGCCTGCTGCACCCGCTGCGGCAGATCGCCGGAATCCTCCGCCGCGGCGTCCGGCATCAAGCTGGGCACGTCGAAGGATTCGCCACGCAGCACTTCGCCCTGCGCCAGCACGCGGCCGATGGCGTCGCACAGGCCGACGAGATCCTGCCAGCGGCGGTCCTGCCGCACCCGGGGGCCAACGAGTTGCGGATCCAGGGCCGCGGCCGCACGCGCGACAAACTCGGCGAGATCGCCGCTGCGCCCGGCGAGCACGACGTCGATTGCGCCGACGCCGAGCGATGACAACGCCACCGCCGCCGGGCCGCCCTCTTCGCCATCGACAGCCAGCACCATCTCCGTGCCCGGCCCGAGCATCAGGCCGCACCAGGCATCGATCAAGGGTTCGGCGCGCGAACGCGGCGTCGCGTTGCGCGGCCAGCCCGGAGCGGTGCTGCCCTCGGGCAGCGCCACGACGATGCGATGCGTCAGGCGGATGCCGGCGGCCGGCGTCTCGGTGACGCGCAGCCGCGGCGGCGGCTGCCCGGCGGCGAGTTCATCGAGCCCGAGCAGGCCGCCTACCGGATCGCCGCGGACGATCTGGTAGACGGCTTCGGCGGTCAGCGCATCGGCGACGGCGTCGAGCGCCTCGTCGAGCACGTCGGGAAGCGCGGGATCGGCGGCCCCTCCTCCCCGCTGCAGCGCCAGCCCATCGAGCACGCCGCGGCGGTCGCTCGCCGTGAACGCCGTGCGCAGCGCGCCGAGTCGCGCTTCGGCCGGGGTCCCCTTCACTGCGCGCTCGAAGCGCGCGCCGAGAAGTTCGTTCAGCGAGCGGCCATTGCGGATGCCTTCGAGGATCCAGCGCGCCAGACGCACGCGCCGCGACGACAGATCGATGTCGGCATGCCGGCTGCCGCCCTGATTCGCGCGCCTTGCGCCGCTGCGCAACACCGCCGCCGCGGCTGCCTGATCCAGCGACGGCGCATGGATGTACTCCGCCTGCTGTTGCGGGTCGGCAGGCAGGACCGGTCGGACGTCCTGCAGCAGGCCCCAGCCGCCGATGACCAGGCCCTGCGGTTTCGCAGAGCGAACGGTCGCCAGCCGACGCGATGCGATCGAAGTGAACCAGGCGTCGAGCCGGTGGTTGCAGAGGTCGAGCACGCCGAACAGTTCGGCTTCGAGCCGCGCGGCGGGAAACCGCGCCAGCTGCGACAGCGCAGCGCGGAACGACGCCAGCCGCGCCGCGCCGGGGCACGAGGCCAGCGGCTGCGCCAGGTTGCCGACCAGCGCTGCGATGCGCTGCCGCTCGGCAGCGGTGACCTCCGGCTCCCCGGCCGGCGGCCGGGGCGGACGCGGCGGCGGTGGCGGGCGCGGCGGCTCGGGTCGATCCGGGCGCCCCGGCACCGCGCCGCCGACCTCGGGCCGCGGCTGCGCCCGTTCGATGCGGGAGGTGCCGATCGGCGGCGCCACGGCACCGAGGTCCGGCCGCACCGGCGCAAAGGCCTCGATCAGCAAGACGATGTAGACATCGCTGCCGGCCTGCGCCGCCCGCTGGGCGAGCTGGCTGCGCGACTGAGCGTCGACACAAGCCTCGATGGCCACGCGGGCGAACCGGCTCCATTCAAGCAGGGCCGCCTGCCGCATGATTCGGCCGAGCACGGAGCCCGGCAACGGGCTGGCGAGCAAAGCGGCCGGTGCCGCGCCGGCCAGCGCCTGCAGTTCGCCAACCGTTGCCTCGTCGACGACCGCTCGCGCCACCGGCAGCGGCTCGGCTTCGACCGTCGCCCGGATGGCGGCGGTGCGCCAGGTATCGCGGATCGTGTTGCGCGTCGAGCGCGCCAGCGTCCCGGCCAGCGCCGCCCAGCGGTTCTCACCCACCTTGCCCGGGTTCTGCACCGTGGTCTCGGCATAGAGGCTCATCGAGCGGCCGAGCTGGCGCAGCGCAGATTCGACCGAGCCGTCGTAAAGCGGATCGCCGCGGAGCATCGCGAACCACGAGCGCGCGGCGCGCAGCAACGGCAGCAGTTGCGCATCGATGCCTTCGGCCGGCATCGCGATGAAGTCCGCAAGCGAACTGACCGGCAGCACGCCATAGGGTTGCCGTCCAACGCGGATCGCCGGAACCGGACCCGCAGCGCGAAGATGACGGCAGGCGAAGTCGCGCAGCGCTTCGGACCGCGCCGCCGGCAGCAATAGAAAGTCCTCGAGCGCGGCGCCGATCGTCACCTGCCACAGGGCCGTCTGCATTGCCGCGGCGGCCTCGGGTTCGAAGCCGTCCGGCTCGGCGGCGGGATCGCTGGCGCCGGAGTCCGGCAGCCGCGCAAGCGTGTCGCTGTCGATGCCGAAGGCCTGCGCCGCGGCGACGCCGTTCGCGTTCGAGCCGGAACCGAAGGAGCGCGGTCGCCGCTCGAGATCGAATGCCGCATCGATCCGTTCGCTGCGCGACGGCAGCCCGGAGCCGCCGACGGCGCTGTTGTTGGTCGGCGTGCCCTGCGGCACGAAGGCGAGCCCGCGACTGTAGCGGTGCGCCGCGAACAGGTCGGCAAGCGAGGCTGCGTTCTGCGCCGTCGTCTGCGTCAGCCGCAGACCGAAGACGATCAGTTCGTCGAGCCGGTCGATGCCGGCCGCGAGCCGGATCTCCATCGCCATGCCAGCCCGCACGGCGAGCGCGAAGTCGGTCATCCAGCGCATGCGCGGCGGCAGCTGGATCGGCTCGCCTTCGCGGTTGGCGAGCCCCGCCGCCTCGGCGGGCGTGGTATCGAGCCCCACGGCGAGATCGAGCGGGATCGGCGCGCCGAAGTGCTCGAACACGGTTGCCTGGTCGCGGATGCCGATCGCCACCCAGCGATCGGGCAGCAGCATCGCCCGCGGCACGAACGGCGACTCGTCGTCCTGCATCGGAGCATCTGGAAAGACCGGCTCGACGCCCGGGGCCAGCAAGTCGACGTTGGTCGGCCTCAGCGCCTGCGCCGCCCAGGCGGCGCGAGTGCTGCCCAGTTCCTCGCACAGCAGGCGCCAGTTGGCGCGTGCCGCCTCGTCGTTGCCAACTGCGGCTTCCTCACGCCAGTAGCGCTGCGTCGCCGCCAGTTCCTTTTCGCTGAAGCGCGGGTCGTGCGTCGGCGTGGCGATCGCGTCGGGCCAGATGCGCAGCCGCAGTCGGCCGGCATCGAGCTTCGCTTCGAGCGCCACCGGGAACAGACCGAGCACTTCGTTCCCGGCCAGCGACGACAGGAACTGATCGCTGCTCAACAGCGCCGTCAGCTCGCGCAGCCGGTCGGCATCGAGTTCGCGCCTGTCGCGGTCCGACAGGCGCAGGATCGATGGCGGCAGGCGCGTTCGGTCCATCGTCAGTCGGGCAGCCGGATCAGCAATGACGCGTGGATGAAGGCGCGGAACGGCCGCTGCCTCAGCAAGCTCGCAAGGGTTGCCGCGGTCGCGTTCTGTGGCGTGAAGCCGGCATCCGGCACGGCGGGGAACGCTGCCGGCGCGGCAAACTCCGAGTCAGGCGAACTCAGATGCCGCCAGCTCAGGCTGGCGCGCGTCGGCGGCGCGGCTCCGCCTCCAGGGTCGAGACCGAACCT
>Ga0105096_10000341_pt1 | contig 15339 bp, 17 predicted proteins | sample PPLLak3cmMay2015_FD_87036 | JGI IMG/M metagenome (GOLD analysis project Ga0105096, IMG submission 87036) | Freshwater sediment microbial communities from Prairie Pothole Lake near Jamestown, North Dakota, USA - PPLs Lake P7 Core (1) Depth... | ecosystem: Environmental > Aquatic > Freshwater >... | reverse complement strand
TCCCTATCGAGGAAATCCGATTGCCTTGTATTTGAAGCGGACGGAATCCTCCTGCCAGATCAGCCCGAAAGCCTATCCATGGAACGATGTGATGGGCGTGGGCGAGACTCCCAACAAAGCCGCCGCCGATTTCGAGGATAAGTGGAAAACCAAGGGGCTTGCAGCGGAGATGTATTCCGGGCCTTCCTGGGAAGGCGGGATCAAGCCGGAAAAGCCGGCGCCACCCAAACCAGCCGCGCCCCCCAAGCCGGCCGCCGCGCCTGCTGCAGCGGGTGCCGCTCCTGCTCCCCAACCAACAGCTTTAGCCGCGGCTGTTTCTCCGGCGGTAGCCGCATCAACTCCACCACCGAACGCCACTCCGTCAGCTCCGGCGGCTTCTTCTGAACCAGCCGTCGAAACACAGTAGTCTTCCCCGCACTGAATAACTTTTAGCGATCCGTTGAAGAGCGGACTCCGGCCTCTGTTGCCTGCCCGGCCAGTTTGCTGTGTCGAATGCCGTAGAGCCCATAGATAATGATTCCGGCGAGCGTCCACCATACGAACCGATGCCAGGTAAGGGCCGGGAGTTGCCACATCAGGCCGAGGCAGGAGAGAGCTCCAAACAGCGGAATCCAGGGCATGAGTGGAGTCTTGAACGGGCGTTCCAGGTGAGGGCGAGTGGAGCGTAGGACGATGAGTCCGATGCATACGAGGGTGAAGGCGAAGAATGTTCCGATATTCGTCATGTCGGCAGCGGTGCCGATGGGCACGAAGGCAGCCATGACTGCGACGCCGAGGCCGGTCAGGATCGTGGCATGGTGCGGTGTGCCGAAGCGCGGATGGACCACGGACAGCCAGGGGCCCAGGAGGCCGTCACGTGAGATGGCGAAGAACACGCGGATCTGACCCAACATCATGACGACCAGCACGCTGGTGATGCCGGCGACGGCGCCCATGGCCACCACGGCCGCTCCCCACTTATAGCCCACGAGGCGCAGGGCTTCCGCGACCGGTGCATGAATGTCGATCTGGCTATAAGGAACGAGCCCGGTCAGGACGGCGGCGACAGCGACATAGAGAATCGTGCAGATTCCGAGAGATGTCATGATCCCGATCGGCAGATCGCGTTGGGGATTTCGGGCTTCTTCTGCCGTCGTGGTCACTGCATCAAATCCAATATAGGCAAAAAATACCGTAGCTGCTGCTGCGGTGACTCCGGTGAAGCCGTTGGGCATGAACGGGGTCCAATTGTCCGGGCTGACGGCCGGGGCTCCCACGGCGATAAAAAATAGGATCACGGCGAGCTTCAAACAGACGATGATGCCGGTGGCCCTCGCGCTTTCTTTGATGCCGATGACAAGAATGATTGTCACGAGCATGACGATGATGGCGGCCGGAATATTCGCAATGCCGCCTTCTGGTCCTCCGGGTGCGTGCGTGGCCCAGTCGGGCAGATCGAGACCGGCCAGCTTCAGCAGATTGTTGAAGTAGCCGGACCAGCCGATTGCTACGGCGACACAGGCCACTCCGTATTCCAGAATCAGATTCCATCCGGTGATCCAGGCGAGGAATTCACCCAGAGTGGCATAGGAATAGGTGTAGGCCGATCCGGCGACGGGAATCATGGCGGCAAATTCCGCGTAACACAGGGCGGCGAGGACGCAGGTCAGACCGGAGAGAATGAAGGAGAGGACAATGCCGGGGCCGGCCCCCGGCCGACTGACATCTCCGACAATCGCTGTTCCGATCAACACAAAGATGCCGGTTCCGATGATTGCTCCAATGCCCAGGGCCGTGAGGTCCCAGGCACTTAATGTCCGTTTGAGGCGATATTGGGGATGGTCGGCATCGGCCAGAATCCGCTCAATAGATTTGGTGCGAAAGAGGCGGCTCGTCACTGAGGTTGCGGTCGTTGGAGTGGCCGAGTGTGTGTCGGCGTCAGGAGGAGTAAGAGCCATATGGCGCGTAGTATAGCAGCCAGGATGAAAAAAGCTGTGTGAATTGTAAAAGCCGTCGCTTCATCGGCGTCAGGCGCGCGTACGGCCGGCCGCACGGAGCAGGGCTTGGAACAATCGACGGTGGGCGATGTGACGTTCGAAGAGAAATTCAGGATGCCATTGGATGCCGAGGAAGAATCGGTGGCGGGGGGATTCGACCGCTTCGATGACGCCATCCGGCGCGATCGCACTCGCGATCAATGAGGGTGCCACGGTTTTGACGGATTGATGATGCGAGCTATTGACCTGCATCGTCGCCTTTGTGACGATCTTCCTGAGGAGACTTCCGGGTGTAATCCTCACCGAGTGTGACGGATGGATGGCTTTGGTCGTCTGCTGGTGCGGCAGTGCGTGAGGCATTTGCGAGGATAGGTCCTGAAAGAGGCTGCCCCCGCAGGCGACGTTGACGGTCTGCATCCCGCCGCAGATCCCGAGCAGCGGGATGTCACGCGTTCTCGCATGGTGAACCAGGTCCAGCTCAAAATTCGCGCGGCGTTCGCTGACGAGGGGGAACTTGTAGCGTTGGCGCTCCCCGTACAGACGAGGAGGAAGGTCCGGCCCGCTACCGGTCAGCAGGAGTCCGTCGACGCGATCAAGAAGGCGTCGACGTCCAGCCGCATCGGCCACTAATGGAAGAATGAGGGGGATTCCTCCGAGTTCCTCGATTGCGCGGATATAGCGGGCGCGAAGGAAATAGGTAGGCTCGCGCCCGCCCCATTCCTTGCGGTCACCGGCATTGAAGTCTGGGGTCACGCCGATGACGGGCTTCATTACTTTAACGGCATGGGCTCCGTGGCAGGCGCAGGGGTCTGGACGGGAGTCTCTGCATCGGGGACACCGAGAAAGCGAATGGCCTTATCACCTTGGAGATGCTCCGGGGTAAGGAGGTAGGTTCCGTACATGCTGGTTGTCCAGACTTTTTTGGCTGACGTATCATCGAACCCGGTGAAGACATAGGTCAAGCCGCCCACGATTCCTCCGGCGATGGCGAAGGCTCCCTTGACGGCAAGGTAGGGAATCGTCGCAAGGGCCGCACCGATCTGCATCCCGGCACTCGATGGGTTGCCACCTTCCGAAGCCGGGGCTGAAGCCGAAGCGGGTGCCTGGGCCTCTTGGCTCCAAGCCGGCGTGGCGACTAACGAGGCGAATGTCATGAGGACGACGAGTGCGATCAGCGGGAGCGTACGGACAAATCCACGGTGTGTCACAGAAGACCCTCCTTCCTCTCAAAGACAGGATTCTAGGATCGTGTCTCTATGGTCTGACGAAAAAATGATGATACTGTCATGGCGTTATAACAAATTCATCGAGGATTGCAAACCCCCTGCCGGTTGGAATTGAGTGAATGGCGCTAAATCCACTCACGGTATCAGATCGAGCTCTGTGAGGATGTAGGTGATAACATACTCGCGTCTGCTGGTCATCACGGCTTGATTCAATTCGGGGATGAGCTCGTTGTATAGGATGCGCTGGTTTTCCTGTTGGAGCCCGGCCGCCAGGCGAAGATCGAGTTTGCACCAGGCGATCGCTTGCGCCGTGAGATCCGGGATGCGGGCTGCAGCATCCGCACGATCATCTTCTGGTAGGGGTTCAAGGGCCTTTCTGAGCTGGTCAGTGTGTCGGATGGTATCTTGAAGGGTCGCAAGCTGATCGGCCCCAATGTCGACGGCTACCTGGATGCCGGCCTTCCAGCTGCGTTTCTTTACGTTGAATACGCAAGATTGTATGGTGGAATCGTCGTCGACCGGTTCCGGGCCAAAGAAGAGCGTGATGCGATACGTCGTGGCATCCGGTGGTGTCTCGATAGCCATAACTGCGTATTGTAGCACGGGGCTCAATCCTTGCCGCCGGCTGGTTTGACGGCCTCCCACTTCGGCGAATATGATGCCCTCACGATGATGCTCGCACGGTTTCATGAGCGTGTTGCCGCCATTCAGGAGGCCATCCGAGAGAGCGGAACGGCCGACGGCTGGCTGTTCTATGACTTTCGCGTGAGCGATCCCCTGGCCTATCGCGTCCTGCTGTTGGACTCCTCGCGTCATGTGACGCGGCGCTGGTATTATTGGGTTCCAGCCAACGGCACCCCCGTCAAATTGCTGCATCGCATTGAGCCTCATGTGCTGGCGGAGTTGCCCGGGCAGGAGCAGCTCTATGTCTCCTGGGAGCAGCAGCGGACGCTGCTGGCCTCGATTCTCAAGGGCTCTCGCCGCATCGCGATGCAATATTCTCCGCTCAACGCGGTACCCTATGTCTCTCGTGTTGATGCCGGGACCATCGATCTGATTCGCAGTTTCGGGGTGGACGTCGTCAGTGCTGCGGATCTGGTGCAGCGGTTCGAAGCGGTCTGGACCGATGCACAGCTCGAATCGCATCAATATGCGGTGACGGCGTTACGCCGGATCGTCGATGAGGCGTTTGCTCATGTCGGCTCGTCGCTCCGGGCCGGCCGGTCGCTCTCCGAATATGATCTCCAGCAGTTTATTCTCGGGCGGATTCATGATGCAGGGATGGTGACATCAAGCGCACCGATTGCGGCAGTGAATGCGCATAGCGCCGACCCCCATTACGGTCCGACGGCAGCCTCGTCGTCACTCGTGTTGCGTGATAGCCTGGTGCTGATCGACTTGTGGGCGAAGCGCACGGAACCGGGGGCCGTGTACGGTGACATCACCTGGACCGGATTTACGGCCAGTGAGGTCCCATCGCGTCATTGTGAAATTTTTGACCTTGTTCGGCAGGGGCGTGATGCGGCGCTGTCGTTTGTGCAACAGCGGGTCACTGCCGGACAGTTTCCATATGGCTGGGAGGTCGATGAGGCTTGTCGTCAGGTGATCAGCCGTGCCGGGTACGGAGACCGTTTTGTACATCGGACCGGCCATTCGATCGGTGAAGAGGTGCATGGAAACGGAGCCAATATCGACAATCTCGAAACGCAGGAGAGTCGCCGGCTGATGCCGAGGACCTGTTTCTCGATTGAGCCTGGCATTTATCTTCCGGAAGAGTTCGGGATTCGTAGCGAACTTGATGTATACGTCTCTGAGCGAGCCGCGTTCGCCTACGGTCAGCCTTTACAGACGGAAATTATTGCGATTGTCTAGTCTGCCAGGAGAACCTCCGTTCGCGCTGCCCCTTTCTTGACAGTCTCTTGTTCTGGCGGCTAGATTCTTCAGTTGTATGCGGGTTGTGGGATAGAGGTTTTGACCACCTGCGAGCAAGAAGGGTGAGACCATGTTCGGGACAATGGGCATTTCAGAGCTGATCATCATCCTGGTTATCGTCTTGATTATTTTTGGAGCGGGACGATTGCCGCAAATCGGTGAGGGGGTTGGCAAAGCGCTGAAGGGTTTCAAAAAGGAAGTGAATGAGATCCCGCCTCCTCAAGAGGTCGTCCAGGCTCAGCCGGAAGTCACGGCGACGGTTGAGGTGCCTCAAGCTGACAGGGCGGCTCCTCAGCCGTCAGCATCGATTCAGGCGTCTCCGAAAGCGACGAATGTCCCCTATGTACCAGGACCCGAACTGACGCCCGGAACGACCGCGTCGATGATGTACAACATGGGTCCACAATCACCCCAGGCCCCTCGTCCGACGGGTGCCTCACCGGCACAGACAGGCGGCGGGCAACAGGCCATCTCGATGGAGGAACGGGCAGCAGCGCCGGCTCCCATGTCACGCGCGCAATATCCTCCGCTCCCACCCGGAGCTCAAGCGAAGCCGGCTGCGAAGCGTCCTTCTGCAATTGTGAACAAGGACGCAGTAGCCCGTGTGCAGGCACAGCAAGCGGCTTTGAAGGCGAAAGCGGTTCAAGCGCCGGCGGGACTGTCTCCGAACGATATGCAGGGTCTCGGTGAAGGGTTGGGCGATGCGTTGCGAACCTTCCGGCAGACAGTCGCGGATGTTCGGAATACCGTGGATCCTCAAGTCCGGACTATTCAATTTGAGATGGACTCTGCGCAGAAGGAATTTCAGCAGTCCTTGGAAGCGGCCAGAGAATTGCCGGCGGTGGAAGAAGAGCCCCCCAAACAGGCTTGAAGATCCCGGACGGTAATACACATGCATTATTGCTACGAAGACCATCGCCTAGCGTGATTGTCCTGCTCAGCCTCTGGCTTGCTACACTAGTCGGTTGCTACCAACCATCTGCGAATCCCGCCCCTCAGGTCACAGTCGACACATTACTCAAACTGTTGCAGGACCGTGATGCGGTGGTTCGGAGAACCGCTGCCGAAGCCTTGGGTAAGATCGGTAATCCGCAGGCTGTTTCGAGTCTGGTCCTGGCGTTAGATGATTCAACATCCATCGTTCGTGAGTCATCAGCACATAGTCTGGGTCAGCTAGGTTCTCTGGACATGGTCACTAGAGAGCGTATTGCCAGGTTACTCGTTGACCCTGTCCCATCGGTTCGTAACACTGCAGCACAGACCTTGGCTTCCCTTGATTCCCCGAAGGAGATCGGGGCTATGGCGCTGTCTCAGTTGGTTCATCATGATGCAGATGTGCGTCGTTCGGTTATTCAGGCTTTTGAAGGTGTCGAATCTCCCGAGGTGTTGAAGACGCTCGCAAACAGCCTGCATGATCCCGATTCACGAGTTCGCCGTGCCGCAGTCATCGCGTTGGCGGAATCAGGGGGTCCGAATGTTTCAGCACAGTTGCGTGAACGACTGACGACAGACTCTTCATCTGACGTGCGTGCCGAGTCCGCGTACCGTCTGCAATTCTTTTCTGTGGGTGAAGCAGAAGAGAGTCTGGAATTCGTGGCGAGCCACGACGAGAGCGTTCAAGTTCGGCGTTGGGCTGAACAGACGCTTAGGGGGCTGAAGGCACACGGTTTCGATTCAATGCTTCAACCAATTCCACCAACTGTGCCTGAGCTTTCTCATCGATATCTGTAAACTGTACTCCCATTCCTGGAAACAAGAGATGACGCTCGGGACGATTTCTCGTCCAGGCGACTTTCCCTTTGGCCTTGAGTTTCTCCCAAGGCCGATCCGGCAACGCAAACTCAATTGAGACTTCCGTCCCGGTAGCGAGCGGTGTGCCGCTTTCGATGAAGAGTCCGCCGCCTCCTATCCCGCCGGTGAGGCTGTCAAACTGTTTTCCTTCCGGAGTGGAATAACGCACTTTGAGGGCGAGCGGAGCTCGAGGCTGCGTGCGGCAATGGGCAAACCGCGTGTCGTCATCACTTGCGAGGAGCCGGTCGATGATATGTCCCCATGGGATTCCACCCAGAAGGACGCCGGATGCGTCATGGATGAGAATAGTCTCTTGGTCTGCGTCGACGATAAGGAGCTTTCCTTGATGGTTGGCTGTAATGGTTACGGGATATCTCAAGATTGGAAGGCCTCACTGATGTCGAGTTTGAGCAGGGAGCATTCGTTATTTCACGCAGCCTGCCCTGTACCGTCGATGGTCTTCACGATGGCGAGGATGCGATCCCGAGCTTCGGGCGCAATGTCTGAGAAGCGCACGCCCATGCCCGGGCTAAAGGTATATTGATCGGCCTTGGGGCATACCCATGCGACGACTCCTTTTGCCGCGATCCATTCAGTGGGTTGTTCAGGGAGAGAGAATTCCATGGCCAGCTTGGTCCCGACCGGCAGTGGCGTCGTGCTTTCAATAAAGAGGCCACCTCCGCCGATCCCACCTGCCCGACTATCATAGTGGTTCCCTTCCGGAGTTTTGTATCGCACCCGGAAGGCGAGATTTACGCGTGGTTCTGAACGTGTTTCTTTGGGAAGTGACGACTTGCGATAGGCTAGGATTTGATCAATGACAAAATCCCAGGAGAGGCTTCCGATCGCGTCACCCTTAGAGCCTAGCAGGTTGACGATTTCTCGATCGGCGTCAAGTTCGAGGACTTTGCCTTTGTGGCGTAGGCTGAGGGATACAGGGAGTTTCACGGGGCCTCCTGGCTCGATTCTGATACTCCCCAAATATAGCGGGTTATTTTACGTTGTCGAGTAATTCGTGGGAATTATCCGAAAAGTTGCAAAGCGGGCCGGGTAGCTAATATTGGGGAGAGAGGGGGCAGCCTGGCCGGTCACGTGAGCGGCCAGGCTATAACGTCGTGGTTATGCGCTCTTCGCGTCTTTGTCCTGTTCGAAAATACGAATCGGGGGATTCTTTCCGGAGACCGCATCTTCAGTGATGAGGACTTCTTTGATTTGCTTTTGTGACGGAGCGTCATACATCACATCCAGCATCACTTCTTCCAGAATGGCGCGGAGTCCTCGAGCCCCGGTCTTTTGCAGGTAGGCCTTGCGGGCCACGGCGTTGAGCGCGCCTTCGGTAAATTTGAGTTTCACTTTTTCGAACGAGAGCAATTTCTCATATTGTTTCGTCAGGGCATTGCGAGGTTCAGTCAAAATACGAACCAGCGCCCGTTCATCCAGTTCCTCAAGTGTCGCGACGACGGGCACGCGACCGACAAATTCGGGGATGAGTCCGTATTTGAGGAAGTCTTCCGGTTGGACATGGGCGAGCATTTCTCCCAGTCGAGCCTCGCTGCGTCCGCGAATCTCTGCGCCGAATCCCATCGATTTGCGATTCAGTCGTTGTTCGACGAGCGAATCCAAACCGACAAACGCACCTCCGCAGATAAACAGAATGTTGCTGGTATTGACCTGAATGAACTCTTGATGCGGATGCTTCCGCCCGCCTTGCGGAGGGACATTGGCCACGGTGCCTTCGATCAGCTTGAGCAGGGCTTGCTGCACACCTTCTCCGGAGACGTCGCGGGTGATCGAGGGACTGTCGCTCTTGCGGCTGATCTTGTCGATTTCATCAATGTAGACGATGCCTCGTTCAGCCCGCTCAACATCGTAGTCGGCCGCCTGGAGGAGCTTGAGGATGATGTTTTCGACATCTTCTCCCACATACCCGGCTTCTGTGAGGGTGGTGGCATCAGCCATGGTAAAGGGCACATCCAGGTACTTGGCGAGGGTCTGTGCCAGGAGGGTCTTTCCTGTGCCGGTCGGGCCGACCACGAGGATGTTGCCCTTCTGGAGTTCCACATCGTCGACGTCTTTTTCTTTTGAGGAAATGCGCTTGTAGTGGTTGTGAACGGCGACGGAGAGGATCCGTTTCGCACGATCCTGCCCCACGACATATTGATCGAGGTGGTGCTTGATATCGGCGGGCTTCTTGAGTTTGGACGAGATTTCTTCTTTAGCCTCTTCCCAATCCTCCGCAATGATGTCATTGCAAAGATTGACGCATTCGTCACAGATATAGACGGTCGGCCCCGCGATCAGCTTGCGTACTTCATCGCGGCTTTTCCCGCAAAAGGAACAGCGCAAATGTCGATCCACCTTCTCCTGCTTGGCCATGCGTCCTCCTGTGTTACTTGCTCTTGGCCCCGTCTTTGGCTGCATCCCCGGAATCCACCGACTTGAGCGGCTTGGTCTGTCGCGTAATGACTTCGTCGATCAGGCCGTATGTCTTGGCTTCTTCGGCTGACATGAAATAGTCCCGCTCAGTATCGTGAGAGATTTTTTCGATCGGCTGGCCGGTGTGCTTCGCCATAATCTCGTTTAACCGCTCGCGTATTTTGAGAATTTCTCGGGCATGGATGTCGATTTCCGTGGCTTGTCCCTGAAATCCGCCGAGGGGTTGGTGAATCATGACGCGCGCATTCGGCAGTGCGTAACGCTTGCCCTTCGCTCCAGCGGTGAGGAGCAAGGCTCCCATACTGGCGGCCTGGCCGAGGCAGATGGTGTTGATCGCTGGTTTCACATATTGCATCGTGTCATAGATGCCGAGCCCTGCCGTGACGCTGCCGCCGGGGGAATTCACGTAGAGATTGATGTCTTTTTCGGGGTCTTCGGCCTCAAGGAATAAGAGCTGAGCAATGATAAGATTCGCGAACATGTCATCAATCGGCGCACCCAGGAATATGATCCGGTCCTTTAGGAGCCGGGAATAGATATCGTAGGAGCGTTCTCCTCGATTGGTTTGTTCGACTACGATCGGGACCAACATGTCGTTCATTCCTTTCCGCGTCGGGCTTCCGGCGCGTGTCATTCACGAAGCGATAAGCCCAGTGCCTATCCTTGAATCACGGAGTTGCGATACACGAAATCGAGTGCTTTATCCGCCAGGATGCGGGAGCGCAGTTCTTCAATGGAATCCTGTCCACCCGATTGGATCATCTTCACCAGATCGGCCATCGGCACACGGAGTTCTGATGCGAGACGGGTGACTTCGTTGTTCATGTCTTCCTGGCTGACGGAGATCCCTTCTTTCGCTGCGATGGCTTCGAGGATCAGGCCGACTTTGACGCGCCGGTTGGCCTCTTCGCGGTTTTCTTCACGGATCGTTTTCAGTTCTTCGGCCGTCGCCGTGGGCGTCGGATCGGTGGCCTTGCCGCGCTGACGTTCTTGGAGCCTCTGCCGGATGATGGCGTCCAATTCGCGTGTCACAAGTGTTTCCGGTAGATCAAAGTGATGTGTTTCGGCGAGGCGCTTCAGGATTGTATCCTTGTAGGATTCGTCGATGTCGCGCTTAAGGGCTTTTTCCATTTCACTGCGCAACTTGTCTTTAATTTCTTGAAGAGACGAGAAGGGGCCGCAATCTTTTGCGAACTCGTCGTCGAGAGCGGGAAGAGTTTTTCTCTTAACGCCTTTAACTGCGAGATTGAACTTCACGGTTTTTCCGGCGACCCGGGTGTCGGGGTGACTGCTGGGATAGTTCTGTGGGATTTCGATAATATCCCCATCTTTCTTGCCGATTAAGTAGCTGTCGATCTCGATACCAAGGAGGGCTGCTTTGGAACCGACTTTGTGAAGCTGGCCTTCTTTCTTGGTTCCCTCGAGCGACGCGCCGTCGAGAAAGCCTTCCAGATCAACCACGGCAAAATCTCCGTCACCTAATGCCGTGCCGGCTGGAGCGGCTTCAAGCCGTGCCTGTTGCTCACGCAGTACATCAAGCGCACGATCCAGCTGTTCGTCTGTGACGGTGCGTGTGTCGGGCTTCAGTGAAATCGGATTGGGGGCTTTGTAGTCACGCAGCTCGATTGTCGGCTTGATCTCGACTGTGGCTGTGAAGGTGAAGGGTTCATCCTTCTTGATTTTGACTCGTTCCAGCGGCGGGATCTCGACCTGGACCGGGCTGATGCCTGCTTCGCGGACGGCGCGGTCGTAGAAATCCGGTACGATGCTGCGAATGACATCTTCCTCGACTTCTTTGGCGTAGCGTTTTTCAAGGAGACCAAGTGGGGCTTTCCCTGGGCGGAACCCAGGGATACGTACTTGGCGGTTCAGTTCCGTATAAGCCCGGGAGAAGCGCTGCGTGACTTCATCAGCAGGGACTTCGATTTTCAACGCCCGTTTCATGGGGCCCAATTCGGTCATTTCCATCTTCATCGTCATGCGTCCATGTCCTTCCACGTTCCATGAGGGGCTAGCCCAAATGGAGTTGCCGTCAAATTTGGTGCGAGCGGAGGGACTTGAACCCCCACGGTTACCCACGAGATCCTAAGTCTCGCGCGTCTGCCAGTTTCGCCACGCTCGCACAGTGGGGAGCCTCGCGGGGCTGTCGCCGCGCATGTTGAGACAGCAAAACACGCGATTGTGTAAGCCTTTTGTACCGTTGGAGGTGACCTACTGTCAACCCATACTCCCGCGGGGTTTCTGCAATTCTGAGCGTGGAGATGGACCCCAATGGATAGCAGCGATGACTGTGTGAGGGGGGCTGTATGGATTTGACTGTCCATGGGGGAGGGGGAGGGGTGAAAACAGCCGGGTCCTGGCTCGCACTTGATGGTGGGAGTATACTTATTACAATGGTTGTTCGCCCTTATGTCCGTGTGCTGAAGGCTGATACACCCAAACTACTCCGAGCTCCCGTATAGGCAAGGAGGTGGTTCAATGTTTCGTTCCTCGGTTATTATCGCCATCATCATCAGTTGGGGCATGTTGCTGTGGTGTGCTCCGGCTCATGCGTATCGCGAATACTTCACTCCTGAACAAAAGGCACAGCTCGACAAGATTCAGGTGGTACTGGTCGAGACGCTGGCACTCACCGACAAAGGACCAGTCGACGGTAATCCGTTTTCTTCGGTCGTTTCGCGCCGTCTGAGTGAAGTCGGGTACACCGTGGTGCAGGATGCTTTGAAACCTCATGACGCGGTGGTCCGGGTGAAATGTGAGCAACGCAAGACCTGGGAAGGCACAGCGGCGTCCGGCGGGGATAATGACTTGCCGGACGCCCCTTCCCGCCTTTGGAAGGGACCGGCCTGCCAGCTGACATACGCGTTAGGCGGAATGAAGATAAAGTGGCAGAAGGAAGTCCGCACTGAATTTGAAGATGCTGCTGCAGCTTCACAGACAGAAGAGTCTGGCGCTTTTGCCATGGCCCGGTTGAGAGATCAGCTCGAGAAGTATGAGTTTCCATTGATCTTGGCGGCTGAGTGGGGACATGCCGAGCGGTTGCTGAAAGTGCTGGATGCTCCTGATACGACCGTTCCCCGGAAGGTCAAAATCATTTCACTGTTGGGTGAAATGCAGGCTGATGAGGCGTTGCCGAAGCTCAAGCAGGCCTTGCAGGATCGTGATCTGGCCAAGCAGGCATTGGTGGCGATGGGCAATCTTGGGAAGGAAGGCATTCCGTTGCTCATCGATATTATGAACACTTCTGACAATATCGAGATGCAGGCTGCAGCCGCGAAAGGCTTGGGACAGTTGGGCGGGGTGCATGGAGATGCCTCGGTGGTGCTGCCTCTGTTGGCCAAACTGCAGGATCCGAAGACCGATTGGACGGTGTTGACCGAAGTGGCCTGGGCGTTGGGAAAGATTCCCGACAAACGTTCGATTCAACCACTCTACGCATTAGACAAGAAGCTTCAGGGCCTGCGCGATCCGGACAACCAGACGTTGAAAAAATTGAAGGAAGCCGTCTTCTGGGCGATCAAGCAGTGTGATACCTGGGATCAATATAGCTAGATTGAGGAGGGTGCCTTAGGCTGTGTGAGCGTCTGGCAAGGTCGCTCAAATCTTCGTATGGCGGCGCTGTCTCTCGAAAAATGCGGCAACCTTCATCCGATTGCCGCACAGTTGCATGCTACACCATGTGCGCGTGTGGTTTTTCGAGTTGTCGTAGAAGTAAAGGATACAGGCCTCGTTCGCGCATTTCTTGATTAAGGTCGGGGTTGCGTCACAGAGAAGGTTGCTCGCCGCCTGAGCGATAGGCGCCATCAGGCCTTCATGCCTGTCCACAATCGAGTGAAAACGCTGCTCAAACCCTTCCTTGGTTTTCACGAGCTGTAGATACCCGGGTCGCTGTGACAAGCTGCCGTTGACGGACTTTATGGCTGATTCAGGAATGGGCTTGTGTGTGGCGAGTCGCTCCGCAAGCGTTCTCAAGTCGGTCCGCAGAATTTTCGCGCGCTCGAGCCACATGGTGCCCTCTTCGTTAGTCAGGGCCGTCCTTATCGAGTCTGATTGAGAAGTCGTAAGGACGTCGGCCTCAACCAGCCACGAGAGTAATGTGCTGAAGTCTCCAAGTAGATCAGTTCGCTCGCCCTTCACAATCATCTCGGTGTTGATGAAATCAAGCGCCAGATGATTGCCGACAAATAGAAACGTCGATTTCCCCATAGCCGGCATCTCCTTCACGCACTTGTTTGTAACCGACAATAGTCTATTTGACAAGTTAGTCCCAAGTCAGTATAACCATCAAAACATAACAAGAGAGGTTAATTTGAACCGACGTATTCAAGTGAGGAAGCATTGATAGCTGCCATCATCATTCTGTCCGATCCGAAGAGCGGTTCCGAAGAAGCTCTGGGCCGAGTCTTTAATGCGCTGGCCCTGGCGTCCGAATGTAAGCAGAAGGGGGACAAAGTCGCGGACGTGTTCAACGGCGCCGGCACGCACTGGCCGGCCGCAAAGACACATATATCGCATACAGCCAATGGCCTCTACAACGCTGTCCGCGATGTCGTTCAAGGCGCCTCATGCGGTTGCGCGGAGGTCTTTGGAGCGACGGAAAGTGTCAAGGCTTGCGGAGTCCCGATTATGAAGGACTATGCATTGGCTGGGACAGCAGGCCTCTTCAGTTTGCGGCGCTATATCGCGGAAGGCTGGCAGTCAGTCGTGTTTTAAGTCAATTCCCAGGAGACGGCTTTACGTTGGTCTCCTGAATGGGCTGGAACTGATGACGAACAGGGAGAACTGATGGCAACGAAGTACCTCGATCTGATGTTCACGGATGCCGTGGGTCGTGCGCAGGCCCGCTATTACGGACAGGCAGGCAGGATTGCCGGCGCTCCTGATCGCGATCCATTGGGCCAGGCAGAGGCTGAATTTATTGCGATGCGAGACAGCTTCTATATCGGTTCTATCAGCGAAAGCGGGTGGCCCTATATCCAGCATCGCGGCGGGCCTTCTGGATTCTTGCGGTTGATGGACGGAACGACATTGGTCTTTGCCGACTATAAGGGTAATCGGCAACTGCTGAGCACGGGTAACGTGTCGGTAAACGATCGAGTAGCGCTGTTTCTCATGGACTACAAGAACCGAGAGCGATTGAAAATTCTCGGCCGTGCCCGTATCGAGGATGCCCGTGCGCATCCGGGGCTGACTGAGCAGGTGACGGACCGTGATATGCGGTCGAGCGTGGAACGGCTGGTCTTCATCGATGTAGTCTCGTTCGACTGGAACTGCCCGAAGTACATCATGCCGCGCTACTCGGCGGAAGAGGTCGAGGAGCTCGCCGGTCCGTTGAGGAAGCGTATTGCCGAATTGGAGGCAGAACTTCATACTAGAAAAACGTGATGGCCTTTTGCCGCGATCGCAAACAGCACGAGCAGGTTGTCCGATAAAAGGAGGGACCGATGAACGAGCTTTCACGGAGACGGTTTTTGCAACTGTCCGCAGCGACCGGTGGCACCCTGATATTCAGCGATCTCATTGGACAAGTGCTGGGGCTTACGGGAAGGGAGAGTCTCGCTGCCGCGAGTGATCCGATCAAGATCGGCATCCTCGATCCATTGTCGAGCCCCTACAAAACATCGTCGATTCATGATGTCCATGGCGCCAACGTAGCCGTGGATCTCTTCAACAAGAAGGGTGGTGTGCTGGGCCGGCCGGTTGTCATCCTCGAAGCGGATGATGCGTCGAATCCGGAGACCGCCGTGAAAGTGGCAACGAAGTTCATCAAAGAAGACCGGGTCGATGTGCTGATGGGAACCTTCAACGCGGACTGTGCGTTGGTCGTATCGGAATTGGCGAAGAAAGAAAACAAGCTGTTCATGGTGACGGGGTCTCATCTTCCCGAGTTGAGCGGTGCTGCCTGCAACTCCCACACGTTTGTGTTCATGCCCCACGCGAGAATGCTGGCGCAAGCGGTGGTGCCGCATCTGGTGAAG
>Ga0105096_10000340_pt1 | contig 15357 bp, 14 predicted proteins | sample PPLLak3cmMay2015_FD_87036 | JGI IMG/M metagenome (GOLD analysis project Ga0105096, IMG submission 87036) | Freshwater sediment microbial communities from Prairie Pothole Lake near Jamestown, North Dakota, USA - PPLs Lake P7 Core (1) Depth... | ecosystem: Environmental > Aquatic > Freshwater >... | reverse complement strand
GCCGGAAAAAATAAAGGAGCTTCAGAAGCCGAAGGAACAGAAACTTTTATTTTCCAGCGGCAAGGAAGAACTAAAGAAAAAGCCTGTTCAAAGACAAGAAACAAAAGTCGGCCGGAATGCACCGTGTCCTTGTGGGAGTGGTAAAAAATTCAAAAAATGCTGTGGTTCCTGATACCAATTATTCTCCGCAAACGTTTGATGGAAAAACATCGCCCTTTACAAGAATGGATATCAGTGATTATTATTTTTTGAAATAACTTATATCAAATAGCCTCAATCAACCTTGGGTTGTATAATGGAGTTAAAGGAGGACGTTTGAGGTAAAATGAGTACTGCCAATACGGATTTTGAAGAAAAGGTAGCATCGAAAACACATGAACAGATTGTAAAACCTCCGTTTTACAAGGTGTTATTGCACAATGACGATTATACCACCATGGAGTTCGTGGTTCAAATTCTCATGCATGTTTTCAACAAAACGCCTGAAAATGCAACCCGGATTATGTTAGATGTTCACAAACAAGGAATCGGACTTTGTGGTGTTTATTCTTATGAAATAGCGGAAACAAAGGTGGATCGAGTGCATTATCTGGCCAAAGAACACGGTTTTCCGTTAAGATGCAGCATGGAAAGGGAGTAGACCATGATCAGCAGAGAATTGAGCCTGACATTGGGCTTTGCGGTAAAGGAGGCTAAAAGACGAAGACATGAGCATGTATGTTTGGAGCATGTACTTTTTGCAATCCTTCATGATAGTGTCGGGACAGAGATCATTGAAAGTTGTGGAGGAAGTGTTGAAAATTTAAAAAATTCCCTTGAGGAATTTTTCCAAAAAGAAATGGATAGTGTTCCCGAGGGCAGCGATTATGTGCTTCAACAGACGGTTGGTTTTCAGCGGGTTATACAAAGAGCTGTAAACCAGGCGAGAAGTGCTGAGAAATCTGAGGTTGCCGTTGGAGATATTCTGGCATCAATGTTCAAGGAAAAGGACTCCCATGCAGTCTATTTCCTTCAGGGGGAGGGGGTCGATCGGCTCGATGTACTAAATTACATTTCCCATAACGAGTCTAAGATACCTTTCAGTGAGGGTCCTGGTGGACTTGTTAAAACTGATACCCAAACCGAAAAGAAAAAAGGTACTAATCCGCTGGAAATTTTTACGCTCGATCTTGTAAAAATGGCCAAGGAAGGTCGCCTGGATCCGCTCATTGGTCGAAAATCGGAGCTGGAAAGAACTATTCAGGTTTTATGCCGCCGAAGAAAAAACAACCCGGTTTTTGTCGGGGACCCTGGAGTGGGAAAAACCGCAATGGCCGAAGGGTTGGCCCAGATGGTGGCAAACCGGGATATTCCGGATTTGTTAAAAGATGTAAAGATTTATTCCCTGGATCTGGGGGCACTTCTGGCGGGCACAAAATTTCGAGGAGATTTTGAGCAGCGTCTGAAAAGTGTACTGGCGGCAATCAAGAATGAAAAAGACGCCATTATGTTTATCGATGAAATTCATACCATTGTCGGCGCCGGAGCTACCAGCAGCGGATCCATGGATGCATCCAATATTTTGAAACCTTCTTTGTCCACAGGGGAACTCAGATGCATAGGTTCCACCACATATGAGGAGTTTAAAAATCACTTTGAAAAAGACAGGGCACTGTCCAGAAGATTTGAAAAAATTGAGATTTCCGAACCCACGGTCAAAGAAAGTATTTTGATTCTTAAAGGGTTACGTTCGAAATATGAAGAACATCACCAGATTGAATATACGGATTCAGCTTTAAAAGCCGCTTGCGAACTGTCGGCCAAATACCTGAACGACCGCTATTTGCCTGATAAGGCCATTGATGTTATCGATGAAACAGGGGCTTTTATTCGATTGACAGGTGATACTCGTAGAAAAAAAATTCATCCGTCGGACATTGAAAAAATTGTGGCCAAAATGGCAAGAGTACCCACTGTAAGCGTCTCCACCTCTGATAAAACCAAGTTGGGAGACTTGGAGGAAAAGCTGAAAGAAGTGGTTTATGGTCAGGATGACGCTATCAATTCATTGGTCAAATCAATCAAGCGATCCCGCGCAGGCCTTGGTATTCCCGGAAGACCTATTGGTTCCTTTTTGTTCACAGGACCCACTGGGGTTGGAAAAACCGAGGTCGCCAAGCAGATTGCATCGATTCTTGATGTGGAGTTTATGCGCTATGACATGAGCGAGTATATGGAAAAACATGCGGTTGCGAGACTCATCGGAGCACCTCCGGGATATATTGGATTTGATCAGGGGGGACTTTTAACCGACGGAGTGAGAAAACATCCTCACAGTGTTCTTTTAATGGACGAAATTGAAAAAGCCCATCCGGACCTTTTTAACATACTGCTTCAAGTGCTTGATTATGCAACTTTGACCGATAACAACGGCAAAAAGGCAGATTTTCGAAATGTCATCGTGATCATGACTTCTAATGCCGGAGCAAGGGAGATGAGCACACAGACCATCGGTTTCAGCGAGTCGAAATACGATACTGAAGGAAAGGGTAAAAAAGCCATTGAAAATTTTTTCAGTCCTGAATTCAGAAACCGATTGGATGCTATCATTACATTTAATTCACTGAGCCAGGATATTATGGAGATGGTTGTGGACAAGTTCATTTCAGAGCTGAACGAGCAGCTTTCGATTAAAAAAGTTGCTTTGACCATTTCACCTGCTGTCCGTGAATGGTTGGCAAAAAAGGGACATGATCCCCGGTACGGTGCTCGTCCTTTGGCGCGTGTGATTCAAGCGGAAATCAAAGATAAACTTTCCGATGAAATACTTTTCGGAAAGCTTAGCAAAGGCGGCCATGTTCAGGTCGATATCCATAATGACCAACTTGAATTTTCATTCGGCTAATGCCGGTTTTTCTTCTTTCTGATAATATTAATTTCCCCCCGCCCCATTTGGCGCGAAAAGACGGCCTCCTGGCAATCGGCGGAGACCTCAGCCCGGAGCGCCTTCTTTTGGCATATCAAAAAGGTATTTTTCCGTGGTATAGCAATGGAGAACCGATCTTGTGGTGGTCTCCGGACCCGCGGCTGGTGCTTTACCCTGAGGAACTGCGTGTTTCTCGAAGTTTAAAAAAAACAATCAGAAAAAACTGCTTTCAAATCACCATGGATCAGGCATTTTTCAAGGTGATTAAATCATGCGCCGAAACAAGACTGAACAAAAAGCAGCCGACATGGATCGTCCCTGAGATGATAAAGGCGTATTGTCAGCTACATGAATCCGGCTTTGCTCATTCGGTGGAAGCTTGGGATCAGGGAAAACTTGCAGGAGGTTTATATGGTCTGGCAGTAGGTAAATGCTTTTCAGGAGAGTCCATGTTTACTCATGTTACGGACGCTTCCAAAGTAGCCTTTGTTTACCTGGTGACCTTTTTGAAATATCTGGGCGTTGACATGATCGACTGTCAGGTTAAAACCTCGCATCTGATGAGTTTCGGAGCACGGGAAATTCCCAGAAAAACTTTTCTTAAACAGCTCGAAAAAACATTGGATCTTTCTCAAGCTCGCGGTAAATGGAACTTAAATGTAGATTTAATCAGGGAACTGATCCTGGAGGATAGTTGCCGACAATATGGCAAATATGGGTACCTTTGATATAAACATTTTGGAGACGCAACTTTTTGATCAGGGGAGGTGTGTTTTATGAAAAATGATTGCTTATTCTGTAAAATTATTAACGGTGAAACAAACACGCAATTTCTTTATGAAGATGATACCCTTGTGGTTTTTAAGGATAAATATCCTTACAGGCCGGTTCATCTGTTGATTGTTCCCAAAAAGCACATTCGAAGTGTAAACGATTTGCAGGCCGAACATCAAGATATTGTCGCTAAGATGATTTTAAAAGCCCGTGATATCGCTAAAGAATTCAATGTTGACCAGGAGGGCTATAAATTGCTTTTTAATGTTGAAAGGGGTGGGGGACAAGTTATATTTCATTTGCATCTTCATTTATTGAGCGGCCAAAAGTAATCCGGAATGGGATATCAGGCTTTGGTAAAAAAATTATTCAAATTTCTTGGGGCATTAATTTTTTCGCTGTTTTTTATTTTACAAAACGGATACGGTTCGGATCGGGAAGTCATCGATCGTTTAGGTCGAGTGGTTCGTGTTCCGATTGATCCTGTTCGGGTGGTTTCCCTTGCTCCCAGTGTTACAGAGGTGGTATTTGCCCTGGGGCAGGATCAAAAACTTAAAGGAGTCACACAATTCAGTAACTACCCTCCGGAAGCCGTGAATTTTCCTCGAGTTGGCTCGTATGTGCATTTGGATGTGGAAAAGATTGTTTCTTTAAGACCTGATCTTTGCCTGGCCATTAAAGATGGTAACCCTATTGACGCTATTCGTCGATTGGAGAGGTTGAATATTCCGGTATATGCTGTTGATCCTAGAAACCTGGATGCGGTCATGGAAATGATATCAGATATCGGCGACCTTTTGGATGCAGTCCGGCAAGCTGAAATGATCATCAAAGATATGAAAGAACGCATAGAAAAAGTCAAGACCCTGGTATCCCGAATCCAGGAGCGGCCTAAAGTGTTTTTTCAGATTGGAGTTGCCCCCATTGTATCTGTGGGAACCCAAACCTTTCTTCATGAACTCATCACCCTGGCAGGTGGCTATAATCTCACACAGGGTGGTGTGTCTTATCCCCGCATGACTGTTGAGCAGGTTTTGGCTATGGGGCCGGATGTGCTTATTATTACTTCCATGACCAGGGGGCAGTCTTTTGAATCTGTCAAGGCCCAATGGAAACGATGGGAAAGTATTCCGGCGGTCAAAAACAACCGAATATATCTTGTGGATTCCGATATTGTGGATCGCCCAAGCCCAAGGCTTGTCGATGGTCTAGAAATGCTGGTCCATTATATTAACCCTGAACTTTTAAAACAAACGCCGTGAATTCCTTGAAATCACATGTGATAAAACGGATTTTCGCAGTCTGCACGGTCCTTTCCATCTTTCTTTTGTGTGCAATGATTCTTGGCCTCTCGACAGGATCTTCAGGAGGAGAGATTCTAACCGGTATTAAGATGGTTTTTTCTTTTTTCACTGATGATGCCTCTCACGATGCCATGATGCAAACCATTATCTGGCAAATCCGTTTTCCCAGGGTGCTTCTCGCAGCCTTAGTGGGAGCAACTTTGTCATTGGGTGGACTCGTATTTCAGGCCCTGCTCCGAAATCCTTTAGCGGAACCTTATATATTGGGAATATCCGGCGGTTCCGCCATCGGAGCTATTTTGGGAATTTTAGTAGGCTTGTCTCGTTTTCCGGGGGTTGCCGGCACGGCATTTATCGGAAGCATGGGAACCCTTGCGCTTGTTTTGGTTATGGCTTCGGGACAGACTGTCTTGAAAAAAGATTCTTTACTTTTGTCCGGAGTCATGGTGAATGCCTTTTGCTCTGCTGTGATCATGTTTTTAATCTCCCTTACCCAGGATTCCAGAATTCACAATATATTGTTTTGGCTTATGGGCGATCTTTCTCTTGCTGAAATGAATCAGGTAATGATCCTGGCGGCAACAGTGTTACCGTGCTTTTTGCTGATCTTTTGCCTATCCAACTCCATGAATCTCATGCTATTGGGAAAGGAAATGGCCGGGTCCATGGGGGTTAATATCAAAGCGGTAACGATCATATTGCTGGTGACAACCTCTTTTATGATCAGCTCGACCGTAAGCCAGTGCGGACTCGTAGGATTTGTGGGATTAGTCATGCCTCATCTGCTCCGGCTTTTACTGGGACCTGACCATCGGGTGATGGTTCCGGCTTGCATTGTCGGGGGGGCGGGTTTTATGGTCGCATGTGACCTTTTGGCCCGTACATTACCCCAACATGGCGAAATTCCAATCGGGGTGATAACCGCCATGATCGGTGCCCCACTTTTTATTTTTTTGTTGAAACGATCAAAATCATGAGTGAAGAAAAAAAAATAATAGCCATCGAAGCAATAAACCTGTCTTATGCTTACCATGATAATGATGTTATTAAAAACTTGTCCTTTGCCGTTCCAAAAGGAGGGTTTTTTATCATCATCGGACCTAACGGATCAGGCAAAACCACTCTGATGAAAGTGCTTTCCGGTATTAAAAAGCCCGAAGGGGGAAATCTCAATATATTAGGCAAAGCGATTGAAAGATATTCGAGAAAATCATTGGCCCAAACAGTGGCCATGGCGCCTCAGATGACTTCAGTGGATTTTCCCTTTACCGTCAGGGAAATAGTTTTGATGGGGCGATCACCATATAAAGGGCTTCTGGGTTTTGATGACCAAACTGATTTACAGATTGCCCAACAGGCCATGGCCTTTACAGAGGTGGAGCATTTGGCCGAACGAAAACTTGGTCAGCTAAGCGGTGGGGAACAGCAACGGGTTTTAATCGCACGTGCCATTTGCCAGGAACCCGAAATTATCCTTCTGGATGAACCCACCGCATCTTTGGATCTTGCGCACCAGGTTCGTGTGATGGATCTGATGGAACAACTTCAAAAGGAAAAAGGTGTAACTATCATTATGGTCTCGCATGATATCAATCTGGCCTGCATGTACGCCCAATGTCTCCTATTGATCAAAAATGGACAAATTGTGAGTATAGGGCCTCCGGATCAGGTTTTGAATTATGAGACATTGGAACAAGCCTATGGGTGCGCACTTTTGGTGGATCAAAGCCCCCTGGGAAATTATCCCCGGATTACCTTGGTTCCTAAAAGATTCATCAAATCATCCTTGGTCGATGCATACCTAAAGAATAAATCTTCTAAAAATTCAATATTCCATTGATTTTTTTTCTGATTATAAGATATAGTCCAAAATTCATATAAAATTTCGGAATAATTGTTAAAAAGACACGAGGTAAAATGAAACTCCTTGAGATTCAGAAGATTCTTGATGCAACAGTCCTTTATGGTCATGACAGGCTGGAAGATGACGTTTTTGCATGTGGGGCGGCTGATCTCATGGAAGATGTTCTTCAGGCAACGGCCAAAGGCGCGGTGCTGTTAACCGGCTTGACAACCGTTGATGTAGTGAGGATTTGCACAATTATGGAAATTTGCGCAGTGGTTTTCGTCAGAGGAAAAATGCCGGATGATGCCACGCTTGAATTGGCCCAAATTTATAATCTGCCGCTATTATCCACCACCCGGTCCTTGTTTGTTTCGTGCGGTCGTCTTTATATGAACGGTCTCAGGGGATTGGACGGTTACTGGTAATAATTTTAGCCGTCCCATCCTTTTTAAAGCCGCAAATGATGTCAGGGTAGGTAAAACAAAAGCTCTTGCCCCTGAGATCGCCCGAAAAGTGGTATCAAAAAGTCCACCCAACCTTGTTTTTTTGTCCAGCATCACCATAGTCAACTGGAAAAGACTTTCCTTCATTGTTGAAAGAACCGGACCCGCTAAAGCAACTTTATCGGTGATTAAAAAAGTAGACAAATCCCCGAAAGTTATTAGGGATGGCCTGGAACAAGGTTTAAAATTAATGGGATTAAGACCGTTGACCACATGAAGTATATTTTCTGCCGCCAAAATTCCCATATCCATGGCATAATAAGCCTGTTTGCTCAAAGGGTCCGGAAGATCCGCTGCATCGCCGACGACAAATATTTGCTCGAAAAATCGACTTTGAAGGGATAAACCTGCCGGAGCCCATTGCCCGGGATTATTGCTTAACCCGGATTGATTAAGAAGCTCCGGTGCAACAGCACCACCGGTCCAAATGGTGATATCGGTACATAATATTTCTCCCGAAGATAAATGGATTTTATCATTTGTGACTTTTTCAACACCTAGTCCGGTGCGAAATGAAACATGATAAGGTTCACAAAGGTGGCGAATTTCATTATCCAGGGAAGATATCATACCGGGAAGTAACTGGTGGCTTTTTTCAATGAGCTCAATTTTAAGCCCCGGAAATGTGCGATATTTTCTAAGTATTTCTCCTAATGCTTCGATGCCCTCCAAGCCTCCGCCAACAATGACAATTTTCATTCCATTACCGGACTTGGATAGTTTTTTTAATTTTTGCCCGATGAGGTAACAGTCCTGGACAGATTTGAAAGGTAAAGCAAATTGATCGGCACCCTTGATTCCGAAAGTATTGTTTACCCCTCCGACAGCGACTATACAGAAATCAAAATAAAATTTCTTTCCACTGCTCGTATAAACTTTGTTTTTTCCCCCATCAATTTTTTCAACATGGTCTTGAATAAATCTGTGTCCAAAGCCATGGATAATTGATTTCCGTGGTAAACGAAGATTATCCGGTTTTTTAATTCCCGATATCAATTCGTGGATATTGGGATAATATTCAAAATACGGCCGGGGATCGATTACGGTTACCTTAAAATCTTTTGAAAGGGCTGAAGCAGCTTTGATGCCTGCAAAATTGGCACCAATGATAACAATGTGGTACCGTGGGCCCAAAATGATTTTGCGAGGTTTTTTCTTTTCATCGTTCACAGATGTCATGAAATATCCTTATTCGCCGACAATTGGTCATCACAACTAAACAATCGGCCATCTAAAATATAATTGCTGCATATAAGGCTCATTACCGGCAATTTCTTCGACAGTTTTTTTGAATGACCTGCAAAACTAAAAAGAATCTCATCAAAGTTGAGAGTAATAGAGAAAAGTTGATTAGTCAGGGGTGTTTATCATTGTGATCCATTAAAGCTGGTGACAAACATTCGGTATTCTCCCTTAAACCATTCCCGCTTTATCATCCTGTCTTGTGAAATCGACATATGGTTTTTATCAAGAAGCTGAAAAAAGTCATTTTCGTAAGTAACCGCTCCAAAGTCAATGGTGGTGAAATGTTTCAGCTTGGGCTTGATTATTTCCATCAATTTAAATTTATCCTTATACATTGTTTGAAAAAACAGCACTTTTCCGTCAGGCTTTACCCAATTTCTAACAAGATCCAAAACAAGCTGTTGATTGTCAAACAACATAAAACTCATACTGAAAAGAACAAAATCAAAATAATTATTTTTAGGCGGTGAATAGGTCTCGACTGCTTTGTGGTAAATCTCGATATAATTTTCCAAATGATAAGAATCGATCAATGATTTGCAGTGTTCTAAGTAGCTTTTATTAATATCGATACCGGTAATCTGTAAATTTTTGGTTTTAATGACATGATGAAAATTTTCCAGCATGACGCCGTTTCCAATCCCGACATCCAGAATTCGGGTATCGGGAAGGAAACAGTCCAGGCTGTTTTCATAACAATAATTCGTCACATTTTTGATGATCAGCTTATACAATAAATTTTTCATAATCTTTTAAACCCAATAAGTTTTTTTAAATAAAAATGAATTAACCTGACGTCTTGGAAAAGCATAGTATGATCTTAAAAAAAATCAAGGAAAAATTTAACATGGTTAAAGTTTTAATCGTTGAGTCAATAAAGCTTAAAATGGTTCGGCAAAATGATCGGCCCTTTGAAATATTCATAAAGAAATTAGGAAACCGGAAAATATTTTCTTACGTTACCATTTCCCCCAATAATTTTTTGAATTTCTTGGGTGATCATATTTCTCTCCACGATTTTTTCCAGGGAACCGATTCCTTTGCGAAGCCTTTCCAAGGTTGAGGTCATCTCAAGAAAAACCTGCTTTTCTTCAGGGGTAAAACCGTCACTTCCAGCGATTAAAAATGAAATGCCCTTATAATCCGGTTTCTTTAGTAACCGCAGCCCCTCTTCCTTTGGCGGAACGCTTTCTGTTTGCCATAAAAGATTTATACCTCTGGCCGCCATATCTTCCCATTCCCGCGTGATATTTTCAATTTCATCATCAAAAAATATTATGTCGGATTCCATATAAACTTTTGATTCCAAAAGCTCCTTTATGAAAAAACGCCTTTTACCGACACAAATAATATCCAATTTTCCATCGCTGTATTCCTTCAATACCTTGATAATGATGGCGCTGCACCCAATATCCTGTATTCGCTGCCCATTAAACAAAACGACTCCGAATTCTTTGTTTTGATCAAGGCACTCGTTTATCATTAACTTGTAACGCTCTTCAAATATATGAAGGGGCAGCGGCATGCCGGGAAAAAGAACCAGACCTAGAGGAAAAAGCGGTATTATGGTCTTGTTAATCATTGGCAATCTTACCTTTTTCAAATAATCCGGGCAACTTTTTCCAGAGCCATATCCAGATTTTCGGGTTTATCACCGCCTGCCTGGGCCATATCCGGTCTGCCGCCTCCTCCACCCCCGATATGGGCGGCAATTTTTTTGATGATTTCACCGGCATGGTATCGATTTGTGAGATCCTTGGTAACAACGGCAATTAAAAACACTTTGGAACCCTCCGTGCTTCCCAGCACCACAATACCCGATTGAATTTTGTCTCTGAACTTATCCGCCAGATCTCTTAAAGCAGAAGGCTTGTCTGCACTAACACGCTTGGCAAGAACTTTGATGCCCTTAACCATTTGAATGTCATCCTCGGCCTGGCCTGCTGAAATCGCTGCTATTTTGGCTTTAAAACGTTCCAGCTCTTTTTCAAGGGATTTTTGAGACAACAGAAGTTTTTCGATGCGCTGTGGAAGATTTTCAGGTTTGTCCTTGACCATCTTTGAGAGATTCTGAAGAATTTTTTCATTTTTCTGAATAAGTTCAACAGCGGCTTTACCGGTGACAGCTTCGATTCTTCGAACTCCCGATGCCACACTGTATTCGCTGATTATTTTAAATAAACCTATATTTCCGGTTCTGCTGGTGTGTGTACCTCCGCAAAGTTCTTTGCTGAAATCCGATAATGACACCACTCGCACACGATCGCCGTATTTTTCTTCAAAAAGTGCTGTAGCGCCTGTTTTGAAAGCTTCTTCGGCATCCATCTCGGTTGTGCCGACAGTCACATTTTCCCGTACTTTGTCATTAACTAGGGCCTCGATTTTTTCGATGGTTTCCGGGGTTACCTGAGAAAAATGGGTGAAGTCGAAACGAAGATGATCCGGACCCACCATGGAACCCGCCTGTTTTACGTGATCTCCGAGAATATTCCTTAGCGCGGCATGCAAGATATGGGTGGCGGTGTGGTTTAATGCAGTGGCATTACGGTCGTGTTTGTCCACGGTCAAAGTGACGTCGTCACCTTTTGCAATTTTTCCTGATAAAATTTTTCCTTTATGAATGATCAATCCGGTGGGGTCCTTAATGGTATCCGAAACCTTGAGTTCGAAATTTGCTCCGATGATTTTTCCGGTATCTCCTAACTGGCCGCCTGCTTCGCCATAAAAGGGGGTAAGTTCGGTGACCACCTCGACGATTTTTCCTTCCCGCGCTTCATTGACTTCATGCCCTTCCTCAGCAATCAGTACTACCTTGGACTCCGCCATTGTGATATCATATCCGACAAATTCAGGTTTATATCCGCGGGCGGACAGTTCTTTAAAAGCGTCGCCAACGCTGGTAAAGGCGGTTACGGAACGGGATTTTTCCCGTTGTTTTTCCATAGCATTTTTAAAACCATCCATATCAAGGGATATCTTTTGGTCGCGAACCACATCCTGAACAATATCCACAGGGAACCCAAAGGTGTCATAGAGCTTGAAGATTACATTACCGGGCACTTGAGAAACTTTTTTGGCTTTTATTTCAGATAAGGTCTCATCCAGAAGTTTCAGGCCGTGATCAAGAGTTTCGGCAAACCGGATTTCTTCATTTTTTATGACGTTTGTTATAAATGCAGAACCGTTTAAAAGCTCAGGGTAGGCCGGTTTCATAATATCAAAAACCACTTCAACGGTTTTGTGTAAAAAAGGCTTGATCAGACCGATATTTCTTCCATAACGGATGGCCCTTCGCATAATTCGGCGAAGAACATATCCTCTGCCTTCATTCGAGGGCAGAATTCCGTCACCGATCAAAAAGGCTGCTGCACGACTATGGTCTGCAATGACTTTCATAGCTACATCCGTTTGAAAAGATTCACCAATAGCCTTTTCAGAAAGGTTTTCCACCTTTTTCATTATGGGAAAAAGAAGGTCGGTATCGAAGTTGGTGGGAACATCTTGAACAATGGCGGCCATGCGCTCAAGCCCCATACCCGTATCGATGCTCGGTTTGGGTAATGGAGTCAAACTTCCCGAGCTATCCCGGTTAAATTGCATAAACACCAAGTTCCAGATTTCCAGCCACCGATCACAATCACAGCCGAGGGCGCAATCCGGTTTTCCACAGCCATATTTTTCTCCCCGGTCCAGATGAATTTCACTGCAAGGCCCGCATGGACCCGTATCTCCCATTGCCCAAAAATTATCTTTTTCCCCGAACCTTGCAATCTTTTCAGCAGGGACACCGATTTGTCTGTTCCAGATTTCATGGGCCTGGTCATCATCGAGATAAATGGAAACCCATAGCTTGTCAGGGTCCAGGCCATACCCATTGGTAAGAAGGTCCCATCCGAATTCAATGGCCTTTTCCTTAAAATAATCTCCGAAAGAGAAATTCCCCAGCATTTCAAAAAAAGTATGATGACGCGCTGTATAACCGACATTTTCCAAATCGTTGTGCTTGCCCCCCGCCCGCACACATTTCTGAGAGGTTGTGGCTCTGCTGAATCCGCGGTTTTCCTCTCCCAAAAAGATACGCTTGAACTGGACCATCCCTGCATTGGTAAATAAAAGTGTCGGATCATCATGGGGTACCAGGGAAGAACTTCTGACAATCTGATGTCCGTGTTTTTGAAAATACTCAAGGAATTTTTTTCTGACTTCATTACCTGTCATGGTCATGTTTTACTCCACTCAAAATGTTGTTCGGTTGTCGGTGAAATGATGTCGATGGTTAGGTGTAATTGCAGACTGAATAATAACCATAGACAAAGGCCGTTTCAATCGGACTTTTTGGGTGCGTTTTTAACCGCCTTGGTATCGACTTGTTCATCAGGTTTTTCAAGGCCTAACTGCTGCCGGATTTTTCGATATATGGAATCGAAAATATCCTGGTTATCCATTAGAAATTTTTTAACGTTTTCGCGACCTTGCCCTATTCGTTCTCCATTATAAGAATACCATGACCCGCTTTTTTCAACAACAGTGCTTTCAACGCCTATGTCAAGAATTTCGCCTGTTTTAGAAATGCCTTCCCCGTACATGATATCAAATTCGACTTCTTTAAAAGGAGGAGCCATTTTGTTTTTCACCACCCGCACTTTCGTGCGGTTTCCTACCACGTCCTGACCTTCTTTGATTGCCCCGGTGCGTCGAATATCCAACCTTACGGAGGAGTAAAATTTAAGAGCATTGCCACCGGTTGTCGTCTCGGGATTTCCGAAAACAACACCGATTTTCATTCGAATCTGGTTGATGAAAATAACCGCTGTATTGGTTTTGCCTATAGTACCTGTCAGCTTCCTCAACGCCTGGCTCATCAGACGAGCTTGAAGCCCCATGTGGGAGTCTCCCATCTCTCCTTCAATTTCAGCCCTGGGTACCAGAGCTGCAACGGAGTCAATGACCAGGCAATCTATGGCACCGCTTCTGACCAGCATGTCGGCTATTTCAAGAGCCTGTTCACCAGTGTCTGGTTGCGCCACCAGCAATTCTTCACAGTTTACACCCAATTTACGGGCATATGAAGTGTCCAGAGCGTGTTCGGCATCAATAAATGCAGCAATTCCACCTTTTTTTTGAGCCTCTGCGATTGCATGAAGCGCGAGGGTCGTTTTACCGGAGGATTCCGGACCGAAAATTTCGGTTACTCGTCCTCTGGGGATTCCACCAATGCCCAGTGCTTTGTCCAATGCGATAGAACCGGTGGATATAACGGGAACTTCGACAATGGGTCGACTTCCCAACTTCATGATAGAACCTTTTCCGAACTGACGTTCGATCTGGGTCATTGCGGTTTCAACTGCTCGATCCTTGTCTGGTGTATTCATCTTAACCTCCTGCTTAATAATGCATCATCCATATTAAATTGTATGTCAAATGCGATCAGATTCCGATTTTTTCGAGGCCATCCAGGTATACGGTTTGAAGTTTGGTATATAATGCTCCCGATGGTTTTAATTCACTTTTGTATAGAACCAGTTCTTTTGCCTCAAATGGTTCTGATGAAAAATCCGAAAAGGATCGGAGGGTATCAAATAAATCTTCAGGGTGAATATTGCCTTTAACTCTACCCAAAGTCAGGTGGCTTTTAAAGGATCTGTTTTCTTTTGGAAATCCCTTTTTTTCCAGATTTTTTTCCAGGTTCGCCTGAATTTCCGACAGCGGTTTGATATCCCCGGATATTCCGATCCAGAGGACCCGAGGTTTTTTTATACCCGGAAATACCCCCAAACCTTTTGTAAAAAGTATCAAAGGCGAGCAATCACGGACCGTATCCTTAATTATCTCAGTGATACCGTCTATGGTGCTCAAGGAAATCTCACCTAAAAATTTCAGAGTCAAATGAACATTTTCAGGCCTGACCCATCGGACAGGGAGCCGATAAGATTTAAGTCGTTTCTGAATATCGCAAATTTGCGTCGAAATAAATTCCGGAAGCGGGATTGCAATAAATGCTCTGATGGTCTGATTCATCGCCTTTCACATTTAACAGCAGGGTAGCGTAAATTGAGGTTCTCCAAGGAAAAAACTCCCCTCTGAGATCCATGTTTTCAAGATATCCGCAATTTGCCTTGCTTTAACCAGGCTGGACAGTGGAACCGTGGGTACTTGTTTGCCGTTTATTTGAATTGACCCACTTTTTAGCTGAGCGTAACTGGTCTGGCCATAACTCCTTGAAATCCCATTGGGATAGTCGTTTCCGTAATCAATAATCCGGGTAAAAATTTCATCATCTGAAATGGCCGTGTATTGGACGATTTCCTCATTTAGAACAGGAATAGGAATACCTAATCCCACACCCAACGATACGCCGTATCCCCTGATGCTGAGTCCCACAAGCCATTTTGAGCTCATCTGTTTCAAATCCCCCATGACAAAAAGTGTGCCTGAAGGTGAAAGAGGAACATCTTTCTCGGTTCGTTTGACCGTCGGTTTGTGTTGCGTACCCGACCAGGTGACATAGCCCTGTCCACCTCCTAAAAATATTCTTGTCCCCAATCCGATTGTTTTGTAGAGAGGATCGTTGAACAAAGGGCTAAGTTGTCCGGCTGAACAATAGTTTGCGTTTGCAGCTTTTGGTTTCAAGGTTCCCATATAGGTAAATATGGTTTTATTGGACAAATTAATGGCGCAGTTGTAGTTCTGATAACCGTTTCTTGGGTTGCAGAGCAATGCATATGGAAGATCGCTCAGGGTCAGTTCCTTTTCCATGAATTTGTTTGGGTAGCAATCCGT
>Ga0105096_10000339_pt1 | contig 15357 bp, 34 predicted proteins | sample PPLLak3cmMay2015_FD_87036 | JGI IMG/M metagenome (GOLD analysis project Ga0105096, IMG submission 87036) | Freshwater sediment microbial communities from Prairie Pothole Lake near Jamestown, North Dakota, USA - PPLs Lake P7 Core (1) Depth... | ecosystem: Environmental > Aquatic > Freshwater >... | reverse complement strand
GTTCTGCTGAACATTCAGGGCAAACCATTTGATTTTCTCCATTTTTGTGAACATCAATGGTATATTCTTTTTTATCCGCTAAGTTAATTACTTTGATATCTGCCATTATATTTCGTGTTTTTCTTTGTAAAATCCTGTTTTCTTTTTTTCAATTAATTCAATTTCTGTTAAATTCATTTTAATAGTTCCATTTTGAGAATAAAGTTCATATTCTTTTTTAATTGTATTGCTTTGTTCATCGTTCCAACGTTTTTGATTAAGATATGTAATTGGATGCGGTTGGTATTGTTTATCTGTTATTGAATTTAAAAAGTTTGGCAATGTATCAATTATTTTCTGCCTATCAATATCTTTTAATTTATTCCATTTACTTTCACAATCCTTAGAATTAATTTTTTTATTGTAAAGATTCCAAAAAACATCAAAAGATATATTTATATCATTTACATTTACATTAACAGTATCATTAACAGTAACATTAACAGTTACAGCTTCGTTTGCTTCGTTTTTTGAAGCATTTGCTTCGTTTTGCTTCTTTTTTAAAGCTCTAGCTTCGCCACTCTTTATGCCACCTAAACGCCCTTGTTCAGTAAGTTTGTCAATTTTAGTGTCCCATTTTGATAAATCTCTTTTAAGTTGATGCCTAATTGGTTCGAATGCAATTTCAACTAATAAATCATCAGTTATAGGATTTTGGTCATTTACATAACGAAGTAAATGTTTAAATAGTAATCCAGCTTTATCGTCTGGTAGTTTTTCAATAGTGTGAATTAGATCACAATATAAAACAAATGATTTTTTATTTTCAGCCATTTTATTTATCGTTTATAATTAATTCTCCACCTTCTAAAATAAATTTATAGGTTCGTTTAAACACAAAAAATAAATGTGTTACTAATAACATTCCAAATATAAATGGAACTACTGATAATCTTTTAATGTATTTCATGATATTTATAAAATAAAAAAACCCATGCCTTTGGAGTTCGGGCTCCGCTGGCAATGGGTTAATAAGTTAGTTAATTTAGATGGTTCCCGAAAACCTTAACTTTCACAAAGATAGTAAATTGTTTTTTAATATCCTAATTTATTTTAAAATAATTTTTGTTGGTTGGTATGGTTGCTTATTCGTTCCATAGCCTTATCAAAATATTCCTTGTCTAATTCGCATGCCGTTAAATCAAATCCGTAATCGTGGCACGCTATTGCAATACTTCCTGAGCCTAAATGCGTATCAAGTATTTTATCGTTTTTTTTTGCGTATTTATCTAAAATCCATTTGTAAAGTGCTACTGGTTTTTGTGTTGGGTGATTTCTTTCTTCTTTTAAATCTCCCATTTTTTCCTGTAACATTCCGTTCCATTTCCAATCAAACATTCTAACTGCTGTTTTTAATGTTGTATAAGCTAATTCACAATCAGCATTATTGTTATCCCCATTTTTCTTGTTCCAAACTAACCAACAACTACTATTTGCATTTGGTATTAATTCAATAAAATGATTAGCTCCAAAAATAATTTGGTTTTTTGAAACTCTTATTAATTCAATAAAATATTCTTTTGATGGCGGTTTATTATCCCATTCTTTAGAAGTATATCCTTTTGCTTTTACTTTCTTTTTTACACCGCCTAAATTAACTGTATATTCTCCTGATATTCTACCCTCATTACTTGCTCCAATCCCATAAGGTGGGTCAACAATAGCTAAATCAAAATAGTTATCAGGGTAACGTGCCATTAAAAGCATATTGTCTTCATTCGTTATTGTTAGCATAATATTATTTTTTAAGTTCAATAAATTCCTCGTTTTTAATTAGCGTATAAATAAAGTTATGTAAATTTTCATCCATTTGTTCAACTGCATTTAAACTTTGCTCATCTAAATTAGTTTTTAAAGTTTTAATAAACATATCTGAAGCTCGAATTAAATCATTAAATTTCTGCTTTTCTAAATGTTTAAAACGTCCTAAAAAATATGTATACATTTCTGATTGTACCTTTGCAAGTGAGCAAAAAACTATTAAAGCCCTTTGAGTTTGTAATTCTATTTCACTCATAATATTACTTTTAGATTTTTAGATTCACAATACGCTTTACTGAAAGCTAATGTTACAAGGTAGTAACCTGTTAATTCATTAAGGCACAATCTCGGCTTAAGAATTGGATTTGTTTTTTTAAACTCTTGTAGAGCTTCATAAATTGTTTTCATGTGATAGTATTTAATTGGTTAATATTCTACAATATTACTTAATTACTTTTGAATAAAAAAATATATTTTCAAATTATTTATAAGTTATTGAATACCAATTTAATAAAATGTAAACTTAATATAATCTTTACCCTTTTCAACTATCTTTTTTGTTACAAATAGTTCAATAATATATCTATCGTCAAAGCCATATTTTTTAACTAAACAATCTAAAAAAGTTTTTAAACCATTATCAATATCACTGAGTTTACTGCTATATCCAAACTCAATCTTTAAACAAATATCTTTTATTGGAACGTCTTTTAATTTAGGTAATATTAACAGCATATCTGTAATGAATTTATTATATTCAGGTGTTTTAAATCTACGACCTTGAAATGCTTTGTTTACACTAAGTGCTTTTATTTTTAAATTTATCATAGTACAAATATAAATTAAATAGTTATATTTGTTGAAAACTTATAAATTATGGCTATTAATCGATTATTCTTTGATATTGAAACTTCGCCATGTTTAGGATGGTTTTGGCGTCCTGGTTACCAAACTAACCTCAACTATGGTAACGTTATTGAAGACGCAAAGATTATCTGCATTTGTTATAAATGGAATTACTCGCCTAAAATTTATTATTTAAAATGGGATAAAAACCAATGCGATAAAGAAATGATGATTAAATTCATTGAAATAATGCACAAAGCTGATGAAATAGTTGGACATAATTCAGATAGGTTTGATACAAAGTGGCTTAGAACTCGTGCTATGATACATGATATTGATATGATGCCAGACTTTAAAAGTATTGATACATTAAAACAAGCAAGGCAGTTATTGAACTTACCTTCTAATCGTTTAGACTCAATTGGTAAATATTTTAATTTAGGTCAAAAATTAGAAAATGAGCCTAATTTGTGGCATAAGGTATGGAGAGAAAATAACCAAGCTGCATTAATGCGAATGATTAAATATTGCAAACAGGACGTTAATTTATTAGAGCAATGGTTTGATAAGTTAAATAAATATATGAAGCCTAAAACACACGCTACCGGCGTTAAGTGTGATTGCCCTGAATGTGGAAGTGATAGCATTCAATTAAGAGGCTTTAGAGTTAGTTCTTTAGGTAATAAAACACAAAGAGCTAAATGTAAAGATTGTAATAAATGGTTTGCATATTCAACTAATAAATTCAAATTAAAGTAATGGCACTTTTCAAATTTAGGATAATCGACAAACACGAAACTCAGGAGTTCAACGAAGATGGGCAACTTATTTGTATGCCTAATGGAGAATGGGCGTTGTTTAACTTTGCTTTAGAAACCTCTGAAACCGTTATTATATCATTTAGAAGTTATGTTTTGTTTGATAGTGAAGGCAATCCAAAAGAATGTACCAAAGTATATTTATCTGATGGGAGTTATTTATTTGCTGTTAATAAATTTGATACATTTGAAAAGAACTATTTAGAGAATTACATCCCTTTATTTGCTGAGTAAAGTTTTTAAATATTCTTTTACTTTGTCCCAAAATATAACCTGTTCTAATTCTTCAAAATTATTTGAACTTCTGCCATGAATAAGATTGTGACGATATAAAGTATTTCTGTATTCTTTACATTGCCAAATAGCAATTTCAATTCCCACTTTATCAGTAGTACAATTTCTGCATAGCATTCGGTTAATTTCTGTTACCATTGTAACTGCTTTTACTTCATGTTTTTCCATTTGTTATATCTTTTAATTGTTTAAATATATTTTCTGATTGATTACCCCAAAACATTTCGCACTCATTATCTTTAAACGGAACTTCTACAAAATAAGATTGATAATAACTTCCAGGTGCTGTAAACCTAAAACAGTTTTCTTTTAGTGGGCAGTTAGTACCCTCGCATTTTGTTATATCACTCATTTTATATTTTTATTTTATAAGATAAATAATCCCCAATTAACCCACTTACTACATAAGCAATACACATTTTTACATTACCATCAATAATTGATTTTACTCCTATTGAGCTACTAACAAGCCATGTTAACTTTATTAATGTAGATGTTATAATTCCCATTGTAACATTTTCTTTTGCAGTATATCTTACATTCAAAGTTCTACTAAAACTAAATGTAAACTGGCTAATTATTAAATATATTATTTCCATTATTTTATTTTAAAAACTACAAACGCAACTATTATCAACTTCAATTTCAAAATCTAACTTTAAATTTTGAGGTTGTTCTGCTAATTTTATCAAATCAGTTATTGAGTTATGACCTCTAAATGATACACTATTATAAAGTTTCTCTTCATTTTTAAACCAATCAATAAAACGTGTTCCATAAACTATATTTTCAACTAAATTTTTATTTGATTTTTTCCAACACAACTCACAATTACCATATATTCCATGTAGTTCTAATTTAAAAGGCTGATTATCCCAAAACACATTTAAGTCTAATTGCGAAATAGGTAAGTTAAAATCAGTCAATAAAGGGAATATTCTTTGTTCATCCTTATTAGCCTCTGCAAAAGTTATTCTTTTTGGCATATCTTCTTTTCTAAAACCAATAGCTTTTTTGTAATTATTAATTCCAAATATAGAATCAAAATATTTTTTTGCTGGTGTTGTTTTTAAATTCTCGGAACAAAAAGGAGCATCTTGATTTGGTAGTCCTGTAAATATACCTTTATTTTTATGAGCAATCATTTCAGAAAATGGCAAAGCATCCATATTCATAGTATCAAAATCAACTAATTTAAATGATACACCAGTTCCTAGATTATTAGAATATAATCCCTCAATTATTTTTAAGTCTATATTCCAATATTTTACAATATTTTTTAAAAAGTTAATGGTTTCAGGTCGTTCCATTCCTGTATTACAAAAAATATAAACTTTATTAAAATTTTTATATTTTTCATTTGTTTGAATATGTCTAGCCATCATGGCAGAACTACGCCCTCCTGAAATTGTAACCATTAAATTTTCCATTAGTTTATATTTTTATGTATTTTTAAAAGCATTAAGTAACCTATCAAATCAGTTAGGTTATCTTCATTAAAACCTGTTAAGCCTACTTTTTGAATTCTCGAAATTTTATCGTTACATCTTGCAATGATACCAATTTCAACTTGCTTACTTTTATCAATGCCATCAATGTTAATAGTCCATTCGGAGTTAAATATTGATCCGTTGTAACTAATATTTTTAGCAATGGCAAAGTCTCGCATTGTATCGTATTCTGCCTTAATTAAATTGTTTATTGTTTCTAATTCCATTTTATTATTTATTTATAAATTTAAATATATATTCAATTACTGGTAACGTCCAACCGTCGCCAAGTAATGAACCTGCTTTACTTTTAGATAATATTGAAGTATAACCATCAGGAAAGCCTTGTAAACGTTCCATTTCAATTTGATTAACAGTTCTAACTAATTCATTTTCTTGTATTAAAGTAATCATTCCAGTCGTTTTATTTCTATGTTTTAAACTTTCTTGACTACCTTGATTATTTCTATTATTTTGCATTTTTAAAGCTACATGTTTATCAGTATCTACATAAACCATATTTATAAATTGTCTATCTGCACGTTTTTTAATACCATCTTGACTTCTTACAGCCCTACTTTCACTTTCTAATAATGCTAATGCTTTAACTCTTTCAACTCTACCATCTGTTATAATATCTTTAAACATTATTTTTCTATCAGTTGGTTGTGGAATATCAGTAACCAAATCAAACATAGTTTCTCTTGTTTTTATATTACTCCAATAATATCGGTCTCTTAATTGAGCGGTTAATAAACTACTATTTATTCTAACAGGATAAACACCCAAAGCTCTACTCATAATACCAACGTCTAACTTACTTGCACTACCTACATTTTCTTGTAAGAATAATACATTTGCATTAACTGTTTTTACGTGTTCTAATATTTCAACAAATGTAAAAAATAAACTTGACTTTTTACCATTTATTCCAGCACGTTTGCCAGCTGCTGATAAATCTTGACAAGGTGACCCACTCAATATTAAATCAATACTTTGCCAATCAATATCCCATTCTCGCCATTTAGTAACGTCGCCTACTTGAATAGTGTCAGGAAAGTGATGTTGAGTTAATTCAATTGCGTAAGGTTTAATTTCGCTTGAATAATATTTATTTACTTTTATGCCAACGTTTTCGAGTGCTTGGCGACCTGTATTCATTCCATTAAAAAGTGATATTACATTCATAGGTAGTAGTATTTATTTTACAAAAATAACAAAATAATTTGAATAAAAAATTTTTATATTAAAATAATGATTATATTTGTAAAAAATACTACTATGGAAAAAACAGCAGTTCAACAAGTGTTTAATGAATTAGAAAATTTACATCCACATTTATTTAATATTTATTCTAATGAAGGCAGAGAGTTTGTTAATCACTTTCATAAATTTTTAGAAATGGAGAAGCAACAGATAATTGATGCTTATCAAACAAGTCATATATCAATGATGAATGCAGAACAATACTACAAAGAAACATTTAATAACTAATGGCAAAATTAAAAAAAGACGGCAAACCTAAATTATCTGGTGGCAAACGTAAAGGTGCAGGAGCTCCAAAGAAATTGATTAAAAAGAAATCGGTTACTGTATGCGTTTATGATGTTGATAAACTTAAAAAACTAGCTAAAGGATTATGAACGATAAATATAATGCTGATGTAGTAGGTAACCCAAAAGATTATAAACCTAAATTTATCTTAAAAAGAATAAATGATGACTTAACTCAAGTTGGTAAATTTAGAGTTAAGTACATTGAATGGAATAAAGATGTTTATAATTGTAGTCATAATGATATTAAAGTAGGTCGTTCTTTATTATTAGACAACGGTTGGATGACTACTGAAATAACTGAAATAATAGAACAAAGACATAAATATATTAAATTTCAAACTAAGAATAGCACATACGAATTAACAGAATTATGAGAAAACTAATTTTTTACATTTGGATAATAATTGAGATAATGATAGGCTTGCCAATAGCCTTGTTAATTCTATTCAGTGCTTGGATAATAACTTTATTTAATAAAAAATAATATGAAAATACAATACAGAGTTACCCTAGAATTATTTTTAATAGCTATGATTTTTTTAGCATTAAAAGACTGCGGAAATAAAGAAATAAAAGGATTGAAACCTATTAATGATAGCTTATTAATTAAAGCCAATTTAAGCAATGCAAATTTAACGAATGATATAACTAACCTAAATGTATCTTTGCAAAGTTTAAAGCTAACTAAACAAGGTTTAAAGGTTGTTTATAAAGATAAAGTAAAGAATGTTTATTTAACTGCACCAGACACTTGCAGAACTTATATTGATACAGTAATTAAATGGCATGATAAAATTGATCTAACTAATGATAGTACTATATTAGTTCAGGATTCAATAATTAAAGACTATTCTAAAATGATTGTAAACTATAAAGATATTGTAATGGTAAAAGATATTCAGCATTACAACGATTCATTAAGTCTTAGAAAAGCTAAAAAGAATAATAGATTAAAGATTGCACAAGTTGGTATTATCACATTTTTAGGAGGTTTTTTAATAGGTATAATTAAATAAAAAATTTGCATATTAAATAAAAAGTTTGTATATTTACAATGCTACTCAGTTATGAAAAAATTTAAAACTTCCCGAAATAACATTGCCATAGTATCTATTGATACACTGGGTAGCCTTTGTTAGATTAGGGATTTTTTATTATGTATATCTATTTATTAAGATGCCCAATTACAAATGAAGTTAAATATATTGGTAAAACTAAAAACGAATTAAAAAGCAGACTTCAAAATCATATATCAGAAAATTTTAAACATAATGCAATGAAAGCATATTGGATAATGAAATTAAAAGAAAAAAATCTTATTCCGATAATAGAATTAGTTGAAATAATAAATGATTCTGATTCTTATTTAAAAGAAAAACATTGGATTAATTATTATTTAGATAAAAAAATTGAGTTATTTAATATTAACGAGAATTTTTATTAATTTGATAGTCAAACAGTTACGTTTTATTTTGAAAATATATTTTTTTATTCAAAATAAATAATATACTTTTACATCATGGAAAACACAGCAACACAATCGCAAATAGAAAAAGCAAAATTAACAGCTTCAAAATCAGTATTAACTTTTGAACAATGCTTAGCAATGGTAATTAAACAAGACTTAAAAAAAGGTTGGAAGCCAATGAGTAAAAAAGATTTGATTAAAATGAACATAAGAAATTCAACAAAAGAAATAAGTAATGTTGAAATTCAAAATTTAAACGAAGCTTCAATGTTAGCACAAAGAAGTTCATCAATGAGATAATTAACCAATAAAAACAAATACTACCATGAAAAACCAAACAATCGACTTCAAGCAAACAGGTTACGGACAATGGAAAGCAACTACTGTTCATTACGGAAAAGAAATCAGTATGCACTTTACTGATGCACCAACTTATGACTTAATTAACTCTAAAGAATTTGGCTACAAAAAAGCAATTAGCTCTTTAAGAAATGCAATCATTAATATCAATAAAATTTACTAACCAATTAAAACTAAAACAAATGAAAGAGGATTTATTAAACAACGGAATTGAAAAAACAGAAAGTAAACAAATCAACAAAGCAAGCCTTTATTTTGGCTTACTTGTAATTACTTCATTAGCTACTATTATATTCTTAGGAATAGCAATAAGACTATCAATTGTAAATGAGCAATTAGATTACCAAATTAAACAACGTGATCTAATCATAAAACAAATGGATGCAACTAATCAGGAACTAACTTTTGACAATTTAACTTTATCTTTTAAAAAATAAGCCATGAAACTAACTAAATTTACTAACAAAGAACTGGACTTAATTACAGTAGGTATTATAAACCAATTTGAACACATTGAGCCAATTGATAAGGATTACAATGTAACCTATGAAATTCAAGACTACGGCGACCATAACATTAAAGTTACTTTCTTTTGGAATGTTGGATGCGACGAAAACGACTGCGAGAATGTTATAAGTGATAATTATTACTTTATAATTAATAAAACAAGTTCTTTGCAAAAGTATACAAATGAAATAAACGATGCTTTAGATTTAATAGTTGATAAGCTATTTGATAATGAAATGCAAGACTGGGAATTTAGCGATAAGGAATCATGGTAGAAGCTAAAGTATTTATACCGGTACTATCTAAGATAGGGTACAGACAAAGAATAAAACTAAGCACATTTTTAAATGTTAAAAATATAGCTGATGCTTTTAGTGGTCATTTAATAAGTGATAGGCTTTATGATTCATTAATTGAATTTATGGAACTGCAGAAAGTGAATGACTTTAGTTTTGTTGGATCAGTAGTTGAAAATGATAACGAGCAAAAAGAAAAGTTTTTAAAGGGATTAAATGGCTTAATTATTTCAAAAGATATGCAAGCTCTTAACTCTGGCAAACAATCGCTAATTATCCAGGAACAAATTAGACTATATAAAGATTTAAGAAACTAACCCCTAAAAACAAATAAAAAATGAGTTCAATTGTAAGTGCGTCAATAGATTTGACAAAAATCGAAAAAAGTAAAGTAATTGAAAAGAACGGTAAACGTTGGTTAAACCTAACCATATCAATTAATGATACAACTGATACTTATGGCAATAATGCTAGTGTGTCAATCAATCAAAGTCAGGAAGAGCGAACTGCTAAATCACCTAAGACCTATCTGGGTAATGCAAAAGTAATTTGGACGGATGGCAAAATAATAATTGCTGAAAAAAAGGTTGCATTTTAAATAATTAATATTATATTTGTAAAATAAATACTACCACTTATGAAAAAATTAACCATTAATCCTCAATTTGAAACGCCTGTGGTAGGGCTATCGAGTTGGGGATTTCTTATATAAAAAAACTATGAAAAACTTATTAAAATCATTAGCAGAATTTCAGCAGGAAGTTCCAGTAATTCACAAAGGCACGCAAGGATACGGTTATTCTTATGCAAATTTAGCTACTATATTTGAAGTAATTAATCCAATTCTTAAAAAGAATAAATTAGGCTTTACTCAATTAGTTGGCGATAATAATATTAAAACTATTGTATTTCACTATGAAAGTGGTGAGCAGTTAGAAACGATTACAACAATACCTCAGGGAACTAATCTAAAGGGTATGAATGACTTTCAAACATTAGGTAGTGCTATTACTTACATTCGCCGTTATGCTTTGTCAAGTGCCTTAGGATTGATTACTGATAAAGATACTGATGCAAGTGGAGAGCAAGTTAAACCAATTGCAAAAGTTGATTCAAATATTGAGGAAGCAAAAAGTAAATTAATAGTTGTATCAAATTTATTTGATCTTCAAAAAGCTTATGTAGGATTAACTCAAATACAAGCGTCTAATCCCGAAGTAATAGCGTTAAAAGATAAACTAAAAGCAACTTTGAAATAATGAATATATTTAACATTCAAACAGAATACCAACTATTAGTAAATGAATTAATAGAGAATGGTGGCGAGTTAACTCCTGAATTGGAGTTAGCTTTACAAATTAATAAAGATAACTTTCATTCAAAGTCTGAAAACTATGCTTATATTACTAAGCAATTTGATGGCGAAATGGATATAATCGATAATGAAATAAAACGATTGCAACAAGCTAAGAAATCAAGAGAAAAAACAATACAACGTTTAAAAGATACTATTGAACTAGCTATGCTAACTTTTGATGTAAATAAAATTGAAACGCCTTTAATTAAGATTTCATTTAGGAATTCTGAAAGTGTTGAAGTTAGTGATGTTAATGACTTACCGAATGAATTTAAAACTATTAAATTAACTGAGACTGCGGATAAATTAAAGATTAAAGATGCTTTAAAAAGTGGTGTTTTTATTTCGGGGTGTTCAATAAAAACTAATCGAAATTTACAGATACGTTAATCTTTTTTACCATTCTTAAATTCAATTATATTTTGAACGGTAACAATACCTAAGCATAATAAACTAAAAGCTAACCATACCATTAGGGCGTCCAATTGATTCTCTAATGGTATTTTAAATATGGTTATATAAATAGCAGTAGCAACGCCTATAAAGGCTGAAAGTTTCCTTCCCGAATAGCCAGCTTTATCATTTTTAAAACTGTTTAATAAGTCTTTTTTCATCGTCCTTGTCCTTTATACTTTTTAACTGATTCCTTTTTGTTAGGATGCTTTTTAGCTTTACCGCTATTCTTAACTTTTATTGTCAAAAGTATATTTGATTCTTTTTTTGCCATTATAATGTTTTATCTATTATTTGAATTTCATATTCATCATACTTTTTTAACTCAGTCATTAACCTAGTTAAAGCAGGAGTACTTGTACCACCTTTAATACAGTTCAATCCTCTAGTACCCACTAAGATACAACCATGTGTATCTGCAGGAATATTACCTGTGTGAATAAGAACTCCTTCATATCCTTCAATACCTATTAATCTAGGTAGTAGTTTTTTAAATCTAGGAGAAATATTTATAATCATTTTATAAATACCTGAAGGTATAGCAGTTTCACCATAAATTTTTACTTCACCTTTATCTTTTAAATCACCATCTCTATTAATATCTCTACAAGTATCTTCTAAAGTATCACATATAAATATATCATTTACATATAATTTTCCAATAGTAGACTTACTTGTATAACTATCTCTGTTTAATTTTAGTATTGCTTTCATTATTTAACATCTTCAAAATTTAATCCATTAGGCAAAATAGCTTCATGTCGATTCATTACTATTTGTTTAGGTTGTTTATCATTACAACAATCTTTAAGTTCGTCTAATTGATATTGAATGTGAGTAATCTCAAAATGTTTCTCAGTATTCAAATTTCTTATGTCCGATTTTGTTGCATAATAATTAGTTAATACAACAACTATTAAAGTGCTTAATTTAACAATGTTTTCAAAGTTCAATAGTGATCTAGGTGCGGTCATAACATTAATTAGCTTTAACTAAAGAGATTGATGTTTGAATTTTGTCGCCTTGAAATTGACCACTAATAACTAATTGTCTATTGTGTTTTTTCAATACTTCGTTAATTTCGTTTGAACAAAGTTCGTCTTCGTTTTTAGTAATCTCTTCAATTAACTTTTTTGCTTTCTCTAATTCTGTTAAATTATTCTCCATAATACTTTAATTTATTTATTTTATCTTTTTTATTTTTATAACTAAATGCTCCAATCACAAATGTAGCAGCACACGCACTACCCCAACTTGTGTCAAACATATCAAACTTATCATAAGTCCCTTTTCCCATTTTCCTATCCCAAATAACCTCTTTGCCTATGCCAACTAAAGAACCGATTGTAAAGCCTATTAAAGTACTTAATAAAGGCTTTTTAATATAATGATTAACTACTAAAGAACTACCACAAGTTATTGTAAAGCCTGCGTAAAAATGTTTTGTACTGCTATAATCTTTCTGCGAATATAGTATATTTGTCGATAAAAGTAATATTATTAAGTATTTCATTTACAAATATAATTAATTAATTTATATTATGCTGCTAAAAGTTTATAAGTTACTCCGTTAATTACTATTGTTACTGTCCTAGTTTGAACTACTGTTTCGGTTGTTACAGTTTGTGTAAGGCTTATTTGTTGGTTAAATAAAGCGGCGAACCTATTGGTTATTGTACAGTTAGTCCCAGCAATAGGAGCGTTAAATACATTACCATAAGCGTTGGTAATAGTTGAAGCACCTACAAATGAATAAGTAGTTGCACCCCATACGTTTTCAGATTGAGTAGTGATAGCACCTGTTGCCCATTGACGAGTGCCACCTTGATAATCCCATCCAGCTATTGAAGTACTTAATGTTTGATTAGTATTATTTGGCTTAACAAAAATAAAAGACTTTGTAGCACCACTTGCTGTTACACCGTTAAATGCAGCTTGTAAAGATAAAATATTTGTAAAAAATCTTACTCCAGAAAAACCACCTAAATCAGTTGTATTAGAACCACTTGCTATTTGAAAAAAATAAGCACTTTGATTAGTTGACCATATATATTTACCAGGACTAAATTTAATATCTGTTGTTAATAATTCTAAAACTCCACTTGCTGCACTAAGTTTATTAGTAAATAAAGTGTTAGTTCCTAAATTAACATTAGTCGTTGCACCTGTATAAGGCACATAACTTGTCAAAGCACTTGAAGTAATATAACCGCTTGGATTACTTGCATCGTATGGTGTGTAACCTAATGCAGTTGTAACACTTTTATTTTTCCATAAACTTGTTGAACTTTCATAAGTTAATATCTCGTTGTTAGCTACACTTGCAATAGTTACATCTTGTAAATTATCTAATGTTAAAACGGGTGATACCGTTAAAGGAATTGGAACTAAAGAACGTACTGGAGTTGAACCTCCAAATTGAAAATCATAAGTAGGATTAGAACCCCCAGCTATTCTAGTTCCGTAAAACTTTAAAACAATTCTATCAGTTGCTAAAAATATACCATCATTCCACAATGCATTAGCCGAGAATTCAGCATAAATTCCATTAAATACAGGAAGAGTACTTCCCGAAGTAGTAATTAAAGTTTCAACGCCACCGATAGTTCTTTTGTAAACTTCAAAATAAAATTCAGCATTTCCCGTTCCTGCAGTCCTTCTAATATTTCCAATTATTGAGATATTTAAAACACCAGGATTACCAACTATTACATTTGGCGAAGTTATTAAAGCTGAAATAAATTGATTAGTAGTTGTGATTGAGCCTGTACTTACATCTACCGCAGTTATATTATAGTCTATATCTGTAATGCTATTTACTAATTTAACGTAAGTAGGAATATCACTTGCGACTGTTGTAGCATATAAAATTAAATTACTTGGTAAATCATTTAAAGAGATAAAAGGATTGCCATCGTCGCCATCGTTAATTAATTCAGAGGTTTTAGTTGCAGTTGAATAAGTACTACTATCAACACTTCCATTTGCTTTTAAAAATTCAGTTGAAACACCACCCGTTTTTACAAATGAATTAGCTTCAATATTATTAGTTGTAACACTTCCTAAGTCGGTTACATTTTGTAAAGTTTGTGTTTCAGAACTTATACCCAAAAAAGATAAAACACTTAATTGAGTAACACCGTCGCCTATTTTATAAGTTCCTGTTTGTTCTAAATAAACAATTTGTCCTGCTAATAATACAATAGTTGGATTTGCAGTAAACCAAACTAAAGGTTTATATCCTAATTCAATGTTTACGTTTGCCATATTATAAAGGGTCTATTATTGTACTTGTATTACTTGTTATTGTATCTCTAATTAATGTTAAAACCTCAACTGTATAAGTTCCACTTGTATTAAATGTTTGTAAAATATTACCGTCTAAATCTTTTATCTCTACTACAAACGCACCGCATCCTGCAGTTGAGCCACCTAAGTAAATATAATTATTATCTAAAATGTTACCCGATGAAATTGGTAAAAAACAACTCGAGTTACCAATGTGGGAACTCATAGTAATTTCAAAGAAATGACCGCTTACTTCGTCGTCGTTACGTTCTGTAAAGTCAGTTAATGAAATATCTTCAACTACTTTAAACGTGCTTAAAAGACCACTATTAACAACACCACGCAAATACATTGGTAAGTCATAACATATTTGTTCAGTATCACTTAAAACTTGGTTTTCATTACTTTCATCTTTATTAACTAAGTCCGAAATAACGATTAAATACTTTCTGCTAATAACACCTTTTGCACTTACACTACTTTGTAAAATAGCATTCATTAAAGGATAAACAATTGGATTAGCTGCACCAACCTCCCACTCATCGCCGAAATAGAACGTGTTTATACCTTTGTGTTTTAAAGCAAAGTTTTTTAATATTTCAATATCTTGGTTTAAAGTTACCATTAAAAATCAGAGTCGTTAGTACCACGTTTAATTACATTGTCATAATTACCATAATCATTTAAAAATATATTTGAAGTATAATTTTTTATAGTTGGTATCATTCCTGTATTAGTATATTCATAATACTTCGGGAAAGTTGCAACATTAAAACGTAAATAATCAGTTAATAATTGTGCGTACATTTCTGCATTTTGACGCC